>Ga0209577_10001456_pt1 | contig 23435 bp, 15 predicted proteins | sample GraSoiAngelo_109_FD_185874 | JGI IMG/M metagenome (GOLD analysis project Ga0209577, IMG submission 185874) | Grasslands soil microbial communities from the Angelo Coastal Reserve, California, USA - 14_0903_12_20cm (SPAdes) (version 2) | ecosystem: Environmental > Terrestrial > Soil > Grasslands...
TGCTCCTCGATCGGCCGTCCCCACCACGCAGGCTGCTTCTGGAGGGTGCGGAACGACCGAGCTCACGCTGAATCTCGACGACGTCTTCAACGGACGAGACGCCGAGGGAGCGGATCAGCTCGTCCTCCAAGTCCACGACGCACACGTAGAAGCCGAGCCGCTCCATCTCGGCGCGGGTGAGGTCGGAGCCGAAGCCGGCTCGATCGAGAGCGCGCCGGAAGTCGCCCTTCTCTCCGGCGTCGCAGAGTCCCGACAGCGTGATGTCCAGCCCGTGCGGGCCGAATCGATCGAGGAACCTTCCGATGCTCTGCGCGCCGCCCATCGGCACGATCGCGACGTCCTCGGCGTCGAGGTCGCGGCCACGGCGCTCCGCGAGCGTCTGGAGCGCGATCTGGTCGCTCGTCCCTTCGACCAGCACGACCGCTCGCGGGCGCTGCGTCACCGAGGTTGCCGTAGCTCCCTCTCCACGCGGGCGTCCTAGCGCTCGGTCGCGTCGGCGTTGGTCTCGTCCCAGTGGTTGGCGACCCTTGTGAGCAGGTCGACCAACTGGCTGCGCTCGGCCGCGCTCAAGGGTTCCATTAGCCTGTCGGCCTGCTGGGCGAGGTCGGCTGCCGCCTTCGCCCGTGTTTCCTCTCCCTGCGCGGTGAGGTGGATGAGGTAGGAGCGGCGGTCGTCAGGGTTTCGGACCCGCTCCACGAGTCCCGTTCGCTCGAGCTCGTCCAGGAGGTAGGTCATCGCGGTGCGGTCGGTCCCGGTTGCGGTCGCCAAGTCGATCTGCGTCAGCGGGCCTGACTCGACCAGCGTGCTCAGCACTCCCCAGGCGCGCGGCGAGAGTCCCAGCGGTTCGAGCCGCTCGGTCGCCAGCGCCTGCGCCACCCCGGCAGCGACGGCCAGCAGCTGGCCAACCCGTTCGGTGCGCTTCCGCTTGCGCAGCTGATCGTCCTTTCTGTAGATTGTCTCAGTTATTTACGATCTGTACAGAAGATCATCTTCGGAAAGGAGAGTCTAATGAAACCGCGCAACGCCATCGTCACCGGGGCCTCACGTGGCATCGGGGAGTACATCGCCCGGGCACTCGCGGCCCGCGGCATGAACTTGCTGCTGGTCGCTCGCTCGGAGCCAGAGCTCGCTCGGCTCGCCAAGGAGCTCCGGAGCAAGGACACGAAGGCGGCCGTCGCCGCGATCGATCTCGCCGACCAGCGTGCCGCGGCGCAGGTCGCGGCCGCGGCCGCGGCCGAGCTCGGAGGCGTCGACGTCCTCGTGAACAACGCCGCGCTCGAGCTGCAGCGCCGCTTCCACACGCTCGGCCCCGAGGAGATCGAGACCGTGATCCGAGTCGACCTGATCACGCCGATCGAGCTCTCGCATCTTCTGCTTCCGGGGATGCTCGAGCGTGGCTACGGCCGGATCGTGAACCTCTCCTCGATCGCCGGCCGCGTCGGGTTCCCGCATACGGAGGCCTACGCGGCGAGCAAGGACGGACTCATCGCCTTCAGTCGCGTCCTTCGCAACGACTACCGCCGAGCCGGGGTCTCCGCCTCCGCCATCGTCCTCGGCGCCGTCAAGGATGCCGGCATCGGCCAGCGCACCATCGACGAGCTCGGCCTGAAGACGAACACGTCTTTCATGGTCACCCCCGAGAAGGTCGCCAGGGCCGTCGGTCGCGCGATCGACAAGGACAAGGCAGAGCTCGTGGTGATGCCCGGGCCGGGTCGCTTGCTGAAGGCGCTGATGGATCTCTTCCCGGGCTTCGGGGCGGCGATGAACCGGATCAGCGGCGGCGACAAGACGATGACGCTGGTGGCAGATCACCGCGAGGCGCAGCACGCCGCAAGGGCTACGGGCGAAGATCAGCCTCGACTTCGTAGTGCGACGCGGTGAGGTCACGCTCGACGAGGAAACGATCGTCCTCGGGATAGAAGACGGCAGTCTCGTAGTCCTCGCCGGCGAACGCCTTGACGGCATCGAGCGAGTCCCAGAGCGTGAACATCACGAACTCGGTGCGGTCGTCGGCGTCGCGGCGGAGCATCCAGGCGCCGCGGTTCCCAGGCGTCTCCGCGTAGGCCGCGAGACCCGTTTCACGCATGTACTCCGCGTAGGCGTCGCCGTCTGTCCGGCGAACGGCTCCTCTCCAGATCCGAGCGATCATCGATCAGTCGTAGAGCGAGCGGCCCGCGCCGGGGGCGGCGTTCGCGCCGTACGGCTCGACGTCCTCCATGTAGCCCGGCTGCTGCTCGACGCGGTCGAACCAGGCCCGCAGGTTGGGATAGGGCTGCATGTCGATGCCGGCCTCGTGCGCGAGGTGGCTGTAGCCGTAGATCGCGACGTCGGCGATCGTGTACCGGCCGCCGACGAAGAAGTCGCGTGTCGCCAGGGAGTCGTCGAGCAGCCGCAGCACTTCCAGCGCGCCCTCCTTGCGGCGAACGGCGTCGGGGTCGGACGGCGTCAGCCGGCCGACGAGGAGCCGGAAGCGCAGGCCGCCCATCGTCGGGATGACGTCGGTCTGCTCGTAGACGAGCCAGCGCACGACCTCCGCCAGCTCGAAGGTGTCGTCTGGCAGATACGGCGTGTCCCTTGCCAGGTAGACGAGGATCGCGTTCGACTCCGGCAGGTAGTGGCCGTCCTCCGTCTCGAGCACCGGGGTCGTGCGGCTCGGATTCATCCGGCCGTACTCGTCCGTCAGCGTCTCGCCGGCGAAGATGTCGACCGGGACGCGCTCGTAGGGACGTCCGAGGTGCGCCAGGAGCAGCCGCACCTTGTAGCAGTTGCAGGAGGCGGAGTAGTCGTAGAGCCGCACGCTGTTCGGCATGCTAGGGCGGCGTGCCGACCGTCGCCGATCTCCACGCCGCTCGTGGCGGATGCGTGTATCCGGTGCGACGTGCCCGCTCCGCGCCGACGTCGTCTTCGCCGACGACGACGGCGTGGTGTTCGTCGCTGCCGAGCGCGTCGAGGAGTAGGTGCGGCCGACGATGAGTTTCGGGGCGCCGGCGGGTCTAAGGCTCAGACACCGCGGAAGGGAGGGCAACCTGATGCCGAGGCACAAGGTCGGAACACGTGAGGAATGGTCGGCGGCTCGCAAGGAGCTGCTCGAGCGCGAGCAGGAGCTCGGCTCCGTCGACGAGGAGTTGGCAAAGCAGCGACAGGAGCTGCCGTGGGTCGCGGTCGAGAAGGTGTACAACTTCGACACCGAGGACGGGCGCAAGACGCTCGCCGAGCTCTTCGACGCGCGGTCGCAGCTCCTTATCTACCACCTCATGTTCGGCCCGACGTATGAGGCGGCTTGCCCGGGCTGCACCGGTCTGGCCGACCACTTCGACGCCGCGGTCGGGCACCTGAACAACCGCGACGTGACGTTGATCGCCATCTCGCGCGCGCCCATCGAGAAGCTCCAGGCCTACAAGCGGCGAATGGGCTGGCAGTTCCCGTACGTGTCGTCGTATGCAAGCGACTTCAACTTCGACTTCGACTTCGCGCTCACCGAGGAGCAGATGGCCACGGGCGAGCCGGCCAAGATGGTCGCGGAGGCGCCAGCCTGGCTCCACGACTGGGCGGAGAGCGTCGGCACCGATCTGGCCCACGGGATGGCCGAGTCGCCGGGCTGGAGCGTCTTCGCGCTGGAGGACGGCGCCGTCTACCACACGTACTCGCGCACGGCGCCCGACCGCTTCCTGCTCGCTCCCTACTACTCCCAGCTGCTCGACCAAGTCCCCGACGGCCGTGACGCCGACTTCCCGCTCCGCCGCCATGACGAGTACTAGGGCATCGCTTCCGGTGCTGCTCGGCCTCGCCGCTGCGTCCTGGGCCGTCGCGGCTCAGCAGATGCGCGGGATGGACATGGGGGCCGCGACCGAGCTCGGCTCGCTCGGGTTCTTCGTCGCAGCCTGGGTGCCGATGATGGCGGCGATGATGCTGCCGGGGACGGTTCCGGCGGCGTCGAGGTTCGTTCGCGCCAGGGATGGTGTGCTCGCCGTGCCGGTCTTCGCGGGGTCGTACCTCGCCGTCTGGACGCTGGTCGGGCTCGCGGTGTACGCCCTGTACCGGCCGCACGGTGCTTCCGCCGCCGGCGCGCTGACGATCGCGGCCGGCGTCTACGAGCTCACGCCGCTCAAGCGCGAGTGTCGCCGGCGGTGCCGCGAGAGCGTCCGCTCGGGGTTCGAGCTCGGGCTGTGGTGCGTCGGCTCGAGCATCGGGCTGATGGTCGTGCTGGTCGCGCTCGGCATCATGAGCGTCACCTGGATGGCGGTCATTGGCGTCCTCGTCCTCGCCCAGAAGCTCCTGCCGCCGCGAGCCTCCGTGGACGTGCTGGTCGCGCTCGCGATCGTCGGGTTTGGCATCCTCGTCGCCACATGACGGAGCACACGACGGGGACGCGTGAGGAGTGGCTTGCCGCGCGGCTCGAGCTGCTCGAGGCCGAGAAGGACCTGACCCGGCGCAGCGACGAGCTGGCCCGGCAGCGGCAAGAGCTCCCCTGGGTGCGGATCGAGAAGGACTACCGCTTCGAGACCGACGCAGGCAGCGCTTCGCTGGCAGACCTGTTCGGAGGGCGCTCCCAGCTCCTCGTCTACCACTTCATGTTCGGGCCCGAGTACACGGCCGGCTGCCCGGCCTGCTCGGCGATCGCGGACGGCTTCGACGGCTTCGTCGTCCACCTCGAGAACCACGACGTGGCGATGACGGCCGTCTCGCGTGCTCCCCTCGCCAAGCTGCAGCAGTACACGCGCCGGATGGGGTGGACGTTTCCCTGGGCGTCCTCGTTCGGCAGCGACTTCAACTTCGACTTCGACGCCTCGTACACCGAGGCCGAGCAGCGCGAGGGGATCGTCGAATACAACTACCGCTCGCTGGACGTGACGCCGGTGCTCGAGGCCGGCGGCGAGGGCCCTGTCGCGCAGTTCGCGGCCTCGTGCGGAACCGATGCGGCGACGTATACCCGCGAGGCGCCGGGGATGAGCGCGTTCGCGCTCGAGGACGGCGTCGTCTACCACACCTATTCGGCCTATGCGCGCGGCGTCGATGCGCTCTGGGGCATGTACCAGTGGCTCGACCGGGCGCCGAAGGGACGCAACGAGACGGGGCCGTGGTTCCGTCGCCGTGGCGAGTACGAGCAGTGACCGCCCGCGGCCTCAGTGCGCTGCGCCGCCGCGGAGCCGCCAGGCAGGCTGCGGCCCGTCGAAGCCCTTGAGCTCAAGCGATTGCGGCGCCGCCTCGAGGCCGCGCTCGGCCAGCCATTGAGCCACGCGCCGGTGGGCCTCGTCGCTCAGGACGATCTCGCCGACCTCCGCCGCCGTCTGCAGGCGGGCGGCGAGGTTCGTCGTCGTCCCGAGGACGGACACGTTTCCGCCCGCGACGGTTCGGCCGACGACGGCAGGACCGACGGCGATCCCGATTCCGACGCCTAGGTCGAGGAGCGCCGCCTTCCCGCTCAGGGCGAGCGCGGCCTCGAGGGCCTGCCGCGCGTGATCGAGGCGCGTTCCGGTCGTGTTGAAGGTCGCCATGACGGCGTCGCCCGCGAACTTGTCGACGAGCCCGTGGTGGCGGCCAACCTCGGCCGAGGCCCAGCGATGGAGCGTCTCGATCCGGTCGGCGAGGTCGGCGGGCGCGGTCGCGGCCGTCAGGGCCGTGTACCCGCGGACGTCGGCGAACATCGTCGTCACCAGGCGCTCGCCGGCTCCGACGAGCTCCGGCTCCGCGCCGTCGCGTCCGGCCGGCGGTTCTGCCGGCTCGGGAACGGCGACGCCGAACCGCTCGGCGACGGTACGAGCACCATCTCGGATCAGGCTCGCTCCCGCTGCGTCGGCCTCGGCGATCACGGCCGCGAGCGCCTCCGGTGAGCCCGCCTCGGCGGCGAGCGTGCGCGCTCGCCACTCGATAAGCCGGAAGCCGCGCGCCGCCGCTACCTCGACGATCCGGGCGAGGAAGAGGCGAGCATCGGAAGCGGCGCCGCGTGCGAGCAGGATCCGGCCTTGCGCCTCGTCGAGGTAGGCCGTCTCGGCGTCCGTCGGGTACGCGCGACCGGCATCGACGACGGCCTGCGCCTCGTCGAGCAGGCCGGCTGCGACGAGCGCCTCGACCGCGACGGCGAGGGTCTCGAGGTACGGCGCGAGGCGGTCGACGCGGTCCGCGATCTCCCGCGCGAGCCGGACGGCCTCGTCGAGGCGGCCGTCCGCGAGCCTCAGCCGGATCTGCGGCGCGGCGTCGTAGACCACGTCCTGGAGGTCGGCGCGCTCGGACGGATCGGGGAGCGTCGCCCCGGCGTCGTCCAGCCGCCCGAGCTCGAGCAGGACCTCCGCGAGCTCGACGGCCGTTCGCCACCGGACCTTCGCGCTCGCGGCCCGCAGGGACGCCCTGTGCGCAGGCTCGACGGCGTCGAGGGCTCCGAGCAGATCCCCACTCGCGCGGCGGACCCAGCTCGTCGCGATCCCGATCATCTCGATGAGCACGGCCGGCCCGGACTGGGACTCGAGCGCGTCGATGCGGGCGCCGATGCCCGGCATCATCAAGTGCAGTCGGGACCAGGCCTCGTTGTACGCGATGTTCTGTGCGATGAACGGATAGCCGGCCCGCTGCGCCTCCTCGAAGCACTCGTCCAGCGTCTTCATCGCCTCGACCGTGCGGCCCGTGTCGATCAATGCGAATGCGACCCACGACTTGGCCCACACGCGCTCGAACCCGGCTCCGGCCGCCCGCGCGACCTCGACCGCCTTCGTCGCCATCTCGAGGCTGTGGTCGTTGTCGAACTCGAACTTGTAGAGCCCGGACAGCCGGATGTACGCGAGCGCGAGCTCGGCCGACGGGCCGTGCTCCTCGAGGACGCGTCGCGCGTGCTCGGTCTCCTCGAAGGACAGGTCGGGGCGGCTCTGCTCCCAGCGGCAGCGTCCCAGCACGAGCCGGGAGCGCGCGGCTTCGAGCTCCTCCCCGAGGCTCTCGAGGCCCGCGATGCCCTCCACCAGCACCTCTTCCGCCGCGGCGGTCTTCCCGTCCATCCAGAGCACCTGTCCCATGTGGGCGAGCAGGCGCGCCCGCTCGAGCGGGTCGCGGACGTGCGGAAGGGCGCGGTCGAGGAGCTCGAGCGACTCGGCGAACGCGAACGTCGCCTCCGCCTCCTCGGCCGCCTCGACGCACTTCGGCACCGCCTCGTCGAACCGAGCCGCTCCGAGCAGGTGGCGCGCGACCTCCAGGGCCTCCGCGCCGGCGTCCACGAGCACGTCGGCCGCGCGGCCGTGGATCTGCTGGCGGCGCGGGAGCACGATCTCGTCGGCGACGGCCTCCTGCGTCAGCGCGTGCCGCCACCGGTACGCGGCGCGCCCGGCGTCGACCTCCTCCAGCAGCTGCTGCGCCACGCCGACCGCGAGCGCCTCGTGCACGGTCGCGTCGGGAACGCCGGCGACGCCGACGAGCGTGGCGTAGTCGAACGTCCTTCCCAGCACGGCCGCGGCCTGGAGGATCTCGACGTCGGCCGGGTCGAGGCGCGCGAACCGCAGCAGGATCGTGTCGCGGACGGTCTCGGGAATGCGCAGCTCCTCCAGGCTGCGCGGCTTCCAGCCGTGATCCGTGCGGACGACGTCGCCGCGGTCGATCGCCTCCTTCAGCATCTCCTCGAGGACGAAGGGGTTTCCCTCCGTCCGTAGGTGCATCAGGTCGCGGAACTCGGGGCCGACCGTCTCGGCGTCGAGGATGGCCGCGATCATCTCGGCGATCTCGCCGCGCTCGAGCGGCGACAGCGCGACCGGCTCCGCCGCGCCGGAACGGCGCCACGTCTGGAGGAGCGGTGCGAGAGGATGCCGCCGGTCGAGCTCGTCGCTTCGGTACGTGACGAGGACGAGCGACCGCATGCCCGTCAGGCGGCGGCCGAGGTGGTCGAGCAGCTCGCGCGTCGCCGAGTCCGCCCAGTGGACGTCCTCCACGACGAGGAGCAGGCCGTGCTCGCGCGCGGGTACGGAGAGCAGCGCGACGACGGCCTCGAAGAGGCGGAGCTTCGCCTGGGCCGGATCGCCGAGGGAGGCAGAGGGCTCGTCGCCGCCGAGCTGCGGGAAGAGCTGGGCGAGCTCGAGCCGGGCCGCGCCGAGCAGTCCCGCGAGCCGTTCGACGTCCACGCGCGACAGGTAGTTGCCGAGCGCCTCGACGAGCGGGAGATACGGAAGCGGAAGCTCGGCCTCGCTGCACGCGCCCCAGAGCACTTCCCAGTCGAGTCGCCGGGCGCGGGTCGCGAGCTCCCGCGCGAGCCTCGTCTTCCCCATTCCCGCCTCGCCGCCCAGTGCGACGAAGCGGCTTTTACCGCGGTGGGCGGCGAGCAGCGCGTCCTCGAGGGCGAAGAGCTGCTCGTCCCGTCCGACGAGCGTCGGGCAGAGGGCGCGTTCCAGCATCCTTCGATTGTTCCATCAGGGCCGCTTGAAGCACGAACTGCCCGCCGTCACAATCGAGGCCGGTATGACGACGGACGCCGCCGGCTGAAGGAGCTCCGCTTTCACTGGCGGCACGAGCTCGCCGCTTCGCCGGACGCGTTGTGGCCGCTCGTCGCCGACACCGACCGCTTCAACCGCGACACCGGCGTCCCGCCGGTCGAGGTGCTCGGGACCGAGGTGAACGCGCGGCGACGGCTCCAGCTGCGGCGGCTCGGGGTGCCGATCGAGTGGGAGGAGGAGCCGTTCGAATGGGTGCGGCCGCACCGGTTCGGCGTCGTGCGGCGCTACGCGCGCGGGCCGATCGTCGAGCTCCGCGTCGAGGCTCGGCTCGAGGAGCGCGACGACGCCGGCACGAGCCTCGACTACGACGTGCGCGTGCGACCGCGGAACCTGCTCGGCCTCCTCGCGGCCGCGGTGCAGATCGGCCTCGTCAGCCGCTCTCGGTTCGCTCGCACGTTCCGGACGTACGACTCACTTGCGACGACGTCGGAGCCCGCACAGCCTGCCCGGCTCGCGTCCGGCGGCGGCGACCGACTAAGGCGCGGCGGGGAGAAGCTGCGCGAGCAGGGAGTCGACCCGCGGCTGGTCGCAGCGCTCGTCGTCCTCCTCGAGCGCGGCGACGAGCAGGCGCTCGCCAGGCTGCGCCCGTACGAGCTGGCGGACGCCTGGCAAGCCGGGCGGCGCGAGTCGCTCGAGCTCCTGCTGCATTCGACGCGCATCGGACTCACCGAGCTGCGCTGGGAGCTCCTCTGCCCCTCCTGCCGAGGCCCGGCCGCGACCGTGGGGTCGCTGCGCGACCTCGACACCGGCGTCCACTGCGAGACCTGCGGGATCGACGTGAGCGCCGACCTCGACCGCTCGGTCGAGGTCACCTTCACGCCGAGCCCGTCCGTCCGCGCCGTCGACAGGCGCGAGTTCTGCGTCGGCGGCCCGCAGCTCTCGCCGCACGTCGTGGCCCAGCAGCTGCTCGGTCCGGCCGAGGAGCGACGGCTGACCGTGCGCCTCCGGCCGGGGACGTACCGGGTACGCGCGCTCGGTGAGGCCGGAGGCGACGTCTTCGAAGCGACCGGCGAGACGGTCGTGACGCTCGCCAACGACTCGGAGAGCGAACGGCTCCTTCGGCTGGAGCGGACGGAGTGGCGCGACCGCGCCGCAACCGCCGCCGAGGTGACGTCGTTGCAGGCGTTCCGCGACCTGTTCTCGACGGAGGTGCTGCGCCCGGGCGAGCCGGTCTCGGTCGGGACCCTGACCGTCCTCTTCACCGACCTGCGCGACTCGACGCGCTTCTACCGCGAGGTCGGCGACGCGCCCGCCTTCGGCTCGGTGATGCAGCACCTCGACGTGCTGCGTGAGGCCGTCGCCTCCGAGGGCGGCGCCGTGGTGAAGGCGATGGGCGACGCGATCATGGCTGTCTTCACGCATCCGGCGGCGGCCGTCCGGGCCGGTCTCGCCGCCCAGCGGGCCGTCGCGGGCAGGCCGCTCGAGCTCAAGGTCGGTGTCCACACCGGGCCCTGCATCGCGATCACGCAGAACGGCGCGCTCGACTACTTCGGCTCCACCGTCAACCTCGCCGCGCGCCTCGTCTCGCTCTCGACGGGAGCGGACGTCGTCGTCTCCGGCGAGGTGCTGGCCGATCCCGAGGTCGAGGAGCTCGCACTCCGCAGGGAGCCGCTCGCGGCGACGCTGAAGGGCTTCGAGGAATCGCTCGAGCTCTGGCGAGTGCGGTAACCTCCTCCGCACCAAGCGCCAACCGACCTTAGGAGCGGAGATGCGCGCAGCGTCCATGTCCATCGAGGAGGCCTTCGTGACCTATTCGGAGGGTATGACGCTTGCTTCGCAGAACGCTGAACCTAGGGATCCTGGCGCATGTAGACGCCGGTAAGACGACGCTCACCGAGCGGCTGCTGCACGCGGCCGGCGTCATCGACGAGATCGGCAGCGTCGACGCCGGCACGACGCAGACCGACTCGCTGGCGCTCGAGCAGCAGCGCGGCATCACGATCCGCTCGGCGGTCGTGTCGTTCGCGATCGACGACGTCACCGTCAACCTGATCGACACGCCCGGCCACCCGGACTTCATCGCCGAGGTCGAGCGCGTGCTGAGCGTGCTCGACGGCGCGGTGCTCGTGATCTCCGCCGTCGAGGGCGTCCAGCCGCAGACCCCGCTGCTGATGCGGGCGCTGCAGCGGCTCCGCGTTCCGACCCTTCTGCTCGTGAACAAGATCGACCGTCCCGGTGCGGACCCGGAACGCGTGCTGCAGAGCATCTCGGACCGGCTGACTCCGGCGATCATCCCGATGGGATCGGTGGGTGAGGTCGGGACGCGGGCCGTGTCGTTCGCGCCCTACGGCGCACCCGACGACGAGCTCGTCGCCGAGACGAACCGAGCGCTGCTGCATCCGGTGTTCTTCGGCTCCGCGCTCACGGGAGCGGGCGTCGACTCACTGACGTCCGGTATCGCGGAGCTGCTGCCGGCGGCCGCAGGCGATGTCGACGGTCCCGTGTCGGGCAGCGTCTTCAAGATCGAGCGCGGTCCGGCCGGCGAGAAGATCGCGTTCGTCCGCCTGTTCTCGGGCACGGTGCGCACGCGCGATCGGTTGCGGTTCGGCCAAGGCAGCGAGCGCAAGGTGACGGCGATCAGCGTCTTCCACGAGGGCTCGGCCGTTCGGCGCGGGTCGGTATCCGCCGGAGAGATCGGGAAGCTCTGGGGTCTGACCGAGATCCAGATCGGCGACGCGATCGGCACTCCGCGGCCGAGCGCCGAGCACCATTTCGCGCCGCCGACACTGGAGACCGTCGTCGCGCCCGTCGACGCCGACGACAGGGGCCGGCTCCGTGTCGCGCTCGCGCAGCTCGCGGAGCAGGACCCGCTCATCGACGTCCGACAGGACGACGTACGCCGGGAGATCTTCGTCTCGCTCTACGGCGAGGTGCAGAAGGAGGTCGTTCAAGCGACGCTGGCAAACGACTTCGGCCTCGACGTCACGTTCAGCGACGCGACCCCGATCTACGTCGAGCGTCCCGTCGGCACCGGCGAGTCCGTCGAGGCCCTCCACGCGGACTCGAATCCGTTTCTCGCCACGATCGGGCTGCGCGTCCAACCTGGGCCGGACGGCTCAGGGATCGATTTCCGATCGACGGTCGATGCTCGCACAGTCCCGCTGTACCTCTACAAGAGGGTCGAGAGCTTCACGGAGAGCATGGGCGAGTACGTCCGGCAGGCGCTGCGGGAGGGCCTCTTCGGTTGGCAGGTCACGGACTGCCGCGTGACGCTGATCAAGTGCAGCTACAGCGTTCCCGACGGCTCGCCCTCGAGGCGCGGACCGCTGAGCACCGCCGCCGACTTCCGAAAGCTCACGCCGCTCGTCATCGCCCAGGCGCTCGAGCGGGCGGGGACGGCGGTCTGTGAGCCCGTCGTCCGAGTCGGCCTCGAGATCCCGACGGACACGATCGGAGCGGTCGTGCCCGCATTGGCGCGGCTCGGTGCTGCCGTCGAGCCGCCGTCCCTGCAGGGGACGCTCGCCACGATCGTGTCGGTCTTGCCGGCGTCGCGGGCGCAGGACCTCCAACGGCAGCTGCCGGGGCTGACAGGCGGCGAGGGCGTGCTCGAGTCGACCTTCGCCGGTTACCAGCCGGTGAGCGGGGACCAGCCGACACGCGTCGCGCGAGATGGGCGCATTGGCTGAGCTCTAGCGGCCGATTCCGTCGCGGCAGTCGTGGCAGCGGAGGGAGCCGAGGAGCACGAGAACCTCGGCCATCTCTCCTCCGCAGTCGACGCAGCGCGAATCCTGGGCCGGAAGGGCGTGCGGCGACCAGCGCCTGGCGTCGCGGTCGTCGGCGAGGTTGGCATTCGCCAGCCTCGCGGCGAGGATTCGCGCGCCCTCCAGGAGGTTCATGCTCTAAGCGAAGCGCGCCGGTCGGGTAGGGGCACTAACCGTCCGGCTGATTTCGCCTAGACCGAAGCCGGTGCGGCGTCGACCAGGCCGTGCCGGTGCGCGAACGCCACTGCCTGGGCGCGGCTCCTCACTCCGAGCTTGCCGAGGATCCGCTGGATGTGCGTCGCGACGGTCTTGGGGCTGATCACGAGCTGCTCCGCGATCGCCCGCTGGTCGAACCCCGCGGCGAGGAGCTCGAGGATCTCCTGCTCGCGCCGGGTCAGCCTTGCTCCGTTCCCCGCGTTCGTGCTGCGCGGAGAGCGCGAGAGATGACGGCGCACTCGCGCGAGCAGCTCGGCTGACTCGAAGGGCTTGACGACGTAGTCGTCGGCGCCGATGAGGAGCCCGCCGACGAGGTCGAGCTGCTCCGTCCGCCTTCCGGAGACGAAGACGATCGGCAGGTCTTCTCCGTAGACGTCGCGGAGCACGCGGCAGACCTCGTAGCCGCTCATCACTGGGACGTCGACGTCGAGGAGGACGAGGCTCGGCCGTTCGGCGAGCGCCACCTCCACAGCCTCGTCGCCGCGGTCGGCCTCGACGATCGTGTAACCGATCCGGGCGAGCAGTGAGCGGACGAGCTCGCGGAAGGTCGCGTCGTCGTCGACGATCAGGATCGGGCCGCAGTCGGTTTCCAGGACTTCCTTCCGCCGAAGAACCCCTGCAAGCATCGAACGTTGTCCACAAGCTGTCAATGATCGGTCGTAATGCGATGGTACGGGTGCCTACAGCATCGGCTGTAGGCGCCGGATCGGGCAATCGCCGTCTGTTGAAACCCTCCTGCGGGTCCTAGACTCGTCCGTGAATGGCCGTGCCTGCGGCACGTAGCTCTGCGGCTGGAGAGGGGCTTCGCCGCCCGGACCCCTTTACCGAGACCTGGACCCGGTCCCGGCTCCTCGTCGCCCACCACGTCGACTGAGGAAGGGACACAAATGAAGAACCGAGCTTTGAGCGGAGCGAGGATCACGGCGGTCCTGGGAGCGCTTGCCGTCGGCCTGCTGCTGACGACGTCGGCTGCCGGACAGACGAGCCTGCGCTCGGCGCCGAGCGGGAGCGGCGTGGCGTCGGCGAAGACGCTGCTCGCGGCCGACCCCGCGCAGATCAACTTCACGCTCGAGGGCTGTCGCAACGACGGCTCCATCACGCTGCCGATCGCGGGCAAGTTCGTCTGTCCCGACACGGCCTACACGACGGGCAACCTCGGGAAGGGCTGGAACGAGCTCGACCTCGTCCCGCACCGGGTGACGCTCGGCGACAACGACGGGAACCAGACCTACAGCTTCATCGTCGCCGGCGACTACAAGAACGGCTCCGGCACGGGAACCGGCTGGGACGTGATCAGCGACCTGACGCTGAACACGGCGAAGTCGTCCGCGAGCTGCGGCGCCGCGACGATGGGGCCGCAGACGATCACGCCTTCCGGCGGCGGCGTCGGCGGGGCCGACCAGACGATCTACCGGCTCGTCACCGTCACGCAGGTGGCCGGTTCGACGTGCGTCTACGACTATTACCAGCGGCTCGCGCTCGGAGCGCACAACTTCAGCGGCTCGTCGCTCCAGTCGAACCTCTGGAACCAGAACTTGAGCTCGAACGGGATCGGCCAGAAGCGGCTCAGCCTCCCCGTCAAGGAAGTCCTGCCGCAGAGCATCTCGAAGGACATGAGCGCGAGCCAAGGCTCCGCCCACACCTGGGGGATCCTGAAGAGCGCACCCGCGACGCTCGGGTTCGGAAACACGTGTGACCCGGCGAACCGATCGAAGCCGGTCGCCATCACCGTGACCTGGACGAAGTCGGCCACGGCGCCGAACGGCGACATCACGATCACGACACACATCACCGCGACGAACCCGGCGAGCCGCGTGGTCACCGTCGACGTCTCCGACGTCATCTACGACGGCGCGACGCAGACGACGCAGTCGACGCCGACGAGCGGGACGAACCCCGCCTCGTCGGGACCTGTCGACATCCCGGCGAACACGACGCAGCTCGTGTACACGCACACGATCACGGTTGCGTCGGGGTCGAGCTTCAACGACGTCGCAACCGCGACCTACACCGACAAGGTGACCGGGCTGCCGGTGCCGGGGAACACGCAGGCGACGGCCTCCGCCACCGTCGACTCGTCGGGCACCCCGACGAACGACACGGCGCTGATCGAGGACGTCGAGAGCATCACCGGCGCGAACCTCAGCTACTCGGTCGACTCGGCTACCGGTGCGGGCGCCACAGGTGGGAGCTTCAACGGCTACGTCCTCGGGACGCACCCGGCCGGGACCGTCACCTGGGACTCGGCCACGCAGACCGACGGCAGCTCCGTGACGTTCAACAAGACCGTCTACGTAGCCCAGGCGAGCAATACGAACGGCACGCTCTCCGACACGGCGACCGTCAACGGGTCGGATGGGTTCACGACCTCGAGCTCGGCGAGCGTCTCGCTCCAGCCCTCCGCTCAGGTGAGCCTGGAGATCGACAAGACCATCCCGAACGTGCTCCAGGGAGCGGAGACGCAGACGTTCACGTTCCACGTCTTCGACTCGAGCAACACCGAGGTCGCGACGCCGACGATCACGTTCGGCGCCGGCGAGACCTCGAAGTCGACGACGGTCTCGAGCCTGGCGCCCGGAACGTACACCGTGAAGGAGGACACGGCGTCCGGCTGGGCGCCCGAGAGCGACCAGCAGACGTCGATCGACCTCCCGTCGTGCAGCGGATCGGTCAGCTTCGCGAACACGCTCAACCCGGCGAATGCGGCCGCCGTCAAGGTGACGCAGCCGGCCGGCTTCGAGCAGGGCTGGGACGTCACGCTGAACGGGCCCGGGGCGGGCGTGAACGGGGAGACCCAGACGACCGACGCGAGCGGGAACGCGTCCTTCGCGACCCAGCTGCAGGAGGGCAGCTACACGATCACGGAGACGCAGAAGGCCGGCTGGGAGCAGGCGCCCGGCTCGCCGAGCGGTGAGTGCAGCTTCACCGTGAGCTACCCGGCGAACGCGGGCCACCTCTACACCTGCACCTTCACGAACCGGAAGCTCGCGAAGATCGTCGTCAAGAAGGTCACCGACCCGGATCCCGATCCGACCGACACGAGCTTCGGCTTCACGGCCGGCGGCGGGCTCAGCCCGTCGAGCTTCAGCCTGAAGAACGGCGACTCGACGACCTACTCCGGCCTCAGCCCGACGAACAGCTACAGCGTGGCCGAGAACACGCCGGCCGGGTGGGATCTGACCAGCTCGACGTGCGACGACGGCAGCCCAGCCTCGAACATCGATCTGAGCCCGGGCGAGACCGTGACGTGCACGTTCACGAACACGCTCAAGCGCGGGACGATCATCGTCAAGAAGGTCACGAACCCGAACCCGGACCCGACGTCGACGAGCTTCTCGTTCACGGCCGGAGGCGGGCTCAGCCCGACGAGCTTCAGCCTCGCAAACCAGGGGCAGAAGACGTACTCGAACCTGCTCCCCGGAAACGCCTACAACGTCGCCGAGACGGTTCCGGCCGGTTGGGACCTGACCAGCGCGACCTGTGACGACGGAAGCCAGGCGAGCGCGATCGACGTCAGCGCGGGCGAGACCGTGACCTGCACCTTCACGAATCGCGCGAAGGGCAAGATCATCGTCAAGAAGGTCACGAACCCGGACCCGGACCCGACGAACACGAGCTTCTCGTTCACGGCCGGCGGCGGGCTCAGCCCCTCGAGCTTCAGCCTCGCGAACGGCGGCTCGCAGACGTACTCGAACGTCACCCCGGGGAACGGCTACAGCGCGGCGGAGACCGTGCCCGCCGGTTGGGACCTGACGAGCAAGACGTGCGACGACGGCAGCCCGGTGACGAACATCGACGTCGGCCCGGGCGAGACCGTCACCTGCACCTTCACGAACACCGCCCGCGGCAAGGCGAAGGTGATCAAGACCTTCAGCGGCGCCGCGCCGAGCGGGACGCAGAACGTCACCTTCCAGCTCCGTAGCGGGGCGTCGGCGCTCGCGGCGGGAACGATCCTCGAGAGCCTGACCGCGAACGCCGGCAACGGCGGCGTCCTCAACTTCACGACGTCGCTGACCCCCGGGTCGACGTACCAGGTGTGCGAGGTGCTCGGCCCGCTCGGACCGGGATGGACGACGACCCTCGGGCCGCCGCTCTACTCGGTCTACAACCCGAGCGGCGACAACAGCACCGTGTGCACGGACTTCACGGTGGCGGCCGGCGCGACGAAGACGTTCGCGATCGACAACAAGCCGCCGCCGGGCGGGCTCGCGTTCACGATCGGCTACTGGAAGAACTGGTCGTCCTGCACGGGCGGCGGCCAGAAGCCGGTGCTCGACCAGACGCTGGCGAAGGCCGTGACCCTCGGGAAGACGATCACGCTCGGCAAGCTCGCTCTGAACCCGAGCGTCCTCGGCGCGAGCACTGCGTGCAAGGACGCGGTCGCGATCCTGGGCAAGTCGACGCTGAGCGGGAAGAAGATGTCGAGCGACCCGCTCTTCAACATGGCCGCTCAGCTGCTCGCGGCCGACCTGAACGTGATCGCCGGCTCGGGCCAGTGCATTGCGGCGGTAAGCGCGATCAACCAGGCGCACGCGCTCCTGACGAAGTACAACTTCGACGGGAACACGTACTCGCCGAAGCTGACGACGGCGGACGCGAACCTCGCCAACAGCCTCGCGACCTCGCTCGACAAGTACAACAACAACAAGCTCTGCTGATCTGACGAGAGGGGGAGGCGTGCCTAACGCCTCCCCCTCTCAGCTCAGGGAAGGGCCCACGTGTCGAGGAAGAAGTCGCGAAGGCCCGCGACGGTGCGCGGATCCGGCACGTCCGGGTTGATGTACGCGGCCTCGCTCTGCGCGGCCGGGGTCCCGAAGAGCATCCGGTAGTCGTCCGCGAGCATCTCGTTCTTCGACCAGCTGAAGGTCGAGTCGACCCGCGGGTCGCCGAGGATCCCGCGCGCCTGGAGCCACAGGCTCCAGTCGCCGTGGTGCGACATGTACAGGTGGTAGAGGCCCCAGACGCAGCCGTACTCGTGCGCCATCACGTCGTCCGGCCGGACCGGAAACACGGTGCCGGAAGCGGCGTCCAGGTAGATCGTGCCGTGGAAGTTGCCGTAGACGCCGTTCGTCTGGGAGACGCCGACCGAGCTCGACGAGGCGTAGGTCGTCTGCACCTTCACCGTCAGGCTCGGGCCGATCCGCGCGAGCTCGAGCGCGTTCGCCTTCAGGAGGTCGTAGACCTGCTGCGCCGTCCAACCGGTCACGCCGGTTGAGACCTGGATCGTGACGCCCTCCGGCGTGACGAGCTGCTCCGCCACGCCGGGCGGCAGGCCGTTCTGGACGGTCACGGCGACGCTCGCGGTGGCGACGTTCCCCGAGCTGTCGGAGACCCGCACCCAGATCGTGTGCGCGTCGTTCGAGAGCGAGCCGGTGGCGAGGGAGTAGCTCCAGGCCGTCGTCCCCTGAGCCGCGGAGAACGGGCCGCCGTCGGCCGCGACGGCGACGCTCGCTACCTGCGCGTTGTCGGACGAGCTGCCGGGGACGGTGACAGTCCCGGTCAGCGTCGCTCCCGCGGCGGGGCTCGCGATCTGCACCGTCGGCGCCGTCGTGTCGGCGTTCCGGACGGTGACGCCGACGTTCGCCGTCGATGCGTTCCCGCTCGTGTCCAGCGCTCGCGCGGTGATCGTGTGCGGGCCGTTCGAGAGCGCGCTCGTGTCGAGACTCTCGCTCCAGGACGCGGTTCCGGCCGCTGGCGCGTAGGAGCCGCCGTCGACGCTCACCGCCACGCTGGCCACCCCTCCGGAGTCGGAGGCGTTTCCGGAGACGGAGATTGCCCCGCCGACGGTTGCTCCGGCGGCAGGGGCGGCGATCGACACGGCCGGCGGCGTGGTGTCGGCGTTCGAGACCGTGAAGCTCACGCTTGCGGCCGAGGCGTTCCCGGACGCGTCCCTGGCGCGGGCCATGACGGTGTGCGTGCCGTCCGCGAAGAGCCTCGTGTCGAGGCCGAAGCTCCAGCTCGTCGTTCCCTGGGCGGTCGCGTACGCGCCGCCGTCGACGCTGACCGCGACGCTCGCGACCTGGACGTTGTCGGTCGCCGTTCCGGAGACGGTGACCGTCCCTCGCATCGTGGCGCCCGCGAACGGGCTCGAGACCGCGACCGACGGCGGAGAGGTATCGGGCCGAGGCTTGCCGCCCTTGCCGGCGCTCGCGGTCCCCGCGGAGGCGAAGACGAAGAACGCGATTCCCGCCGCGACGAGCCGTGGCGCCCGACCCCTGGTAGCTCCTGCGTACACGCTGGCGAACCTCCGCTCGGAGGCCGGGACGTGGCCGCGACGCCTCGGGAGTGGACCCCGAGGGCTATCGGCGGAGGCGGTTCTTCACGGCATCCCCCGATCAGGGAGCGGCGAGCGCCGGAACGCTGCTGCCCTTGAGATGGGCGTGCAGCGCCGCCGCGTCGAGCAGGCGCCGGTGGTGGTCGACGAACGGAACGGCCGCGGCTTCGACGCCGAACCACTCGTACGTCTGGAGCACGAGCTCGTACGCTGCTCCCTCGGCGAAGTCGTCGCCCCACTCGACCGTGCGCGGCGGGAAGTCGTGCGAGCCGGCCGGGGCGGCGTGCGCCTCGCTCTCTATGTAGACGCGCGCGCGCCCCGCGAGCTCGAGGTTGCGGAACCCGCTCCGGAAGGTGAAGCGATCCGGCGGCGGCTCCATGAACTCGCGCACGGTTGCGACGGTCAGGCCGAAGTTGAAGACGAGCTCGGTGAGGCCGACGCCGTTCAGTGCGGGATCGCGGAGGAACTCCACGGGCCGGCGCGGCCAGCCGAGGAACTCGACGCAGCTGGCGACGAACGTGAGCGTCCCGCCCGTGAAGAGCGCGAGCCGCTTGCGGTAGCCGTTGGCGACGAAGGCCTTCTTCCCGGGGACGTGACTCGCGGTGTCGAGCGTCCAGAGATCCCAGCCGAGGGTCGGCGGGCGAAGCGTCGGAGGCTCCTCGAGCACCTCGACGACGCCGTGCGCCTCGAAAAGGGTCGGAATTTCCACGCGCTCGACCGGCGCCGCGGTGAGGTAGAGGCGCGGGTCGCTTCGCATGAAAGGAGCGTACGCCGCCGCGCAAGCTTCCCCTGCGCCGCTCGCCAGAGGTCCGGGCGCACCTAGACCTCTGACCGTTTGAGCCTCGGCCGCTCCCTCCTAGCTTTCGATTCGGCGTCACGGAAGGGATGGGCAGGTGGGGGAGAGCAGGTCTTGCGGCGACATGACAGTTAGCGACGGGACTCCGCGAACGGCGCAGCCGGCCGGCGAGGCCGGCTTCGGCGCGACCTGGGAGGACGCTTCGGCGTGAGTCCCGCGCCGCACAAGGGAAAGAGGCCCGCCCGGCTCCTGATGGGGCTGGCTTTGCTGTTCGTCGCGGGCCTCGTCGTCGCGGGCGCATTCGGCGACGTCGGCGGCGGCCTGATCAGCTCCTCCTCGGGGAGCACCGCGACGACGACCGACACGTCGGCCTCCTCCGAGACGGCGACCGACACGACGCCGACGACGAACGCGACGACGACCACGCCGGACACGACGAGCGACACGACGACGGAGACCACGACCACGACGCCCTCGCCGCCGGTCGTCTTCAACCCGACGATCTCGAGCGACAAGCCGGACTACTTCCCGGGCGAGACCGTCACACTCACCGGCGGGAGCTGGCAGCCCGCCGAGCCGGTACACATCTTCGTCAACGACGACCAGGGTCAGACGTGGTCGTACAGCACCGATACGACGGCCGGCGCCACAGGTGGCTTCGTCGTCTCGTTCGTGCTTCCGGGTACGTTCGTCGCGCTTTACCGAGTTACGGCCACCGGTCCGATCTCGGGCACGGCGACGACGACTTTCACCGACGGAAATGTGAAGGTGCAGGTCGCCCCTAGCAGCACTACCGCGACGATCATCGAGAACAGATACAGCGGCACGACGTCCTGCTCGGGAACTCCGATTAGCACCACCACGCACTCGACTACGAACTCCTTCAACGTCAACAGTCTGAATGGCACAGACTCGGTCAAGTTGCAGGCGGCGACGATTTCCGACCAAGGCACGCAGTTCAACAACTGGACATCTACCGACACCTTCACCAGCATCGATCCTCAAACGATTTGCGTTCCTGGCTTCGCAACCGGGACGCACACTTACAACGCCAACTACACGACGAATCACCCGCCGGCCATCGCAACGACGGGAGCCGCGCCGACGGTGAACGAGGGTCAGACCGCGGCCGATAACGGCACCTGGTCGGATGCGGACGCCGGCGACACCGTGACGCTGAGCGCCTCCGTAGGAACCGTGACGAAGTCGGGAACGAATGCCAGCGGCACTTGGACCTGGTCATTCGCGACCACGGATGGGCCAACGCAGTCGCAGACTGTGACGATCACCGCGAACGACGGCCACGGCGGAATATCGACGACGACGTTCCCGCTGACGGTGAACAACGTCACTCCCGTCGTCACGGCGCCGGCGAACCAGAGCTCGAACGAGGGCGAGAACCACAGCTTCAACCTCGGCTCGTTCACCGATCCTGGTGCCGACAGCCCGTGGACGGTCAACGTCACCTGGGGCGACGGCTCCCCCGCGACCACCTTCACGCAGAACGCGATCGGCACGATCACGGCGCAGTCGCACACCTACGCCGACAACGGCACCTACACGGTCACGGAGACCGTGAAGGACAAGGACAACGCGACGTCTGCGGCACAGACGTTCACGGTCACCGTTGCGAACGTCGCACCGACCGCGACGCTCTCGAACAACGGGCCGATCGTCGAGGGCGGCTCGGCGACGATCACCTTCTCCAGCCCGAGCGATCCCTCGAGCGCCGACACGACGGCCGGCTTCCACTACAGCTTCGCCTGCAACGGGCTCGCAGGCTCGCTGGCGACGACCTACGCGGGCGCGGGGACGAGCACCTCGACGAGCTGCAGCTTCGCCGACCAGGGCACTTTCCCCGTCCTCGGGCGCATCTTCGACAAGGACAACGGGTCGAGCACCTTTACCACGAACGTCGTCGTGACGAACGCGAACCCGGTCGTCACGGCTCCCGCGAACCAGAACGCGAGCGAGGGCTCGAGCGCGAGCTTCACCCTCGGCTCGTTCAGCGACGCCGGCGTCAACGACAACCCGTGGTCGGTCGACGTGAACTGGGGCGACGGCGGACCGCACACGACCTTCAGCCAGGGCACGCAAGGATCGCTCGGTTCCCAGTCGCACACCTACGCGGACAGCGGCTCCTACACCGTCACGGCCAAGGTGACGGACAAGGACAACGGCTCCGGTCAGGCGACGTTCACGGTCACCGTCGCCAACGTGAACCCGACCGCGACGCTCTCCAACAACGGCCCGGTGAATGAGGGCTCGCCGGCGACGATCTCCTTCTCGGGCCAGTCCGATCCGTCGAGCGCCGACACGAGCGCCGGCTTCCACTACGCCTACGCGTGCGACAACAGCTCGCTCTCCGGCGCGACCTACGCGGGCTCTGGCACGAGCGCCTCGACGACCTGCACCTTCAACGACAACGGCTCGTTCACCGTGCGGGCGCGGATCATCGACAAGGACGGCGGCTTCACCGAGTACCAGACGACGGTCACCGTGAACAACGTCGCGCCGACGGCGACCTTCAACGCGCCGGCTTCGGTGATCGAGGGCTCGCCGATCGCCCTGTCGCTGACGAGCCCGTTCGACCCGTCCTCGGTCGACACCGGCGCAGGCTTCCAGTACGCGTTCGACTGCGGCAACGGGTCGGGCTACGGCGCCTTCAGCGGCACGAGCTCGACGAGCTGCCCGACCACCGACAGCGGCAGCCGCACCGTCAAGGGGAAGATCAAGGACAAGGACGGCGGCACGACCGAGTACACCGCCGGCGTCACGGTGAACAACGCGAACCCGACCGCGACGCTCTCGAACAACGGGCCGATCTACGAGGGCGGCTCGGCGACGATCTCCTTCTCCGGCCAGAGCGACCCGTCGAGCGCCGACACGAGCGCCGGCTTCCACTACGCCTACAGCTGCACGAACGGCGACCTCTCAGGCGCCACCTATGGCGGCTCGGGCGCGAGCGCCTCGACGACTTGCTCCTTCGCCGACAACGGCACCTTCCCGGTGAAGGCCCGGATCATCGACAAGGACGGCGGCTTCAGCGAGTACACGACGAACGTGATCGTGAACAACGTCGCGCCGTCCGTGACCGCCGCGGCGAACCAGAGCTCCAACGAGGGCAGCTCGGCGAGCTTCGACCTCGGCTCGTTCTCCGACGCAGGCGCGAACGACGGCCCGTGGTCGGTGGACGTGAACTGGGGCGACGGTTCGCCGCACACGACCTTCAGCGCCGCCTCGCAGGGCGCGCTCGGCTCGAAGAGCCACACCTACGTCGACAACACGGCCGGCGGCTACACGGTCACCGTCAAGGTCACAGACAAGGACGGCGGCTTCAGCAGCGCGAGCTTCAACGTCGACGTCCACAACGTCGCGCCGACGGCGACGTTCTCCAACGACGGGCCGGTGAACGAGGGCTCGGACTTCCACCTGTTCCTCTCGAGCCCGAGCGATCCCTCCGGCGCCGACACGACGGCCGGCTTCCAGTACGCGTTCGACTGCGGCTCGGGCTACGGCGCCTTCAGCGGGACGGCGAGCGCGACGTGCTCGACGACCGACAACGGCGTCCGCTCGGTGAAGGGGAAGATCAAGGACAAGGACGGCGGCGTCAGCGAGTACACGGCCAGCGTCACGGTGAACAACGTGAACCCGGTCGTCCAGGCCGCGGCCGACCAGGGCTCGGACGAGGGCGCCTCGCACAGCTTCAGCCTCGGCTCGTTCAACGACCCGGGCGCGAACGACGGGCCGTGGCACGTCGCGATCGACTGGGGCGACGGCCACTCCGACAGCTTCAACACGTCGAGCCAGGGCTCGCTCGGCTCGCTCGCCCACACGTACGCCGACAACGGCTCGTACTCGGTCTCCGTCACCGTCACCGACAAGGACACCGGAAGCGGCTCGGCGAGCTTCAACGTCGCGGTCGCCAACGTGGCGCCGAGCGTGACCGCCGCCGCGAACCAGAGCTCGGACGAGGGCGAGAGCCA
>Ga0209577_10001457_pt1 | contig 23428 bp, 29 predicted proteins | sample GraSoiAngelo_109_FD_185874 | JGI IMG/M metagenome (GOLD analysis project Ga0209577, IMG submission 185874) | Grasslands soil microbial communities from the Angelo Coastal Reserve, California, USA - 14_0903_12_20cm (SPAdes) (version 2) | ecosystem: Environmental > Terrestrial > Soil > Grasslands...
CGCGTCGAGCAACGCCGCGGGGGCGCGGCGTCCCAACGCCTTGGGGGCGCGGCGCGAGGACGTGACGGTCGAGGTGGTCGGCGTCGTCGCCGACGGGCGCTACTACACGCTCGGCGAAGCGCCGCAGCCGTTCGTCTACCTGCCCTTCGCGCAGAACTATGGCGGCATGATGACGCTGCACGTGCGCGCGTCGAAGGGGACGGCGGCCTCGGTGCTGGCCGCCGAACCCGAGTGGGCCAGGGTCACCGTCCGGCTGAGGGCCGGGCCGCCGGGGACCATCGGCCCAGCGGCGGTGAAGAGGTTCCCGCAGACCTGGCTCGAAGCCGACTGGCTGCAGCCCGGCCCGGACTGGGTCAGGGAGGGCGGCGCGGTCACGAATCCAGCGTGCGCCGTGCCGGCCAGGATCGCCGCGCCGATCGCCGCTCCCGAGGCCGCCAGCTTGATCGCAGCCGCTGTCTTGAACATGGCCTCAGCCTGGGCCCGGTCACGTTCACCGGCCGCGCCTACCTGCCGCGAAAAGGAGGTACTTGACGAGCGGCGATCGCACCGCTCACCGTCATCCCACCGTCATCGGCGGGCTTCTGATCTCAGCCTTTGATTTGAGGGGGAGGTCCCCCTCGTCGGCGTGCTCGGCAAAGCCGGCGCGCGCCTACCCCCCCTGCGTTATGTGCCAGGTGAAGTCGATGTTCGCGGTCCGGCCCTGGTACTCGTTGCCGCCGGTGGGCAGGATGTCGGCCGTGACGGTGAACGTCTCGCCGCCGCCGAGGTGGTCGGTCGAGAGCTTCAGGGGGCTGCTCACCGGGTAGCGCCGGACGAAGTCGGCGAAGGTGCCAGAGGCGCCGGCGGTGCACGCGCCGGCGGTGCTGGTCGGGTAGTAGCAGAAGTTGTGCACGTCGTCGTGGATGGTCAGGGTGGTCACCTGGCAGAGGTCCCCGACGCCGTGGTAGGGCCCGGGCGCGTCGCTGACCCTGCAGAAGCTGGAGTAAAGCGTGAAGCTGTCCGGCGCGATCGTGCCCTCGTTCTTGATCGTGACCCGGGTGGAGACGGGGCCACCGGGCTGATGAACACCGGGGAAGAGGTTGTCGCAGCTCACCGATCCTGCCGTCGAGAGGCAGGGGGCGCGCCCCTCGACGCTGTTGCTCAAGATCAACGCCCCGGCCGTGAAGGTTCCGCCGGGGTTGACGGTGGAGGTCGTCGAGGTGGCGATGGTCCCGTTGATCAGCATGATGCTGGCGATCAGGATCAGGACCGTCAGCAGCAGCCGCGCCAGGTTGCCGAGGTCGAACTGGCGGGACGGGATAGGCGGGTCCTGCACCAACTCGCTCATCGCGCCCGCCGCCCTCGGTAGAACCCGTACCCGAGCAGGAGCGCGCAGAACAGGATCGCCACCAGCCACCACCACCAGGGCGGCGCCGGGCGGGCCGGCCAGTAGTAGGTCAGCGAGACCGGGATGGCCGCCGACTGCTTGGAGTCCAGCGACGTCACCGAGACCTTGAGGTGCGTCGCCTGGCCCGGGTAGAGCGTGTCCAGCGTCGGCGTCGCCTTGAGCGGCCCCTGGTAGAGGTAGGCGCCGTCGTCCAGGCGCTGGACGGTGAGCTGCAGCCGGGCCGGCAGGCGGCTCCCGTCCGGCTCCAGCGGATCGAGGCTGTAAGCGATCGGCAGCAGGCCGCGGTTGGTCAGGACGAGGTCGCCGGAGATGGAATCGCCAGGCGACACCGTGCCCGCCAGCAGCGCCTTTCCCTCCTTGTTGTTGTCGATGTTGACCAGGACGTGGGAAAGGGTCAGGAGGCCGACGACCAGCAACACCAGCACCGCGATGCCGACCGCGATCCAGGACCGCGCGGTCTTAGGATCGCGAGCGTTCGCGAGCAGCGCCGGGGCGCCCTGCAGGCTCATCAGAAGCTGCCGGTCGGGACCGGCTGGCAGCGCGGCGCGACGGTCAGGCAGAGGGCGACCGCGCCGCCGCCGCTGGCATTGGTGCTCTTGATGCCGAGGGAGGCGCTGGGGACGTAGGTCCCGTTGGCGGTCACCGTCTCGGCCGCGCCGCCGGTCTGGCCGGTGATCTTGGCCTGCAGATGGCTCGCGCTGACCCACGTCCAGGTGGCGGTGAAAACCTCATCGGCCACCGGAATCGGGGCGGCCGTGATGCCGGTGAAGCTGCCGACGTTGCCCGCGCCGGCGGGTACCTGGCAGGTGGTGGCGTTCAGCGGCACCTCGAGATAGACGATGCCCGTGACGATCGACCCGCAGACGCCAACGCCGGCGCCGATCGCAGGTTGGTTGGTGGCCTGGTTGAAGTAGATGTCGATCAGGTCGCCCGCGTCGACCTTGCCGCCGCCGACGCCGCCGTTGGTGAAGGTGACGCTCTTGGCGACCATCCCCAGCTGGACGTCGAAGGTCGGGTTGGTCTGGCTGCCCGAGTTCTGGCTGGTCCAGAGCACGGTCGCCGAACCGGGTGGCGTGTAGACGCGCAGCGCCTTGTAGCAGACGTACATCCCCTGCTGGGCCGCGGTCGCCGCCTGCGCGTCGGTGAGCGTCAGGGCACCTGTGTTGGTGACCAGCGTGCTGCCGTAGGCGGCCGCGCCGCAGGGATCCGGGTAGGCCGGGACGCCGGCGTCCTTCAGGATCGTGTACCCGGTCCCTTCAGCCGTCCCGGCGCTCCAGGTCAGCTTGACGTTGGTGTTGTCCTGCGCGGTGCCCGCGAAGCCGGTGACCACCTTCAGCGCCGGGGCGGCGACGAAACCAGGGTTGGTCGTCGCGGAGTTGAAGGCGGCCGCGGTTCCACCGATCAGGCCCGTGGCGAGGGCCAGCACGATGATGGTCAGGAGCGCGTTGCGAGCCTCGGAGCGGCGGACCGGGCCGGGAAGAGGAGCAACGCGGCCGGCCGCGGGCGCGACCTGTCGCATGGGGTTCAGCTGCTCCTCTGCGTTCTCCGCGGAGCCCACAGCTCATAGAGCGTGAGCAGGCCGAGGGCAGCTGCGGGGACGACCAGGAAGAGGATCCGCCCCAGCGGCGATTGCAGCCAGGCCAGCAGGTAGCCGACGTAGGGGACGTTGGCCTGGTAGCGCCAGCCGCTGCCCACCGCCGGCACCCGCCAGGCGTCGGCGCTGTTGTTGGCGTCGCCCTTGGTCACGAACGCCTTGCCCTGCGGCCCCGACTCGATCGCGATCACGCGGTGAGTCACCAGCTCCGCCTTGTTGTCAGGCCGCTGGAAGGTGATCACGTCGTTGACGTTCACATCCCTGGCCTGGACGGGGGTCAGGATGACCACCGAGCCGACCGGGATGGTCGGTTCCATGGAGCCCGAGTAGACGACCAGCGCCTTGTAGGGCAGCACCAGCGGCCCGACGGTCAGGAAGAGCAGGAACGCGATGATGACCGCGATCGCTGCGTAGGCGAGGATGCGGCCGATCGTCAGCAGCGGGTTGCCACGCCGTCCGCGATCCACCGTGGCCGCGCCGGAGGCGGCCACCGGGTCGGTGCGGGTGTCAGACAAGTTCGCGGGCAATGTTAGTTCAGACTCGGTCATTTCTTGCGTTCTCATCTCCTAGTTCGGCGTGATGGTCCAGGTGAAGTTGAGCGTGGCGGTGACGCCCTGGTAGGTGTCTGCCCCCGCGCCTGGAACGGGGAAGTAGAGGAAGACCTTGAAGTAGGCCGAGGACAGCGAGTTGAGCGGGTTTGCCGCCGAGTTGCTGGCGTCGGTCAGCAGCAGCGGGTTGGCGGATGTCTCGGTGGTCCCGAAGTTCTTCAGCGTGTGCGCGTTGTCGAAGCCGGTGCAGGAAGCGCCCGCGGCAGCTCCGTAGACGCACTTGAAGGGCGTCGTGAAGGCCGCGTCGGAGTATTCCTGGATGTAGACCTGGACCAGTCCGCAGAGGTCGCCGGCGCCGTTGAACGGCTCGCCCGCGGTGTTCGTGTTGGCGCAGGCTGCCGGCGCGTAGAGGTAGAAACCCTTGACCGGCGTGAGGCTGTTCGCTGTCGTGTTCAGCGAGCCCTTGTTGGTGACCTGGACGGTTGCCGCGTTCCCGCTCGCGTTCGGCTGCCCGGGCTCAGCGGCCACGTTGGTCAGGCCGAAGACACCGGTGCAGGTGTTGGTGTTGGCGGCGGTGATGGTCGGGCTGGCGCCGAAGGACAGGCACTCGGTGCCGGAGTTGACGGTGTTGCCGAGGTAGATGTCACCGGTCGCGATCGAGGAGCCGTTGCTGGTCCTGGCGTTGAAGCTGGCCACCGTCCCGACGCTCCCCAGCGCCGCCACCGAGCCGATCACGAGCAGCGAGATGAGCAGCTTGCCGGCCGTCGAGCTCCAGGGCATCCGCCGCACGGGCGGCTGCACCGGCGCCGCGACGACGCGGACGGGAACCGGCGCCGGGGGCCGAGTGGGCGCGGGGGCCGCGGGAGTGGGCGCGGCGGCTGCGGCGATCGGCGCCGCTTGGGCCTCGAGCTGTCGCGCCGGCCGCGCGGGCGGGCGGCTCGGTTTTGGAGCCGCGGTCACCGCGGCCACCGGGCGCGGAGCTGACGGCCGGGGTCGCGGCTGCGGCGGGCGGAGCCAGTTCGAGGCCGAGCACGACCCGCACTCGAAGCGGACGGTGCTGTCCGGGCCCAGGAGCTGGACGTGGTTCCGGGCGCCGCAGAGGTTGCACTGAACCTCCAGCGAACGCCCGGTCTCGGTGTCGATCATCGGGAGTTGTGCTCCCTGCTTGCTACTGGACGATCTGCCAGTTCAGCTGCAGCCCGGCGCTCCGACCCTGGAAGGTGTTGTCCGTCGTGGCCGGCAGGCTGATGGCGACCACGAAGTACTCGGCGGTGTTGCCGGACAGGTTGGTCAGGGTCCAGGCAGCGCCGCTCTGGTGGTTGGTGCCGACGTCGGCCAGCGTGTGGGCCGAGTCCCAGCTGCAGTTGTTGATCGGCGAGCCGGCCGCGGCCACGCCGTATACGCAGCTGGTCAGCGTCGTGAAGGTGTTGTTGCTCTGGTAGATCACGACCTGGACCTGGCTGCAGAGCAGCCCGCCGCCGTGGTTGCCGAAGGTGTCGTTTACGGCGGCGTCGGTGCAGGAGCCGTTCGCGAAGAGCTTGAAGGACGAGGGCGTCAGGTTGCCCTGGTTCAGCAGCGTCAGGTCGGCGGTGGCGGTGGCGCCGGGGAGAGCGGAAGCGCCGCTCAGGTTCCAGAGCACGTCACACGCGTTGCTGTTGGCGGCCGAGATGGTCGCGGTGGTGTACGACAGGCAGGCGCTGCCCGCGTTGACCTTGTTGCTGAGAACCAGGGTCCCGGTCTGGATGCTGCTGTTGTTGGTCGTCGTCGCGTTGAAGGTGGCGAACGTCCCACCGACACCGCCGGCGGCGTTGGCGACCATCGCGATCGCAGCGACCGCCAGCAGCGAGACGAGCATCCGCTTGGTATGCGAGGTGGGCTTCGAGGCCGCGGCCTGCGCCGGGCTTCCGTAAGCCCGGCGGGCCGGCGCCATCAACTGCGGTGCCACCGCGGCCCGGTGAACTGCCGGGACCGACACCCCGACCGTCGCGGGGCGCAGCTGCTGCAAGCTGTTCGCAGCGCCGCAGTGGCTGCAGTTGAAGTTGGTGGCGCGCCCCTCCGCGCCTGGGCTGACACGATTCCAGCCTCCGCAATGCGAGCAGGGAAGGCTCATCACGTTTTCCATTTCTGCTTTCTAGCTTTCCTGTTCAGCCGGCCTTATTGGGCCAGGTTCCAGGTGAAGACCAAGCCGGCCTTGCTGCCCTGATAGGCGTTGTCGGAGCTGAGCGGGAAGCTAACCGAGACCACGAAGTAGCGCGTGGTGGCGGCGTTCATGGCGCCCAGGTTGTAGGCACCGGCCAGCTGGTGGTTGGCGCCGAAGTCGCCGGGCGTGTGCGCGGCGTCGAAGGCGCAGCCGGCGCCGCCGTAGATGCAGCCGGCACCGGTCAGCGTGGCGAAGTCGCCAAGGGTCTCTTTGACGGTCAGCTGCAGCTGCGGGCAGAGCGCGCCCGTGCCACGGTTGCCATTGATGTCCGGGGCGGCGGAGCTGACGCAGGCGCCCGCGGCGTAGAGCTGAAGCTTGCTGGCGTTGATGTTGCCGGTGTGCGCGAGCGTGACGTTCGCGGTCGCGGTGTCGCCAGGCTTGTTGTTGCCGGCGCCGAAGAGCGGGTCGCAGCCGTTGGTGTTGTTGGTGCCAGCCCCGCCCTGGATCGGCGCCCCGCCGCTCGACAGACAGGCGGCGCCGGCGTTGACGGTGTTGCTGAGCACGATGGTGCCCGAGGTGAAGGTGGCGCTGTTGGTCGTCGTCGCGTCGAAGGTGGCGAAGGTCCCGGCGCCGATCAGCGCCGAGAGCGCACCGATGATGAGAACCCCGACCAGGAGCCTCTTTGTCTTACCCACTTTGTTCCCGATTCCTCCTTGGACCTTGTTTTGGCGCACGACACGCCAGGTCCCTTCCGAAAAATCCGAATGAAATAAATCCGGGCGGTCTATAACTGGCCGCGGCAGTATCGTTGGGGCGGTTACCGACAAATCACCGACATTTCACGTTCAGCGCGGGGTGAGCTGTTGGCGATCCAACGCCGGGTCGTGTACGACCTGACGGGCTTACGTCAGCGCCGCGACGGTTTCCGGCTCTTCGGCTTCGGCCCCTCAGCTCCCGGCAGCGCTGGGAGTTTCTGCTTCTTCTGCTGGACCGGCAGGAAGATGTCGCCCATCTCCTGGTAGCGAGCTAGCACCTCGTCGGAGAGGAAGCGAAGCCGGTCGGGATCGCCACCCTGTCCGCACTCCTGGACCTCTTCCCAGGTCACCGGCGTCGCCACCGTCGGCTGGTCGCGCGCGCGCAGCGAGTAGACGGTGACGGTGGTCTTGATGCGGTCGTTCTGGCTCCAGTCGACGAAGACCTTCCCCTCGCGCGCGACCTTGCTCATGCTCGACAGGACCAGTTCGGGATGCCGCTTCTCGAGCAGCTCGGCGATGGCGTGCGCGAAGGGCTTGGTGTCGTCGTAGGTGACCGGCGTGTTGATCGGGACGTAGAGCTGCAGGCCCTTGGAGCCCGAGGTCTTGGCATAGGAGTCGAGCTTCAGCTGCTCGAAGAGCTCGCGGATCCAGAGCCCGACCTGGCAGCACTGGACGATGGTCGCGGGGGGGCCGGGGTCCAGGTCGAAGACCAGCATGGTCGGCCGGTCGATGTCGTCCGCCAGCGAGAGGTTGGTGTGCAGCTCGAGGTCGGCCAGGTTGGCCAGCCAGACCAGCGTGGGCAGGTCGTTGCAGAGCGTGTAGTCGATGTTGCGGCTGTTGCTCTCGCTGAAGACCGTCTTCGTCTTGACCCACTCCGGGCGGTGGCTGGGGCTCTGCTTCTCGTAGAAGTAGGGCGCGTCGACGCCGTTGGGGTAGCGCTTGAGAGTCAGCATCCGGTTGCGCAGGTGCGGCAGGACCGCCGGCGCGATGCGCGTGTAGTAGTCGATGACCTGGCCCTTGCTGAAGCCGGCCTTGGGGTAGAGGACCTTGTCGAGGTTGGAGAGCTTGAGCTTGCGTCCTTCGACGACGACTTCGACCGAGTTAGGGGTGTGACTGGTAATTGGGTCGTCCCAATGGCCGCAGGCGACCCGATGGGGCGCCGGTCAGGGCACCTAGGTCGCGCGAAGGGGTGGAACTAGGAGGAGCGCATCCGAGGATGCGTGACGACGACGGGCCGGGCCCCCTGAGCCCGACATCGGGGTCCTGAGCGGATCCTTTGATGACCATATTGCCAGTCACACCCCTGGTCACGCACTCCTGCGCTTACGGGCCGGTCGGGCCTGCTTCTCCTCGGCCGGTTCGCCCTCCCGGCGCGTCTTGGCGGCGGCCACGCTGGCCTCGAGCGCCGCCATCAGGTCGACCACCGGCGCCTGCTCCTCCTCTTCCTCGTTGACCACGATCTCCTGGCCCTCGGCCTTGCGCTCGATCAGGTCCATGACGCGCTCGCGGTAGTCGTCGCGGTAGCGCTCGGGCTTGAAATCGTCCGCCAGGGAGTCGATGAGCTGCTGCGCCATCGCCAGCTCCCGGTCGGTGACCTCGACGTCCTCTGGCAGCCCTTCCAGCGTGTCCGGGCTGACCACCTCATCGGCGTAGAGCATGGTCTCCATGGAGAGCGCGTTGCGCAGCGGCCGGAGCGCGACCAGGTGCTGCTTCTGGCGCAGCACGACGCGCGCGATGGCGACCTTCTTCGACTTCCGCATCGCCTCCAGCAGCAGCGCGTAAGCCTTGGTGGCGCCCTTGTCCGGGACCATGTAGTAGCTGGAGTCGTAGTAGACGGGGTCGATCTCCTCCAGGTCGACGAAGTCCAGGATGTCGACGGTCCGCGAAGCCTTGGGGTCGAGCGCCTCCAGCTCCTCGGGCGTGATCACGACGTACTTGTCGCGGGAGACCTCGTAGCCCTTGACGATGTGCTCAAGGGGGATCTCCTCGCCGTCCTTGGAGCAGACCCGCTTCTGCTGGATGCGGGCGCCGTCCTTATCGTGCAGCTGGTGGAACCGGACGTCCTTCTGCGAGGTCGCGGTGAAGAGCTTGATGGGCACGTTGACCAGACCGAAACTGATGGCGCCGCTCCAGATGGCTCTTGGCATGGCTCTAGAGACCTACCTCCTGTGGACGGGACACGCACTTGTGCTTTAGCCGTCCGAGTACTTTGCTTCCACCTCAAGTATGAAGCGGCCGGAGGGTAACACCCGTCCGCCAACTTGCGCGCCTACTTTTTGCGGGGTCCGAAGAAACCATCCTTGGGTCGGGCGTGGCAGTGGAAGTGGTTCGGGATCCGCCTCATCTCCGGGTCCAGCCAGTAGCCCTGCGGGTACTCCCTGGCCGCCACCGTCCGGAGCTCGACCAGCATGGCCTCCTGCTCGGCGTCCTCCGGCATCCCGTGCCGGCGCCAGACCACCATCGGCGTCGAGCAGATCTCGCAGTCGGCAATCCAGCAGAGGTCGGACTCGAAGTACCAGGGCGTGATCCGCTCGGCACGGCAGAGCGGGCAAGAGGGGTCGTGGTCGATCTCAAGCCTCGGGGGTGTAGGTCGCGCGGACGCTTTGCCGAGCAGGACCGACAGGGGGGTCCTCCCCCCTCAACCCAAGGGGCTGGAGGAGGCGGGCGGGGTCGGCAAAGTGCAGGCCGGTGCTCCGGCAGAGGTCCAACGCCTCTTCCAGCTCGACCAGGATGTCCCCCAGCGGCTGGCCCGGGGCAGAGGGAGCGGCCAGGGCGCCGCGGACGCCGCCGACCTCGCCCCTGGCCCTCTGGTCGATCCGCGCGACGACCACCCGAGCCAGGTCGGCCGGGGTCTCCGGCAGCATCACCAGCAGCTCCGCCCTGCCGTGGGGGAAGATCACGTCCTGGGCTCGCACGGCTCCGACGACGACCTCTTCCAGGCCCGCCATCCGGTCCTCCAGGTCGGCGGCCAGGATGCCCAGCGGCACGTCCAGGCCGACCAGCAGCAGCGCCAGTGGGCGCCCATACTCCTCGGCGACCGCCAGCTCCTCTTCGACGCGTTGGCGGCCGCGGGCCGGGTCGAGGATCCCGCCCGGCGGCAGGGCCGTGAAGTTGAGCGGGGTCGGGGCCGCTTCGACGGCCTCGACCGGGGGCGAAACCTCGCGCCGTCGCTGACCGAGCTGGCTGAGCGCGACCGCCGCCGCTGACGCCACGACCAGGATGACGAGGGTCACCTCACCGGGGACCTTCAGCAGCGGGCCGGTCAACAGCACCACGGTCGCGACCAGGGCCGTCCCCAGGGAGTAGGCGCCGGCGCGAAGCCAGCGGTTGCGGATCCTCACGGCTGCACTCGCGTGGAGAGCACGGCCAGGCCGAGGGGCGCCAGCACCGCCGCCACCGCGCCGCCCAGGTCGGAGCCGCCGGCGTGGTTTATGCGGTACCAGGCGACGCCCGCCTCCAGCCGTTCGAGACGGACGTCGAGCACGCCGTCCACCTCGCGGATCCGGGCTCGCACCTGCTTCAGCACCGAGAAGCGCGCGATCGGCTGCACGGCCAGCAGCTCAGAGCCGGTGTCGACGGAAGGCGGCACCGCCACCGGCCGCGGCGGAGGCGTGGGCAGAGGTTCGGGTTCGGGCTCGGGCGTCAGCGGAGGCTCGGGCACCGTTTCGGGTTCGGGTTCCGGTTCAGGCTCGGGCACGGGTTCGGGCTCGGGCACCGTTTGGGGGGCCGGCTCGGGCTCCGGTTCCAGGGGAGCCGGAGGAGGCGCGGGAGCCGGCGGGCGGACCACCTCGGTGAGCTCCTGGAGCCAACCCGAGACCCGGTCCAGCTCGCCGGCCCATTCTTCGCGGGTTCCCGTCGGTGGTTGGGAAAGGGGCGCGAGCCCTGCCTCGGCGCGCCGCTGCTCGTACTCGGCCACGGTGCGCTCGCTGAAGAGAAGCCCGTCGCCGGTCCGGGCGGCGGGCTGCAGCGCCCCGAGTCTCACGGCCTGCGCGACCGCGGCACTGCTCAACCCCAGGCGCTCGGCCACCTCGACGGTGGTCAGCAGCAGCCCGGTCATTTCCGGAAGCTAGGTGGCGGACCGGCGGCGGTTGGGGTCGAGCTTTAGGACCATGTCCTGGTCCGGTTCGGGCCGTCGCGCCCGGCGCGCCCGGCGGCGCGCCTTCTGCGAGCGCGGGCGCCCCTCTTCGGCCACCGCCGCGGGGCGGGGAAGGACGCCCAGCGCCGCCTGGATCTGCGCCGTGAGGTCGTCGGCCTGCCGGCGCGCGCTGGCCACATGCCCGGCTTCGGCTCGCTCGACGGCGTCCAGCAGCGCCCGCGCGCTGTCGCTCTCCAGGCGGCCCAGGATGGCGCCCAGGTCCGCCACCTGGCGGCGCCGGCGAGCGTTCTCCTCCTCGGCCTCCGCTGCCAGGGTGCCGGCGTAGCGGTGGACTGACGCGAGCGCGCGCGAGCCGGCCTGGTAACGCATCTCGTCGGCGAGGGCTTGAGCCGCTCGCAGTTCGGCGGCCGTGGCCGCCCGGCGGGCGGACATGACGCGGCGGCGAGCGGCGGCGTCGACTCGACCCAGAACCTCGGCCACGCGGGCTGTCTCCTCTTCGCGACGGCGGGTCTCCTCCTCGGAGCGGCCGACCACGGAGGAGGCGGCGACGAAGACCTCGGCCAAGCGGCGGGCGATCTCCCGGAGCGCCGCCGCTTCCTTCGGGGGGACAGCTCCTTGGGGGCCGTCCATCAGGAGCTCCTCAGGACCCCTCCTGGCGGAAGCGGACGGTGTCCCCGGTACCCTGCTCTGGTTGGGCCGGGACGCCATTTACCGGCGGCACCGACCCGTCCCCCTTGGGCTCCGCGGACGGATCTTCGCCGACGTGCGAGGGCATGTCTGCGTACTCGATCGGGGCCGGCGCCGCTTCGGGGTCGGTGGCCGTGGCCGGCGCCGGGCTGGTCTGCGCCTGCTCCGGGCCCGGGCCGCCGGGCGGAACGGGCGGCCAGCGTGATTCCTGGGCCGCCGGCTGAGGGGCCGGCGCCGGCGCAGCCGGTTCCGCTGGCGCGGCCTCGTCAGAACCGGCGCTGGCCGCATCCCCGAACTTGGTGGCCAAGGTCAGCCGGGTCTGCGCGGTCTCCAGGACGCCCTGGGCCTGACGCTCGGCCGTTCGCATGGCCGCGTCGTTGACGGTGTGGATGGCCTGCAGCAGCCGATCGGCCGAGCCCGCGTCGGCGAGGCGGACCAGCTCGGCGAGCTCGCTGGCCTTGTCCAGCCGGCTCTGGCCGGACTTCCGCGCCTCCTCGACCAGGTTCTGCGCGTAGCGCTGGACGGCGGCCATGATGCCGGCCCGGGCGTGACGGACGACCTCTTCGGCCTGCTGCTCGGCGATGTGCAGGTCGCGCGCGCAGGCCTCTTCGGCGGCGCTCAGGATGCGATCGGCGGCTGGTTCGTCGGCGATCCGAACGACGGCGGCGAGCTCGCGTGCGTCACCCAGGCGGCCCTCGTTGGCGCGCCGAGTGTCCTCCACAAGCTCGACCGCGTAGCGATAGACGGCCGCGGAGTGGGCGCTGGGGACTGACGTAGGAGGGTCAGCCATATGAATTGAACGTTCTCCTCGAATGTTACAGCGGCTTGGCAGGAATTGGCCCTGCCATTTCGGGACTGTGGGCGGAAGCGTACTTCAAGCGCGGGCGATTCGGGAAGACTCTTGGAACGTCGATAGAATTTCGACGCGAAATGGGAAAGAAGCGCCAGCAGGTCCGCCAGGTCAAAAAGACGATGCGGCAGGTGCGCCCGAAAGGCGCCGCCGCGGCGGCCGCCGGAGGCCCACAACAGAAGCGCCAGCGGGAGCGCTACGTCGAGGCCGGGGGCTTCCTCCAGGGCTATTCGCCCGAGTCGGTGATCCGCCTCGGCTACTTCGGCGGTGCCGGCGTCGTACTGAGCCTGCTGATCATGGTCGAGCTGATCCTCGGCCCGCTCTCCCCGCACGGCCTGGCCGTCAAGATCGTCGCGGCCGCCGCCTGGCTGACGCCGGTCGTGATCCTGGTGAGCCTGGTGGCTCCGGGCGTGCGCCTCGCCTTCAAGGACCGCAAGGCTCAAGCGCTGGTCGTGCAGGGACAGCTGCTTGGCGCCAGCACGGTCAGCACCTCGCGCGGGCTGGGCATGCTGATGATCCGCACCCGGACCGGCACCGAGCAGTACCTCTGCCCGCCCGACAAGCTGGCCAAGGTCCCGGGCAACGTCGTGAACGTGGCGATCAGCGTCACGCCCAACCTGCGCTACGTGCGCTCGGTATCGGTGATGGGGCCGCGCCAGATGGCGCGGCCGGAGCCGCCGGTACCGGAGGTGCTGCGGCGCCTGCAGCTGCTCCCGGTCGCGACGCCCGCCGCCCTGGCCCTGGCGTTCGTTCTCGGGGACGACGTGACGGCGTTCGTACCGCTGACCCCCGACTGGGCTCACGCGATCGCCGCCGGGGTCGTCGGGCTCGCGCTCGGCGGTGCTGTCTTCGGGGTCTCCTACCTCTACCAGAAGCGCCTCATGAAAGAGGCGCAGGCACTGGTACCGGGAGGGGCTACCTAAACAAGAGAAGGGAAAGGCGCTGAACCGCCTTTCCCTTCTGAAACGTCTCTGGTTTCGGTGTTTTTAGTGTGCCGGGTGTGCGGCCGGCCCGTCGGCCATGCTGCCGGAGTGCGGCATGAGCTCGCCGCGACGCGGGTAAAGGACGGCCAGCGCGACACCGAACACGATCGCGATGACCAGCGGGGCAGGCTCGCCCCAGGTGCCCCAGAAGATGCCGAACACGATCCGGTAGACGATCAGCAGGAGCATGTAGAGGATCGCCGCCCGGACCCAGCTGATGTGGCCCTCGGGATTGAAGGACGCGACCGCGATGCCGACGCCGAACGCCACGCCGGCGACGGAGACGTCGGTTCCCGCGAGACCGTCAAAGGGGAAGATCGAGGTCGCGAAGATCGACACCGTGCTTCCGATGATCATCAGGATGCCCAGCAGAAGCATCACTACGGTGAGGAGACGGGCTTTCAACGACGAGTTCATTAACGAAGTCCTCCTTGGTGTGCGGGCGCTTTTCGGCGCACAGCATAAGTACTGACGGCGCTAATAGACTGGCGATGTGGCTCCCGAGATAGACATAACGCCCGAAGGGCTCGCCGCGGTCAGAGCCGAGCTGGATGAGCTCACGCGGGTCCGGCGGCCGAACATCGTCGAGAAGATCAAGAGCGCGCGCGAGCTGGGCGATCTGTCGGAGAACTTCGAGTACCACTCGGCCAAGAACGAGCAGGGCTTCATCGAGAGCCGGATCCAGGAGCTCGAGCAGATCGTCAAGAACCACCGGCTCATCGAGGCCGGCGCGCCCAGCGGCGTGGTGCGGCTGGGCAGCACGGTGCGCTTCAACGAGGACGGCGGGCCCGAGGAGAGCTACCGCATCGTCGGCCCAGCCGAGGCGGATCCCGCCCAGGGGCGGGTCAGCAACGAGTCGGCGATGGGCCGCGCGCTGCTGGGAGGGAAGGCCGGCGAGGAGGTGGAGGTCGTCACCGACTCCGGCTCCAGCTACCGCGTCAAGATCCTGGCTATCGAGTAGATCCCACCTGATCCACCGCGTGGGGATGGTTGTGGTCCCCCAGCCCGTGCTCGAGCGCCTCGCCGGTGCAGGGATGGCAGGCCTCGACCTGGATGGTGGTGTGACCGATCCCGAACCGATCGCAGACGGCCTCCTCGACGCGCCTGACGAGGTGTTCCGATTCGGCCGCCAGAAGCTCCTCGGCGACCACGACGTGGCAGCTGAGGGCGACCTGCTGGCCGGAGATGGACCAGACGTGCAGGTCGTGCACGGAGTCGACGCCGTCGGTCGAGCGGACGGCCTGGGCGACCTGCTCGAGGTCGATGCCGGCCGGGACGCCTTCCATCAGCACGTTCAGGGTGTCGAGCACGATCCGAATCGCGCTCCAGGCGATCAGCGCGCTGATTGCGACCGAGATCAACGGGTCGGCGTAGAGCCAGCCGGTGAAGATGATCAGCAGGCCCGCGACGATCACGCCGACCGAGGCGGCGATGTCGCCGACCACGTGGAGCAGCGCCGCGCGCACGTTCAGGTTCCGCCCGCCGCCACGGAGGCGGACCGCGATGTAGGCGTTGACCGCGATCGCCACCAGGGCGGCGCTGATCACGATCCCGCCCTGCACCGGCTCGGGATGGAGGAAGCGTCGGGCGGCCTCGTAGGAGATGCCGATCACGATCAGGACCAGGGCCGCGCCGTTGAGCATCGCGGTCAGGATCCCGGCTCGGTGGTAGCCGTAAGTGCGCCGCTGATCAGCCGGGCGCCGCGCCTGGACCACCGCGAACCAGGCGAAGCCGAGCGCCACCACGTCGGTGAGGATGTGGCCCGCGTCGGACAGCAGTGCCAGCGAGTGGGAGAGGTAGCCGGCGCCGGCTTCGACGATGAGGATGAGCGCCGTCAACAGGAACGCCTGGCGGAGCGCGCCTCCGGTCAGGTTGGAGTGGTCGTGGTCGGACATCTTCCTCTCAATTCAAATGTACCCTCGCGAGGTGAGCATTCAACGTTTTCGGGACTGGATGCTGTCGGCGTCGGTGCCGGCCGCGTGCATCACGGACCCGCTTTCCATCGCCTACCTGACTGGCTTTCGCGCCAATCCCCACGAGCGGCTGATGGCGCTGGTGATCGGCCCCGATTCAGCTCTGCTGCTGGTACCGGACCTGGAGGAGGAGAGCGCGCGCGGGCAGGCCCGCGAGGTCGAGATCCTCGGCTGGCGCGATGGCGACGACCCGTTCCCGGTCCTGCGCTCGGCGATCGGCGATCCGCGCCTCCTGGCGGTCGAGAAGGAGCATCTGACGCTGGCCCGCTGGGAGCGGCTGGACGCGGGCGAGGTCAGCGATTGCTCAGAGCCGCTGCGCCGCCTTCGCGAGACCAAGAGCGGTGACGAGCTCGACTTACTTCGAACGGCGGCGCGCCATACCGACGACGTGACACGGTCGATCCTCGGTGAGCTCCGTGCCGGGCAGACCGAGCTGGAGGTGGCGGCGCGGATCGACGCCCTGATCACCGCGACGGGCTCCACCCGCTCGTTCGGAACCCTTGCGCAGGCCGGCTCTGACAGCGCTCTGCCGCACCTCTCGCCCGGTGACCGACGGCTGGCCGGCGGCGACCTGGTGCTGCTGGATTTCGGCGCCCGTCACCGCGGATACAACGCCGACACCACCCGGATGGCGGTGGTCGGCAAGCCCGATGCCGAGCAGCTGCGTGTCCACCAAGCCGTCCTCGACGCACACGACCGAGCCTTAGAGGCGATCCGGCCCGGCGTGACCTGCGGCGCGGTCGACGCCGCGGCCCGGCGCTCCCTCGAGAAAGCCGGTCTGGGCGACCGCTTCATCCATCGGACCGGCCACGGCCTGGGGCTCGATTCGCATGAAGGACCGAACCTCGAGCCCGGGTCCACGGTGCGGCTCGAAGCCGGCAACGTGGTCACCGTCGAGCCCGGTGCCTACATCCCCGGCTGGGGCGGCGTCAGGATCGAGGACGACGTCGCCGTGACCGCGGACGGCGCGGAGATATTGACCGCCGCCGAGCGCGGCCTCAAGGTCATCCCGGATTGAAAAGCGCGGCCGCGAAGGAGGCCTTGTAGAACGTGGAACACCAGATCGTGGGGACCACCCTGCCCGTCCTCGAGGTGACCTTGCAGCCCCAAGAGTGGATCATCGCCGAGTCCGGCGAGCTCTCCTGGATGACCGCCAGCATCGGGCTCCAGAGTGGCGTCCAGGTCGGCGGCCAATCGGGCGGTCTTTTCGGCGCCATCACGCGCGCCATCAGCGGGTCCACCATCTTCATGACCCAGTACTACGCCTACCAGTACCCAGGCCAGGTCGCCTTCGCGACCAAGGTCCCGGGCTCGATCCTGCCCATCGACATGCCCGCCGGCCATTCGGGCTACATCGTCCACCGGCATGGCTTTCTGGCCGGCGGGCCGCAGATCCAGCTCGGCATCGCGATGCAGCAGCGCCTGGGCGGGGGCATCTTCGGCGGCATGGGCCTGTTCATGCAGCGGGTGACCGGCCAGGGCCTGTGGTGGTGCGAGCTGCAGGGCGAGGTCATCGAGAAGGATCTCCAGGCCGGCGAGACGATCCGAGTCCACCCGGGTCACGTCGGCATGCTCGAAGCCTCGGTCCAGTTCTCGATCACGACGGTGCCGGGCATCCGCAACGTACTCTTCGGCGGAGACGGCCTCTTCCTGGCCCAGCTGACCGGCCCGGGCAAGGTCTGGCTGCAGTCACTCCCGCTCCCCAACCTCGCCCACGCGCTCAGCCACTACCTGCCTCACACGGAGGGCAGCTCGGGCCCGTCGATAAGTTTCGGGTAGGCTCCTCCCAGCCGCCTGCCCGGCGCGATATCGAAGCGTCGGCGGGATGACGCCGGCATGACCTCAGGCCGTCATAGCGTCACCGCGATGTCAGAAGAGGCAGAATCGGGATTGGGTGGCGACTGGACCCAGGTCGAACAAGGCCTCGCCGAGCTCAACACAGCTCTCTGGACGCTGATCGCGCTCTCCACTCCGCGCATTGAGCCCCAGCCCAATCCGGGCTTGGCGGAGACCCAGCGGATGCCGGCAATGGGCGCCGAAGACTGGCGCTCGGCCGTGCCGCCCGAGCTTTACGAACGGCTCCGGACGAAGGGTTTCGCGGTCACCGCCGCGCCCTGCGAGGCACCGGTCAAGCAGGCCGCGGCCGACGCGGGCGCCGCTCCCCTGCCCGCGTCCTACCGGGCCCCCTTCCTCCCCGACCTGACGCCCGAGCAACCGGCCTCGGACACCAGCTGGGCTGCCCTCGAGTCGGCCGATCTGCCCGAGGAGCCGGGCCTGATCAGCCTGCCTCCCGCCTTCCAGGGCCTGAACTGGCCGGCGGACGGTGGCAGGCGGGTGCTGGTCAGCGTGCGGCCCGTGCTCGACGCCACCCTCGCCGATCGGGTCGCCGAGCTGCTGGCTGCGGCTCCCGGGATGTCGGCCGTGCGCTCCCTTGGCTCGACCGAGGACGTGGCTGCCTTCGAAGCGGACTACGACGGCGAGGTGCCGAGCATGGATGCAGTCGCCGGCGCGCTGCAGGCGATCGGCGCCTCGCTGGTCTCGACCGGAGACCGCGAGTTTTACCTGGCGATCCAGGGGCGAGACGTCACCTAGGGACGGAGGGAAACGCCCCGGAAAGAGGGGATGGACGGCTCGGTCGAAAGTCCGGGCCGTCTTTTCCTTTCATTCGGCCTCCACACCTGGGTGGTCGCGGCCCAGGACTTGGGGAAGGATCACGCCTTCCAGGTCGGCCAGCTCGACCTGGGCGCGGTAGACGCGCTGGGCCGGCCCCTGCTGGACCAGGCTGCCGTCCTCCGCCCGGCTGATCTGGAGCTCGCCCCCGGGCATCACGATCGTGACCTCGTCATCGACGAGTCCCTCGCGCATCAGGGCCGCAGCCACCGCGCTGGCGCTGGTGCCCGAGGCCAGCGTGTAACCGGCGCCGCGCTCCCAGATCTCGATCCGAGCTCGAGAGCGGTCCAGCACCTCCACCAACTGGACGTTGGTCCGCTCCGGGAACAGCGGGTGCCGCTCGATGTGGGGTCCGAGCTGCACCGCCCGTCGCGGATCGACGGATTCTCCGAAGACGACCGCATGCGGGTTCCCGACCGAGACCAGCGCGGCCTCCACGGTTCCGGCCGGCGTCTCCAGCGTGACGCGGCGCGGTTCGCCCTCCACCAGGGCGGGTAGGTCGGCGGCGCGGAAAGAAGGCCGGCCGATGTCCAGCTCGACAACCACGCGCGGGCCCAATATCTCCAGCGCCCGGACGGGGTTGGCGCGGTCCTGGGTCCGGATCTCGAACTGCCTCGACGCGCCATGCTCGAGAACCGCGTGAGCGGCGGCGATCCGGAGCCCGTTGCCGCTCCGCTGCGCCTCACTGCGGTCCGGGTTGAAGATGCGGACCGAGCGCTCCCCGGGGTCGAAGGCGAGCAGGCCGTCGCTGCCGAGGCCGAAATGCGGATGGCAGAGGATCGGCAGAAGCCTCACCAGGTCGTCCAGCGGCGCCGGCAGGTCGACGACCAGGTAGTCGTTGCCCAGCGCCTGGTACTTGAGAAGCTCGACCATTCCCCGATCAGGCTATTGGAACAAGATCAGTCCGCACTGGGGTTAAAATGCCTCAGATGCGGCAGGAGAACGGCTACGAATACCCCGCGATGCGGCTGATCTACTCTCCGGCCTGCTTCTGTACGCGCTGAAGACCGGCTAAAGCACCTCTCGCGTCCGCGTTCGGAGACGCCCGGAGGACCCGGTCTTTTTCTTTTAGCCACTCCAAATCTGCAATTGCGGAGGAAATCGAAACTTATGGGAAGCAACGGACACATCGCCAATCCCGAGGCCCTGGTCGGAACCGATTGGGCCGTCGAGCACCTGGACGACCCCAAGGTACGGCTGGTCGAGGTCGACGTCGACACCTCGGCCTACGAGAAGGGCCACCTGCCGGGCGCGGTCGGCTGGAACTGGCGCAACGACCTCCAGGCCAAGCCGGCCCGTGACATCGCGGCCAAGGACCAGCTCGAGGGCCTGCTCAGCCGGAGCGGCATCGGACCGGACACCACGATCGCCCTTTACGGCGACAACAACAACTGGTTCGCCGCCTACGCGTACTGGACGCTCAAGTACTACGGCCACGACAATGTGAAGCTGGTCGACGGCGGCCGCATCAAGCTGGAGGCGGAGGGCCGCGAGTTCACGACCGACGTCCCCTCCCACCCCGAGACCGGGTTCAAGTTCAGCGGCTCTGCCAACGAGGCGATCCGCGCCTACCGCGACGATGTCTCCGCCCAGCTGGGCAAGGCCGGCCTGGTCGACGTCCGCTCGCCCGGCGAGTACTCGGGCGAGCTGCTCGCTCCTGAGAACCTGCCCCAGGAGGGCGCCCAGCGGGGCGGCCACATCCCGACCGCGAAGAACATCCCCTGGGCCAAGGCGGTCAAGGAGGACGGCACCTTCAAAGACGTGGCGGACCTGAAAGAGCTCTACGGCAGCCAGGGCATCACCGGCGAGCGCGAGACGATCGCCTACTGCCGGATCGGCGAGCGCTCGGCTCACACCTGGTTCGTGCTGACCGAGATCCTCGGTTATCCGGACGTCCGCAACTACGACGGTTCCTGGACCGAGTGGGGGTCTCTGATCAAGGCCCCGATCGAGAAATAGCGATGGCGACCTTTGTCGCCTTCCTGGGCAGCTTCGTCTCGGTCTGGTTCGAGCTGCTGATCCCGGCCCTGGCCGTGGTCCTCCTGCTGGGAACCTGGAAGCCCGAGCTGGCGCTCTTCAAGCAGCTCTATTTCAAGGTCCTGAAACCACGCGGTATCGTCAAGCCGCGGGTGATCGAGGACTCGCCCGTGCCGCACAACTTCGCCCAGGGCCTGGGGGGCGTTTTCGTCGTCGTCGCCTCGGTGCTGCTGCCCATCCTCGCCCCCGCCGGCCTCGCGCTGGCGCTGCTGGTGGGCGTGCTCGCCTTCATCAACCTGGCTTTCGGCTACTGCGTCGGCTGCCAGGTCTACTTCCTGCTCGGACGCACCGGGGTGCTCAAGCAGGCATGAGCTTCGAGGTTCAAGCCGCCGCCCTCGGCCTTACCGGGGCGGCGGTCGGCCTGACCGCTGTGGCCGCCAGGTTGACCGCCTGGCATGCTCGCCGGCGAGCGGTAGGAGAAGTGGGCACTTCTTCCGGCGAGCCCTACATCCTCTACTTCACGACCGAGCACTGCTCGACCTGCAGGACCCTGCAGGAGCCGGCATTGAGACGGATCGAGGCCACGATCCGCAAGGTCGACGCGATCGCGGAGCGCGAGCTGGCGGAGCGCTACGCGGTCTTCACGGTCCCGTCCACGGTGGTCGTGGCCCGCGACGGCACGGCGGCGCACGTCAACTATGGGTACGCGCCGGCGGACAAGCTCCGCAAGCAGCTCGCCGCGACTGCCTGAGTCCGCCTGAGCCGAATATGCTCAGCCTGATGGGCAGGCTGGCGACCCTCTTGGTGACAGTGGCGCTGCTCGCCTCAGCCTGCTCGCTGGGCAGCCTCTTCGACTCCGGTCCGATGGTGACCATCGGGGCCATCTACCCCCTCTCCGGACCGCAGGCCAAAGGTGGTCGGGAAGAGCTGGGGGGCGTCAAGGCAGCGCTCGAGGTCGCACAGCGCCAGGGCGTCGCCCGCGCTGCACGCGTGCGGCTGCAGGTGATCGACGTCGAGACGCCGGACCAGGCGGTCGCGGCCGTGGACCGGCTCATCGACAGCTACCACGTCCAGGCGATCGTGGGCAGCTACGGCAGCTCGCTGGCGGTGGCGGCGTCGGCCCGGGCCGACCAGCGGCACACCGTCTACCTGGAGACCGGAGCGGTGGCCGACGACGTCACCCACGGCAAGTCGTATGTCTTCCGGACCGTCGCCACCGGCAGCACGCTGGGCCGGATGGCCGCGCAGTTCACCGAGAAGGTGCTGATGCCGAAGCTGAACCTGGCGCCGGCCTCGACGCGCGTCGTGATCGTCCACACCAACGACTTCTATGGGCGCTCGGTGGCCGGCGGCGAGGAGGCCGAAGCGGCCGCGGCCGGCATCAGGGCGGTGACCAGGATCGAGTACGACCCCCACGCCTACGACCCGGCCGCGGTCGCCGCGCAGATCGCCGCCGCCCGTCCCGACTTCCTCTGGGACGTCAGCTACCTGGACGATGGGGTGGCCGTCTGGAAGCAGGTCCTGGCGCTGCACGTCACGCTCCGCGCGGCCGTCGGCACCAGCTCCGCCTTCTGCATGCCCGATTTCCAGAAGCGGCTGGGCGACCAGGCCCTGGGTGTTTACGCGGCCGACAAGCCGGACGAGGTCGCGGCCGCCGGCGCGCTCTCCGTCGCGGGCCGGGCCCTGCTGGCCCAGGCTGTCGCGCGCTTCGCCGCCGACAACCACGGCCAGCCGATGGAGATCCCGGGCGTGGCCGGCTTCGTCGGTGGCTGGACTCTCTTCCACGACATGCTGCCGAAGGCCGGCCCCAACCTGACCGGGGACGGCCTCCGCGCCGCCGCGCTGGCGGTTGACGTGCCCTCCGGCGACGAGATCAACGGGGCGGGTATCCGGTTCGCCTCGCCTGGATCGCCGGATGCGGGCCAGAACCGGCGGGCGGCGGCCGTCGTCGGCCAGTGGCAGGCGGGCGGGGTGATGGCGATCGTCTTCCCGAACGCTTATGCCAACGGCACCGCCAACCTGGGGATGGGCGGCTAGGCGCGCTCCAGGGGGCGCTCGAAGAGCGTCACGTCGATCCACTGGTTGAACTTGTGGGAGGCCTGGTGGAGGATGCCGACCTCCCGGAAGCCGAGCGCCTCGTGGAGGGCGCGGCCACCCCGGTTGCCGGCCGCGACCTGGGCCACCATCACGCGGTAGTCGAGGCTGGCCGCCTCCTCCAAAAGCCTGCTCAGCAGCGCTTTGCCGACGCCCTTGCCCTGGAGCAGCGGGTCGACGTAGACGAGGTCCTCGACCGTCGAGGTCAGGCCCCGCCGCGACCACGAGAGCAGCCGGCCCCAGCCGATCACGCCCTCCTCGCCCTCGGCCACCAGCAGGAGGCTCTTGCTGCCGTGAGCGTGCCACCACTCCTCCGCCTCCTCCCGGTCGAGAGGCTCTGCGTCGAGGGTCGCGAAGGTCTGGTTGACCGCCCAGTTGTAGATGCCCATGATCGCGGCCAGGTCGTCCTCGACCGCCGGGCGAATGGTCAACTTGGTGGCGGCCCCGCTCATGCCGCATAGGCTATCGGTTCAGATGGCCCAGCCCTTCCCGTCGGGCGAGCAGTTCCAGCTCGAGCTCGGCGACCAGCGTGCGGTTGTCACCGAGGTCGGCGCGACCCTGCGCGAGTACAGCGCAGGCGGGCGCCGGCTGCTGGATGGCTTCGAGTCCGGTCAGATGTGCTCGGGAGGGCGGGGCCAGCTGCTGCTGCCCTGGCCCAACCGGTTGCGGGATGGGAGCTACCAGTTCGGCGACCACCTGCTCCAATTGCCGCTGAGCGACCCCGAGCGCGGCCATGCGATCCATGGACTGGTGCGCTGGCTGCCCTGGCGGCCGCTGGAGCGGGGCCCGGATCGCATCCGGCTCGGCCTCACGCTCCATCCCCAGCCCGGTTACCCGTTCACGCTGGACCTGAGCGCGGCTTTCAAACTGGCTGGCGACGGGCTCACGCTGACGCTCGGGGCCCACAACCCGGGCGCCGAGCCGGCGCCCTTCGGAGCCGGCGCCCACCCCTACCTGAAGCCGCTTGGCGACCGGATCGACGGCGCGCTCCTCCACCTGCCGGCGGCCGGCTACCTCGAATTGGACGAGAGCCTCGTCCCGACCGGGCGCCGGCTCAGCGTCGAGGGCACCAGGTTCGACTTCCGGCGCCCCCGCGTGGTTGCCGACACGGTCCTCGACACCTGCTTCACGGATTTCGAGGAGCCCTTCGCGAGCTTGGACGGAATCCGGCTCTGGTTCGACCCCCAGCACTCCTTTCTGCAGGCGTTCAGCGGTGACACCCTGCATCGCGACCGGCGCCGTCGGGGGCTCGCGCTGGAGCCGATGACCTGCGCGCCGGACGCGTTCAACTCCGGCCTCGGACTGGTGGTGTTGGAGCCCGGCCAGGAGTGGAGCGCCAGCTGGGGGATCGGGCTCGACGGCGCCCTAACTGAAGCGGCGGTCGTCCTCACGGCGGACGGCCCATAGGGTTATGGCCAGGAAGAGGACCGAATAACCGGCCAACCAGAGGACGCTCTTCCAGAGGTCGTCGTAGGGAACTCCTACCGCGTTCCAGGCGAGGTGGCCGAGGTGGTACATCGGCAGGTAGGGCGCGATGTCCTTGATGACGGTCGGGAGGCTGTTGATGGGGAAGAAGATCCCGGAGGCGAAGGACATCGGCAGCAGGATCAGGTTGACGGCCAGGACCGCTCCGGTCGGGCCGCTCAGGTAACCGATCGCGAACCCCATGCAGAT
>Ga0209577_10001459_pt1 | contig 23424 bp, 16 predicted proteins | sample GraSoiAngelo_109_FD_185874 | JGI IMG/M metagenome (GOLD analysis project Ga0209577, IMG submission 185874) | Grasslands soil microbial communities from the Angelo Coastal Reserve, California, USA - 14_0903_12_20cm (SPAdes) (version 2) | ecosystem: Environmental > Terrestrial > Soil > Grasslands...
CCCGTGGAGCAGGGGCCCGAGGTGTGTGCCCGAGTGTACGCGCGCGTCGAGCGCTGCGTGGAAGAGCTGGCGCAGGCGCTCGGCGACCTGGCGAGCCGGGCCGCGGCGAGTACTGGTCGCTAAGGAGAGACTCCGCAGTAGTCTTTACCTGGACTCCCGCGTACAACTGTCGCCCGTGGCTCTACATTACACGGTGACCACCGTGGGGCCATTCACGGTGTCGGCGCTCCGGACCGGGACGTTTCATCCTGGAGCCCATGCCCTCGAGGCGCCGGTCCCCGTGGAACTTCCTCCTACCGCGCCCGGGTAAAAGCCAGCGACTTCCACGCGGGGATAGGCCGGTGCGGTGCCAAGTCATTCAGCGGTGCCGACGGTGGTGGGAGGGCCTCGTGCTGGCGATGGCCTTCGTCGGTTGCGCGTCGGGGGGTGAGAGCGGGACCGGGCCGCCGCCTCCTCCGCCTCCTCCCCCCCCACCGCCCGCGAGCGCGGTCGAGTGCAACAAGCCCCAGCCCGGATGGATCTGGTGCGACGACTTCGAGCAGGATCGGCTGGGCCAGTACTTCGAGTACAACAACGCAGGGAATGGGTTCGTCCGCGCCGCTGGCGTCGGCATGAGCAGCTCGTACGGCATGCGCGCGCGCTTTGCCGTGGGGCAAGTGGACGGAGGGTGGCTGCATCTCGCGATCGGAAAGGTGCCTTCCGGCTTGCGGCCCGTGGATGCGGGGACGGCGCTCTATCGGGATCTGTACTGGCGCTTGTACGTACGCAACCAGCCGGCGTGGGTCGGGGGTGGAGGCTACAAGCTCACCCGGGGCGACCCCCCTGCCACGGGCTACCTCTACCTGGATCCTGCGTCCGGTACCGATCTCGCCGGTAACCTCGTGACCACACGCTACAACGATTTCCCGAATCTCCGTTGGCTCGGCGCCAAGGCGGGGGTGACTTCGTTGTTCGATGCGAGCCACGTCGGCCGGTGGTATTGCGTAGAAATACACGCGCTCCTCAACGACGCCGGACAAGCCAACGGCGTGTTCGAGTACTGGATCAACGGGGCCCTCGAGGCACGCGAGACGGGGTTGAACTGGCTGGGAGCATTCAGCACGTACGGGATCAACGCGGTGTTCTTCGAGAACTACTGGAACGGGGGGTCGCCGGCGGCCCAGGAGCGCTACCTCGATAACATTGTCGTAAGCACACGCCGCATCGGATGCTTGACGCTCTGACAAGAGTGGGCCTCGACCACTCAATGGACCGTCTGTGCTTGAGCCACTGACGCGGCGCACGTCGTCACAACCTCGGACTCTGATCGCTCTCCCAAACTCACCGAACCGCGCTGTGCCGGGGGTCCACGAGGACCTGAAGCTCCGTTGAGGGTGGGAGGACGAGAACGAGGCCGTTGCCGGCGTGGCATACACGCGACAACTTCTATCACAGCGCGGCGCCAGCCCGCGAGCTTTCTTGTCGTCTTGTCTTGAGGGGGCGTTGCTGCGGCAGCCTCCTTGGCTAGACCGATGGTGAATGAGATGACGTGATCGGTACGAGGCCAGCCATGATCCGTCCAGAGAGGTTTCCGAGTGCGACGCGGCGGCCGGCGCTGCTGGTCGCCACACTCGCGCTCGCGATCGCCTGTCTCGCGTCTCCGACCGGAACGGGCGCACTGCTGGTGACGCCGCCGGCGGCGAGCGTAGGTGTTGGAGACGCCGTGCGGCTCACGGCAATCCCGCAAGACGACGGCCGTGGTCCCGCGCGCGCGCCGACCGTGACGTGGACGAGTAGTGACACGAGCGTCGCCACGGTGGACGGCACCGGCCTCGTGACCGGTGTCGCTCCCGGATCGGCGACGATCACGGCGACCGCTGCGGACCAGAGCGGCAGCGCGCAGATCATCGTCGCGCCGGGTCCACCGGGCACGGTGACGGATCTCGCGGTCGATGCCACGACCGACAGCTCTGCGACGCTTGCGTTCACCGAAGTCAGCGACGGCATGGGCCGGCTCGCCAGCTACGACGTTCGTTACGCGACCGGACCCACGCTCACCTGGGGCACAAACGCGACCAGCGTGAACCAGGGAACCTGTGCCACGCCGCTCGCCGGCCACTCGATCGGTGCCAGGCGCACATGCAGCGTCCTAGGCCTCTCCACTGGCACGACGTACAGCTTCGAGCTGGTGGCGTTCCGCGGTAAGCTCAACGGCACCGCGGTTTTCGGGGAGTTGTCGAACATCGCGACCGGTGTGACCGCAGGGTCCACCGCGCCCGTCGCCTCAGTGAGCATCGCCTCTCACAACAGTTGGGTGCTCGTCGGCGGCACGCTGCAGCTCGTGGCAATCCTCAAGGATGCGAGAGGCAACCTGCTCACGGGTCGGACGGTGACCTGGACCTCGAGCGCGCCGGCCGTCGCGAGCGTGACCGCGAGCGGGCTAGTGACGGGGGCGACCGAGGGCGCCACGATGATTACCGCCACGAGTGAGGGGAAGAGTGACACGACACAGCTGAGCGTGGTGCCGGCCCCCCCCCCGGTGACCTACTACCGCACCAACTTCAATGACGGGACGACCGGGCCGCTCGACGTGTACGCCTACGGCGGTGGCAGCTGCGCCAAGAGCACCGACTATCGAGACTCCAGCAGCGCCTATTCGATCAAGTGCACCATTCCGGCCGGTGCGGCGGGCGCGGCAGCGCTGCAAGCCTGGTTCGGTCGGGGGAGCCTTACCGGCACGCCCAAAGACCCCAGCTTGGATGAGGACCTGTTCGAAGAAGTGCGATTCGTGCTGGCGCCTGGCGCCGCCGCGGCGATCGGTGGAACGACGTGCACGTCGGCGAATCCAGGTGCGCAGTTCAAAGTGCACAAGTCGGTCTACGGACAGGCGGGGAGCGCGTGGAATGGCTGGGTGATGTCCGAGGTTGGACCGTGTTCGGATGGGAATGTCGGCCTGTTCTCGGAGCCCGAGATGTGGAACATCAACGGCAGTCGGTACGTCTGGCCAGGAACGTTCCCATCGTTACTCGAGGGAAGCGTCTACGATGTGGTGTATCGCTATCATCGCTATACAGCGCAGAACTGCGGGACGATCGCGATCTGGGTGAACGGAGCCAAGGTGATGGACAGCCCGTGCTGGAGCTATATGGGGACCACGAACGGGTCGGCGCAGGGCCTATTGTTCTGGGAAGGCGCCACCTACCTGCAGCGCGGACTGGCGCCGTTCGTGGTCTACAACCTGTTCTCGCAGGCCACCAATTACCCTGTCGGGAGCGCGACATCCAGCCCCTAGGCGGTCGCCGTTTGCCCGATATTTGTTCACTATCGAAACTGGGGGTTCTGCACAAAAACGCAGCCCCCTGAAGCAGTCCCAGCCTCCAAGTGTAGCTTCTACTGCTCCGCTAGCTTGCACTCTTGCGCCCGTTTTCCGGTGTTGCTACCGTGCTGCGTCGCGAACGGGCTACACACGGCTCATTCGCGGTGAAGCGCCAAGCACGCTGCTCAGAGCAAACCCGTCGAAAGACGGTGACGCAGAGCTACGGGACTACGGCGACGCGAGTCGCTAAGTCCGCCGGGCCGCCAGCGACTCGAGAAGTTGTCGAGCTGTTGGCGGCCGTTTCGTTCGTGTAGGAGTCGATCCACTGCAGTTCGGCAGGGCGCCGCCCTCTTCCAGAGGGAGCGCGATAAAGGCAAAGCCGGCGAAAGCCGGCGACGCAAAGCCACGAGGCTACCGCACGCTCCGCGCGTGCCATGCCAGTCGGGTTGCCGAACCTCACTTGGGAGAGGGCAATGCATTTTCGGAGTGTTGCGGCGCTTGGCGCCGTTCTCGTGGTTGCGGCGTGCGAAGTGCCGGTGAGTTCGGGTGATCCGAGCCTCGACGTTCTTTCCGTCGCCATTCAACCCAAGACCGCTTCGGTGCTCGTCGGCGACAGCATGCGATTGAGCGCCAGCATCGTCATGTCCCACGGTAACGTCCCGCCCGCCCTCAGTTGGAACAGTTCGGACGCGAGCGTCGCCACCGTGAGCACGGACGGCGTCGTGCACGGCAAGGCCTTGGGCCAGGTAGTGATCCGAGCCGCCAGCTCGAACAAGCACGACTCGGCGGCCGTAACGATAACGGCGCCGTCGCCGCTCCCGGTGGCGTCCGTCAGTCTCGCGCCTAGCTCGGTCACGGTCACTGTCGGGGGCACGGTCGGCCTGGTCGCCACGCTCACGGATGCCAACGGCAGTACGCTCGCAGGCCGGACCATCACGTGGGCGAGCAGTAACCCGGGCGTAGCCACAGTGAACGGCAGCGGGGTCGTGACCGCGGCCGCTGTCGGCTCCGCCACGATCACGGCGACAAGCGAAGGGCAGAGCGGCACGGCTACGGTGTCCGTGACGACGGTCCCCGTGGCATCGGTGACCGTGAGCCCGACGACCGTGAGCATGCAGGCGGGGCAGACCGTTCAGCTCAGCGCCATGCCCAAGGACGCCAACGGGACCGCGTTGAGCGGCCGTACGGTGACCTGGGCCAGCAGTAACGTGGGCGTTGCCACCGTCAGTGGCGGCGTGGTAAGCGGAGTCGCGGCGGGCTCGGTCACGATCACGGCGACGAGCGAGGGACAGAGCGGCACGGCCACCGTGTCCGTGACGGCTGTACCTGTCGCATCCCTGAGCGTGAGCCCGGCGACGGCGAGCGTGCAGGCGGGCCAGACCGTTCAGCTCACGGCCACCCCCAAGGACGCGAGCGGGAACGCGTTGAGCGGCCGTACGGTGACGTGGGCGAGCAGCAACGTGGGTGTCGCCACCGTCAGTGGCGGCGTGGTGAGCGGCGTCGCCGCCGGCTCCGCCACGATCACCGCGACGAGCGAGGGACAGAGCGGCACGAGCGCGATCACGGTCACAGCGGCGGCCGCCCTCCCGGGCACAGTGTCCGACCTCGCCGCGCCGAGCGTCACGGATTCATCCGTGACCCTGTCGTTCACGGAAGTCGACAACGGTGCCGGCCAGCCTGCCGGCTACGACATTCGCTTTATCGCGGGACCGACGCTCACCTGGGGCAGCTCGGTGCCCAGCGTGACTCGCGGGACCTGCGCCACGCCGGTCGCGGGGACCACGATCGGGGCGAAGCGCACTTGCACCGCCCTGGGCGTTGCGGCGGGGACGACGTACAGCTTCCAGCTGGTGGCGTATCGCGGCACGCTGACCGTGAGCGCCGTGTTCGGCGCCTTGTCCAACATCGCCACGGGGACGACCGTCGCCTCGACCGCCCCGGTGGCGTCGGTGACGCTGAGTCCCTCGCCGGCGAGCGTCCAGGTCGGCGGGACGTTGCAGTTGAGCGCTACGCTCAAGGACGCAAACGGTAACGTGCTCTCGGGCCGCACCGTGACGTGGGCGAGCGACAACACGGGTATGGCTACGGTCAGCAACACCGGCCTCGTGCGCGGTGTCGTCGCGGGCTCCGCGACGATTACGGCGACGAGCGAGGGGCGGAGCGGCACCACGCCGGTGAGCGTGGCGACGAGCCAGCCGGGCCAGGTGACGTACTATCGGACGAACTTCACCGACGGGACGACCGGGCCGCTGGACGTGTACGCGTACGGCGGGGGCAGCTGCGGCAGCAGCAGCGACTATGTGGATGCCGGCAGTGCCCATTCGATCAAGTGCACGATTCCGGCTGGCACGGGGGCCGCGGCGCTCCAGGCGTGGTTCGGCAATGGCCAGCTGGCGAACCTGCCCAAAGATCCCTCGCTCGATCAGGACCTGTTCGAGGAGGTGCGGTGGGTGCTGGCGCCGGGCGTGGCCAACGCGATCGGCGGCACGACGTGCAACGGATCCAACGGCAACTCCCAGTTCAAGACGCACAAGTCGGTGTACGGACAGGCCGGGAGCGCGTGGAACGGCTGGGTGATGTCGGAGATCGGTCCCTGCTCCGACGGCAACATCGGGATGTTTTCCGAGGCCGAGATGTGGAACATCAACGGGGCGTCGAACCCGTGGCCGGGGACGTACCCCTCGCTCCACGAGGGGACTGTGTACGACGTGGTGTATCGCTACCACCGCTACACGGCCCAGGGCTGCGGCACGATCGCGATCTGGGTGAACGGCACGAAGGTGATGGACAGTCCGTGCTGGAGCTACATGGGGACGACGAACGGGTCGGGGCAGGGGCTGCTGTTCTGGGATGGCGCGACGTACTTGCAGTCGGGGTTGGCGCCGTACGTCGTCTACAACCTGTTCGCCCAGGCGACCAACTATCCTGTCGGGGCCGGCACCGCCAGCCCCTGAGCAGGGGTTTCACCGCCCGGTCTCGCGGTCCGGGACCGGGCGGGACCTGATCGGCATCGGCAAAGCAGCGCCGGGCCGGTCGCACGCCGCCACGAGGGCCGCCGCGGCGTGGACAACGAGACGCTGTCTAAGAGCAAACCCGTCGAAAGACGGTGACGCAGAGTCACGGGACTAAAGCGAGCAGCGAGCGCCATGTCCGCCGGGCCGCCAGCGAACAGAGCATGAACCGCGGGCGGCCCGTTTTGTTGACTGTGATCAACCTGTGGAAGGAGTGCAACACAATGCCCTATCTCTTCAAGCTGTCTCGACGCGTGGCGCGATTGCGCGCGCCCGCCGTTCTGCTCGCGACGGCGGCCATCCTGGGTGCTTGCGAGTCGACCGATCGGGCCCTGAGCGGCCCTACCCTCACCCGTCCGAGTTTCGCCACCGCCACCGGTTTGCCCGCCGGCGTCACCGACCTCGCGGTGGCCGCGACGACCGACACCTCCGCAACCCTCTCGTTCACCGAAGTGGACGACGGCGTAGGCGGGCCGGCAAGCTATGACATCCGCCTCGCTCCCACGCCCTTGGTGTGGGGCGGAACGGTGCCGAGCGTGAAGCGCGGGACCTGCGCCACGCCGGTCGCCGGAACGGCCATCGGCGCGCGGCGCAGCTGCACCGTCCTCGGCCTCACGACCGGCACGGCGTATGACTTCGAGCTGGTGTCGTACCGCGGCACGCTGATGGTGAACGCTGTCTTCGGACCGCTCTCGAACGTGGCGAGCGGCACGGCGCGGACGCCGGTCGTGCCGGTGGCGCCGACCGCGCCCGGGACCGTGACCGACCTGAAGGTCGCAGGGGCGACGGATACGTTGATCACCCTCTCCTTCACGGATGTGACGGACGGTAGCGGCGAGCCGGCGAGTTATGACGTGCGATACAGTGCGGCCTCCACCCTGAGCTGGGGGGCATCGGTGCCGGCCGTGAGCCGGGGGACGTGTGCAACCCCCGTGGCGGGCATGGCGATTGGCACGATCCGCACCTGCACCGTGGTGGGCCTGACCGCCGCGACGACCTACAGCTTCGAGCTGGTAGCGTATCGCGGCACCCTGAAGGTCAACGCCGTATTCGGCGCCTTGTCGAACATCGCGACCGGCAGCACGGCGACGGCCGGTAGCGCACTGGTGGCGTCCGTGAGCGTCGCGCCGGGCACAGCGTCATTGCCGGTCGGCGGCACACAGCAGCTGGCGGCCACACTGAAGGATGCGAGCGGCAACGTGCTGACCGGCCGGAGCATCGCCTGGACCTCGAGCAACGCGGCCATGGCCACGGTTGGGGGTAGCGGGTTGGTGACCGCCGTCGCACCGGGCGCCGCGACCATCACTGCCACGAGCGGGACCGTGCTGGGCACTACTGCGATCACGGTCACTGCCCCGGTCTTGACGGCTCCGTCAACGGTGTCGGATCTCAAGGTCGCGGGAGCAGCCGATACCGTCGTGACCTTGTCGTTCACCGAGGTGAACGACGGCAGCGGCCGGGCGGCGAGCTACGACGTCCGCTATGTCCCTGGCTCGACGCTCAACTGGGGCGGATCGACTCCCAGCGTGACTCGCGGCACCTGCGCGACGCCGTTGATCGGGACGACAATCGGTGCCAAGCGTAGCTGCTCGGTGCTCGGGCTGACGGCGGGCACGACCTATAGCTTTGAGCTCGTCGCGTACCGCGGCACCCTGAAGGTGAATGCCGTCTTCGGCGGGCTGTCCAACGTCGCGACGGGCACGACGACCGGCGGCGCGGCGCTGCCGCCGCCGCCGCCGCCTCCTCCCGGCTCAGGGGTGACCTATTATCGCACCAATTTCAACGATGGGACGACCGGACCGCTGGACGTGTACGCGTACGGCGGGGGCAGCTGCACCAACAGCACGGACTACCGGGATCCGGGGAGTGCGTATTCGATCAAGTGCACGATTCCGGCCGGCACGGGGGCGGCGGCGCTCCAGGCGTGGTTCGGCAATGGCCGGCTGGCGAACCTGCCCAAAGATCCCTCGCTCGATCAGGACCTGTTCGAGGAGGTGCGGTGGGTGCTGGCGCCGGGCGTGGCCAACGCGATCGGCGGCACGACGTGCAACGGATCCAACGGCAACTCCCAGTTCAAGACGCACAAGTCGGTGTACGGACAGGCCGGGAGCGCGTGGAACGGCTGGGTGATGTCGGAGATCGGTCCCTGCTCCGACGGCAACATCGGGATGTTTTCCGAGGCCGAGATGTGGAACATCAACGGGGCGTCGAACCCGTGGCCGGGGACGTACCCCTCGCTCCACGAGGGGACTGTGTACGACGTGGTGTATCGCTACCACCGCTACACGGCCCAGGGCTGCGGCACGATCGCGATCTGGGTGAACGGCACGAAGGTGATGGACAGTCCGTGCTGGAGCTACATGGGGACGACGAACGGGTCGGGGCAGGGGCTGCTGTTCTGGGATGGCGCGACGTACTTGCAGTCGGGGTTGGCGCCGTACGTCGTCTACAACCTGTTCGCCCAGGCGACCAACTATCCTGTCGGGGCCGGCACGGCCAGCCGGTAGGGCGACACCGAAGAGGTTTGTAAGCGGTGCCATGGGCCGCCGGCGAAGCAGTATGCGCCGGCGGCCCGCAGTCTTTTTGCCCACCTGATCTGTCGACCCGGTGCAACATCCCACTGTGAACCGCTCGCGACCTCGAAATCAGGTCGGTGTAGAACGAAGGGCGAGTCTAGTGGAGGGACGGTTGCAATGAGCGCAAAGACTAACATCGTCGCGGTTCTGGGCCACGCTGCCATGATCGTGTTGTTGGCGAGCCTCGGCAGCGCGTGTTTGCCGTGCGACGACGCCACCGGCCTGCAGTGCGCCTCCCAGCCGCAGCAGCCGCCGCCGCCGACGCAGGTGACGTACTACCGGACGAACTTCAGCGATGGGACGACCGGTCCGCTCGACGTGTACGCGTACGGTGGCGGGAGCTGCATACAGAGTACGGACTACACCGACCCGGGCAGTGCATACTCCATGAAGTGCACGGTCCCGGCTGGCACGGGAGCCGCAGCGCTGCAGGCATGGTTCGGTCAGGGCAGGCTGTCCGGTCTCCCCAAGGACCCGTCGCTGGATCACGACCTCTTTGAGGAGGTGCGATTCGTGCTCGGACCGGGGGCGGCAGGCGCCGTCGGTGGCACGTCGTGTGACACCTCCAAGAACACCAATTCACAATTCAAGGTACACAAGTCGGTGTACGGCCAGGCGGGCAGCGCGTGGAACGGGTGGGCGATGTCCCAGATCGGGCCGTGCTCGGACGGGAACATCGGTCTGTTTTCGGAGCCGGAGATGTGGAATGTCAACGGTCACCCCTACCCCTGGCCCGACACGTACCCTTCCCTGCACGAGGGGAGCGTGTACGATGTGGTATATCGGTACCACCGTTACACGGCGAGGAACTGCGGGACCATCGCGATTTGGGTCAACGGTGTGAGGGTGATAGACAGTCCCTGCTGGACCTACATGGGCACGACGAATGGGTCTCCGGCGGGTCTGTTATTTTGGGATGGCGCGACGTATCTGCAAAACGGCTTGGGGCCGTTCGTCGTGTATACATTGTTCGCGCAAGCCACCAACTACCCGGTTGGGCTCGGGACCCCAAGTCCTACGTCGGTCGAATGACGAGCGGCCGGTGCAGGACAGGTGAGCCGGGGGAGGGGGAACAGGCCGACGCGGTCAGAGCGACCGTGACTGACTGTTGAGCCGGCGCCACACAATTCGTGTCATCACCGTCTTTTTTTGTCCGGGCACAGCCATTGCGCAGTCTCCAGGTGACTGCTCCCGCGCCACCGGTCATACACGTCCAAGCGAGCATCGCACCCGTCGACAGTGATCCATGTCAGTGAGGCGTTGAGATGACCGGACGGCCGCGACTGCTGTTCCTTTGCCAAACGGTGCCGTACCCTCCGGATTCGGGTGTGGCGATCCGCAGCTTCCACGTCTTGCGTTTGCTGGCACCCCACTTCGACGTGACGGCCCTTTGCTTCTATCGCCGGAAAGGTGGGGCGGTGCCTCGCGGCGACCTCGCCCAGCGCCTGAGCGCCCTGCGGCCGCTCGCCGCTGTCGAAGCGTTCCCCGTGCCTCAGGAGCACAGCGCTTGGCGCCTGGGATGGGACCACGTGCGGAGCGTGGGATCACAGCGCGTCCACACCACGTTTGTGTTCGACTCCCCGGTGGTCCGAGCGCGTCTCGCCCAGTTGCACCGCGAGCGTCAGTTCGATCTCGTCCACATGGATTCGATTGCGCTCTCTCGCTACCTGCCTCTGGTGGGCCATGCCCCGGTCGTCTGCGTCCATCATAACATCGAGTCGCTCTTGCTCCGACGTCGCGCGCAGGTGGAACGCGCACGCTGGCGGCGCCTCTACCTGCAACTCCAGGGGCGCCTGATGGAGCGCGAGGAGCGGCGCTGGTGCAGGCGCTGTGCTCTGAACATTGTCGTCTCCGAGGCAGATGAGCGGGAGCTCCGCCGCATTGTGCCGGGGGCGAACTGTGCGGTGGTCCCCAACGGGGTCGACATCGAGGCGTTTCGGCCCACCGCCGGTCGGGAAGAAGGACTCGTTTTCGTCGGCGAGCTGACGTGGTTCCCCAATCGCGACGCGCTGCAATTCTTCACGGACGAGATCCTGCCCCGGGTGCGAGCCCTGAACGGCGAGACCCCGGCTCGATGGGTGGGCCGTGCCTCGGAGGAGGATCGTCGTCAGTACCGTGATCGCTGGGGGATCGAGCTCACCGGCTACGTGGCCGATGTCCGGCCGTACGTGCGAGACGCGGCATGCTTTGTGGTCCCGCTCCGGGTCGGCGGGGGCACCCGGCTCAAGATCCTGGACGCCTGGGCGATGGGGAAGGCGGTGGTGAGCACGTCTGTCGGCTGCGAGGGCCTGGCTGCCGAGGACGGCCGCAACATCCTCATTCGAGATGACCCGGCCGAATTCGCCCGGGCCGTGTGCGACGTTCTGCGGGACCAGTCGTTACGGGCCCGGCTTGGAGCGGCGGCTCGTCAGACCGTCGAGCAACACTACAGTTGGGAGCGGATCGGTGGGCCGATGCTGCAATTGTACGACGCGTTACAGGACTCCTCGGCAGCGCTGTCGGTCGCGCGGTAACCCGGCGTCCCCTTGGTCAAGGTGGCGTGACGTCGAAGCGGGCGCTGGGCTTGTAGTTCAGAGGCCACGCCGTGGCACGCAGCGTATAGCCGCTTCCCGGTTTATCGATCCTCAAGTCGGAGAAGATCGCGAATCCATTCACGGGGTATACGCGTCGCGTCCCTGACAGCGTGGCCCCACCCGGGTTCGCGTCGAGGCTGATCCAGATCGCGCCCGAGTAGTTGGGGTCGGTCGTGCCACCATACCCTTGCACGACGACGCGGACCGGCGGCACGAAGACATCGCCCGCGCGCGTCGTCGTCGGTTCCTGGGCAAAGGCCAGGCCCGTAGCCCCGTTCAGGGGCGGCGGGGGATCGGACGTGATGTCGAAGGGGTCGCTGGTCGCGCTGCGCATGCCCGGCGACGTCGCACGCAACGTATACCCGTTCCCCGCACGGTCGATCATCAGGTCGGTCCACTGGACCACGCCACCCAGCCCCAGATCCATATTGATCGTCGGCGAGGCGGTCGTCAGCGTTCCGGTGGCGGGATTGTCGCCGAGCGTGATCGTGACGTTGCCGGTGAAGGTGAACACCTTTTGGTCGGACGCGTCGTAGGCGGTGACGCGCACGGTCGGCAGCACCTGGCCGGCCTGCGTGATCTGAGGCTGGTCCGTGAACCGGAGATAGGTCGCGCCGCCGGGCGGCGGCGGCGCGGCCGTGACGTCGAACGAGGTGCTGTGCGCCGGCGGGAGTCCGGGTGTTGTGGCCTGCAGCGTGTAGCCGCTCCCCACATTGTCGATGCTCAGGTCCGAGAACGTCGCGATGCCGCTTGCGGCGGCGACGCGTAGCGTTCCCGACAGCGTCCCGGCGGCGGCATTCGTGCCGAGCGCAACGGTGATCGCATTGTTGAACGTCGTGACCACGTTTCCGGAGGCATCGAGCGCGGCGACCAGCACCGACGACAGCACGCCCCCCGCCTGGATCGATGGCAGCGGCTGTCGGGCGAACCCGAGGTGGGTGACGGTCGGGGGAGGTGGCGGTGGAGCGATCACCTCGATCGGCGTGCTCGTCGCGGCGGCGGCGCCCGCGGCGCTGACGCGCAGCGTGAACTGTCCGGCCCGGTCGATCGTCAGGTCGCTGAACGTGGCGACACCGCTTACGGCGACGACACTCTGCGTCCCCGACAGCCTGGCACCGCTGGGATTCGCGAGGGCGATCGTGACCGCCCCAGTGAAGCCCGTGAGCGGCTGGCCTGCGGAATCGACGACAGCGATTCCCACGGGAGCGATCGCCTGGCCCGCGGTCGCCTGATTCGGCTGACTGGTGAACATCAGCCGGGCCCCGAGCGCGCCGCCGGCCGGAGAGCCCCCGCCGCCCACCGGGCCCTTGAATAGCGCATCCAAGTGGCAACCCGCGGCCAACGCGACCAGCGCCAGCAAGCGCAATGTTCTCATGGCCTTGCAACCATCGTTTGCAAACCGCGCACCGCGGCACACCCTCGTTCCCCGCAGCACGAGCCGGCCGCGACGCCAGCCTCCTGCCGAAGCGAGGCAACAGCTGTGTCGCGGGGGACGCGTGGAGGCGGCGCCACTCCCCGTGGGCGGGTCGGGGGCACGGGCATTGCGCAGTGGCACACCATGAGTTCCATCCCGCATGCAGCCGATCCCGCTCACACGGATGCCCGCCGCGGTTGGGACCTGCTCGTGCTCGAGCATATGAAATGTCAGGCGTGGGACCGGATTCTCTTCGTGGAGTGCGGAGACGGCTGGATCGCGGAAGAATGCTGGCGTCGCGCGGTGCGGGCCTACGTGCGTGGCTTGGATACCTCGGCACGCCACGTGGAAGCGGCCCGCCGGCTTCGACAGGTGCCCGGCAAGCTCGAGTTCGACACGTGGGACGGACACAGCCTGCCCGTTCCCGACGGCGGGTTCGACCGCGTGATGGCGGCGTGCATGACCCTCGAGCGGTGGGACCCTCGTGCCCTGGTGCAGGGCGTGCTGCGCGCGCTTCGGCCGGACGGCGACGCGTACTTGCTCCACGCCGGGTCGGACGCCGCGGAGCTGCGGCGGACCCTCGAGCTGGCGGGATTGGTGGAGCTACGCGAGCTCGCGCACAGCGATGACGGCAGCGTCGCCTTCACTCATGCGCGCGCGGCGAAGCTCGCGGAGCGGATCCCGTGACGTTGCTTCGCAGCGTGCTGGCCGTGATCGGCGCCGCCGTCGTGTGGCCGACCTGTGGCATGGCTCAGGGCGCTCCGCCCGCCGGCGCGGCGCCGGTCGTCAAGGAATGCGCGGCGCCGCGTCGCGACTGGATCTGGTGCGACGACTTCGAGCAGGATCGGCTGCGGCAGTACTTCGAATACGACGACGCATCGCGTAGTTTCGTCCGGGCGACCGGCGTCGGCGTCGGTGGATCGTTCGGAATGCGCGCACGGTTCACGCCGGGCCAGGTCTCGGCAGGCTCGCTCCATCTCGCGTTCGGCAAGGTGCCGGACGCGTACTTCCACCCCGTGGACGCCGGAACTGCGAAGTACCGTGAGCTCTACTGGCGCTTCTACGTGCGCTATCAGCCGGGCTGGGTGGGGGGCGTAGGATACAAGCTCACGCGCGCCATGATTTTCACGAGCTCCACGTGGGCCGAGGCGATGGTGGCCCACCTGTGGGGCGGGGATGCCCCCGACACGAACTACCTCCAGCTCGATCCGGTCTCGGGTACGGACCCGCTCGGCAACGTGCAGTCCGCCAAGTACAACGACTTCGCCCGGTTTCATTGGCTCGGCAAGCACCGCGGCGCGACTCCGCTCGGCGACGCGGCCCACGTGGGCCGATGGTATTGCATCGAGGCTCATGCCAGACTGAACGATCCCGGCCGACCCAATGGTGTGTTCGAGTACTGGGTCAACGGGGAGCTCGATGCGCGCGAGGAGGCACTCAATTTTGTGGCGGCCTTTACGGCGTACGGGATAAACGCGGTGTTCGTCGAGAACTACTGGAACACGGGCGCGCCAGCCACCGAGGAGCGGGACTTCGACAACATCGTCGTGAGCACGCAGCGCATCGGGTGCTGATGGCCAAGTGTTGCGCTCACGCCACATCTGTGCGGGCGCGGGGCGCAGCCCGAATCTTGCCACGTTGGAGCCAGCGCTCAAACATTCTCGTGACATGACCCAGCCCTTCACCTTCCGGACGCTCGCCGCTGGGGCCGACGGAGTCCGCTACAATGGCCTACCGGGCGCACCTCCGAGACGCCTGCCATGGGACGCGCTGCAGGTGGCGTTGATGGTGCTCGTCTTGATCCAGGTGTGGCGCGTCCACGAGTTGTTTCCGGGCCTCGCGATCCACGGCCTGCCGATTCTCATGACGGTCGTGGCCTTGACCCTCTTCCTGTTGGGCCGCGATCCCCGGCGTCGCCTCAGCGTGCTCAGGTCCTCCAGTGTCCGTATCGCTCTCGGCATCCTCGTCCTCGCGGCGCTGTCGGTACCGGGAAGCCTGTACCCGGGCCGCAGCGTGAACTTCCTCCTCAAAGACTACGCGCGCACGGTCATGCTGATGGTGCTCGTTGCCGCGAGCGTCCGGGGGTTCGCAGATCTGCGTCGCTACGCGTGGCTGCAGCTCGCTGGGGTCAGCGTGTTTTCCGCGGTCATCGTCACGGGCGCCCAAATGGGCGCCGACGGTCGCTTGCGCGACCTCGCGTACTACGACGTCAACGATCTGGCAATGCTGATCGTGTGCACGCTGCCGCTGGTGCTGTATCTGTGGCGCAAGCCGGCACACCCCTGGGCGCGCGTTGTGCTGGCGGCGACGACGGTGTTCCTCATGCTCGTGCTGGGCAAGACGGGCTCGCGCGGCGGGTTCCTGGGATTCGTCGCCGTGGGCGGATACCTGCTGCTGCGCCTGCGCGGTGTCTCCACCCTGCAACGCGTTGCGACGGTCGCGCTGCTCGCGACCCTGCTCGTGACCGTCGCGAGCGACCAGTACTTCGACCGGATCGAAACCATCTTCCATCCGTCCAAGGATTACAACTGGAGCGGTAAGTCGGAGACCGGTCGGATGGAGATCTGGAAGCGCGGGGTCGGTTACATGCTCGATCATCCCCTCCTTGGGGTGGGCGTGGCCACCTTCCCCATGGCGGAAGGCACGCTGTCGCCCGAAGCCCTCGAGCTGCGACGCTATGGGCGAAGCTTCCATTGGTCTGCGCCGCACAACTCTTTCATTCAAGTCGGCGCCGAACTCGGCATCGGAGGCCTCATCCTGTTCGTCGCGCTACTGGCGGCGGCGTTCCGCACGCTGGCGCGTTTGCGGCGCCTGCCGGTCCCGGAGATCGCCGTGGCCGCCCAAATCCTCACCGCCAGTATGGTCGCGTTCGTCGTGACGGGCTCCTTCCTGTCCCAGGGGTACTCGGCCTATCTGTATACGCTGCTCGGGATGATCTTGGGGCTCGCGAAGATCGTGTCACTGGCGCAGCCGCCCATGCCAGCGCGCGCGCCCGTCCCCCGTGTTGTCGGATGAGCGTGCGCGCGACACTCAAAGCGTGCTTCGAGGCGGGACTGGTGCGCAGCGGCGTGCCCGCACTGCATCGGGCGGCGCGGGCGGGGCAGGCGCTCGTACTGGCCTACCACAACGTCGTACCCGACTCCTGCCCGCCGTTCGGCGACCGCTCGCTGCATCTTCCACGCCGGCTGTTCGTGCGACAGCTCGAGTGCCTGCTGACCACCCATACCATCGTGCCGCTGGACGAGCTGCTCAGACCGCCGCTCACGGGGCGGCGTCCGCGGGCGGCGATCACCTTCGACGACGGTTATCGGGGGGCGGTGCGCATCGCGGTGGCGGAGTTGGCCAAGCGCGGCCTTCCCGCCACGCTGTTCGTCGTGCCCGGTTTCCTAGGAAAGGGCCCCTTCTGGTGGGATGCCTTAGCGGTGCAGAGCGGCGTAGATCCCGTGTTACGAGGACGCGCCCTGGACGAGCTGTCCGGCAAGGATGGGGAGGTCCGCGGCTGGGCCGTGGGGCAGGGGATTCCAACGGGTGCGGTTCCGGAATGGGCGCTCGTCGCTTCGGAGGCCGAACTGCGGGCCGCCGCCCGGCACTCGGGCATCGCGCTTGGGTCGCACACCTGGACGCATCCGAACCTGGCGCGGCTGACGGGAGTCGAGCTGCGAGAGGAGCTGAGCCGGCCGCTCGCGTGGCTGCGTGAGCGCTTCGCGAACGTCATCCCCTGGCTCAGCTATCCGTACGGCCTGGCGACGCCGGCCGTAGAGACCGCGGCGCGCGACGCGGGCTACACTGCCGCTCTCGCCTTGGGCGGCGGGCCGTTCGCACCCACGCGCGTGAACCGCTGGGCGGTGCCGCGGGAGAACATCCCTTCCGGACTGTCGCAGAACGGGTTCGTCATTCGGTCTTCCGGCCTGTGACACGCCGTCGCAGAATTCTCCATGTCGTGCACAAGCTGGATTATGGGGGCCTGGAACGGCTCGTCGCCGCCCTGGTCCAGCGCCTCCCCCCCGACCGGTTCGAGAGTCACGTCCTGACGCTCAGCGACTTCGGGCGCTTCGCGGAGGGCCTCGCCGCGCACGCGCGGCTCCACCAAGAGCGGTCCATGCGGCGCGTCTCGATGATCTGGCCGCGCGGCTTGATCCGGGCGATCGGGGCACTGGCCCCGGACGTGGTGCACACCCACAGCGGCGTGTGGTACAAGGCGTCGCTGGCGGCGCGCCGGGCCGGCGTGCCCCGCCTCGTCCACACCGACCATGGCCGTCCGTATCCGGACCGGTTCAAGGATCGCCTGCTCGACGGGCTCGCCGCGCGGCGCACGGACGTGATCGTGGCCGTCTCGGACGCCCTGCGCCGCCAGATGACCGAGACGCTGATCCCCCGACCGTCGCACGTCGCCGTGATCATCAACGGGATCGACACGCGCCGCTTCCAGCCGCAATCCGTCAACGGATCGCTGCGCCAGGAGCTCGGCCTCGCGTCAGGCGCGCCCCTCATCGGCAGCATCGGCCGGCTCGACCCGATCAAGGCCTACGACGTGATGCTGCAGGCCTTCGCGCGGCTGCGCGCCGGTTGGAGCGTTGCGCATGGCGCGCCGCCCAGCCTCGTGCTGGTGGGCGACGGTCCCGAGCGCGCCCGGCTGGCGGCGCTGATCGAGCAGTTGGGGTTGCGCGACGCGGCCCGACTCGCAGGGTGGCGCAAGGACGTCGAAACCATCTATCCGGCGTTCGACATCTTCACGCTGTCGTCGTGGAGCGAAGGCACCTCGCTCGGTCTGCTCGAGGCCATGAGCAGTGGCGTCTGTCCGGTGGTGACCGATGTCGGCGGATCCGGCGCGGCACTGGGCGAGGGGCTGCGGCACCGTCTCGTGCCGCCGGGCGATCCGGTGGCGTTGGCGGCCGCGTGGGGCGACGCCCTGGGCGACGCCGCGCGCCGGGCCCGCGATGCGGCGGCCGGGCGCCGGCGCGTGCAGCAGGCGTTCGGGGTCGACGCGATGGTGCGGGAGTACGGGCGGATCTACAGCGGCGGTGAGTGAAGCGATGCGGGTCACCGACCCGCCAGCACCCCGCTTTCCAGGTACACGCGGTGCCACACCGAAAAACACAGCAGCGCCCATAGGATCCCCTCGCGGTTGTGGCGACGGGCGAAGTGATCGTCCAGTAGGCCGCGGACCACGGCGGGCTCGAAGTACCCCAATCGGCGCAGCCGCTCCGGCGCGAGCTCGTCTTCGATCACATCCCGTAGCTCATGCCGCAGCCATTCGGCGGTCGGGCCGACGAACCCCCGCTTCGGCGCTTGGAGATGCTCGTGCGGCAGGCGGCCTCGCAGGGCGCGCTTGAGCAGTCGCTTGTTGCGCCACAGCCCGATCTTGGTGCGGTCCGGGAGCGGGAACACCCGCTCGACGAGCAAGTGGTCCACGAAGGGGACGCGGATCTCGAGCGAGTGCGCCATCGCCATGCGGTCGCTGAGTGCGAGCACATCGTCCGCCAGAAACGTCTTGTAATCGAGATACAGGCCCGCGGTCAGTCCCGCGGGGGCGCCGTAGCCCTGATGCAGCTCGCGAAACCGGGCGCTCGCCCTGCTGGCGCGCGGACCCTCGCGCAATCCGGCGGCGTACAGAGCCCGCCGGTCGCCATCGGCGCAGCGCGTCACGTAACCGAGGAACCGGTCGGGCGTAGAGCCGTTGCCGGGCCGCAGGAAACGTTTGAAGCGATCGACCGCGAGCGACGCGCCGGTGGGCTCGCGCAGCAGGTTCGCGAGCCCGCTCACGCCCCGCTGCACGGCGTGCGGCAGCCGCGCGTAGCGCTCTCCGGCCAGCAGGCCGATGTGACGGCGATAGCCCGCGAACAGCTCGTCGCCCCCGATCCCGGTGAGCGCCACCTTGTACGAGGCGCCCACCGCCTGGGACAACAGCCACGTCGGCACGGCCGACTGGTCGGCATGGGGTTCGTCGAGGGCGTGCGTGATCGGCTCGAGCAGGTCGCGCACGTCGGGGTGGATGTCCACTTCCGTCAGCTTGACGCCGTACTTGGCCGCGAGTCGCCGGGCGAGGTCCGTTTCGTCGGCGCTCGCCGCCCCCGAGCCGAAGTACCGCGCCGTGAACGCGTGCGGCGCGTCGCTCGCCAACGCCCAGCTCGCGACCACGGCCGACGAATCGAGCCCGCCGGAGAGGAACGCCGCCACCGGCACGTCGCTCACGAGGTGCGCCCGCACCGACTCGTCCAGCCACTCCCTGACGCGCTCGTCCACGTCGCGCGGCGCTGCCACGCGCTCGCGGGGGAGGTCCCAGTACTGTCTGGTCGACATGCCGCGCCCGGAGTGCCACAGCGCCGTATGGCCCGGCTCGAGCTTGGTGACGCCCGCGAACGGCGTGGCCGGGGCGGGGATGTAGCCGAGCTGGAAATACATGTCGAGCGCGTCCCAGTCGAGCGTGCGGTCCGCCAGGCCCGCCGCGTGCAGGGCCTTCAGCTCGGACGCGAAGGCAATGCCCCAGGGCCCGGTCGCCACGTACAGCGGCTTGATCCCGAAGCGGTCGCGGGCGAGCAGCAGCGTCCGCGCCTTGGCGTCCCAGATCGCGAAGGCAAACATGCCCCGCAGCCGCGTGACGCACTCGGGACCTTCCTCCTCGTACAGATGCAGGATGGTTTCCGTGTCGCCCTGGGTGGCGAACGTGTGGCCGCGCGCGACCAGACCGCGCCGCAGCTCCGCGTAGTTGTAGATCTCCCCGTTGAACACGATCACCGCCGACCGATCCTCGTTGAAGATCGGCTGGTGACTGCCCGCGAGGTCGATGATGCTGAGGCGACGCATGCCCAGGCCGACGGGACCGTCTACGTAGACGCCCTCGTCGTCGGGGCCCCGATGCCGGATGGCGTCGCACATCTGCCGAATCACGGCAGGGGCGACGGCATGGGTCGGGTCGCGATGGACGATGCCGACGATGCCGCACATGAGCCCCGGCGCATAGAGCAAGAGGGAGGCCGCGCGGGCGCACCGGTCTACCCGAGCCGACTGTAGAGCACAGCCACCCAGGCGTTGCGCCCACGCAGCACTCGCACGCGCTCCGGCATGCCCGGTGGCTCAGGCACGGAGATTGTTCTACCGGGCCGTGTGATATCGCGAGACAGGCTGTCGGTGCTGCACGTCATCGCTCCCGGAGACGTGGGCGGTGCGGAGCGCGTCGTGCACACGCTGGCGACCGGCCAGCACCGCGCGGGGCATCAGGTGCGGGTGGTCGCCGTCCTGGCAAACGGGGCCGACCGGCACCCGTTCCTGGCGCCGCTCGACAACGCCGGCCTGGAGACGATTCCGCTCCGCGTCCCCCCGCGCGCGTACGGCCGCGAGCGAACCGCGATCGAAGAGCTGTGTCGCCGGCTCCGGCCGGACGTCATGCACACCCACGGCTATCACGTCGACGTGGTGGACGCCGGCGCCGCCCGTCGAGCGGGTGTCCGGACGGTGACGACGGTGCACGGGTTTACCGGGGGCGACTGGAAGAACTGGATCTACGAGCGGCTGCAGCGGCGGGCGTTTCGCCGTTTCGATGCCGTGGTCGCCGTGTCCCGCCCGCTGGCCCGCGACCTGGAGCGGACCGGTGTGCCATCAGCGCGGGTGCACATGGTCCCCAACGCGTGGCCCGCGAGCGACCCGCCTCCGCTGCCGCGGGACCAGGCACGCGCGCAGCTCGCCGTTCCCAACAGGCGATTCCACGTCGGCTGGGTGGGACGGCTCACGCCCGAAAAGGGAGCGGATGTGCTGCTCGCGGCGCTGGCGCGGCTCACGGACCTGCCGGTGGTCGCGTCGGTCCTGGGCGACGGGCGCGGGCGACCCGCGCTCGAGCAACTGGCCGCGCGCCTGGGCTTGGGCGACCGAGTGCGCTGGCTGGGCAACGTGGCCGAGGCGGCGCGGCTGTTTGCCGCATTCGACGTGTTCGCGCTCAGCTCACGCACGGAAGGCACGCCGATCGTGCTGTTCGAGGCGATGGCGGCGTGCACGCCGATCGTGGCGAGCGCCGTCGGGGGCGTCCCCGACGTCGTCTCGCCCGCGGAGGCGCTGCTGGTCACAGCCGACGATCCGGCGGCATTGGCGCAGGCGATCCGATCGGTGCACGCGGATCCGGCGGCGGCAGCGCACCGGGCGCGGCTGGCCAACGAGCGGCTGGCGAGGGAGTTCGCACCCGGGCCCTGGCTCGAGCAATACGAACGCATTTATCGGAGTGTGGCATGATCTCGGTTTGTCTCTGGCTGCTCGCCGTCGCATTGACCTTTGCGGCCTATACCTACGTAGGCTATCCGCTGTTGCTGGGGGTGACCGGACTCTTCCGGCGGGGCCGACCCCCCGCCGCGTTGCCGGCCGAGTGGCCGGCGATCAGCATCGTGCTGCCCGTCTACAACGAAGAAGGCGTGGTGCGCCAAACGCTCGACAACCTGCTGCGGCTCGACTATCCGTGGGATCGCCGGCAGATTCTCGTCGCGTCCGACGCCTCGACCGATCGGACCGACGCCATCGTGCGTGAGTACGCCGGCCGGGGCGTCGAGCTGCTGCGGCTGCCCCGCCGGGGAGGGAAGACGGCTGCCGAGAACGCCGCCCTGCCGCTCTTGCGGGGTAACATCATCGTCACCACCGATGCGTCGGCCCGTCCGGAGCGGGGGGCCCTCAAGGCGCTGATCGCGAGCTTCACCGATCCCACGGTCGGCGTCGCGTCCGGACACTATGTGAGCGTGGCGCGGGTGGACGGGCACGCCAACCACGGCGAGGCCTGGTACGTCGGCTACGACATGTGGGTGCGTCAGCTCGAGACGCGGGTCGCGGGCATCCCGGGCGCGGCGGGTTGTTTCCACGCGGTTCGCGCACCGATCCATCTGCGCGTCCTGCCGGAGGAGATCAGTCGCGACTTCGCCGCGGCCTTGCTCGCCCGCGAGCAGGGGCTGCGCACCGTCTCCGTCGAGAGCGCCGTGTGCACCGTGCCCCGGGTGCCGTCGCTCCGGACGGAATACCGCCGCAAGGTCCGCACGATCGTGCGCGGCTGGCACACGCTGCACTTCAAGCGAGCGCTCTTGAACCCGTTCCGCCACGGGCTGTTCGCGTGGATTCTCGCGAGCCACAAGGTCTGTCGCTGGGTCATCCCGCACGTTGCCCTACCGGCGTTGGTCGCGCTGGTGTGTCTGGCGCAGACGTTCTGGTGGGCGCGCTGGGGGGCGGGGCTCGCGGGCGCGGCCGGCCTGTGCGCGGCGCTGGCGTGGTGGTGGCCCGAGCACCGCCACCTGCCCAAGGTCGTCGCGCTTCCCGCCTATCTGGTGGTGGGGAACGTGGCGGCCCTGCACGCCTCCATCCGGGCCGTCACAGGCGAGCGCACGCCGCTGTGGGAGCCGACCCGTCGCGAAGTCGAGCGGGCAGCGTGACCCCCTAGAAGCGGGAAGCCGCCGCCGCAGCGGAGTGGTGCGACGGCGCGGTCTGGAGCAGGGTAGCGGCTTCCGAGACCGTTACGAAGCGCAGCGTGGTCACGCGGGCGAGGGCCTCGATGTACGTCGCGATCGAGCGATACATCCGCTCCACGCCGGCCCCGTCGGGGGCGAACGGGCTCAAGCCGGGGCGGAGGCTGGGGCTGTGAAAGAACAGGTGGAGATGTCGTAGCCCCGCGTCGATCAGGCGGCGTGACAACGTCAGCATATCGGGGACCGAGTCGGTCTCCGGACTCAAAGAAATGCGCTTGACGATTCCGGCGCGCGACGCGATGCCGCGCAGATGCAGCGGCCGCAGCGCCGGTGTCGACAGGGCCCGGTACAGTCCCACCCACATCGTGGATGGCGGACGACTATAGCCGATGGACATAGGCAGCTCTACCAGCGGCCCGTCGGGCTGGGGGACCCGCACGTCGGCGCCTCCGGCCAGGCGATATGAGTCGAGCGGCGCTCCGATGAAGGTCGGCCCGTCGTCGTAGTCTTCCCAGCTCACGAAGGGAGTGACGCTCGAGTCGACGCGGTAGCCGCAGCGGATCAGGGCGGTGACGGTGTCGGGGCCGAGCCCGTAGCGACCTGCGCGGAACGCGACCGGCCGCCCGCCCAGCGCCTCGCGCAGCGTAAGCGTGAGCTGCTCGAGTTTGGCGAGCTGCAGCGCGGCCGGCAGGTTCTTGAGCATGGTGTTGCGGGGTGCGAAAGGCTCGTCCAGCGGGGGTGTGTTCCAGGGATGCAGGTGCGCGCCCAACTCGGCTCCCGCGCCGTGCAGCTCCCGCAGGATGGCCGCGGCCCAGTCGCGGATCGCGACCTGGTATGTCGTAAAGTAGGTCGCCCGTACCCCGAGCCTCTGAAACAGCGCATCGAGACGCGGCAGCTCGCGGATGTTCTCGACGGTCACTCCGTCCCGACACGGGTGCCAGTTGTCCTCTTCGGTGTCGATCGAAACGATCAGGAGCATCGGCTTGGACATGCGGCTCACGCTCCCGCTCGCAGCCGGGCACGTAACCGGCCCGCCCAGTCGAGGCCACGCAGCCAACAACCGCGCCATCCGGGCCGGAACGCCACCAGCTCTTGCGTCACCGATTCCGCGGCCGTCCACTCCCGCT
>Ga0209577_10001460_pt1 | contig 23400 bp, 22 predicted proteins | sample GraSoiAngelo_109_FD_185874 | JGI IMG/M metagenome (GOLD analysis project Ga0209577, IMG submission 185874) | Grasslands soil microbial communities from the Angelo Coastal Reserve, California, USA - 14_0903_12_20cm (SPAdes) (version 2) | ecosystem: Environmental > Terrestrial > Soil > Grasslands...
CATCTTCCAGCATGAACTTGCCGCCTTCCGAGCGGAGGCAGCCCTTTACTTTGTGTTCGCCCTTGGCTGGCTTCTCGGCCTTGCCTTCATTTCCCATGCTTCCCTGACCCATGCTGCCCTGGGAAGAGGATGAGCCCTGCGTTCCCATCGAGCCGGACTGGGAAGGCGAGCTGGTGGACGATCCTTGTGAGGTGGAGGAACCTTGTGTGGCACTCGGGGATGACGATGTCCCTTGTGAGGTGGAGGAACCTTGCGTGGCACTCGGGGACGATGATGTCGATCCCTGGCTGTCACTTTGTGCGAATGCGACCATCGCAAACGCTAACAACATCGCAAACAACAACGGTACTTTCTTCATTTTCAAAACTCCTCTGAATTTTGGATTCCGTTTCGGAAAGTGACAGAAGTGGCCGTGCCCGGAGTACGCTTTTCCGATGACAACTTTTTGGAGGTGCTTACACCTCCGCCTGCTATTCCCGCGGCACGTCTTCCACAGTAAAGCCCTGCTGCCACTTCGACAATTGGTACAAACCTGTATTTCGCCTGAGGAAGGTTCTGTAGGTGAGTTCGTTCGCCAAAGAACCGTCATTTGGGGTGATATGTGAGCCAGTACTTACACGTCGAAGACGCGATAGACGACTGGCGGTTTCTGCTGCATGAGAAGGTTCATGGCTACGTTATGGACCGGAACGCCCCCGGTGGTCTTGCCGTCGAGCGAACCGCGATGAGCATGGCCATGCAAGACCAGGTCGGCTCCATGACGATCGACGACCTCCGCCAACCGTGAAGTTCCAAGAAAAGGAAAGATTTCCGGAGCTTCGCCTGCCACCGTACTTGCAATTGGGGAGTAATGCAGAACCACGATCCGCTTTGGCGTCCTCAATTGCGACATAGCGCGTTCCAGCTTAAGCGCTTCATCGATGGCCGCCTGCACGAATACTTTGATCTCTCGCTCGCCAAAGGCGGTCAGGACACCACGTCCGAAGCCCCCCACAAATCCTTTGGTCCCGGCGAATCCCACGCCGTCACGTTCATAACCGGTGCCATCCAGCACCTTGATTCCGGCGGCCGTCATCATGCGTTGCAGTTCAGCTTCCTGACCGCTTTCGTAATCGTGATTGCCAAGCACCGCGACAGTGGGTATGCGTAGCCGGACAAGCGCATTCAGCAGAGACTCCATTTCTCCCGGTTGACCGTAGTTGGTAAGGTCGCCCGCCAGAACGAGCAGGTCGGCTTCGTCCCTCGCTTTGCCTAGCTGTTCCTGCAAAACAGCATAATTGTGCGCCGAGCAGTGCAGATCAGCAGTGGCTGCGATCCTCATACCAGATCACTTTCTGAGCCACACTCATGCGCTCTTCTGCTCTTCATCCAGACAAAGATCCTTGGCTTCCAAATGCACGTGTTTGGGGAGTCGCCGCTCGCGGTATTCCGCCAAAACATCTTCCAGCCCCCATTCTCTTACGTCGATGGCGAACATGTTTTCGTCGATGAGGCTACCGCGAAACTTTGCCTTGGGATCGTTCTTCGAAACCAGATTCATGTAGCGGGTTAGCAGGTCTTGCCACAACCTAAAGGGAACATAGTCGGTCTGCGCCGGGTACACATACCGGTACAGCACGAGTGCCCACAGCAGAATTTCCCAATGCTCGCCCACAATGGCCTGGATTCGCTCCCAATCCAGTTTTCCTTTGGTCCTGAAGATCACGTGAGCGACGTCGGCGCCATCAAATCGCTCGCGCCGTGTAACGAATAGCTTCGAACAGATGAGTTCCTCGGGAGCCAGCACGCGGGTTTCGACTCCGATCACCATGGCAGACTGCGCCCGTTCGAGCCAGGAGGGCTCCACCCCCAGTACACCATTGCTCATTCCTGTGATCAGGTCTACGTAAAACTCATCCCGATGCGCTTTCGCCAGCCATACTGGATCTAATATCTCGCACACGTATTTGTGTTGGCGAAGCAGGTCTAAAGCGGGCTGGACGTCCTCCGCCGTAAGAAAAAGGTCCAAATCTTTCGTGTAACGCCAGATGCCGGTGTGCTGCTGTAAGGCGAAGGCGCCGGAAACCGCGTGCGGAACCCGATGTTCCTTCATCACTGTGAGAACTTCACGAAATAGCGTTTTCTGGTCCTCGGGGAAATCAGGAGGGACCGACGAGGTGACCGGGACCGGCTTCTCATCTGCGTGTGCCACACGGCTTGGATGTTCTCTCGCATGCTAACGGTTGCGTGGAACAACCTGATATGCCGAGGTTTGCATCTCTTGGACAACGCAATTCCACCGTGCCGGTCTCTCCTCTGCCACACGGGACGCCAGGGCGTGGTGACTTTAGCTGTACAGGACTTGCCGTGAGCCAACTTCAAGCCGCTTCGACTCCCTTTAACCGCGAGGCCAACCCCGGAGAACTCGCCCGCCGCATTGCCGAACTGGGAGACTGGTTTCATAATCTCAATCTGCATGGCGTTTCCACTGCGCCCAATCATTTCCTGGGTGATTTCCCCAACATCAAATGGAGACGCATCAGCCCCGAGATCCCTGAGGACTTGAGCGGCGCAACAGTCCTGGACATCGGATGTAATGCCGGCTTTTATTCCCTGCAGATGAAGCAACGCGGGGCCAAGCGGGTCCTCGGCATTGACGTGGACGAACGCTATTTGAGCCAGGCACGGTTTGCCGCCCAGACCCTCGGGCTCGACATCGACTTCGAAAAGCACTCGGTGTATGACGTCGATCAGATTCCCGGTAAGTTCGATTTTGTTCTGTTCATGGGTGTCTTCTACCACTTGAGATACCCGCTGCTTGCCTTGGACAAGATAATCAAGAAAATCGGCGGAAAGCTGATCTTTCAAAGCATGACCCGCGGTTCTCAGAATGTGCGGCAGTGGGAGGAGAATTACCCTTTCTGGAATGAAGAAATTTTCAATGACCCTGATTTTCCGGCGGCGTACTTCATAGAGAAGAAATATTCGGACGATCAGACCAACTGGTGGATCCCGAACCGGGGCGGGATTGAAGCCATGCTGCGCAGTTCCGGCCTGCAGATCCTGTCGCAACCGGAACCCGAAACCTGGATCTGTTCCCCGCAAAACCCAACTGTGAATGGCGAATACATCGTCGATCTGGAAATGAGCGGCCGATTGTAAACCCCGCGCCAAGAGGACCCATGATTGAAGCCGTAATGCTGTGGAACGAACCAAACAACCTCTCGCACTGGGATTTCCGCGTGGACCCGGAGTGGAAGCAGTTTGCCGAAATGGTCATTCTCGGGGCCCGGGCCGTGAGGCGCGTCAATCCCGAACTCAAGATCGTACTGGGCGGAATTTCTCCCATCGACCCCAAGTTCATCCACCTCCTGGGCACCCATGGAGTCCTCGACGAAGTCGATGTGGTGGCGGTTCATGGCTTTCCGCTCGATTGGAATCACTGGAAGATCCACGAGTGGCCGGAGAAGATTGCTGAAGTTCGCGCTGTCACCAGCAAGCCGGTCTGGGTGTCCGAGGCCGGGGCGTCCTCATTCGGAGCAGAAGAAATACAGGCGTTTGGCCTGCGCCGCACCGCAGAGTTGTTGCTGCCGGTGGTCGAAAGGGTGCACTGGTACAGTCTCTTCGATCTACCCGCATCCTGGACGGCGACCACGCGGCACAAGGAGGCCGAGGGCAGCGCCTATTATCGCCACTACTACATGGGGCTGGTGCGCGAGGACGGCACTCCAAAAGCATCGGTCGAGTGCTTCCCTAAAGGCCTGGGGGTTTGCCAGTGGTTCCACTTCGAAGATCACCGTCTCGCGGCAGGAGTTGAGTGGCTGCGCAAGCTGGAAGTCAAATATTTGCGGACTGGAATCAGCTGGGCAGACTGGTTTCGTCCCAATGCTGAAACCTGGTTTGATCGGCAAATGGAAGCTTTGGATGAATTCACCACCACCATGACCCTTTGCTTCACGCCGGAGCATCTGGGACAGGCCCCTCATTACACCAGTCCGCCGAAGCGCCCTCAGGATTTTGCCGAATTTGCCGAGTGGGCTGTAAGCCGCTACGCTCCTCCGCGCCAGAGCCGAAAGAATGTTTCCGAACAACAATTTGTTTCGCGTAAGCCCTTCGCCGGAGTGGGTTGCGAGTTGTCGGAATAGTTCGTGTAACAGATATGCTTTAACTCCAGAGTTACCGATCCGACCTGCGAGTTCCCTCGTATTTACATGTTCGGAATCGGCGAACAAGGCACATTTCCTAGGCATCTCACTTGTCTTTCTGCTTCATCCAACCGCTGTCCACGCATTGTCGGGCTGCTGGGTTGGCGGCACAAGTCTTGGATCGAACGGATAGCTTGTTGCAAGACCAGTATCTGCAAGCTTCGCTTTACCGGGCGCGAGGATCAAATCGGACGATGACAGAAAAAACCATTCTTATTACAGGTGGAGCAGGATTCGTTGGATCGCACTCTGCGGAAGCGCTGGTGCTTCGCGGCCACAAAGTAAGAATTTTCGACAATCTTTCTGAGCAGGTGCATGCGTCTGGCTATCCTGACTACCTCATCAAGGAAGTTGAGTTCATCCACGGAGATGTTCGTGACCGCGAACGCTTGAGTCAGGCCGTTCGTGGCGTAGACGTGATCTACCATCTGGCCGCGGCAGTTGGCGTTGGCCAGTCCATGTATCAGATTTCTGACTACGTCGCCGCCAACACATTGGGAACCGCCAACCTGCTGCAAGCCATCCTGGACACCCGCTCCCAGCCGGAAAAAATTGTTGTCGCCTCGTCCATGTCGATTTATGGCGAAGGCAAGTATGTGTGTTCAGATTGCGGCGAGGTCGCTCCCCCGGCACGATTACCAGCTCGATTAAAAGCAAAGGATTGGGAAACCACGTGCCCACATTGCCATCGGGTAGTGGCGCCGCTGCCTACCGATGAAGCCAAGCCGCTGCAATGCACCTCGATCTACGCCCTCTCGAAAAAAGATCAGGAAGAAATGGCGCTGCTTTTCGGGCGCACGTACGGCATTCCGGTTGTGGCGCTGCGCTACTTCAATATTTATGGCACGCGCCAGGCACTTTCCAATCCCTACACCGGCGTAATCGCGATTTTCGCTTCTCGCCTGATGAACGGAAATGCCCCCGTCATCTTCGAAGATGGCTTCCAGATGCGCGATTTTGTCAGCGTGCATGACATTGTGCAAGCTAACTTGCTGGCCATGGAGACATCATCGGCTGACGGTTTGGCATTGAACATCGGCAGCGGAGAACCGATCACCATTCGTGACATAGCGACAGAACTGGCATCGGCTCTGGACCGCGAAGCCCCGCCGGAAATCACCGACAAGTATCGCGCCGGGGACATTCGCCACTGCTTTGCCGACATTACTGCGGCAGCGCTGGTGCTGGGCTACAAGCCCCGTGTGCGGCTCCCGGGTGGCTTACGCGAGTTGGTTGATTGGCTAAGAGATCAGGAAGCAACGGATCGTGTTGATGAGGCGATGAAACGACTCAGCGCGCACGGACTAGTTGCTTGAATTACCCCGGGTGGAAGTCTTCAGGCCCGGGCGAATCTGTGAGGAGGAGATGAAAAAGTTAGTGCCATTTCGATCGGTGGTGATTTTCGGAGGAGCCGGATTTGTGGGCTCGAACTGGGTACACCGTCTGCTACGAACCACTGATGCAAAAATTCATGTATTCGACAACCTCTCTCGCGCGGGAGTGCAGCACAATCTCAACTGGCTGCGAAAAGCGGCCCCTGATTCCGAGAGGTTGAAAATCACAATCGCCGATGTGCGCGATGCTGCACTGGTGGATAAGGCGGTGCAGGGCGCAACTGAAATTTACCATTTCGCAGCTCAGGTGGCAGTCACTACTTCCATAGACGATCCGCGCCTTGATTACGAAGTCAATGTCGGTGGCACTTTTAATATCCTGGAAGCAGCGCGGAAGTCGGGCCGGCATCCGTTTATGTTGTTCACTTCCACCAACAAAGTTTATGGCCACATGGCCGCGCGCCCAACGGTACAGGCTGGCCAGCGCTATTCCTGCAGCGCAGAAAATAGCGTCTCTGAAACTCAACCGCTCGACTTTTACTCTCCCTATGGCTGCTCGAAAGGCGCTGCCGACCAATACGTGCGCGATTACGCGCGTATTTTTCAGATACCCACCGTGGTGTTTCGGATGTCATGTATCGCTGGCGCGCACCAGTTAGGCAATGAAGATCAGGGATGGATGGCCCACTTCCTCTACTCCGCACTGTTGAATAGTCCAATCTCAATTTATGGTGACGGCCGCCAAGTGCGGGATGTGCTTAGCGTCCAGGACCTGATGAATGCGTTTGAAGGTGTTCGTGCCAATAGCGACCAGACAGTCGGGGAAGTCTTTAACGTCGGCGGCGGCTTGGAAAACTCCATTTCCCTGCTGGAATTAATTGATGAGATCGAGAAGCTTACTGGCAAGCGACTGGCCTACCAGTTGCGGCCGCTCCGGCCAGGCGACCAGCCGGTCTACATCACCGATTACTCCAAGCTACAACGAGCGATTGGATGGCGCCCGCGGGTCGGTATTCGCCAGACACTGCAAAGCATCTACGAATGGTGGAGAGACAATCGAGCGATCTTCACCGGGGCTCCCGTTTCTTTGCCGAAAACATCGGCACTGGTCCGGATACCGGAAGCGGAGGCGGCCTCATGAAGTTCGCCCTGGTAAATCCGGCATGGACATTTGAAGGCTCGACTTACTTCGGTTGCCACGAGCCCCATTACCCTCTGGAACTGCTGTTTGCCTTCGACAAGATCCGCGAGGCTGGACACGAGCCTTTGCTCATCGACGCGCAGCTGGAGAAATTAAGCATTCCCCAGGTAAAGCAGCGCACCGGCCGGTTTGAACCGGACTTTCTGGTCATGCCGACCGCCCCCTCTTATTTGTTCTGGCGCTGTCCGCCACCCGAGTTGCGAGTCCCGAAGCAGTGGTTCGCCGAACTGGACGGCTGCGCGTTGAAGGTCGCGATTGGCCCGCACCCCTCGGCCACTCCCGGTCCGACGCTGCGCAAGTTGGACTGTGATGTTGCTCTCCGCGGCGAGCCGGATGAGACGCTGGTGCGTCTGGCTTCTGAACCATGGTCGCAAATTGACGGTTGCTGCTGGCGCGACGAAAGCGGCGTTCATATCAGCCCCTCGTTGGGCGTCACCGATATGAGAAAGCTGGGCGCGCTGAATTTCGAGAATTACAACGTAGAAGCGCGTGAGCATCGCCATCATGTCTTCTCCGGCTCGGGACGAGGCGCGGAACTGGAATTTGCCCGCGGATGCCCCTGGGCATGCGCCTTCTGCAACAAAACCTTGTTCCGCAATAAGTTCCGCGAGCGCGATGTCGATGTAGTACTCGCCGAGGTGGATCGTGTGACTGCGCGCGGAGTCGACTACATCTATTGGATTGACGAGATTTTCGGTGTCGGCAAAAACGTTCAGCGGCTATTGGCTGAAATCGCCAAGCGCCCGGTGTCGATCGGCTTGCAAACGCGCATTGATTTGTGGAACGAGGAAACTCTGGATCTGCTCGGCCGCGCACACTGCATTTCGATGGAATGCGGCATTGAATCCATCACTGAAGAGGGACGCGACGAATTAAACAAGGGCTGCCGGATGTCTACCGACCGCTTGACGGATCTACTCATCTACGCGCGCAAGCGCATTCCCTGGGTGCAAGCCAATCTGATTCTGACCGAGCATGATGAACGCGGAGAAATCCGCGCCTGGCAAGACAAGTTGAAGGCCCACGACGTGTGGGTGAGTGAGCCGGTACCCATGTTCCCCTATCCCGGAACGCCCATGTATCAACAAATGTTTGGCCCCCCTGACGAGCAGGCCTGGGAACGCGCGCACCACTACTACACTTCGATATTCAGCGAAAAGGGCTACAGCGACATCCAGGAATCGCGGCCGGCAAACATCGAGGATCTGGAATGCACGTTCTAATTACCGCAGATACCGTCGGCGGCGTTTGGACGTACACCCGCGAACTCGTAACCGGACTATTGCAGCGCGGCGCGCGAGTAACGCTGGTCAGCTTCGGTGACATGCCCTCGCCCGAGCAGACCGTCTGGATGAACAGCCTTCCGGACCTGGATTATCGCGCCACTGCTTTCCCTTTAGAATGGATGCAAGGCGCGGAGCGCGGAGTAGAAGAGTCGAAGCTCTACCTCGAAGCCGTCGTACGCGAAGTCAAACCCGACGTCTTGCATCTCAATCAATACGCCTACAGCGATGTGGCTCCCGAGTATCCCCGAGTAGTCGTCGCCCATAGCGACGTCATCAGTTGGTCTCTCGCGGTCAATGGAGAAGAACCCGCGCAGTCTTGCTGGCTACGTTGGTACCGCGAAACCGTAAACAACGGTTTGGGCCGAGCCGACGTTGTGGTCGCGCCATCGCAGTGGATGCTGGATGCAATCTGCGCCATTTATCTTCGGCCAGCCCACGGTATCGTGATTCACAACGGCCGTAGGGCCGAAGAATTTACTGCGAACCCTATGAAAGAGGCGTTTGTCTTGACCGTTGGCCGGCTGTGGGACAAAGGCAAGCAAGTTTCGTTGCTGGCGGCTGCCGATCACGCCATTCCGATTTGTATTGTGGGTTCGGAAGATCATCCAGAGTCCCAATATCGCGGTGCTGTCGGCTTTGCCGCAGGCCGCTCTTGCCTGGAGTTGCTGGGTCGCCAATCGCAGGAGCAGTTGCGCGTGCTTTATGGCCAGGCATCAACCTACGCCGCAACATCATGCTACGAGCCTTTTGGACTAGGCCCCGTTGAGGCGGCTCTTTCCCACTGTGCCCTCGTGGCCAATGACATTCCTGTGTTTCATGAATTGTGGGGAGACGCTGCCTACTATTTCCGCAAGAACGACCCCGAAAGCCTCGCCGCCGCCATTCGCGACCTGAATGAGAATCCGAAATTGCGCCTCGATTATGCCGACCGCGCCTATGAGCGGGCGCTCCAACAGTTCCGCGCAGAGCGCATGTGCACGGAATATGAACGCCTATATCGCACGTTAGTAGCAAAGGAGAGGGCGCGTGATACAGCGGCTTAAGCTTCGCCTCTTTGCCCATTCCTGGACCTCCGACTGGAATCATGGCAATGCCCACTTCCTGCGCGGATTAGCTTATGAGCTCGTGAAGCTTGGCCATGACGTGCGCTGCTACGAGGAAATTAATTCGTGGTCGCTGTGCAATCTGATGAAGGAAGGGCCGGCCACAGCACGCACGGCCATCGATCTTTTCTGGGAAACGTTTCCCGGCCTCGACGTAAGGTTTTTCGACCCCAGGATCAACTTCCGGCAGTTTGCGCGGGAGGAACTGCGCGGTGCCGATATTGTGCTGCTCCACGAGTGGAACGACCCCGAAGTGGTGAACACAATTTTGTCGCTTAAGTCCACTCTGGGGTTCCGCGTCCTCTTTCACGATACGCATCACCGGGCCTACACCAATCCCCAGGAACTCCTCCGATTTGATCTCCAAAGATTCGACGGAGTCCTGGCGTTTGGGGAAGCGCTACGCCGCATTTACCAGAAGGCGTTCGAAGTAAAACGCGTTTGGACTTTTCATGAGGCAGCCGACACGGCACATTTTGTGCCCTTTCAAAGTAGCCCGACGACAGATGTGATCTGGGTCGGCAACTGGGGCGACGAAGAACGCACTCGCGAACTGGAAGAATTCTTACTCCGCCCGGCCGCCGCTCTCAACGGACCAAAAGTAGCAGTTCACGGCGTCCGTTACCCGGACTCCGCGCAAGCCAAGTTGGCGGACGCCGGCATCGAATATCGCGGCTATTTACCGAACCTGAGCACGCCACATGCTTACGCCGCCAGTGTCATAACGCTCCATGTGCCCCGCCGCTTTTACGCCAATGGCCTAAGCGGCATTCCTACGATCCGTGTTTTTGAGGCTCTCGCTTGCGGCATTCCGTTGCTCTGTGCACCGTGGACCGACACCGACGGCCTGTTCCGTCCCGGAGAAGACTACCTCTGCGTGGAGGACGGGAAAGTCATGGAAGCGGAAATCCGTCGCCTGCTCCACGATGACGAAGCCCGGCAGCAGATGGCCTCTAGTGGCCTGGAAACAATTCGCCGGCGGCATACATGTGCCCATCGTGCTTTACAACTGCTGGAAATTTGCGAGGAACTCGGAAGATGAACCTCTTCGTGTTCGGTTCAAGCCTTACCTCTTGTTACTGGAATGGCGCCGCGACCTACTACCGCGGCATCTATAAAAATCTCAGCCGGCTCAGCTACCGCGTAACCTTTGCCGAGCCCGACGCCTATGGACGGCAAAACAAACGTGATCTGGAAAAAGTTGACTACGCCGATGTGCGGGTATACCAATCCCCGCGCAGCATCGATGCCCTTCTGGCGGAGGCTTGTCACGCCGATCTCGTGATCAAACACAGCGGCGTAGGCGTGGACGACGATCTGCTCGAGCGCCAGGTCTTAAGTTGCCGCTCCGAGCGCACGCGCGTGGCATTTTGGGATGTCGATGCCCCTGCGACTCTGGCGCGAGTCGAGGCAGACCGCGGCGATCCATTTCGTGTCTTGATTCCTTGCTACGACTTCATCTTCACCTACGGCGGCGGCACGCCAGTCGTGAAACATTACGAGCATCTCGGTGCCAGAAGCTGTTATGCCATTTATAACGGACTCGATCCGGAAACGCATCACCCGGTTGCTGCCGATCCGGCGGTGCAATGCGATCTCGCGTTCGTGGGAAATCGCCTGCCCGATCGCGAGCAGCGCGTTCAGGATTTCTTCGTCGGTGCTGCCGAGCTCGCGCCCCAACTGTCGTTCATCCTGGGCGGCGAGGGCTGGAACGCGCGATCACTGCCAAAAAACGCGCGCTGGATCGGCCACGTAGGCACCCGCGACCATAACCGCATCAACTGTTCCGCCCGCATGGTCTTGAACATCAATCGGCAATCTATGGCCGATGTTGGCTTCTCGCCTCCCACCAGGGTCTTTGAAGCTGCGGGCGCAGGGGCTTGCCTTATCACCGATGCCTGGACAGGCGTCGAGCAGTTCTTCACGCTGGGAAGCGAAATTCTGGTTGCTCATTCTGCCGGGGACATCGTCCGCTACCTGCGCGAGGTCAGCCCCGAGCGAGCCGCCGAGATTGGTTCTGCGATGCGCAAGCGCGCTCTTCAGGAACACAGCTACGAGCTGCGGGCTCGGCAGTTTCATGCAATCGTGAAGGCGACTCCATGGCGTACCGTCGAGACGCCGGCAGAACCATCTGTGGATTCCCGCATGCAGCTGGATGCGTAACGGAGAACAGCCCCAGTGAAAATTGTCATTTTTGGATTGTCGATTACGTCGTCGTGGGGAAATGGCCATGCCACTACCTATCGCGCCTTGGCCCGCGCCTTGCACGCCAGAGGACACGAGATCGTTTTCTTCGAACGCGACCTTGAGTGGTATGCCTCCAACCGCGACATGCCCGAACCGCCATTCTGCAACGTACATATTTACGACGCCTGGACGGAAGCCTGTCCGCAAGCGCGACGCCACCTCCGCGATTGTGACGTCGCGCTGGTGGGCTCGTATTTTCCTGACGGAATCGCGGCTATCGAAGAGGTGCTCGACTCCCGCGCTCCGGTTAAAGTTTTTTACGATATCGACACTCCAATCACCGTTTCCAAGTTGCGCAGCGGCGACGCCGAATACCTTACTCGTCAACAGGTATCGGGATTTGATCTGTATTTCAGCTTTACTGGCGGACCGATGTTGAATGAACTACAGGCCAGATTCGGCGCGTTGCGGGCAGTCCCTCTGTATTGTTCCTTTGATCCGGAGCGATATCTCTTCCGTCCGGTCGCGCGTTTTCGGTGCGATATGAGCTACATGGGCACCTACGCACCCGACCGCCAGCCCAAAATCGAGGAATTCTTTTGTCGGCCCGCTCGAAGCCTCCCGGGCAAGAAGTTCCTGCTGGCTGGCCCGCAGTATCCCAGCGATGTCCGCTGGCCGCACAACGTCCGCCACATAATTCATCTCGAGCCCAAGTTCCACGCATCCTTTTATTCGTCTTCGCGGTTGACTCTCAACGTGACACGGCGGGAAATGATGCTGGCGGGCTATTCCCCCTCGGTGCGCTTGTTTGAAGCAGCCGCCTGTGGAGCCACAATTGTGTCGGACCGTTGGGAAGGTCTGGACACCTTCTTTGTCCCCGCCGAGGAAATCCTCCTTCCGGATTCTCCCCAAGACGTTGTGCGATACATTTCGGAAATGGACCAGGCAGAAATAGAGCGTATCGGGCGTAACGCGCAACAACGAGTACTTGCGGAGCACACCGCGCAACGACGTGCGGAGCAGTTTGAGGACTATCTCGGCAGCGTAGCAGCCAACCTTCGCGAGGGCGACGCTCTAAGCAGCCGCGGACACAATTGAAGAATGCTTCTCAGCACTACTGCGCGATTACATCGATCTTGCCGACATTGTCGAGCACGTGAACCCGGACTCCTTCCGGGCGGCGCTCCAGGAAAAGGTCAATTCGTGATCCGGCGACTTCCAGGCCCTTAATCCACAATTGAGTGATGTTGTCCGGCAAAAAGGGGCTGTCCAAAATAATCTGCTTGCGCGGTGCGTTAATGGAAATCCCCAGGCACGCTTCCAATAACAAAAATACCGAACCCGCCGCCCAAGCTTGCGGCGAACAGGCCACCGGATAAAGCGTCGGCCCCTCGCCTGACCGCCGGTGCAGTCCGCAAAACAGCTCGGGCAGCCGGTGAAGATCAACAAAGATGCTGGCATCCAGCAGTTCCGAGAGTATTCGTCCAGCGAGATCCTTAAACCCGTATTTGGACAGGCCGCTCGCGATCAGCGCATTATCGTGCGGCCACACCGAACCGTTATGGTAGGAAATCGGGTTATAACGCGGCTCCCGAGATCCCACCGTCCGCACTCCCCAGCCGGAAAAGAAGTCGGGCCCAAGCAGTTCTTGCGCGACCAGTCGGGCTTTTTCCGGATGAGCTACCCGGGTGAAAAGGCAATGGCCTGCATTAGAAGCCCGCACCTGGCACTGTTGTTTGAGGCCGTCCAGAGCGATGGCATAGGTGCCAATCTCCGGACACCAAAACTCTTTTTCGAAGCGGGCGCGCAATTCCTGAGCTTGCGATTGCAGCCGAGCCGATATTTCGGTCTTGCCCAGCAACGCTGCCAGTTCCCCCGCGCAATTTTTGGCGGCGTAGGTGTAGCCCTGCACCTCGCACAACGCAATGGGAGGTTCGGCGAGGGTTCCATCCGCATGAAACACAGAATCGTGCGAATCTTTCCAGCCCTGCTGGGTCAAGCCGTTCGGCGAGTGGCGAGAATATTCGACAAAGCAGTCGCCATCCTGGTCGCCGTAATGGTCAATCCAGTCCAAGGCGGCCTCAATGTGAGGCCATAAGGATTCGATGAATGTGACATCGCCAGTCCGCTCGTAATAGGCGCCGGCCAGCATGACAAAAAGCGGAGTGGAATCCACGCTACCGTAATAGCGCCCAAACGGCACTTCCCCCAGCGCTGCCATTTCCCCCCTGCGCATTTCGTGGAGAATCTTGCCGGGTTCGGCGTCTGAAGCCGGGTCCACCCGGGTCGCTTGATTTTCTGCCAGGTACTGCAAGACACCTTTGGCAATTCGTGGCGTTAGCCAAAGACATTCCAGCGCCGTGATTATGCCGTCCCGGCCGAAAACCGTGCTAAACCAGGGCACGCCCGCATAAGGGTAGTCGATTTCCGGATTGCCTTCCAACATCATGCGGATATCGGCGACCGACCGCTCCACCCACCTATTGAACATCTCGTTGGAACTATGGATCTGCCAGGTATCGCGAGCATCATCTTTCAACTGGCTCTTGCCCGCGATAAAAGCCGCATCCCAGTCCGGCGGGGGATCCTGATACGGCACACACGAGGCAATTAAATAAAAAGTAATCTCGTCTTTGGGCTGCAGAACCGCTCTGAAGATCGCTTCGGAGGAGGCAAGCCGCACTGGACTGGGAGTGCATCGGATCTCGGTTTCCCGCAGAACTCCATCAAGTCCTTTGTAGGCCATCACAATGCAATCATCCCGAACGGTATCCTCCAACCGCTGACCCCGTCGCTCGCGCCGTGTGCCGCGTACTTCAAAAATGTCGGCATAATCCGCCTCGAATGCCACGCGCAATGGCACGGAAATTTTTGCCAAGCCGTAATTGGCAAGTCGGAACTTCTCATAACAGAGGCCGTTCCAAAGGAACTTGGAACGATGCAGGTGGAGAGTTCCACGGGGAATCTTCACTTCATCATCGGCCAGGATGTCTATGTTGGTAAGGTCGGCGGTAAAGAGAAAATTGTCTCTGCTGATGGTGGAACTGAGCAGCAGGGGCCGCGCGTTGCCGATATACAGCACCATTTCAGATAGAAAGCGGGTGCCCTCATAATAGAGACCTTCTTCGCCCAAGCCCGAAGGCTCGATGTCACCGTGCCGGTTAAAGACCGCAAAGAGATCTCCGTACTTGAGTACCCGAGGCCGGTCGTCGGCCGGCGTAGCCGTAGTGGTTATGTAGTATTGCTGCGCGGTGTTGACTTCAACCAACTGGAACTCCGTCCCTTACCGTGATCGGTTCGGATTGCCCGTTTACCAGGCGCTCGTAAAGGGCCAAATAATCGTTGCACATGCGAGTTGCGGTGAAGCGCTCCTCAAAGCGCTGGCGGCAGCGGCGACGATCAATCTGCGAAATTCGCTTCACTGCTTTAACCGCCTGCTCGACGTTGTGCACCAGGAACCCCGAAACGCCGTCCTCAATGATCTCCGGAACCGAACCCCGGGGATACGCGATCACCGGCGTGCCGCACGCAATCGACTCCATCATCACTAGCCCAAAAGGTTCAGCCCAGTTAATCGGAAACAGCAGCGCGATAGCGTCCCCCAGAAAATCGTTCTTATCAGGGTATCCAATCTCGCCGACAAACTCCACCAGCGGATGGTTTAGTAGCGGCTTAATAGCACTCTCAAAATATTCCGCGTCGACATGATCAACCTTGGCGGCAATCTTCAGCGGCATCTCCTGCCGCAGGGCAATCTGAATGGCCTGCTCTAAGCCCTTCTCAGGTGAGATGCGGCCCAGAAACGCAAGATAATTTCCTTTTCCCGCGCGGAATGTCAAACGATTTGCCGGCATGCCGTGATACACCGTGCCCTGCCAGTTAATCCACGGCAGAGGCTTACGTTGCGCATCGGAGATCGAGACCACCGGCATGTCTGGGAAGACTTTGTACACGGGCACCAGGTCGGGAATGTCCAGCCTCCCGTGTAGGGTAGTCAGGTTGACCAACCGTTCGCGGCGGCTCAGAGGATAATGCAGGTAATCGACGTGGAAGTGCACAATATCAAAATCCTGTTTTCGCGCAAACACCCGTTCCAGCATAACCAGGTGGTGAGCGAAATGATCAATCGCGGTCTTGTTCAACCGTAACGCTTCCGGGCAGGCCGGCACCAGCTTCGCGCTGGTCATTGAATCCCCGCTCGCGAAGAGCGTGATCTCGTGTCCCTGCCGGACCAATTCCTCTGTCAAGTAGGACACGACACGCTCGGTTCCCCCATACAGCTTTGGGGGGACGCTTTCGTAGAGTGGCGCTACCTGTGCTATTCGCATCGTGATTGTCTGTAAACGTTGCCGTTAATTATCGTCGTGGTCTGCATCCCAAAGCTCAAACCTGCACACCTCTGCTTCAGGGAGCGGACAGCCAAAGAAACTACTGGGAGCAACGGCTCCAAAGGTCCGCCTGCCGCGGCGTTGCACCATGGCTTAAAAGCCGGACAAATTCAGTATACGTAACCCGCCCTGTACTCTCCATCGGCACCATACTGTAGCTCGACTCGGAGATTCAATGTAGGAAGGAAGTGGAAGCAATTTCTGAACAAACTCTTTGCATACGCCAGCGTCGGTGCGAAAACTTGCGGAAAGGAATCGAACGGAAAATTTATTTACTGAACAATGCTGCCCTGAACAATGCTGCCTCTCTTGAAGTGCTTATGGAAACTGCGGAGATAAATATTTCCACAAGCACTCAAGAGGCCTCGCTTTACGCGGAAACACTAACTCGGCTATCAGAAGTAACCAGCGGAGCAACGAAAACTGGCTTGGCCGTTTTCTTCTGCCCGCGCTTCGGATTACTCCAGCACAGCTTGGGACCGGCGCTCGCTGAAACTGTCGCGGATACCGGCCGTTGTTGCCGTCGCACTCCCGGCCGCTCGACATCGCTTTTCACTTCCGGCAAATGACACAGGATTTCCCGCATTTTAAGCCGCGCCTTGTGTAGTTGCGACTTGGAATTCCCCACTGAGCACTTTAACAAGCGTGCAATCTCGCGGTGTTCGTAGCCTTCGACTTCATGCAGCAGGAAAATCGTGCGGTACCCGTCAGGAAGTTCCTTAATGGCGCGCGCCAACGCGATCCGGTCGATCGAGGTGACCAGGCGCTCATCGTCGAATCCATATTCCCGCTTTTTCGTTTTCACATTTTGGCTGCAAGGCTCATCCAGCGAAAGTTGCGGCCGCCCACGTTTACGGAAATACATTAGAACGGTGTTGACGGCGACCCGGTACATCCAGGTAGACAGTGCAGAGTCGCCCCGAAATGTAGGCAGTTTCCTGAACACCTGCAAAAACGCTTCCTGCGTCAAGTCTTCTGCTTCCGCCACATTGTTGGTCATGCGCAGGCAGAGGGAATACACCCGGGGCTTGTGCACGTGAAAGATATTCGTAAAAGCTCCGGTATCGCCTCGTTGAGCCCGTTTGACCAATCCAGTTTCAGAATCCGTTGGGATAATTTGGGTAGCTGCGCTCAAGACTGCTCCTTTCAGCAGTAACGTTTTCCATCCGACTGACTAACGTCAGTGTTAAGAGCGTAAAGTTACGCTGTAAGACCGTCCATCAGGTCCACCACGTAATTCGGCAACCCAGTTGCTGTACATAGCTGCGAGGTTGCATCAAGAAACAGGACTGCGCTCCACGATTTGCAGGGCCCCTGCGTAACCGACTGCAGCACCTTGAACTTGGAATCCGCTGTCACCAGCTGAGTACAGGAACTTCCTAGGGCTAAATACAGGGTCCACAGGATTGCTGCGCTCTCATTAGCCATCTACCCTTTCGGAAAGAAAAACGTTCAACTCTCCGAGACCCGCCAAATAAAGCAGGTGTCGACTCTCTAGCGAGATGCTGGCACCTGCTCCTCGCCTCTTTCCCCGTTGAAAAAGGTTTTATTAGCCGCTGTTTCGCCAGCGAAAGTTGTTTCATCTAAGAAAAACTCAAATTTTGTTGGAGGAAATTATGAAGGCGAAGTCACTGAGTGAACTTCTCGTTCTGCAACTCGAAGACCTTTACGACGCGGAGAACCAAATCATCAAGGCGCTTCCCAAGATGGCGGAAGCAGCCACCGATACGGAACTGAAGAACGCTTTCCATCAGCACTTGAGTCAGACGCAAAACCACGCTCGCCGTCTGGAGCAGGTTCTGGAGAGCATCACCGGCAACGCCAAAAAAGGCGATTGCAAAGGAATGGAAGGAGTGATCAAAGAAGGCAACGAAATGATCAAGTCCGGCTCCGATCCTGACGTCAAAGACGCCGCACTCATCACCGCCGCACAGCGGGTCGAACATTATGAAATCGCCGGGTACGGCAGCGTCCGCACATTCGCTCAGCTCTTAGGCTACAAACAAGCACAGGAACTTCTTGAGCAAACGCTGGACGAAGAGAAGCAAACCGACCAGAAGCTGAGCGAAATTGCCGAAGGCATCAACGTCGAAGCAGCTCACGGTGAGGCTGTCGGACCGGCCTCGACGACTCGGCCGGGAGGCAAGAGGTCCGTTGCGTAATCAGGATTCAACACCGCTCTAACTTCAATGGCGATCCTTTTTCTTCAGTTCACAAACTCACATAATTACTGAGCGTGAAGAAAAGGATCGCCAATATTGTTGCCCGATTACGGCTCAGCAAGCCGCACCAGCTTGTTCCTTACCGCGTACAAAACCAGTTCGCTGACCGAGTGCAGCTGCAATTTGCGCATCACATTGGAACGATGCGTTTCTGCGGTTTTCACGCTCATGCCCAACTGCGTCGCCGCCTGCCGGGTGCTTTTCCCTTCCGCCAGCAGTTGCACAAGTTCGCGCTCGCGTGTGGTAAGCCGGTTACGGAGTTGCGCAGGCAAATTCGCTGCGCCCGGCCTGGCATTGACATACCCTTCCGGCAGCATGTCCGCGACCTTGTTGCTGAAGAAGCTCAGGTTTCGCCGCAAGGCATCGACCGCGGTGAACAGGTCGCGAGCGGCATCGGACTTCAGCATGTAACCGCGAGCCCCCGCGTCCACGACTTGCTGAATCGTGTCTTCGGAGTCATACAAGCTGAGCACGAGCACCTTGGTCCCCGGAAGCGCATCCACGATTTGGCGGGTTGCTTCCAGTCCGTTTACCTCGGGCATGCCGATATCGATAATCACCGCATCGGGCTTGAGCTGTTTCGCGAGGTCTACCGCTTCGCGCCCATCCTTGGCTTCACCGCAAACTTCCAATTCGCCTTTCTTCTGCAAGATCGCGCAAAGCCCGCGCCGCACGACTTCGTGGTCGTCTGCGAGCAATATGCGAAACGTCATAGCACGTACCTCCACAGGCGGAGACCACTCTGGAAAACGCGCATCGCCGTCACCGCTGCGCCGATCACCGAACCAGCCTCGGCACTCTGTTGCTAGACGGTTAGGTCATAACAACCAGCTACTCAGCATGCCGATGGTTGGAGGGCCCCAGCCCGGAAAAGGTTGGTATCGTCGATCCTGCGGGCCGCTCATCGCTCCTAAACCCAACAACTATTTGCACGGACTAGCCTCACGAATGTCTTCCACAGACATTCGTAACGGCAACGGAGCAAGACTGCAGGACATCTCACATTTGCGTTAACTGGAGTTTTACTTTGGCCCACGCACGCCAACGCAGCGAGAAGTCAGCCAGCCCCGCACAAGCACCAGACGCTTCTCGACCTAAGCGCCCACAGGGCACCAAGACAGCAGCAAAGACCTCAGCGGCTCCCGTGCCTGCCCATGCGACGACCCTCGAGCAATTGCGCGCCGCTGCGGCGCATTGCAAAGCCTGTGATTTGTGGAAGACGGGCACGCAAACCGTTTGTGGCGAAGGCAGCAGCACCGCCGAGGTTATGTTCGTGGGCGAACAACCCGGGGATCGCGAGGACCGGGCAGGCAGACCATTCGTCGGCCCCGCAGGAATGCTGTTAGATCGCGCCTTAGAAGAGGCCGGCATCGAACGCGATCAGGTGTACGTGACCAACGTGGTCAAGCACTTCAAATGGGTGCGCGATGAAAGAGGCAAACGCCGCATTCACAAGAAACCCAACGCCACCGAGATAAAGGCTTGCCGGCCCTGGCTGGAAGCAGAATTGAAGGTCATCAAACCGCGCGTCCTGGTTTGTCTTGGCGCTACCGCCGCCCAAGCCTTGTTGGGAAAAAGTTTCAGCGTGACTCGCCAAAGAGGTGAACTGATCAAGTCTCCCCTGGCGCCGTACGCCCTCGCCACTGTACATCCCTCATCGTTGTTGCGCATGCCGCAAGAAAAAGACAGGCACGCTGAGATGGCGCGCTTCGTGGAAGATTTGAAAAAAGTGGCCCGGCTGATCAATGCCGGCCGTTAGGGTGCTGAGCCCAGTCCCTCCAGTTTGCGTACGCTGAATTCACAAACCGGCTGAATTTCCTGAATCCGGGAAGTCACAATAGGCACTGCGTATGCCGGATGCCGGAACTCCAGATGCATCCCTCGACCAATGTAGCGCGGCTTCAACATGGAACCACCCCAGGTAGAACCTTCCAGAGTCACCAATACGGGCTCAGGACAGAACTCGGGATGACCGGAAATCAATGCCTGGCTTTCGCCCTGAAGCACTACGGTATAGCGACTGTGCTGCGTCTGGATCAATAAGGTAGTCTCAGGGGCCAGATCCTGCAGAGCAACTCCGCCTTCAATTTCCGATTGCACGATGTGGCGGTTGACCAGATCGCTCAGATTGGGATGGGGGCGGAAATAGGGCGGGCATTGGGGCAAGGGCAATCCTCGTCCGGCTAATCGCTAGAGTATAGCGCGACTTCGCTTTGGCAGGCATGGGATTTCCGCCGTAACTCGGTTCTCCGACTCCGGGTTGTATGTAAGTTACGAGAAATATTAGGCCTATCACTGGCCGAGCCTTTATCGCCGCTGGAGCAACCGCTCATCCCCTTATCCGAATCCGACACAAATGCAAAATCGATCCATGTCGGAATCCAAGCTCACTACCGAACAGCAGATCAGCTCCATTTGGAATCTCGGCGGCCTCCGGCCCAAGGAACTCGCGAAGGAGGTCTGGAAAGAAATAAATCACGATAACGTGTTCGGGCTTGCCGCCGGGCTTGCCTACAACTTCCTCATGGCCATTTTCCCGCTGCTGCTTTTTCTGGTGGCATTATTCGGATTCTTCGCTTCGGAAGGAACTCAACTCAGGGATAGTCTCTTTTACTATTTCTCCCAGGTGCTCCCGCCGGCAGCTTATGACCTGGTCACGAAGACCATCGAAGAAGTCACCCGCAACGCCAGCGGTGGCAAGCTTACGTTCGGACTTTTATTTGCCCTTTGGTCGGCTTCAGGCGGAATGAGCACCCTGATCTCCGCCCTCAACGATGCTTATCACGTACGCGAAACCCGCTCCTGGATGAAGGTCCACTCCATTGCCGTAGGACTGACCGTGGCGATTTCCGCTCTGGTGATTTCAGCTCTGTTCCTGGTGCTGGTAGGCGGGCACCTGGCGCCCTTCATCGGCGCCAAGCTGCACATGGGCCACGCCTTTGTCATCGCCTGGAAAATCATCCAATTTATAGCCGCCCTGTTCTTTATAGTCTTTGCATTTTCCCTGATCTATTATTTTGGTCCCGATGTTCGCGAGCAGCACTGGTACTGGATTACTCCCGGCTCTCTGATCGGCGTTCTCCTCTGGATCACCGCCTCTTTCGCATTTCGTCTCTACCTGCATTACTTCAACTCTTACAGCAAAACCTACGGCTCCTTGGGAGCGGTGATCATCCTCCTGCTATGGTTCTATGTGACTGGCCTGGCATTTATGGTGGGCGGGGAAGTGAATGCGGAAATTGAGCACGCCGCCGCCGAGCGCGGACATCCCGAAGCCAAAGCCGAAGGGGAAAAAGAATCTCCCGAAGGCAAAAAAGCGGCCTGAAGAAAATTGCCGGATTTTCAATTCAAATGACGTCCGTTTGTTGGAAGTAAATTGCTGGTTGCGCAAGTCTCTTCGGTCGCATCTCGCCAAACGTTGACTCTCGCAAAATCTGAACAATAAAGTTTGCAGCATTTTTTCGAGCATCTGAAAAGTTCTTGGTTGCTGGACCGGGTTTTGCGCTACAATCGCCGCAATCAGGCGTCGTTCGCCTTGTTTGGGCGAATGAGAAAGCGCCTCAAGTCCCTTCCCCGGGAGGATGCTCGATGTTCCGGTCGTATCCTGGCAGTGTTCCCAGTCCTTTTCCGGATACCGAATCCCGTATCCGCGATCTTACTCAAGATCTCTGTACCGCTTTCAACACCGCGAACTACGATCACGTTGCGAAGTTCTTCACCCCCGACGGCCTTTTGATGCCGCCAGGTACCGACCCTGTGCAAGGGCCCAAAGCTATCGAACGAAAGTTCCGCGAATTCGGAGAGACCGGATACGGGGACTTGCGGCTGGAAACCACGCGGGTGGATTCCTCAGCCGACATGGCGGTGGAGATCGGGCGGTACACGGTGGTGATCCGGCGCGCCAATGGCAGTGTCGCCAATGATTGCGGCAAGTATATGAGAGTGTGGCGCCGCCTGGGTGCGTGGCTCATTGTGGGAGACTGCTGGAACAGCAACCTGGCTAAGATTGAGGACCGGGCCGTAAAAGAGAAACCCATTTCAGGCAACAAGCCTATTGTGATTGGCGAGGATGTCCCCAAATCAGCCTGAAACGCCAGCACGAAATCGCGCGCTCAAACCGGAAAACGCGAAGTTGCCCTCGCCTCCTGCGGACGTCTCGCGTTTTTGCCCGAATTGCTCGGCCCAGCTCCAGGAGCATCGCTGCAAGTTGAGTTGCCCCCTTTGCGGCTTTTACCTGAGTTGTTCTGATTTCTATTGATCCCCCCAAAACTCTTGTGCCGCATGCCGTTCCCCCGGGGGAACCCAGTACGGGTTTTTCCTGATTGAACTCCAACGCGAATCGTTCTAGGCTTGGGTCCGGGATGGGGTGAGGACGGTACAGGTTTTTGCCGTTTCCTCTGTTTCAGGCCGGCCGAAGGAGAACGGCAGCCAGGTCGGCCACGTCGCTCACCTCGTCGTCAACTTCAAACCCGGTGTTCCCCTCCGAGTTCTCCGCCAACAAGAGAAGCGATTGTGTAGCCTAAAGCCCAGAGCCTGGAGCCAAAAGCCTGCCCGCTGCGTGCGCCAACCCCGTCTCCCGTCTACAATAGTGCTCCGATGAATTCACGTCATAAATCAGGAGAGAAAGAATGCAACGCAAGGCTAGCGCGGTCTGGAAGGGCGGACTGAAGGACGGCAAGGGCACGGTTTCCTCCAGCAGCGGAGTTCTTTCGAATACTCCGTACTCCTTCGCCACGCGTTTTGAAAATACGCCCGGTACCAATCCCGAGGAACTGATTGCCGCCGCGCACGCGGCTTGTTTTTCCATGGCGCTTTCCGCCCAACTAAGCGGCGCCAACCTGACTCCGGAAAGCATTTCGACGAACGCGACCCTCACCATGGATAAACTGGAGTCCGGTTGGGCGATCACCAAGGTGCATCTCGACGTAGTAGCGCGCGTCCCAAAGACAGATCAGGCCGCCTTTAACAAAGCCGCGGAAAATGCGAAAAGTGGCTGCCCAGTCTCAAAAGTGCTGAAGGCCGAAATCACCATGAACGCCAGGCTGGAGGGATAGAACGGCGCAGGTGACAGGCCGCAGGTGGCACGTCGCCGCTAGCGAGATTAGCCGAAACTTTCTTGACTCATTGAAGACGATTGCGGTCGCCGGTGCTGATCTTAGCGGAATGATCAGAATGCGTGCGTACCATATGCGGTGAGCGTTGAGCTGGGACCTGCACCCTGCCACCTGCCACCTGCCACCTAACTCTGCGATCGTAGAATTTCGCGAATGCCACGGTTGATGCGCGCCGCGTCTTGCGCGGCGGTATCAATCAGTCCCACCCACTTCTTGCCGTTGCCTTCAAGGTTTGCCTGCGCGAGCAAGTAGCAAGCCTGCATGATGGTTTCAATCGAGTTGCTCAGGTCGTGGGCCAGCGCACGCAGTTGTTTGGTGACCTCGGGAGCCAACTGTTGCGATTTTTCCATTGCGTCCTTTCCAACTCCGCTGTGCGCAGTT
>Ga0209577_10001461_pt1 | contig 23381 bp, 14 predicted proteins | sample GraSoiAngelo_109_FD_185874 | JGI IMG/M metagenome (GOLD analysis project Ga0209577, IMG submission 185874) | Grasslands soil microbial communities from the Angelo Coastal Reserve, California, USA - 14_0903_12_20cm (SPAdes) (version 2) | ecosystem: Environmental > Terrestrial > Soil > Grasslands...
CACGCTCGGTGCGAACGCTGCACCCTGACGCTGCTGAGGGGCGCTAGCGTCGTGAAACTGTAGCGGCGGTCTATGACGCCGAAATTTCGCGGTCGGCGGGATCGCGCGAGTATTGGGAGGGGTTCGCTCGGCCCATTACTCCATTACTCCTCTTTCAATGCCTCACGTAGATTCCAGTCCGCGCGCTCGAGGCGCGCCCGTGCGCTCTCGCGGTCGCACCTGGCGAGTTGCGAAACAAGGCCGATCGCCCGCTCGCGCAGTTTTTTGTTTGTTGGCTGAAGATCGATCATCAAATTCCCGCGCACCCGACCCAGCCGAGCCATTGCGCCCGTGCTGATGATATTCAGCGCGACTTTTGTCGCGGTTCCCGCTTTCAGACGCGTGGAGCCGGTAACAATTTCCGGGCCGGTCTTGAGATTGATCTCCAAATCAAACTCGCCGCCGGGCTTGCGTTTTGCATTGCAGGTTAGCAAAATTGTTTGCGCGCCAATTTCTCGCGCGCGTCGCAGCGCCCCTATTACAAATGCCGCCCGGCCGCTCGCCGAAATTCCGATCACCAAGTCCTCCGGCTTGACCTCGCGCTCGTCCATCGCCAGCGCACCAGCGCGCGCATCGTCCTCCGCGCCTTCAATGCTTCGCCGCAGCGCAGACGCGCCCCCGGCAATGATCCCCTGGAACAAATCTGGCGACGCGCCAAAGGTTGGCGGAATTTCAGCAGCATCGAGAACTCCAAGCCTGCCACTCGTTCCGGCGCCGACGTAAAACACGCGTCCGCTATTGCCAATCGCGCCGGCCGACAATTCGATCGCCCGCGCCAATTGACCAACGCATTGACGCAATCCCTCATCTACCGATTTCTCTTCCGCAACGAAAAGCTCGACGATTTCGCGAGCACCCAATCGGTCGAGATTGGCTGATTTTGGATTCGCTTCCTCGGTCGATGAAACCAGCTGAACCGCTCCGGCCGGTTCCTCGGTTTTTGCAATTTGCAATCTCTCGTCCGCCGCCAACCAGGCCGCCCCTACCTCGGGCGGGGATTCGGACAGCGCGACCTTGGCGCCGGGAATTTTTTCGCTGAGAGCCTTGGCGAATGCTACTCCATAAAATTTCTGATTTTCGAACAAGCCCCCCATCAGTCGAACTTCCGGAGTCTCAAGCTGAAGTCGCATCGAAACGGCGGTAGTGAAATCGACCAGCGCGCTCACACCGGCAGCGATAATTTGGCGCGCGGCTTCGTCGCTCTTCCGCGCCGCTTCGAAAACGACCGGCGCCAATGAGGCGATCTCCATTTTATCTGCCGTCTGCGCCCACCGCACTAGCTCATCGAAATTATTCAAGCCGAGAGCGCGCAAAATATTTGCCGCAAACTTCCGTTCGCCCCGGCGCAGGTCGTACTCCCGCAAAATCGACCGCAAGGCGCGAATGGAAACGAAATACGCGCCGCCGGCGTCCCCCAGAATATGTCCCCATCCACCGGCGTTTTCGATTCGGCGACCACTGCGACCGGTCACGGATGAACCCGTGCCTGCATTCACCGCGATGCCGTCACGATCGCGCAAACACGCCGCCATTCCGGAATCGCGATCGCTGCCTGCGACGATATTCGCCTTCGACCAAACGGACCGCGCAAGTTTCAGCAAGGCTGCGCGATCTTCCTCAGTTGCGCAGCCGGCGAGAAAGACTCCGATTCGATTCACTTCGCGCGGCAAAACGCGAAAAATTTTTGTGATCTGATCCAGCGGCGTCAGACGCAGATTCGACGGCGGCAATTTCCCTGACTCAACAATTACGCCATTGGCAACCAATGCCCAAGCGGTCTTCGTTCCTCCGCCTTCGATGCCAAGAATTTTTTCGTCAGTCATCTTGCTGTACCAGCGGTCTACCTGTCGCGCCGTATTAGCACGAAGGCGGATGACCGCCGTACCTAGTGTAAGCGCAAATTCAGCGGCGGTCATAGACCGCCGCCAGAGTCATCCCAAGCGAAGTCGAGGGATCCCGATTAAGGTACCTTGAAGCAGGCGCGGAACACAGGTCACCAGACCTGTGCGCCCGGCGGAGTTCTACTCCGCTGAAACCTCGCCTTACAGTAACGCACCGGGATCCCTCGACTGTCGCTCGGGATGACGGCAGAAGCGATTGTCTCATGAACCGGCGTTCGTATGATCAACCTATGACCGAAGGGGGAGCGCGCGCGCGTATCGAGACGCTGCGGCGCGACATCACTGAGCACAATCGCCGTTACTACGAAGAAGCGGCGCCCACTATTAGCGACCGCGAATACGATCAGCTGTACCGCGAGCTGGCCGAGCTCGAGAAAAAGTATCCGGAATTCGTGCGCGAGGATTCGCCAACACGCCGCGTCGGTGGCCAACCGCTCAAGCAGTTTGCGCAGGTTACGCATCGGGTGCCGATGCTTAGCCTCGACAATACCTACTCGGTCGAAGAGTTGACGGAATTTTACGCGCGCATCACCCGCTTGCTTCCGCAGGAGAAAATTCCAGTGGTGATCGAGCCAAAAGTCGATGGCGTCGCGGTTTCAATGCTCTACGAAAACGGCGAAGTCCGTTACGCCGCCACCCGCGGCGACGGTGCGGTCGGCGACGACATCACCCAAAATATCTTGACCATTCGCTCCCTGCCGCGGCGGCTCAAAGGAAAAGCGCCGGCTGTGCTCGAAGTACGCGGCGAAGTTTTCATGGATAAGCACGGCTTCGAAAAACTGAATGCCGGTCGCGCCGAACAAGGCTTACCCGCATTCGCCAATCCGCGCAATGCAGCGGCGGGCTCATTGAAGCAACTCGATCCCGCGCTGGTGGCCAAGCGCCCCCTTGGAATCATTTTTTACGGCACGGGCGCGGTCGAGGGAGTGAAGCTGGAAAAACATTCCGATCTCTTTCCGCTGCTGGACGGATTCGGGCTGCCGCACAGCGAACGCATTTGGTCTGCCTCCTCAGCCGACACAATTATCAAAGCCATTCAGGAGCTGGACAAAGTGCGCCATGATTTTCGTTATCAAACCGACGGCGCGGTGGTGAAAGTGGATTCTTTTGCTCAACGGGAGCGTCTCGGCTTCACTTCCAAGTCGCCGCGCTGGGCCATCGCTTTCAAGTACGAGGCAGAACGCGTGCAAACAAGACTGCACGACATTCTGGTACAAGTGGGGCGAACCGGGGTGCTGACTCCGGTCGCGGCGCTCGATCCAGTTCTCGTTAGCGGATCAACCGTGGGCCGCGCGACCTTACACAACGAAGAAGAGATCGCACGCAAAGATATTCGCATCGGCGATACCGTCATCATCGAGAAGGCGGGCGAAGTCATTCCAGCGGTGGTGGAAGTGCGGAAGGATTTGCGTACCGGATCGGAAAAGAAATTTCGGATGTCGAAAAAATGTCCGGAATGCGGCAGCGCGGTGGTGAAGGATGCGGCGCAGGTGGCGGTGCGCTGTGTCAATGCGCAGTGCCCGGCGCAAGTGCGGCGAAGGATCGAGCATTTTGCTTCGCGCAGCGCGATGGACATCGAAGGTCTTGGCGAAATGATGGTGACGCAGTTGGTAAAGGCCGGCCTAGTCCAGAATGTTGCCCAAATCTATACTCTCGATGCCGCGAAACTTTCCCAGCTCGAACGCACGGGCGAGAAAAGCATCCGCAATTTACTCGAGGCCATCGAGCGATCGAAGACGCGGCCGCTCTGGCGATTGATCTTCGGGCTCGGAATTTTGCATGTCGGCGAGACTTCATCCCGCGAGTTGGCAGATCATTTTCAGAGCATCGAGGCGTTAATGAATGCATCGGCGAATGAGCTACAGCGGATTCCGGACGTGGGCGAAGTGGTCGGCACCAGTATTCATCAATTTTTTCAAGAACCGCACAATCGCGAGTTAGTCACGCGATTGAAAAAGGCGGGCGTGAAGCCAACGGTCGAGTCGCGAAAAAAGAGCGATTTGGCGATCGGCGGAACGACCTGGGTAATCACGGGCACGTTGACCCAGCCACGTGATGAAATCGCAGAAATAATTATCGCGCGCGGCGGCAAAGTGAGCGGGAGCGTAAGCAAGAAAACCAATTATGTGCTCGCGGGCGACGAAGCGGGCAGCAAATTGGAAAAAGCGAAAAAACTGGGCGTGAAAATTATCGATGAGAAAGAGTTTCGTCGGCTGCTGGAGTCGTCATCCTGAGCGAAAACGCCAGTCCGCCTCGAACTGAAGCACTTCGCGATTGTCCTCTCGAACGTTTGCGAGGCCCCTCGCGTTCGCTCGGATGAGGGCCTCCAAGGAGCCGCGGTCTCTGACCAACGTTTATTTAAATCGGCGGCTTCGAAGCCGCCGTTCCTTGAAATTTTACGGCGTGCGTTCCGGCGCTTTCTGCAACCTGAGCGGCAGCGCCTGGTTCATGCTCGGCTGCGCGATTACCGGCGGACGTTGACTGGCCGGATGAAAATCCGCCTTGACGTCGAACGTCAATTTCTCGTCGCCGCGGATTACGGTGATCGGCACCGCTTCTCCGGCAGTCAGAAAGAACGAAGCATCGATGATGTCGTCAGGCTGATGGATTTCCCTGTTCCCGACTCGGAGCAAAATGTCGCCCGGCTGAAGTCCTGAGTTTGACGCCGGCGTGCTATCGAGAATCTCGGTCACTTCTGCATAGGAACCGCCTTTTCCCTCCAACGCCTGCATCAACTTGGCGCCGATCCAGCCATGCCGCACTTCGCCAAAGCGCAGAAAATCGCTGCGAATTTTTTCCGCGGCTTCGATCGGCAAAGCGTAACAGGACGAATTGTTTTCCAAAGTGAAGGCAACGATGCCCACGACTTCGCCCCTCAGGTTTAGGAGCGGCGCGCCCGCTTCCCCACGCTGGGTCGCTACGTTTACGCGCAGATGCGTAGTGTGAAAATAGTAGCCGAGATATTTTCGATCAAAACCACCCACTAGCCCCAGGCTGGGGGTCTCCGGCAAATCCAGGGGATAACCGATTGCAACAACCGGCGTGGTCACCTCCATATTTTCGGATTTGCCAATAGGTAACGCCGGCGATGCGGTGTCGACTTTCAGGATGGCGACGCCGCTCCGAACATCGGTCACGAGCTGTCGCGCCGGCAGCTTCTTCCCATCGAATTCAACACTAAAGTTGTTCCCTTCCCCGCCAACGGAATAGGCCGTGTAAATCGTCCCAGTCGGATCGATAAAAAAGCCGGTCCCGGAAAGCTCGCTGTGCTCGTCGTCGCCATGAATTTTCACTACCGCTTTCTTGCAATGATCAAAAATATCTTTGACCTCGCGACTGATGGTGGAAGCCGATTGGTCCTCCGCCCGCGCCGATAGGGCAACGGCAAAAATGGGAATAAGCAGCCAACGCATCGCGAGTTTCCCTGCCGAAACCGCCGTCAGGCGATGATTAGAACCGCAATGACGACTCATAACTCACAGGCATGCTGTCCAGCACATAACGCGGAGGCGTGGCCGTCCGGTGAGTCGAGAGATGCGAACGCGGTTGAGTGACGGTAATGCGAGTGGAGACCGGCGAAGCCAGACTCCAGCCACCGTCGGTTACGCTTTGGGCTGGAACAATCGGAGTAAGCCGGGCGACATTCGGCGTTGGCGGCGTCTGATAAATCTTGAGCGAGATCACTGCTGCGCAAAGCAACACTGCCGTCACCGCCACCCGATAGGAGGCGAGGCTTGCAACATTCAGGCTCATCATGAAATCCTGGACGCGGCCGAACGCGATTTTCCAAAGTGGTTGGCGGAGCAATTCATCACGCTGCCGGCGGTGAAATTCGTGCAGGAAATTCTCGAAATAACCAGGAGGCGGTTGCTCGTATTTTTTCAACCGCAACAGCCGGCCAATTTCGTTGTCGTCGAACTCGTCCATCTTCTTTTGTCTTTACGTCACCGGGTTCTTGCGAAACTCGTCCAGATAATTTTGCAATTGCCGATTCGCGTAGAAGAGCCGGGAACGTACCGTTCCTTCAGAAACGTTCAAGATTTTACTGATCTCGGCGTGGGGCATTCCCTGAATATGGAACATAGTCACAACGGCTCTGTGTTCATCAGACAGTTTCATCATGGCCTCGTTCAATCTTCGCTGGAGCTCGGACAGGTCGGCCTCCCGCACCGGACTGCTGGTTTGGGTGAGCTCGAGAAATTCTTTGTCGTTTTGAATGCTCGCGTCCACATCGTCGAGGCTGAGGTGAAAACGGCGGCCGCGTTTCTTTAAAAAATTCAGCGTCATGTTCACCGCGATGGAATGGATCCAGGTGTAGAACGAGGATTTGCCACGGAAACCGCGGATCGATTTGTAGGCCTTGGAAAAAATATCCTGAAGGAGATCGTTCGTGTCCTCGTGATTCGAGGTCATGTTGTAGACCAGACCGTAAAGGCGCGGGGTGTATTTTACCACCAGCTGATCGAAGGCGCCGGCATCCCCATCCTGTGTACGCGCGACCAGCTGCTGATCTTCATCGGTTCGTGGCTGGTCCATTGCCCCTCTCCTTCTTTTAACATTCGGGCCGGGAACCGACGACAACAAATCAGAGATTCGACGCGGCGCAGCGAGAACGGAACTCATTTTTTTCAACGGCCGCGATCAGCTCCGGCGATCGCGCACTGACAAGAGCCAGAGCAAATTACCGAGCGCGGCGATGAAGGCGGCGACGTAGGTGAGGGCTGCGGCGTTGAGCACATTGTTTATCCCCGCGACCTCAGCTCCCGGCTGCACGATCCCCATCTGCTGCAAAATAATTTTGGCGCGGCGCGAAGCATCAAACTCCACCGGTAGGGTGATCAACTGAAAGACCAGCAGAATGGCGTAACAATAAATGCCGAGTGTAATCAGTCCGGTAATGTGAAAAAATATTCCGCCGATTATGATAAACGGCAGCATCTGCGACGCCGCCATCGTCAACGGCACCACTGCCATGCGCGCTTTCAAGGGCGCGTAAGATTTTGCATGCTGGATGGCGTGCCCGGTTTCGTGCGCGGCAATCCCGAGGGAGGCGACCGAAGGGGTGTTGTAAACGTTGCTCGAGAGGCAAAGCTTTTTCTTAGTCGGGTCGTAATGATCGCCCAGAAAATCGTTCGTCTCCACCACTTCGACGTCGTGAATTTGTGCTGCTTGTAAAATCTCGCGTGCGCATTCCGCGCCGGTGATGTTGGAGCTCGCGCGCACCTTGCTCCAGCGCCCGAACGCGCTGCTCACGCGAATCTGCGCCCAGATACCGATGATCAAAGGCACGCCGATATAAAGCAACCAATGACTCCCGCCGTATCCGATTGGGTAGAACATTCCTGTCTTAAGTGTGTCTGCTTATTAGACGCCGACAAGATTGCTTCGTTCATTTTGCTTCTTTCCTCGCTCGTTATCTTGAGCGAAACGAGAAACCTCTCCTAAGGTGTTACGCCATCGAACATTTGCGAGGTTCCTCGGTCCGAGCCGGACTGGCGGTATCTGCGCGGCTCGGAATGGACAGGTTTTAGATTTCTAGCTGTTTCGGAAACTTCGAGAGAATCCGACAGCCATCTTTTTCCACAATCACCACATCTTCAATCCGCGCACCGCCGATTCCTGGATAATACAAACCCGGCTCGACGGTGAGACATTGTCCCGCTTTCAAGGTCACCTTTTGCAAGCGCGGATATTCATGAATTTCGAGCCCGAGGCCGTGGCCGGTCCCGTGAAAAAACCCGACACGGCGCCCATTACGCACTTCCGTTGGGAAGCCCCGCCGATCGAATAGTTCGGTGATCGCCTTGTGAATACTCATTCCGTCCACGCCCGCTTTGATTCGTTTCAAGGCCAACGCCTGGCCCGCCTTGACCGCCTCCCAAAGCTTCCGCTGTTGTTCGCTGGCGCGACCGCGCACCACTGTTCGCGTCATGTCGCCCCAGTAGCCGGTCTTGGCGTCGCGCGGAAAAATATCGAGAATGATCAACGAATTTGCCTGGAGCGGACCGAAGCCGCGCTCGTGCGGATCGCATGCCTGATCGCCCCCGGCCGCGATTGTGTTCGTCGGCACACCGCCGGCGCGCAAAATTGCGCTGTCTATTTCCGCGCGCAGAATTTCCGATGTCAGCGTTTTGCCGGACCATTTCAATTTTTTTCCTGCGCCTGGTTTTGACGCCTTCAGAATTTCCATCCCACGCTTCATCCCTGTTTCCGTGATCCGCAGCGCGCGCTCGAGCAGCCGAATTTCCTCCGCTGTTTTCTTCTCTCGCGCCGGCCAGAAAAGCCCATTGCTCGTTTCCAGCGCGATCCCCTTCCGCTTAATCTCATTAGCAAAACCCAGCGGGAAATTAGCCGGTACCTTCGCCCGCTTTACTCCCCGTTTCCTCAGAAAATGCGCCAGGACTTTTTCGTAGGGCGGCGCCTTCTTTGCCTTGTCCTGTACTTCGCGTTCGAGCTGGCTGAACATGACAAACTCGTCCGCCTTCGCATTCTTCTTCGCCCGATCGATCTCCAGATCGCTCAGGACGAGCGTGCGCTTCCCGTTTTGCTGAAGAAAAATGAACGGATCGCCGATGAAGATCCGTGTCGCGTAAAGCATATCGGCATCGGTATCGCTGGGCGCGACAATCAAACGCGCTAATTCAGGTTTTGTGGCCATTTTTCGATCTTACCCGCGTCGGGCATTTTGTCATCCCGAGCAATGTCGCCTCCCGCCTTCGCATAAAGCTACGGCGTGGCAGGCGACGACGCTCGGGATGACGGACGGACTACGTCCTTCGCACATCCAATTGCCGCCGCAAAATCCAGTGCAAGAACCCGAGCAGCGCAAGGCTCGATCCGATCAACACCATGGTGTTGAAGATGAACACATCAACCTTCATTCCAAGATACTGCTTGTACTGACCGAAAAACACATCCGGTTTTCCGCCGCGGCGATAATCGCTTTGCTCCATCTCCGCATTCGAAATCAAATCGGATACTTTTTGATTCAGATAGAGCGTCTCCGCCGTTACCGGACCATTGGCATCCTTGAACTGAGTGCGATCAAACGACTGCTTGCCATCGAGTACCTGATCAATCGCCCCAAGGTACCGGTCCAAATCATCCGGCGTTTTTGCCTCCAGGCCCGACAGCATGGCCAATGTATCCTTTAAATCATTCAAGCGTCTCCTTGTTTCCGGCCGAGTATCATGACGAGCCACGATCCGATCGATCTCGCGCTGGGTTCGGTCCTGGCGGCGTGTCACCGGATTTAATTTGGCCTGCGCCACAATCATCTCTTCGTAAGACCACCGCATGGCAATGAACTGGCAAATGAATGGCACCTGCAATTTGCTGTCCATTTTCTTGTTTTGTTCCTTGTTCGGATGCTCGGAAAACCAGCGGGTGAAGGTATAGACGAGCGCGAGGTTGCGGTTCATGTCCTCATATTTAATGAGCGCGCCCCCCATGATGATCTGCGGAATCAAGACCAGCGGCACGATGTTGGCCGCCGTCTTCGGATCGGCAACGAGGGACGAAATCACCAGGCCGAGAGCGACTCCGCCCATCGCGGTGATGAGCACGATCCCGAGATAGATCCAAAACATCCCGCGGATTTCGAGAATGTAATTGCCGATAAGAACAAAGAGAACGCATTGCAGCAGCGCGAAGACGCCCAGCGAAACGGTTTTCGCGAAAATATAGTAGGGCAGCCTGACATTGAGGTTGCGCTCTCGTTGCAGGACAACCCGATCGCGAATGATGTCGTCGGCGCTATTGGTTAGCCCGAGGAACATTGCGACGATAAGGGTAAGAAAGAGAAACGTCGGGATGTGATAGGCGGAGGCGAAATCGTAGGTGCCGCTGTCGGAGTAGCGCAGCAAGCTCGCGATCAGAAAGGACAGCACCGGCGCGACCCCGATAGTGATGACGAGATTGCCGCGATTGCGCAACTTGCTGATGAAGGCGCGCTTCAGCAGGGTGCGCAATTGTGTCCATTCGTCGTGCCAGCGAAACGGTACCCGTTTTTTCTTTTGCACCGGCGCGCTTGGCAACGGCGCCACTGGCTCCTTGCGCAGGGATACCTGCTTAACATCCTGGATCAGGCGGAAGGCTTCATATTTGTCCCGCCAGAATTCCGGCGCGTAACGCCGCGACGGCACCAGTTGGCCGCGATTGTTCTCCTCGTAAATAATGTCGCCACTCAGATCGCGCAGCGGCGTTTCCAAAACGTCGAAAATAAATTCCGGCCGGGTCGTTCCGCACGATGGACATGCACCCAGATCGGCGCCGAATTGGTGCTGGTGTTCCGCTTCCGCGAAATAACGCAGCATCTCGGTCGGCGTCCCGAAGAAAACCAGTCGTCCGCCTTTGTCCAGCAGGATGGCTTTGTGAAACATCTGGAAAAGTTTCGAGCTCGGCTGGTGAATGGTGACGATGATGATTTTGTTGTGCGCCATCGAACGAATGATCTCCAGGACATGCTCGGAGTCCTTTGAGCTCAGCCCCGAGGTCGGCTCATCGAAAAGATAAACGTCCGCCGAACCGATCATGTCGAGGCCGATGTTGAGTCGTTTGCGTTCGCCACCACTGAGCGTTTTCTTGATCGCAGTGCCAACGACGGCGTCGCGCCGTTCGCTCAAACCGAGCTCGACCAACTTTCCTTCCAGGCGGCGCGTCCGGTCGCGCCGTGACAAATGCGGCGAGCGAATCGCGGCTGCGAACTGCAAATTTTCGCCGATGGTCAGATGCTCATCGAAAGCGTCTTGCTGCGGGATGTAACTGACGTAGCGCTTTAGTTGATCGAGATTTGGATAAAGAGGCTGGTTATTGAGCAGGACCTGGCCGCTGGTCGACTCCAGTTGCCCGGCCAACACTCTGAGCAACGTGCTTTTCCCGGAACCGCTCGCCCCCATCACGCAAACCAGCTCTCCGCGCACGACATTGAAGGAAATTCCCTCCAGCCCGATCTCGCCGCCGCCAAAGCGGTGCGTGACCTCGCTCACCTCTAGGGTGCGAATGATGTTGCGCTCTTCCTCGATGATGCGCTCGGAAAAATTGCATTTCAGAAACTGCCCGACATCGATGCGAATGGTGTCACCATCTTTTAACGGCGCCGTAGTGCGCACATTGGTCTCGCCCACCACGATCGGGCGATCGGCCTCCAGCACTTCCAGAGTGCCGACACGCTTGTCATAATCGCAAAAAATCTTCAGCAAGACATCGCCCGCGGTCCCCGGCGACAGCAAAATGTCGTCCTCTTCGAGCAGGCTCGGGTTATTCGAGACCAGATACTCCGACTTGGAAGCTTTGAGTTGAAATCGACCGCCCAGCGCCCGGGCGCGGCGGCGCAGATCAAGCAGATCGAGCTCGGTGTCGTTATGAAAAACGATCCGGTCCTGCAACGTCGCTTCCACCAAAGTCCCGGCCCGCAACCGAGTGCCATTGAGTTCGGCATCGACGTCCTTCAAGGCCTTTACCCTCACTTTTAATCCGAAAGTTACCTCCAACGCAGTCTCACGTGTCCGCGCCCGCTCCAGCTCGACCTCATCGGAATCGCGATTCACCCGAATGAAGATTTGCGGAAGCGAAACGTTTTTCTTGGCATTGAAATACTGCGCCAGATCCTGATAACTGAGCACCTGGTCGCCCACCAAAATGCGTTGGCCAGGATAAATGCGGCAAAACCCGCCCCGCGCCAATGGCCGGCTGCGCACCGATACACTCTGCGAGCTGTAGTTTTTCAAAAGAATCAAATCGTGATAACGGAAGGCCAGCAACCGGTCGCTGACACTGAGGCTTTTCAACATCACGTCCGATTGCCCATTGTTGCCAAACGAGATCGATTCCAGGGGGGAGGAGCCACGCTGGTAAACCCCGGGGTCCGATTCCTCGCTCGCGTTCAGCTGATAGACGATGTCAATCGCCTGCGCCGCCATCCCCAGTTGCGACATGAAAGAATAAAATTGCACCACCTGCTCCTGCTTGAGGCCGGCTTGCGAAATCAGATCGTAGAGCTGCACCCCCAGCATGATCTTGCGGTCGGTGCTCAGCTGAACGCTAAGCTTTTGCGCCATCGCCGTTAAATCCTGCTGCTCGTAAAGCGCCTGCCGAAACAGCTGCCGCAGCTCGGAGTAAACTGCTTCCGGATAATCATAACGCAGGAAGCCAAGGCTGGAGTCGATTTCTTCTTCCAGCAAAACGCCGTCCGCTTTCGAAAAACTGGCCAGCACCTGGATCAGCAATGGCAGCAAATTCGGCCCTTCCGAAACGCTCCGCGGTTTGCGCATGGCCCGGCGCATCCAACGCCGACCTTTCCGCTGCATGCGATACGCAAAAGGGGTCACGCGTTGCACCGCGCGATCAATTTTATCGGCTACCTGGGCTAACAATTCGGCCATTGCTATTTGGGTATAAAGTTTACTCCAAGCCCCGTTCGACGCAATGACCGTGCCCCGCGGCCAAGGTATCTGTTCAGCGCCAATGGCGCGGTATTTATTTTAGCCTGAGGCAGCGCCCAGGTAGCTGTAAGGGGAAACCGAAAGCGCTGAAAGCGCGATTCATTTTGGCGCCTTTCGCGACTTCAGCGCTCCTCGAGAATCAAATCATAATCCTGGGGCGATGCCCAGGTTGTTTTGAGTCCGCGCCTTTGGCGCTCAAGACATACCCTGCTCCTTGCCGCACAGCTCCCCTATTCCCAATCGAACGCCTCCCCCGATTCGTTGTCGAATCAGCCAAAGGCGTGACTCCTGCTCATTGCATTGCCAACCTGCTCATGTAACTTTTCTAGCGCGGCAAGAGTTCCGCGCACCGAACCTAATGGCGCAACCTGACCGCAATTCCTCGCGCGACAACAAGCGCAATAACGAACCGAATTTTAACTGGCGCGGCATCGTTCTGATTGCCATTGCCTTTGGCCTCATCGGCATGGCTCTACTCGTTCGCAACGGCGGTTATCAGAATGTCGAGGACGTCCCCTACAACCGTTTTATAGAGCTGCTCGATAACAAGCAGATCATTAGTGACAAAAATCTTCCGGTCACCCTGCTCGTTCAGGAAGGCCAGCCCACCCGGGCCCTCATCGGATATTACCGCAAACAAACCGCCGGCGCGGAACAGGCGGTCAAGTTCCGCACTACGGTCGACCTGAATTTCAGTCCCGACCTCGAGAAGCGGCTTAGCGCTGCCGGCATTCAACCGGCCATCCGCACCGAATCGAACTTGTTCGCCCAGACCGTTCTCAGTTTTCTCCCGATCGCGCTCTTTCTCCTCGTTCTTTATTTCCTGTTCCGCCAGCAAATCCGTATGGCCGGAAAAGGCGCGCTCAACTTCGGCAAATCCAAAGCACGCATGCTGGCCCGTGACAAAAACAAGATTACTTTCCGCGACGTCGCCGGAGTTGAAGAAGCCAAGGATGAAGTGCAGGAGCTGGTCGAGTTTCTGCGTGATCCGAAGAAATTTCAGAAACTCGGGGGGCGCATTCCCAAAGGCGTCCTCCTGGTTGGGCCGCCCGGCACTGGTAAAACCTTGTTAGCCCGCGCCATCGCCGGCGAGGCCGATGTCCCCTTCTTTTCCATCAGCGGTTCCGATTTCGTTGAGATGTTTGTTGGCGTCGGCGCCAGCCGCGTCCGCGATATGTTTGAGCAGGGAAAGAAGTCCGCGCCCTGCATCATTTTCATCGACGAAATTGACGCGGTCGGTCGCCATCGCGGCCATGGCGTCGGCGGTGGCCACGACGAACGCGAGCAAACCCTCAATGCGTTGCTCGTCGAGATGGACGGATTCGATACTCAGGAAGGCGTCATCATTATCGCCGCCACCAACCGGCCCGATGTTCTCGATCCCGCCTTGCTTCGCCCCGGCCGTTTCGATCGCCAGATCACCGTCAACTTGCCTGATGTGAAAGGTCGCGAGGAAATTTTGCGGGTCCATTCCAAGAAAGTGAAGCTGGCCGAAGGCGTCGATCTCGCCGTCGTTGCGCGTGGCACGCCCGGTTACTCCGGAGCGGAATTGGCCAACGTCATCAATGAGGCTGCTTTGCTGGCGGCGCGCCGAAATTTGAAAGGCATCACTTTGGCGGAGCTCGAGGAAGCGCGCGACAAAGTCCGCTGGGGAAAGGAACGCCGCAGCCTTGCTTTGAGCGAGAAGGAAAAAACCAACACCGCTTATCACGAAGCTGGACACGCCCTCCTGCTCGAATTGCTCGAACACACCGAGCCGCTCCACAAGGTCACTATTATCCCTCGTGGTCCATCCTTGGGCAGCACCATGTGGTTGCCCGAGGAAGACAAATATACCAACCGCAAAGCGGAATTACTCGCCAGCCTCACCGTCAGCATGGGCGGTCGCGTGGCCGAGGAGCTGGCTTTTGGCGATGTCACCAATGGCGCGCGCGGCGACATCAAAATGGCGACCGCCACCGCCCGCCGGATGGTGTGCGAATGGGGCATGAGCGAGAAATTGGGAATGGTCGAGTATGGTGACCACGAAGATTACGTTTTCTTGGGGCGCGACATTTCGCGTGCGCGCGACTACAGCGAAGCCACCGCCGAGGAAATCGATCGCGAAGTGCGCAAACTCCTCGACGAAGCTTACCAAAGGGCGAAGCAAATTCTCACCGCCAATCGTGACAAACTCGATATCATCGCCAAAGCGTTGCTCGAGTTCGAGACTCTCGACGGTTCGCAGATCAAGGAAATCGTCGAGCACGGCCGGATGTTGAATCCACCGCCCGGGATCGCTCCGCGCGGCGGCGAAAAAATGGAGCCGGAGAAACCGCCCAAGCAAGTCGTCGTCGCCCCCGACGTCACTCCTCCGCTCCCCGGCGCCCTCGGCGGCGCGCCCGCGTAAACCGCTCCTTTTTCCTCGGCGTTCGGCGTTGGATGTTCGATGTTCGACGTTCTGTCTTCCTGCTCATGTTCATGCTCGGCTCTTCTTCGTACGGGCAGCGCGCGCGTCTCGCGTGTTGGCGAAGGCGTCCCGCCTTCGCGGACTTCTCTTCGGATCATCGGGCTTATTCGTACAGCCGTGAGCGAAGGCGAACAACTTCTTCGCTCTTTGCCCCACTCGTTCACTATTCACCATTTCCGCATCCCCCGGCTTCTCGCGCCGCCTAGAAATCGACGAAAAAATGTTCGCAATTAAATACGAATTTTCAGATATATCTCGTTAGACCTCATGGCACGCGCAGTCGCTGCACACTTAATGCTCTGCTGGGCTCTTTGTTCCTGTGCGACCTCGCGACGTCCTAGCCTCGACACAATTCTTGCGGGGTCGGCTCGCGAAGCTGAATCGTTTTGCTCAGGATTTGCTCGTGCGTCCCGAACACCGCTCGGGAGGGAGGCGGATGTCGCAGCTGTTCGAGAAGCTATTCGACAGTACACTCACGATACCGGCTTTATTGCTGAGATTCGCTAGGTTTCGAAGACGCGCGTGATCGCCGACGTTGTACAGAATCCGTATTTCAATCTTGGGATTACGAACTACTGCTGTAGGCTAAAACGCTCTGGTAATCGCTGGGTTGTGACAAGCTTCGAGAAGATTTCCATCGCACCAGCCGATGAAGCCAACGGCCCCATTGCGATATAACTTCAGTCGGTTTGCCACGACACCCTGCCGTGGCTTATCTTTTCTCGTTAAGCCTTAACGCACCACTGATGAAAAGCATTATCCTAATCTCACTAGTGGCCGTCCTATGCACAACGGCACACGCACAAGACCCAGTGAAGACATCGCCCCAATATTACAAAGTGTTGCTGGAAAACGATCAGGTGCGCGTCCTCGAATACCGGCTCAAAGCGTGGGAAAAGGGAGCCAATGCATTCGCATTCGGCAGGCGTGGTATATGTGCTCAGCGGCACGAAACTTAAGTTTAGTTATTCAGACGGCAGAACGGAAGAGAGAGCTGCTGCTGCCGGGGAGTGGATTTGGCGTGATCCGACAACACACGCGGTGGAGAATATCGGCGATACCGAAGCCCATGCCATCGCTGTCGATCTCAAACCTTCTGGACCGCACTAGTTCGCCTGACTACATGACTACTGACCACAAACTACCGACTTCTGGACCTCTGACTTCTGTCCTCCAGCCTTCGCGCAAGGCTACGGCTTGGCTTGCTGATCCCTAACGCAGCAATTTCTCTAGTGAGGCGTCGGGTTCGGCACCGAGCTCGGTTGCTTTGGCGTAGTGGCGCTTAGCCAGTTCTTTCGATGGCGGAGAGGCGGTAGCGTAAATCACAGCCAGGTTAAAATGCGCATCGGCGTAGTCCGGTTTGACCGCGAGGGCCTCGAGCATTTCCTTTTCCGCCGCTTCCTGCCAGCCTTTCTGGCTGGCGGTAATTCCCAGGTAGTTGTGGGCGGCCGCGCTTTTGGGATTAATCGCGAGCGACTTGGTTAATTCGTTGAGGGCGTCGTCGAACTTACTCTGGCGATAGTAAACAATACCCAACGTAGTATGCGCAAACTCGTCCTTCGGCGCGATAGCTACTGCCTTCTTCAAGGTAAGTTCAGCTGCTTTTAGCTTGCCCGTCCTGAAATAAACAACCCCGAGGTTCGAAAGGGAGTAAAGATTGTTCGGGCTTTTGGTTAGTAGTTCCTGGTATTGGCGCTCGGCCGCATGATACTTCCCTTGGTCGAAGTTCTCCTTCGCCTGTTTCGCAATATCCATTAGATCGGTCGGCACATTCGGCTTGAATCCGTTCTGCAAATTAGCTTCCGGCGGGGCCGCGCTATCCGTTGTCTCGACAATCGGTCCGCCCGGCTGATTGCCGGTTGAAGGCTTGGCGTAAGTAAAGCTGGCCTTAACCGTGTTTGGACTTTCGTCCGAAATCGAAATGACCGGCTGGCGAAGTAAGGCCAGCTCTTCATCGGTTAGTTTCGTCACCGGTTGTGCCAGGAGCGCGATCTGTTCGTTCAAGGTATCCGATTTGATCTTTAGTTTATCGAACTCCGCCAGCATCAATTTCTTGGCCTGCTCGCGACGCGCTTCTTCCTGCCGCTCGCGCACCACAATGTTGCGCAAAATCTGATTTTCGCGGGTTAACTTCGCGGTCTCCTCGGCATTCGCGCCGGTTAACTTCGCTTTCTCGAGTTGACTGGAAGTGTCCTCCAGTTGGCTGCGGAGCGAGGCCACCTCGACCTCAAAGTCTTTGTTCTGTTTTTCGCTCGCGGCCAGTTGCGCGCGCAGATCCTCCAATTGCTTCCTCGCGTCAGCCAGTTCCTGCGCTTTTTTCGGCTTGTCTTCGCTGACCTCCCGCACCGTCTGTTCGGCGGTCGCGAGCTTCTCCTTTAGTTCCGTATTCTCGGCCAGCAGAACCGCGACGCGATGCTGGGAATCTTTCAACCCCGTCAGCTGGCCCAGAGCGTCGTCGCGTTCTTTTGAGATCTTTGCAATCTGCGAGTTGGCGTCAGCCAATTTCGCGTTCTGCGAATCCCGTTCCTTTTCTGCCGTGGCCCGACCTTCCTCAGCGGCGGCGAGGGCCTGCTTCAACTGCACAATCTCTCCTTTCAACGCTGCCTGCGCTTTCATGTCGGCGTTGCCGGTCTCCTGAATTTTCTTCAATGACGCCTGCGCGTCCGCCAGCTGACCACGCACGTTTTTCTCCGCGCCCTTCGTGCGTTCGAGCTCCTGTTGCGCCTGTTCCAGCTTCGAATTCGATTCCTTCAATTTCGAATTCAGCTTCTCCTTTTCTTCCTCCACTTCGCTGACCTTGGAACGCGAATGTTGTAGCTCCGCTTCCAATTGCTCGACCTTGTCCCGCAACTTTCGGGTCGCGTTCTTAATCGCGGCGTCGCTCGCGGGAGGCGCTAGCGCTGGGGCCGCGGCTTCTCGTTCTTTCGGAGGCGGCGAGGCTTGATCCGCCGGTTGCACAATTATCGACGGCTTCGATTTACTCGGCCCAACTTCGACCGTCGGCTCGGAGGATCGTTGTGGTGAAGGCTGAGTCTCAGCCGGCGGCGGATTGGTCGCGGCCAGATCCTGCCGCGTTCCAGATTTGCTCTGCACCCGCAGAATGCTTTCGGAAATTTTCCGGCTGCGGTATTCGACGATGGCCGGCTGCCACTCCGAGTGCGCTTTCTTGAGCTCTTCGAGCAGGCTACCGGCTAAACGGTATTTCGCCAGGGCCCGCGTAAATTGATTATCCCGCTCAAGTTTTTCGCCCTGTTGCGCGGTCATGTAAGCCTTGAGAAACGTCTCACTCGGGTCGTCACTCTGCGCTTGCGCGCTGGCGACGACGAACAACAGTCCTGCGAGGAGGAGCGAACCAAGTCGGGTCATGCGGGGACGAGCGCCTAGAATAACCCGGCGCACGCCGCTTGCAATGCCAAGGAGAAGCACCACGGCGTTGCTGTCAGCGAAGAGTGTGCCAAGCTCTGACGGTTTGGGGGTTTGCCTTTGCAATCGGAAATCTAAAACCTAAAATCTGAGATTCAGGTGGTGGCCATAGCTCAATGGTAGAGCCCCAGATTGTGGTTCTGGTTGTTGCGGGTTCGAGTCCCGTTGGCCACCCTGCTTTTCAGCGTGATTGGTGAGAAGGGATTAGTGAGAAGTTACGTCCGTTCGATTTCGACCTGCGACTTTCGCCTCTTCCTTCTCACTAATCACCTTAACCATTGTGCCTGTAGCTCAACCGGATAGAGCTTCTGACTTCGGATCAGAAGGTTGGGGGTTCGAATCCCTCCAGGCACGCCATTTCCTCATCTTATCCCATGAGCCTTTCCCGACGCGAACTCGATAGCACCGTCGTTAACATCGAGCTCACCCTCGTCAGCATCATCCAGGGCGTTGCGCTCTATTTCCTGACCGAGAACGCGCGCACCGGATTATCGCTCAATAACTGGCCAGCCCTTCTTTATATCAGCGCGGGCTTGTGCGTGATCTTTATTTTTTGGTCGCGCTCGATCATTCACACCCTCACCTTCATCAAGTGGCCGCTCGAGTTCGGTCACAACTTTTTTTACATCGCCTGCGCCTTGGGCGAAGCCATTCTCTTCACCCGGCTCGAGCGACCGCTAGCCTGGTTCCGCTTGACCACCGTCTACGCCGCATTCGTCTGGTTGCTTTTCGTCTATGATGTGCGCCTGATTCGAGCGCGTCTGCGCGAAGCCGCTAATGAGGCCGAGAGGTCTCTCTATCAGCGCACGATGGAGGATCAATCGCTCAATATCCGGGCGCTGATGCCCTTGCTTTTCTTTTTCAACCTCTGCTGCGCGCTTGCCATTAACCACTGGCCGGACTTTTTCATCGATCGCGCCGGCAACGTTTGGCTAATTGCGGCCCAGTTGCTCTCGTTTCTCATCTATCTCTTTTACGTGACACGATTCTACAACAGGCTTGCTCCCCTTATCTTGCACAGCCACGAAGCGGCGAGCCAATCCTGATCGCGTTCCCGTTTTTCAACAACACGGACGAGCAGGTGCAACTCGACCTGGTCGGCAAATGCAGTGTATATAATTGCTTTCACCTGAAAGCACTCACCCGTTCCCGTACTATTCTAAAATCACCCGCTCGAAATCGATCGCGCTGGCGCGTGCCGAGTGTCGATCAAGTGATGGCGGACAAACGAGCTGCCGCCTTCGGCCGACGAAGCATCAAGACTTCGGCCAAGCTCGAGGGCCTGAAGTTAGTGGTTTCGATGACGGACCTGACAACGCTGGAAGGTAGCGATACTCCGGGAAAAATCGCGTTCCTCTGCCGCAAAGCGATGCAACCACTCGATCCCCGCTACCAGGTGCCGAGTTGCGCGGCCGTTTGCGTCTATCCAAATCTCGTTAGAATCGCGAAAAAATTTCTCGAACACTCCAGCGTCAAAGTCGCCTCAGTCGCGACCGCGTTTCCGGCCGGATTGATACCGGCAAAATTGAAACTCCGCGAAGTCCGTGGCGCCGTCCGTGATGGCGCCGACGAAATCGACATGGTGATCAACCGCGCAGGTTTTCTGGCGGGCGAATACGAGCGCGTTTTCGACGAGATCGCCGCGACCAGGGAAGCGTGCGGGACTGCACATTTAAAAGTGATTCTCGAAACCGGCGAGCTGCAGACCTACGATAACGTTCGCCTGGCCAGCGAAATCGCGATGCGCGCAGGCGCGGATTTCATCAAGACTTCAACGGGAAAAATTTCACCCGCCGCAACCATGCCGGTAACGCTGGTGATGCTGGAAGCGATTCGCGATTATTTTTACGAGACCGGGATTCGCATCGGGATGAAACCAGCTGGCGCAATTCGCACCGCCAAGGAAGCGCTGGCCTACCTCGTGATGGTGAAGGAGACGCTGGGCGACGACTGGCTCACCCCCGCTCTTTTCCGCTTTGGCGCCAGCACGCTCCTAAACGATGTCCTGATGCAACTGGTAAAAGTGGTCGACGCCAACTACCAGAGCGCGGATTATTTTTCCTTACCTTAGCTTTATGCCACGACGAAAATCATCCTACTCTCAGCTCGCAATCGTCGATCGAAATGGCGAGGCCGATGAACCGATCGCAAAAAAGGATCGGAGCTTGGATTTCGGTGGGCGCTGGAATTACGCGCCCGCGCTGGAGGCGAACAACTACATTAAATTGCGCGATCGGTATCAGCTTTTCATCAACGGCAGGTTCGTCGCGCCGAAGTCTGGCGAGTATTTCGATTCCATTAATCCTGCCACGGAGGAGAAACTGGCCGAGATCGGCTCCGCTAATGAAAAGGACGTTGATCTCGCGGTAAAAGCGGCGCGACGCGCTTACAAAAATGTCTGGTCAAAAATGCGAGGCCGCGAGCGCGGGAAATATCTTTTTCGTATCGCGCGCTTGATTCAGGAAAAGGCGCGCGAGTTGGCTGTGCTCGAAACCATGGATGGCGGCAAGACTATCAAAGAATCGCGCGACATCGATCTGCCACTGGTGGCGGCACATTTTTTTTACTACGCAGGCTGGGCCGACAAATTGGAATACGCTTTTCCCGGCCGAAAAGCGCAGCCGCTCGGCGTCGCCGGCCAGATCATTCCTTGGAATTTCCCGTTGCTGATGGCGGCGTGGAAGCTGGCTCCCGCGCTTGCTTGCGGAAACACCTGTGTCTTGAAGCCAGCCGAGACTACTTCCATCACTGCTCTTCATCTCGCCCAAATTTTGCAGGAAGCGGAATTGCCCGATGGCGTGGTTAACATCCTCACCGGCGCCGGCGAAACTGGCAGCGCGCTCGTCAATCATGCCGATATCGATAAGATTGCGTTCACCGGTTCGACGGAAGTTGGCAAACGAATCGCGTCAGCTACTGCCGGAACGAAGAAAAAATTGACGCTCGAGCTTGGCGGCAAAGCGGCCAACATCATTTTCGAAGACGCAGCGATCGATCAGGCCGTGGAAGGAATTATCGCCGGAATTTATTTTAATCAGGGCCATGTTTGTTGCGCCGGTTCGCGCTTGTTCGTCCAGGAGAGCCTTTTTCCAACCGTCATTCGCAAATTGCGCGATCGCATTTCCACGCTGCGGGTGGGCGATCCACTCGACAAAAACACCGACATCGGCGCGATTAATTCGCGATCGCAATTGGACAAGATTTGCGAATTGGTGGACAGCGGCTTGAAACAAGGCGCGCAACTGGTGCAAGCCCGCGCCCGTTTACCGGCCAAAGGCTTCTGGTATCCACCTAGCTTTTTCACCGGGGTAACAACCTCACATCGGGTCGCGCAGGAAGAGATTTTCGGGCCGGTCCTGAGTGTGATGACGTTCCGCACCCCAGAGGAAGCAATCGCCCGCGCCAATAATACGCCTTACGGATTAAGCGCTGGCGTCTGGACGGACAAAGGGAGCAAGATCTTCAAAATCGTCAGTCAACTTCGCGCCGGGGTGGTTTGGGCGAACACCTACAACAAATTTGATCCGTCGAGCCCATTCGGCGGCTACAAGGAAAGCGGTTTTGGCCGCGAAGGCGGCCGGCACGGTTTGCTACCGTATCTCGCGCTCAGTTAAAACGCCGCGCCTGTTTCTTTTCTCTAAGGAATTGTGAGAGCGGTCTTAATATCGTTAGCTGCGATCTTTGGCGTGACAGCGGTTGCTGGCCTAATCTGGCTTTGCCAGCGCGATCCAGGAATCAACTTCCTCCCGCCGGATAAACGCGCAGAATGGATCTTTTTTCCGGCCGCGGTCGATGCCAAAGCGCGTGGCGTGGCCGATCTGGACACACTTTTTCGTCGTGAGTTCACCCTCCAGCGGTCGACGCCGAGGGCGCTCCTTAGTATTCGCGCGGCAAAACGGGTCCAGTTGACAATAAATGATCAAAAGGTCGATCTCGTCGCCAATCATAATTGGAAGGATACCTCGACGGTTGAGGTTTCCGGATTGTTGAAAGACGGCCCGAACCGAATTGAGGCCAGAGTATTTAACGACAACGGCCCACCTGCTTTATGGTTGTCACTTACAGGCGATCAACTATCACTCCGCAGCGACCAGAATTGGATTGTCTCGTTCGCGGGCTCGGCCTGGCGAGGGGCTGCTCTTGCTACTTCACCAAGATTCCCGGGCCGGGGTAATTCGATTGATAGCAGCGAGCGAACGCTAACTACTCTCACTAAAGTCTGGCCGCTCTGGCTACTGTTCGCTGCCGTTGCCCTTGTTTTTTGTGTGGGAGGGAACTGGTGGCTGCATCGCCGTTCCATAAACGCTGATTGGACGACGGCCGTCATTGTTTTCGGTTTCGCCAGCTTGTGGCTGATTCTTTTTTGGCATAACGCGCAAATTCTCCCCGACGCGATTGGGTTCGATGCGTCGCACCACCTCGATTACGTCAAGTATTTACAGGAACATCACAGCCTTCCCCTACCCGCAGAGGGAGTCGAAATGTTTCAGCCTCCGCTTTACTACGTCGTAGCGGCGGTTGTCCTCTCATTATTCCATCTATCTACTACGGATCCGTCAGCAATCTTACTTCTCCGCGCACTTACGATGCTATTTGGTATCGCGCAGGTCGTCCTGGTCTTCGCGAGTCTGCGACTCATCTTTCCCGGCCGGCCGAATCTTCAACTGATCGGTGCCGGGGTGGCTGCTTTTCTGCCAATGCACCTTTACGTGTCGCTTTATCCGACTAACGAGACTTTGGCGGGAGTGCTTGTTTCCGCTTCTATTTATCTGGCGCTTCGAATGATAACAAGCGGGACTAGCTCGTGGCAAAGCTATAACCTCCTCGGACTGCTGATGGGCGCTTCGTTGTTAACAAAGGCGACTGCTATCCTGGCCGTCCCGTTTATTATCCTGGCTTTAGCGAGGCAGCTTGCCCGCGCACGAGCCTCCGCCGCAAAATGGACAACAACCCTCGGTAGCATGGTTGTGATCGCGGCGCTGACGTGTAGTTGGCACTATTTTCGCGTCTCGAAATTCGGAAGCCCACTCGTTGGCGGGTGGGATCCCGTGACTGGCCTTGTCTGGTGGCAGGACGACGGCTATCACACAATCTCTTACTTCGCCCGCTTTGGTGAAAGTCTGGTCC
>Ga0209577_10001462_pt1 | contig 23369 bp, 23 predicted proteins | sample GraSoiAngelo_109_FD_185874 | JGI IMG/M metagenome (GOLD analysis project Ga0209577, IMG submission 185874) | Grasslands soil microbial communities from the Angelo Coastal Reserve, California, USA - 14_0903_12_20cm (SPAdes) (version 2) | ecosystem: Environmental > Terrestrial > Soil > Grasslands...
CCCGGAGCCGGCGAGCGATGTAGGGCCCGAGACCCGTTGAGGCGCCTGTCAGAAGGACGGTCTTTGAGTCGAGATCCCTGATCCAAAAAATCCTACGAGCTTGGTCAGTGCACCGCCGGTTCGCTCGATAAGATGTCGCCGCCGATGGTCCAGGACGAGAGGAGAGCCCGACCCCGACGCCTGTCTGACATGCTCGACCAGCTGGTCGCGCTTGATCAGGCGCTTGGGCGCCGTCCGGGACCTATACCAGGTTCGCCGCAGCCCGGAGCGACGGCACCACCGTCGCCGTGGAGACCCCAGGCGGGCAATACTCGCCTCCCCGCTTGCTGGGGAGGCTTAGGGAGGGGTCGCGAGGGCTCCGCCGGCCTGCCCCCACCCTGAACCTTCCCCCTTGAATGGGGAGGGAAAACCGAAGCTCTTAGGCGGTTTCGCCGGCGATCAGTTCCTCGGGCCCGTCGCTGTCGTCGGCCAGGACGAATTCGGGCTCGCGCGACTCGACTATCGACTCCTCGGTGATGATGCAGCGCTTGATGTCGTTGCGCGAAGGCACCTCGAACATCGAGTTCAGCAAGACCTCCTCGATGATCGACTTCAAGGCCCGGGCCCCGGTCCCGCGCAAGAGCGCCTTGGCCGCGATCGCCTCCAGCGAGCGGCCTTCGAAGACCAGCTCGACGTTGTCCAGCGCGAAGAACTTCTGGTACTGCTTGACCAGCGCGTTCTTGGGCTCGGTCAGGATCCGCACGATGTCCTGCTCGTCGAGGTAGTGCAGCGTCACGACGATAGGCAGCCGGCCGACAAACTCGGGGATGAAGCCGTACTTCAGCAGGTCCTGCGGCTGCAGGTGCTGGAGCTTGTCGGCGACCTCCTGCTCGCGGGTGACCTTGTCGCCGCCCACGTTCGACCCGAAGCCGATGCGGCGGTGGCCGATGCGCTGCTCGATGATGCGCTCCAGGCCGTCGAAAGCACCCCCGCAGATGAAGAGGATGTTGGTGGTGTTGATCTGGATGAAGTCCTGGTGGGGATGTTTGCGCCCGCCCTGGGGCGGCACGTTGGCGACAGTTCCTTCGAGGATCTTCAGCAGCGCCTGCTGGACGCCTTCACCGGATACGTCGCGCGTGATCGACGGGTTGTCCGACTTGCGGGCGATCTTGTCGATCTCGTCGATGTAGATGATTCCCCGCTCGGCTCGGCTGATGTCGAAGTCAGCCGCCTGGATCAGCCGGAGGAGGATGTTCTCCACGTCCTCGCCGACATAGCCCGCCTCGGTCAACGAGGTGGCGTCGGCGATGGCGAAGGGAACGTCCAGGATCTTGGCCAATGTCTGCGCCAGGTAGGTCTTGCCGCAGCCGGTCGGGCCGACCAGCATCACGTTCGATTTCTGGAGCTCGACGTCGCCGACCATCTTCGACGCCTGGATCCGCTTGTAGTGGTTGTAAACGGCGACTGAAAGGACCCGCTTGGCGTGGTCCTGCCCGATCACGTACTGGTCGAGCGCGGCGCAGATCGTCTTCGGGTTGGGGATGAAGCCGGTCTTCGCCTTCTTGGAGGTGGCGGTCCGGCTGTCCTCTTCGAGGACCTCCTGGCAGAGGTCGATGCACTGGTCGCAGATGTAGACGCCGGGTCCGGCTACGAGCTTGCGGACCTGGTCCTGTCCCTTCCCACAGAAGGAACACCTCGTGTAGCGGCGTCGGTCCTCGCGTTCGTTCATGACAGGTTCCTAAGCCGGCGCCGGCGAATTATCACCGCGCAGGATGTCGTTTGCAAGAGAGATACAGTCGCTGCAGATATAGACCCCCGGTCCGGCTACCAGCCGCACCCGCCCGCCGCCGCCCGACTCGCCGTGCTGCTTCCCGCAGAAGCTGCACTTGGGCTTGTGCCGCTTCACCTCCGAGTCCTTTCCCCGGCGACGGAAGATCAAGCTCAGCTCGCCTTCTTGGCTCCCGGCATGGCCTCCTTGATGGGAGCCTGGATGATGTCGTCGATGATGCCGTAGCCCTTGGCCTGTTCCGGCGTCATGAAGAAGTCGCGCTCGGTATCCTGCTGGACCCTCTCGATGGGCTGTCCCGAGTGCTTGGAGATGATCTGGTTCAGCAGCTCTCGCGTGCGCAGGATCTCCTTGGCGTGGATCTGGATGTCGGTGGCCTGGCCCTGCATTCCGCCCATCGGCTGGTGGATGAGGATGTTGGCGTGGGGCAGCGCGAAGCGGAAGCCCGGCGTGCCGCCGCAGAGCAGGACCGCGGCCATCGAGTAGGCCATCCCCACGCAGAGCGTGGAGACGTTCGGCTTGATGTACTGCATGGTGTCGTAGATGGCGAGCCCTGCCGAGACCACGCCGCCGGGGCTGTTGATGTAGAGATAAACGTCCCGCTCGGGGTCTTCGCTCTGTAAGTAGAGGAGCTGGGCGATGATCAGGTTCGCGACCTGGTCGTCGATGGGCGTTCCGATGAAGACGATCCGGTCTTTCAGCAGCCGCGAGTAGATGTCGAACGCGCGCTCGCCCCGGTTGGTGGTCTCCACCACCATCGGGACCAGGTAGTCGCGGGTCTGCTCGCCTCCCCGCTTGGCGGGGAGGGTAGGGAGGGGCTGCACGGGGTTCATTGTAGGCAGCCTACCTCGGAGCGGCCTCTGCCGAACTGGTCGAAGCCAGCTCGGTCAGCCGTTCCACGGTGCGCAGCCGGGTCAGCCGGTGGCGGAAGTAGTCGAGCGCGACGCTCGAGCTCAAGAGCTCGTCCAGACGGCCCTTGACCTCCTCGTCCTTCTGGCCTTCCTCCCTGAGGTAGGTACGCACCTCCTCGTCTGTTGGAGCGATGCCGAGCTGCTTGGTCACCTGGCCCAGGACCAGGTCGAGCTTGAGCCTGGCCTCGGCGTCGGGTCGCGCCTGGGCGGCCCACTCGCCGGCGCTGGTCCCCGTGTAGGAGAAGTAGCGGTCCAGCTTCAGCCCCTGCCGGCCGACCCGCTCCTCCAGGCTCTCCAGCTGGTGCTCGATCTCGTGGTCGACCAGGCTGGCGGGTACCTCAACGTCGGAAGCGTCCACGAGGGCTTTCAGCACGTCCTGCTCGAAGGCCAGCTTGTCCAGCTGCTGGGAGTACTCGTGGAGATCTTTGCGGACAGCGATCTTGAGCTCGAGGGCGGTCTGCTGCTCGCCGTTGGAAACCGTGGCAGCGATGCGGTCGTCCAGTCGCGGCAGGCGCTTCTCCTTGACTCCGTGCACGGTCATCGCCAGGCGGGCCAGCCTGCCCCGGAGCTCGGGCTCGGCGGCGTCGTCCGGCATCTGGACGTCGACCTCGACCCGGCCACCGATGGCGGTCCCCGGCAGCGCCGCCCGCAGCTCGGCGATCAGGACGCCTTCCTTGACCTCGACCTCCATCGCCTTGCGGCCGGCGGCCGCGACCGGCTTGCCATCGACGGAGACGTCGAGGTCGGCCACGAGCAGGTCGCCCTCGCGGACCTCCCGCTCTACCGGCTCGATCTGGGCCTGCGTCTCCAGGAGCTCTTCGATCCGCTTGTCGACCATCTCGTCGGTGACTTCCGTCTGGCGGCGCTCGACGGCCAGGCTCTCGAATTCGGGCAGCTTGACCTCGGGCATCACGCTGACCGTCGCCCGAAGCAGCGCCGGCTTGCCGCGCCCGAATTCCTGGATGTCGACCCGCGGCCGGTCGATGGTCTCCAGCGACTGGTCGGCGATGGCCTTCCCAACCACCTCGGGAACCAGGGCTTCGATTGCTTCCTCGCGGATGGCCTCCTCGCCAAGCTTCGCCTCGACCAGGGCGCGCGGCGCCTTGCCTGGGCGGAAGCCCTGGATCTTGACTCGCTGGCTCAAGCGCCGGAGGACGCGCTCGTAGGCCGCGTCGACCGCGTCCTGGGGGACCTCGATGGTCAGGCCGACCTGACTGCCGGGGAGAGTCTCCTTGTTGACGACTGTGAGCTGGGCGTCGGGCACGTTGAGAAGGTTACCCGCCGCACCTGGGCCGCCTAACTTAGCGTCCGGGGACCTGGGCTCCGTCAGCCGCGGCAGATCGGGATGGCGTGAGGCGTCGGGCAGGGAGCCGGCGGCGCGCCGTCCACCGGGACCGGCCCGGTGCCAGGGTCGGGCGGGACGGGGTCGGCCGTCGGCGTCGGTAGCGGGCTCGGGTGGTCCCCGGGAAGGCTGGGAACGCTGCGCTGGTCGGAGAGGAAATAGGTCCCGCCCCGACTCCCGCTGACCACATCGGCGGGCTGCGGGTACCACTTGTCGGGAACGCCGGCCAGGGCTTCGGTCATGAACCGGTTCCAGGCCGGAGCCGCCACGTAAATGCCGTCCGAGTTGCGGCTCATGGTGTGCGTGATGCCTTTGACGTCCCCGATCCAGATCACTGCCGCCAGGTCCGGTGTGAATCCGATCGTGGTGGCGTCCTTGAAGTCGTCCGAGGTCCCCGTCTTGGCCGCTGAGGTGCGGTCGCGGAGATGCAGCTTGCTGTTGGGACCGAAGATCTTGTAGCGGTTGCGGTCGTCCTGCAGGATCTGCGCGGTCAGGAAGGTGACGCCCGGGTCGATGGCCTGCCGCCGGGTCGCGTTGGCATCCGTCTGGTAGAGGATCCTGCCCCGCGCGTCCCGGACCGAGAGGATCGCTTCGGGCTGGTGGTAGACGCCCATGTCGGCGATCGTGGCCAGGCCGTTCGCCTCCTCGAGGACGGTGATCGGGTAGCCGCCGAGCGTCAAGGCCGGCCCGTAAGCGGCCATCGGCGCGTTGGGGTTCAGGCTGCCGTCCCGGGGAAAGACGCCAATGTTGCGAGAGAAGTCGACGACTGTCGAGACCCCGACCGCCAGCTCGGTCTTGACCGCCGGGATGTTGAGCGAGTTGGAGAACGCCTCCCGCAGGGGCAGCGTGCCGTGGGTGCCGTGGTCGTAGTTGTAGACGAGGTAGTCGGGCGCGGCGGTCTGGGGCACCCGGAGCGGGCTCGGCCCGTCCACGATCTGCGTCTCCATAGTCACCTTGCGGGTGTTGAGCGCGGCCGTGTAGGTGAAGACTTTGTAAGAGGACCCGACGTTGCGGGGCGTCGTGGCCAGGTTGATCTGGCCGTCCCTCGTGTCGTTGTAGTCATGGCTGCCGACCATCACCAGGATCTGCGCCGTCTTCGGGTCCAGGGCCACCATCGCCGAGTCGAGGAGGCCGCCCGGGTCCTGGTCGCGCCAGAGGTTGGCATTCAGGTTGTCGGAGATGACGCGCTCGCCGATCTGCTGCTTGCCGAAATCCAGCGAGCTGGTGACGACCAGCTGCTGCTCGCCTGGCTTGAACCCGAGCGCGCGCAGCTCGTCCTGGACGTAGTCGACGAAGTGGGGCGCCCTGAAGGTGTTGGTAGGGGTGAAGACCTCCAGCTTCTCGGTCGCGGCCTGGTTGAACTGGAGGGCCGAGATCGACTGGAGATTGAGCATCGCCTGCAGGACCTCGAGCTGGCGCGCCTTGGCCGCCGCCGGGTGCACTATCGGATTCCAGCGGGTGGGAGCCTGCGGCAGGCCGGCGAGCATCGCCGACTGGGCGACGTCCAGGTCCTTGGCGTCCTTGTGGAAGAAGAGCCGAGCGGCCGCCTCCACGCCATAGGCTTGCTGGCCGTAGTAGCTGTGGTTCAGGTAAAGCTCGAGGATCTGGTCCTTGGAGTACGTCTGGCTCAGCTGGTAGGCCAGGATGATCTCCTTCAGTTTTCGGGTGTAGCTCTGCTCCGGAGTTAAGAAGAGCTGCTTGGCCAGCTGCTGGGTGATGGTGCTGCCGCCACCCACGACCCGGCCGGCACGGAGGTTTTCGTATGCCGAGCGGGCGATGCCGGTGACGTCGAAGCCCTGGTTCCGATAGAAGTTCTTGTCTTCGATCGCGATCGTTGCCTTGGGCACCCAGGCCGAGACGTCCTTCAGGGTTGCGTACTGGCTGTGGTCTCCGTTTTCGCCGACGTCGGCCAGGAGGACCTGGCCGCTCCGGTCGTAAACGAGCGTGTCGCCCTTGAAGGCGGCGGCATCCAGGCCCTTGATGGCGGGCAGCGTGGAGAGGAATTGCTCGGCGTAGGCGTCCGCCACTCCGCCGGCCAGGAGCAGCACCACCAGGCAGACGGCCAGCAGGCGGAGCCTCGCGGCGCGCCGGGCCCGCTGGCCGATCGGGGCCCAGAAAGCATGGATCCGGGCGCGGGTCCGATGCCCTCTCGAGGTCCTATAGGTTGCGAGACGCTTGGCCAATCCCCGCCGGGATTCTAGCTACACGCCCCGCAATTCGCCGACACGGCGGAGAAGGGCGAAGGGTGTTTGCTCATCCTTCTGCCCTAACGGGTTATCCCGGAAAAGCGATACGACCAGCTCGCGATCCGCGCCCTGGCTGGCCCCCAGGACCGCACAGCCGATGTCGTTGGCGTCGATGATCGCGACGCCGCAACCAAAGGCTGCGGCGAGCCGCCTGGCCACCCCGTCCGGATCGGCGGGCGCCCGCTTGGCGTGCGTATTCGAAGGCGGGATCGTGTAGGGCGTGGGCCCGTCGATCGCGGCCACCCGGGGACCGGCCACGCGGTAGAAGACGCCGCGCATCCCAAGCGGCTTGGTCACCACGGCAGCGCCGGCGGCGAGCAGGATCCGGCCGAGCCCGACCTCTTCGATCGCGAGCTGCATGGTCTCGGGCATGGCTATGCCGATGCCGACCGGGCTGCGCCGCACATAGCGGGAAAGGAGCTTGGCGGCCCGCCCGGGGTGCACCTCCTCGATTGGAAGGGAGCGGCCCTGGCTGACGGCGACAGCCTTCTCGCTGAGGGCGAGGACGTCGCCAGGCTCCAGCCCGGCCGAGCCCAGCGCCTCGCGAACGGCGGCCTCGAGATCGTCGCCCGGCGCCACCTTCCTCGATTTCAATGGGGCCCGCGCGAAGACGGCGCCGCCCCTGGCCGTTGCGAAGAGGTGGCGGCCGGGATTGGGCTGGAACCGCTCCAAAGCGGCCGACGCCGAGGCGGTTCCAAGCAGGCTTGGGGCCAGCTCATCGCCGATCCGGGCCAGGCCGGCCTCCGGAAGGCGACCGGTCCGCGCCCCGCCTTCCGGGCTGAAGAAGACCCGGAGCCAGGCTTCGGTGTTCAGCGCCCGCCAGACGAAGGGGTGTTCCTCGAGCCGGTCGTCGCAGACCCGGTCGAATGCGTCCGCCAGGGCGAGTCCGTCCCAGTAAGGGCGCGCGCAGAAGGCGGGCGAGCGGAGCAGGCCCTGCACCCAGGCCCGCTCGGCCCGGAGCCAGCGGAACTCGGGGGTTGTGAATCCGACCTTCCAGCGGCGGGTACGGATCTTCTCCGGCAGCACGCCGCGCAGGCCCTCGCGAAGGATGGCCCGGCTCCAGCCGGCGTCGACGATGGCCGTCTCTGGGAGCCGCAGGATCCACTCCACCAGCTCCTGGTCGAGGTAAGGCGGGCGCGACTCCATCGAGAAGGCCATCGAGTTGCGGTCCTCGTAGCGAAGCAGGCTCGGCAGGCTGAACTCGGTCAGGTCCTGCAGCAAGCGCCGCTTCAAGTCGTCGCGTACGCGCGGGTCGCGCGCCGGCTGGACCGACGCCCGGAAGCCGTCGCGGATGAGGCGCGCGGCTGGAAAGCGCTTGCCGCGTTCGCCGAGCCGCCTGCGCAGAAGCGGCCAGAGCACGTCGCGCGCGGCCCAGGCCTCGGCCAGCAGCCGGCCGAATCGGCGTTCGCGGAGCAGCTGCCGCAGGTAGACGAACTGGTAGGGCACGTAGCCCGCCAGCAACTCGTCACCGCCCTGGCCGTCGAGCAGCACCGTGACCTCGCCCTGAGCCTTGCGCATGACGCACCACTGCGCGTAGGGGCCGGTCGAGACCATCGGCTCCTCCTGGTGCCAGACGACGCGGTCCAGCTCCTCGAGAAAGCGCTCCGCAGTCGGATGGACGAAGTTCTTCTCCGCACCGGTCGCCTTCAGAACCAGGTCGATGTAGTCGCGCTCGTCGATCGGGTCGCCGTCGAAGACCGCGCTGAACGTCTTCAGGTGGTCGCCCATCGACGCGGCGTCGGGGACGTGCTTCTCGAGCAGCTCGGACATGAAACAGACGATGGCGGAAGAGTCCAGGCCGCCCGAGAGGCAGGTGCCGACAGGCACCTCAGCGACGAGCCGGCGCTCGACGGCCTTCTCGAAGAGCCGCCGAAATTCTTGCGGGTCGGCGCTGCCGTCGCTGGCCAGGACGGGCTGCCAGTAGCGCTCCTGCGTCATGCCGCCGGCATCGACGACCGCATAATGCGCGGCCGGGAGCTGGTGCACTCCCTTGAAGAAGCTCTCGTCCCGGCGGTCATGGAAGCCGAGCGTCAGGTAGTCATGGATCCGCTGCGGGTCCGGGTCGCTGCTGAAGGCGGGCTCCTGGAAGAAGGCCTTTATCTCTGACGCGAAGAGCAGGCGCCCTCCCGCGCGCGCCCAGTAAAGGGGCTTGATGCCGAAGTGGTCGCGGGCAAGGACCAGCTTGGGAGCGCCGTTGCGCCTGTCGACGATGGCCGCGGCCCACATCCCGTTGAAGCGGGAGAAACACTCCGGGCCCCACTCCTCGTAGCCGTGCACGATGACCTCGGTGTCGGAGTTGGTGCGGAACTCGTGGCCGGCGGACTTCAGCTCCTGGCGGAGCTCGCGGTAGTTGTAGATCTCGCCGTTGTAGACAGTGACTACGCGCGCGTCTTCGTTGGCTATCGGCTGCCGGCCGAGCTCGATGTCGATGATGGCCAGGCGGCGCATGCCGAGGGAGGCGTCCGGCGTTTCCAGGAAGCCGTCGTCGTCCGGCCCGCGGTGGCGGATGCAGGCGGCCATGCCTTCCAGCACGCCTCGCTCGGGCGGCCCCCAGAAGCCGCAAATGCCGCACATGGCTACCTGGCGCGCGAGGGCAGGGCCCTGCGCGCGATGGCGATCTCTTCGGCGTCGAACGCCCGGACCAGGACGAGGGCGACGCCGTAGACGAGCACTCCGACCAGTATCGCGCCCAGCACTTCGAGCCCGTGGGCGGAGCGGAAAGGCAGCAGGGCGGCGCCCATCACCGCGCCGGCGAGCGCGATCCGCCAGCTCAGTCGGAAGACCGGCACCCGGCCGATCTCCCGCGCCACGAAAGCCCAGCCCACGACCAGTAGGACGAGCTCGGTCAGGTTCGTGGCCCAGGCCGCACCGAGATAGCCGAAGGACGGGATCAGGGCCAGGTTGAGCGCGACATTGGCGACCATGCTGGCCAGCGCGGTCCACATGAAGAGGTGCTGTCGATCCGCGGCGTTGAGCGCGCCGATGAAAGCGTTGGTGATGAACATTAGAAAGATCCCGGAGCCGAGGATCTGGAGGGCGGGCGTGGCGGGTCCGAAGTGCCCGGTGCGGTCGAAGAGGGCGTTGATCCCCGGGGCGAGCAGGACGACACCGACGCTGGCCGGCCAGCCCACCGCGAAAAGCGCCTTGTAAAAGCGATTGATCGCCACCTGCAGCTGCGCTACCGAGGCTCTGAAGTAAACGCCGAGGACCGGAAAGACCACGTTCAGCATCGTCACCGGGATGAAGAGCAACGCCTCGAAGGGCTTGTACGCGAAGCCGTACCAGCCCACCTCCTGGTAGGGCCGGAAGAGCGGCAGGATCGTAAGGTCCGACTTGAAGTAGATGGTCGTAATCACGAAAGTGGCCGCGAAGGGCAGGCTGAGCCTCAGCCAGTGGAGCAGGAAGGCCGGCTCCAGCTGCCAGCCGAGACGGGCGATGCGCCTTGCAGCGATCACGATCGAGAAGAAGACGCAGCTGAAGGCGTAGCTGGCGGCGTAAGCCCAGAGGTAGTAGGCGACGCCCATGTGGAGCCGCACCCCGAGCAGCGTCAGGCTGACCAGGATGCCGGCCTCGACGACTATCGCGATCGCCTCGTACCCGAGGCGCCCGGTCGCGTAGAACGTGCTTCGGAGGACGTTGGCGTAAGCGTTCAGGACCATGGTCGCGAAGGCCGCCGCGAGCAGGCTTTCGAGGCCGTAGATCGCAAGGACAGCGGCCAGCGCCAGGAACCCGGCGACGGCTAGCACGGCGCGCGAGCTGAGCACGTTGCGGAGGTAGCGCGAGAGTTCCTGCGGGTTGCGCGCGGCCTCCCGGACGTAGAGGTTGTTGAAGCCGAGGTCGACGACGACCGAGACCAGCGACATGAGCGTGATGCCCGTCTGGAAGCGGCCGGTGCCGGCGGCGCCGAGGCTGGCGGCCGCCCCAAAGAAGGTGACCAAGGCGAGCAGCCGGGAGACCACCCGGGCTCCCAGGAGCAGAGCCGTGTTACGCAGCGCCCGGCTGCCCAGCCCGCCCGGCACGGGAGTGACCGGGCTCTCGGCGTCGGCCTCCATGCTCAGCCCTCTCGTGGCCGGGCGAACACGTCAGCCGGGTCGACCAGCCGCTCCAGGCGCGTCCCCGGAAAGTGGATCCGCACGCCCGGCCGCCCTGGCGCGCCGAAGTCCCAGCCTGCGGAGTAATAGCGCTGGGCCTCGGCCAGGTCCTTTGCCTGCGCGACCTGGCGGCCGTCGCTGAAGCCGATCGTCTGGGCGCGAGCGCCAGGGAAGCCGAGGCGGACGACGCCGCCGGTGCGAAGGTTGTAGGTGTAGTCGTCGAGTACCCCGCTATCGCTGGCGGCGACGAGATCGACCAGGTTTGGAAAGGCGCCTTCCTTCATGGCTGACTTGAGATCGGCCCGGGCCTTGACCTGCTCCAGGCGCTCGCGGCGGCGGAGCTCGGTCAGGAGGACGTCCCGTTCCGCCCGCAGCCCCGCCAGCTCCTGTTCGAGCGGCCGCATCCGCGCCCGGAGCTCCTCGATCCGGCGCCCGAGCTCGTCGAGGTCGAGCTGCACGAGATCCTCCGGCATCCCGGATATTGTCGGCAGATGCCGGTCCCTCTCGACTTTCACGTCCATCCGTCCACCTCTGAATATCTCGAAGGCTCGCTCGGGAGTTACTTGCCGGACCTCGAGCACCACTTCCGGATGGAGATGCGGGTGCGCACCGTCGAGGAGATGGCGGCGGATTTCGAAGGCCTGCGCGGCGTGCTGCTGGCCTGGGACGCCGAAACCTTCAGCGGGCGCCCGGCGGTGACCAACGACTTCGTGGTCTCGGTCTGCCGCCGCTACCCGGACCGCTTCATCCCCTTCGGCTCGGTCGACCCCTTAAAGGGCGAGGCGGCGATCGCCGAGGCCCGCCGCGCGGTCCGCGAGCTGAGCGTCAAGGGCTTCAAGTTCCACCCTGCCGCCCAGGGCTTCCGGCCCTCCGACCCTCGCCACTTCCCACTCTTCGAGGAGATCGCCGGTCTCCACGTGCCCTGCCTCTTCCACGCCGGCACGACGGGGCTGGGAGCAGGCACCCCTGGCGGCTCGGGGATCGCGCTGGCGCCGGTCCAGCCCATCCAGTTCGATACGCTGGCGGCCGCCTTCCCGACGTTGGTGATCGTCTGCGCCCACCCGGCCTGGCCCTGGCAGCTGGAGATGAACGCGGTCGCCGCCCATAAGGCCAACCTCTACATCGACCTCTCGGGCTGGGCGCCCAAGTACTTCCCTCCGGAGCTCACCCGCGAGCTCGGCCGCGGGCTCCAGGACAAGGCGCTCTTCGGGACCGACTACCCGTTCATCCTGCCCGAGCGCTGGCTCCGCGAGTTCGAGACCTTCGACCTGCCCCCTGACGTCAAAGAAAAGATCCTCTGGCGGAATGCGGAGCGCCTTCTCGATCTTGTTGACTGAGATGGTCATGAAAATCGGGATCGGACTCCCCAACACCGTCCCGGACACCCCCGGCAAAGGCCTCCTGGAATGGGCTCGCCAGGCCGAGGCGGCCGGCTTCGCCTCGCTGGCCACGATCGGACGCGTGACCTTTCCGGGGTATGAAGAGCTCGTCGCACTTGCCGCCGCGGCCGGTGTCACAAGCAAGATCGGCCTCTTCACCAACGTCCTCCTCGCGGCCACGCGCGACCCGGTGCTGCTGGCGAAGGAGGCGGCCTCTCTCGACCAGCTCTCGGGAGGGCGGTTCGTGCTGGGTGTGGGCGCCGGAGGGCGTGAGGACGACTTCATCGCCACCGAGCGGAGCTTCCACGACCGCGGCCGCCGGCTCGACGCCGCGGTGGATCTCATGCACCGGGCCTGGAAAGGCGAGCCGGTGGCGGGCAGCCCGGTCGCGATCGGGCCGCGGCCGGTCAGCGGCGACGCGGTGCCTATGCTCTTCGGCGGCTACAAGCCTGCCGCCTTTCGGCGCTGCGCGCGCTGGGGCATCGGTTACACCCAGGGCGGGGGGACGGCCGAGTCCCTGCGCGAGCTCAAGCGACAGGTCGAGGAAGCCTGGAAAGAGGCCGCAAGGGAGGGCCGGCCCCAGATCCGGGCGCTGGTTTATTTCGCGCTCGGACCGGGGTCCGAGGAGAAGGCGCGAGCCTACCTGGACACCTACTACCAGCGTCCCCAGATCGCCGACTCCATTCCGAAGACATCAGAGGCGATCCAGCAGACGATCGCGGCCTACGAGGCGGTCGGGTGCGACCTGCTGAGCTTTACTCCCACCAGCAGCGACCTCGACCAGGTCGAGCGTCTGCGTGACGCGGTCGGAGCGGAGGTCCTGGCGGCGGTCTAAGTCCTTCCCGGCGCCCTACCTTGACCCTCCGGATCAAGTGGCGAAGGAGGACCTGGCTGGTCCTGCAGGAACGCCAGCAGGCGGTCCATCGGCGGTGGCTCCCCGGCGACGACGTAGGCCATCGCGGCGTGGGAGAGGACCAGGCCTTTGAGGGCGCGGAACGCCCCGTGGGGGTCCTCGCCTCGGATCAGGGCCTGGATCGCGATGCCATCGATCGCCCCGGCGACGGCGGCCGCCAGGTCCTTGGGATCGAACGGGCTCTGCGCCGGCAGCTGCTCGCTGACCTTGCGGGACTCTTCGGCCACGTCCGCCACGAACTCGTCCGACATGGCTCGCAGCCGCTTCAGGATCGCCGGGTTGCGCATGCCAACCGAGTACATGTCGAACATCAGCCGGAAAAACTCGGGTCGCTCGCGGCACTTCGCCTCGGCCGCGTCGAGACCGGTGGCGATCCGCTCCAGCGGGTCAGACAGGTCGTCGATGGCGGCCAGCCATTCGGCTTCTACCTCGCGGTGCAGCTGCTCGACCACTTCCGTCAGGAGCTCCTCCTTGGAGTCGAAGTAGTAGTGGAGCAGCCCGGGCGCCACGCCCACCTCCTGGGCGATCTCCTTCATCGAGGTGTTCTCATAGCCCTGCCTGCCCAGGACCGCGGCGGCCGCGTCCACGATCTGCACCCGGCGATCAGCCCTGGGTCGGGTCCGCTCGCGAGTCTTCAGGAAGCCAGCACCTCTGCCTCGACGTTCAATAGTGTGGCGAACGGCCCGCAGAGGAGCTCGCAGGCCGCGGGGCTGAGCCGGGCGCCGGCATCTAGCGCCGCCGCGGCCCCGGCCGCCGCAGCCTGCGCCAGGACGCTGGCACCCCCTCGCCGGGCCACCTTGAGGGCGACCAGACCGGCCTCGAGGCCTCCCAGGTCCAGAGCTCGGTCCCAGGCCTCGTCCCAGGCTGCCAGCCCGACTCCGGCGTGGGCCAGGGATGCCTCGATCCGACGCCAGTCCTCCTCCCCGAACGCCTTCAGCGATTCCAGGAATGCCGCGCTGCGATCCACCATGACTCCGAAACCTCTCATGTGATTGGTTGACCAATCAATTTGACTGACTAACCAATCAAACCACTTTTGAGACGCCGCGGTCAAGCCTCGTGCTCGCCTCTTCGGCTCCGGAAGCCCACGTAGAGTGCCACGTCGTATGCGATCTTGAGGCCGCCCCCCAAGTAGAAAGGCAGGCCGAATTGAGCCGCTTGGATGGCAAGACCGGCCAGGAAAGGTCCCGCAACGAGGCCGAGGCCGCGGACCGCGCCGGTCGTCGCCAGTGCCCCGGCGCGATGCGCCGGCGCGACGATGGACACCACATAGGCCTGGCGGGCCGGAACGTCCATCTGCGAGATTGCAAACCGGCAGAGCAGAAGCCCGATCGCCCAAGCCAGGGTTGGGCTCAACGGGATGGCCAGCAGCAGGAGGTTGCTCGGCAGGTGCGTGAAGACCATCGTGTTGACGAGACCGACCCGGCTCGCGAGCCGGCCGGAGAGCTCGTAGCCCGCCGCCTGCAACAGACCGATAGCCGCAAAGCTCGGTCCTAGCACGGAGCTCGGCGCCCCGAAACGGGCGTGGAGCCAGTAAGCGATGACGGCGTTGGCGACGAAGCCCCCGCCCAGCGCGTCGAGCCCGAAGAGAGCGGCCAGGCCCGACAAGCCCCTCAGGTCGAGACGGGTCGTGGGTGGGGTGGCGACCTCCACGGCCCGCGAAAGAAGGAGCGAGAGGACGGCCGTGACCAGCCCGGCCAGCCCGAAGACGATGAACAAGAGGCTGGAGCGATTGAGGTCGGCGGCGCCGCCCGCCGCCAGACCGCCCAAGGCTCCGCCCAGCGCGCCAACCAGCGAGTAGCGGCCGAACGCGAGGTTGCGGGCGCGGGCGTCAACTGCCTCGGCCAGCATCGGCTGCTCCACGGCGAGGAAGGGGCCGACGTCGAGCCCCGCCCCGCCCAGCATCCCCGTGAGGCCGGCAGGGAGCAAAAGCCAAGGCGACTGCGCGAAGGCCAGGTCGAGGCCTGTCATCAGCATCAAGACCCCGGTCAGGGCCAGGACGGGCCGGCGTCCCAACCGCCTGCTGATCGGTGCCGCGACCAGCCCGGAAAGCGCGCCCGCGCCGAGCCCTATCGCGAGAGCGGCGCCGATCTGGGCCGCTGCAAGGCCTTTCCTCTCCAGATGGAGGCCGAGGATCACGGTGCCGAGACCGAAACCGAAGGCACGGACCAAGCGGGCGCTCAGCAGGAGCAGGTAATCGCGTCGCATTTATCAACGGTCATGTTGATTAATTGGGTAGAATTGCGGCCGTGGCGACGCTTCAGATGGACCGCCGGAAAGAGGCGGTCCTGACCTTCCTGAAGGCTAGCGGCCCGACGGGCCTGGCCGAGGTCGCCGCACACCTGGAAGTCTCCAAGCAAGGTGCGCTGCGACACCTGGAGGCCCTCCAGGCCGCGGGGCTCGTCGAGCATGTGAGCGGCAGCCACGAGAGGCCCGGGCGGCCTGGCCATGTCTACCGGCTCACCCCGGCCGCCGCCGAGCACTTCCCGCACAGCCACCGCGAGCTGGCCGGAGAGCTGATCAGCTTCATGAGCCCGAGCGACGTCGACCGCTTCTTCGCCGAGCGAGCCGCCCGCCTGGAGGCCGCTTACGCGGCAGAGCTGGACGGCCTCGGCTTCGAAGACAGGGTCCGGCGCCTGGCCGAGCTGGCGTCCGGCGCCGGCCACATGTCCGAGTTCGTGGACAATGGGGACGGCACCTTCGCGATCAGGCATCACAACTGTCCGATCGCCGACGTCGCCGCGGCCACCGGCCATCCGTGCCGGCGGGAGCAGTCGATGTACGAACGGCTCCTCGGAGCCGAGGCGACCCGGACCAGCTGGCTCGGCAACGCTGACAACGAATGCACTTATGTGGTCAGGGGGAGCAAGTCTTAGTGGCAGACCTGGAGATCCGCGACCTGAGGGTCAGCGTGGAAGGAAGAGAGATCTTGAAGGGCGTCTCGCTGGATGTTTCCAAGGGCGAGGTGCACGCGGTCATGGGCCCGAACGGCTCCGGCAAGTCGACGCTGTCGCAGACCCTCCTCGGCCATCCCGGCTACAAGGTCGAGGGCGGCCGGGTCCGCTTCAAGGGCCAGGACATCCTGGAGCTGACGCCCGACGCGCGGAGCCGCCTGGGACTCTTCCTGGCACTGCAGTACCCGATCGTCGTGCCAGGCATCACCATGAACAACTTCCTGCGCACGGCTCTCAACGCGCACCGGGGCTACGACGGCAAGGACAAGTCGAAGAGCGTCTCGCCGAAGGAGTTCCGCACGCTGGTCGAGCCTTACCTGGAGACGCTTCGGATCGACCGGACGTTCCTCTCGCGCTACATCAACGAGGGCTTCTCCGGCGGTGAGAAGAAGCGCGCGGAGATCCTGCAGATGGCGGTGTTGCAGCCCGAGGTCGCCGTGCTCGACGAGACCGACTCCGGTCTCGACATCGACTCGATCAAGTACGTCAGCGAAGCGATCAACAAGATGCGCGGGCCCGAGCTCGGCGTCCTGATGATCACGCACTACACGCGAATCCTGCAGTTCATCAAGCCCGATTACGTGCACGTGATGGTGGCCGGCCAGGTCGTCGAATCCGGCGGCGCCGAGGTGGCCGACCGGCTCGAGCGCGAAGGGTATGCCCAGTGGGGAGAGGAGGTGGCCTGATGGCGGTCGCGCCAAAAATCTCTGTCGGCGACGATTACCGCGAGAAGTACGGCTTCTACGACCCGGAGAAGTTCATCTTCAAGGCCAAGAAAGGCCTTACCGAAGACGTGGTCCGGGAGATCTCCTGGATGAAATCCGAGCCGGAGTGGATGACGAAGTTCCGTCTCCGCTCGCTCGAGATCTTCCGCAAGAAGTCGATGCCAAACTGGGGCGCCGACCTCTCGCACATCGACTTCGAGAACATCTTCTATTTCCTGCGGGCGAGCGAGAAGCAGGGCAAGACCTGGGACGAGGTGCCGGCGGACGTCAAGCGCACTTTCGACAGGCTCGGCATCCCCGAGGCGGAGCGCAAGTTCCTGGCCGGCGTCAGCGCGCAGTATGAGTCCGAGGTCGTCTACCACTCGCTGCACAAAGAGCTGTCCGACAAGGGAGTCATCTTCCTGGACACCGACAGCGGGCTGCGTGAGCACCCGGAACTCTTCAAGGAGTACTTCGGGACGGTCATCCCGCCCGCGGACAACAAGTTCTCCGCGCTGAACAGCGCCGTCTGGTCGGGTGGCTCCTTCATCTACGTTCCGAAAGGGGTTCGCGTCGACATTCCGCTGCAGGCGTACTTCCGGATCAACGCGGAGAACATGGGCCAGTTCGAGCGCACGCTGATCATCTGCGACGAGGGCAGCTTCGTGCATTACATCGAGGGCTGCACGGCGCCGATGTACACGACCGACTCGCTGCACTCCGCGGTGGTCGAGATCATCGTCAAGAAGGGCGCCCGCTGCCGCTACACGACGATCCAGAACTGGTCGACGAACGTCTACAACCTCGTCACCAAGCGCGCCGTCGCCTACGCCGACGCGACCATGGAATGGGTCGACGGCAACCTCGGCTCCCAGGTCACCATGAAGTACCCGTCCGTCTACATGATGGAGCCGGGCGCCAAGGGCGACGTGCTGAGCGTCGCTTTCGCCGGCAAGGGCCAGCACCAGGATGCGGGCGCCAAGATGGTGCACGTTGCGCCCAACACGACCTCGACCATTACTTCGAAGTCGATCTCCAAGGCGGGTGGACGCACCACGTACCGCGGTCTCGTCAAGGTCTATCCGCAGGCTGAGAACTGCAAGTCGTTCGTCAAATGCGACGCGCTTCTGCTGGACGGCGAATCGCGCTCGGACACTTATCCCTACAACGAGGTCGAAGCGGAAAACGTGACCCTCGGCCACGAGGCCACAGTCAGCAAGGTGTCGGACGAGCAGCTCTTCTACCTGATGAGCCGGGGCATCCCGCTGGCCGAGGCCGAGACGATGATCGTGAACGGTTTCATCGAGCCTTTCACCAAGGAGCTTCCGCTCGAGTATGCGGTGGAGCTGAACCGGCTCATCCAGCTGGAGATGGAAGGCTCCGTCGGCTAGGCCTCATGCCCTTCACAAAGGAATCCGTGGAGGAGATCGCGAGCCTCCACGAGGAACCCGACTGGCTCCGTAAGCGCCGCCGCGAGGCGTTCGACGTCTATGAGCGTCTCGATCTGCCATCCAAGATCGACGAGGAGTGGCGGCGAGTCGACTTCAAGGGCTTGAAGCTCGACGGATTCCGGTCCTTCGAAGAACCAGATGGCGCCGCTCCTGGACTTCCGATCGAGGGCGCGGCGGGCGTGCTTCGCCAGCGCGGGTCAGCGCCCGGCAAGGTCGAGCTTGATCCTGAGCTGGCCGCCAAGGGCGTCGTCTTCCTGCCGCTGAGCCAGGGGGCCAGGGAGCACCGCGACCTCGTCGAGAAGCGGCTCTTCAGCGAGGTGCGAGCCGACCGCGACAAGTTCGCTGCCGTCCACGCCGCACTCTTCAGCGGCGGCACTCTTCTGTATGTCCCCGACTTCGTCGAGATCGAAGAGCCTCTCGTCGGTCAGTACTGGTCGAGCGGAGGCGGCGCCGCCGTTCTCCCCCATACCCTGATCGTTGCCGGGAAGGGCGCCAAGTTCAACTACCTGGACGAGTTCCTCTCGCCCTCGCTCGACGAGCCGGCGCTGACGAGCGGGTCAGCCGAGATCTTCCTCGGCGAGGGGGCGCAGGTCGGCTATGTCGCCCTCCAAAAGTGGGGCCGCCACGCCTACCAGTTCGCCAACCAGCGCGTGCATGTGGGCAAGGAGGCGACCGCCCGGCTCTTCAACGTCACCCTCGGCTCGCGCTTTGCGAAGGTGCGCGTCGAGGCCAACCTACAGGGGCCGGGCGGCATGGCCGAGCTGAAAGGCATCTACTTCGCGTCCGAGGACCAGTTCTTCGACTTCCACACGCTGCAGGACCACCAGGTCGGCCAGACCACCTCCGACCTGCTCTTCAAGGGCGCCCTGCGCGGCACCTCGCGCACCGTCTATGCCGGTTTGATCCGGATCGAGAAGGACTCGGCCCGCTCGGATGCCTACCAGGCAAACCGCAACCTGCTGCTCTCAAAGCAGGCGAAGGCGTACTCGATCCCGATGCTGGAAATCATCAACAACGACGTGCGCTGCACGCACGGCGCCACGGTCGGCCCGATCGACGCCGAGCACCTCTTCTACCTGGAGAGTCGCGGCATCCCGAAGTCGGTGGCGCAGCGGATGATCGTGCAGGGCTTCTTCGGTGAGGTCGCCGACCGGATCCCGTTCGAGCAGGCGCGCCGCCTGGTCGCGGAGGAGCTGGAGGCCCGCCTTGGGTAGGGAGCGCGTGGCCGGCACCGCCGAGATCCCGCCGGACACGCTGCGACGGGTGGAGGTCGCCGGCGTCCCGGTCTGCCTCGCGCACACGCAGGATGGCGGGTTTTACGCGATCAACGACGTCTGCACGCATGAGGAGTATTCGCTCAGCGAAGGCGAGCTCTGGGAGTTCGAGGTCGAGTGCCCGCAGCACGGGTCCCGCTTCGACGTGCGGACCGGTGCTGTGAGGTTTCTGCCGGCCGTGATCCCGGCTCAGGTCTACGCGGTGGAGGTCGTGGATGGCGACGTTTACGTCAACGTCTAGACAGCCCTTCAACGCCGAGCATGTGCGCAAGGACTTTCCCTTCTTCGAGACAGGCGTCGCCTACCTGGACTCCGCCAACACCTCGCAGCGGCCGCGTCACGTGCTGTATGCGATGGACGAGTACTTCGAGCAGTTCAACTCGAACGTGCACCGCGCCGCTTACCACGTCTCCGAGGTGGCCACGGAAAGATATGAAGGGACGCGCGAAGCGGTTCGCCGCTTCATCAACGCGCACTCCGCGAAGGAGGTCATCAACACCCGCGGCACCACGGAAGGGATAAATCTGGTCGCCTATTCCTGGGGCCAGAAGAACATCAAGGCCGGCGACCTCATCGTGCTGACGATCCTGGAGCACCACTCGAACATCGTCCCCTGGCAGATCCTGGCCGCCAAGACCGGCGCCCGGCTGGAGTGGGTCGACGTGGACGAGCAGGGAGAGCTCCGCCTGGAGCAGTACCACGCGCTGCTCGAGCAGAAGCCGAAGCTGGTCACCTTGAGCCAGATCTCGAATGCGATCGGGACGATCAATCCAGCCAAGCAGATGGTGCACGACGCCAAGCGGGCCGGCGCCACAGTGCTGGTGGACGGCGCACAGGGCGCGCCCCACCAGGGCGTCGACGTGCGTGACCTCGGCTGCGACTTCTACGCCTTCAGCGGCCACAAGATGCTGGGGCCGACCGGCGCCGGCATTCTCTGGGGCAGGCGCGAGCTGCTGGAGGCGATGGACCCCTTCATGGCCGGTGGCGACATGATCAAAGCGGTCCGCCAGGAGGGCACGACGTACGCCGACCTGCCCCTGAAGTTCGAGGCCGGCACGCAGGCCGTCGCCGAGGTGATCGGCCTGGGCGCCGCGATCGAGTACCTGGAGGGCCTCGGCATGGAAAACATCACGAGGCACGAGCGGGAGATCACCGAATATGCGATGGAAGCGCTCTCGGAGCTACCCGGCCTGCGCATCTTCGGACCGCCTGTCGAGCGCCGCGCCGGGGTGGTCTCTTTCGAGGTCGAGGGCATCCACCCGCACGACCTCTCCACCATCGTCGACCGCCACGGAGTCGCGCTGCGCGCGGGACACCACTGCGCGATGCCGCTCATGATCCGGCTGGACGTTCCCGCCACCTCGCGGGCGTCGTTCTACGTCTACACGATCAAAGACGACGTCGACCGTCTCGTAGAAGCCGTTGCCGACGCGCAGAGGATCTTCGCCTGATGCCCGGACAAGATCTAGGCGTTGATGAGCAGTTTTACCGGGAGTACATCCTCGACCACTACAAGAACCCGCGAAACTTCGGCCACATCGAGCATCCGACGTACACGCACGAGGAGGACAACCCACTGTGCGGCGACGTCGTCGGCATCGACCTGCTGGTCAAGGACGGGGTGGTCGACGACATCAAGTTCCACGGCCGGGGGTGCGCGATCTCGCAGGCGTCGGCGTCGCTGCTGACCGAGCGGATCAAGGGCATGTCCCTCGACGAGGCGCGCACGATCGGCAAGGAAGATGTGCTCTCCGAGCTGGGTATAGACATATCGCCGGCCCGCATCAAATGCGCCCTGCTTTCCTTGAAAGTGCTGAAGGCGGGCGCTTGGGGGCTGGGCGAATGGCCTGGAGAAGAAGAGGGATGAGCGAGGAAGCTTTCAAGGAAGTCGACGTCAACACGGTCAAGAGCCTGCTCGAGGACGGCTACGAGATAGTCGACGTCCGCGAGGACTGGGAATGGAAGAAAGGCCACATCCCCGGCGCCAAGCACGTCGTGCTGAGCTCGATCCTGGGCAACCCGCGCGGGCAGTCCTTCCGTGACAAGACCATCTTTCAGTGCGCCGTCGGGGAACGCTCGGCCGTAGCCTCCGAGATGGCGGTCGCGCTCGGCGTGCGCGACGTGATCAACTTCCGAGGCGGATTCCAGGCCTGGAAGGCGGCCGGACTGCCGGTGGAGGAGGATCAGAAGGCATGAACGCGACGCTCACCGAGGGCGAGGTCCTGGAGAAGCTGCACGAGTGCTACGACCCGGAGATCCCGGTCAACATCGTCGACCTGGGCCTGGTCTACGAGATCAACATCCAGCCCGAGAAGGAGCGCGTTGACGTCAAGATGACGCTGACCGCGCTTGGCTGCCCGATGGCGGGCGAGGTCATGGACGACGTCCGCCAGCACCTGCTCGAACTGCCCGGTGTGAAGGACGCCGGCGTCGAGATCGTCTACGACCCACCGTGGTCCCCGGAGCGGATGTCCGAGGAAGCCCGGTGGGAGCTGGGGATGGCTTAGCCGACGTGCGGCCAGGCGTCGAGCACGCTGGTCAGCCGCGAAGGTGACTCGGCGGCGCCGCCGATGTCGTAGATAAAGGTCTGGTCGGTGAGCACGTTCCCGCCGAGCCCGCAGTGGTCGGCGTCAGTGCAGGGCCGCTCGCCCTGGTACCAGACAAGGTTGTTGTTCAGGAACCGCACGCCCGCCCGGCCTGGGGGAGACGTATTGGAGATGCTGTTTCCCTGCACGCTGTAGAAGCCGATGCCGCCGATGCCGCTCGAGCTTCGAAAGTAGTAAGCGATCCAGCGCCCGTCCGGCGAGGACTTCGGACGGATCCAGTGGATCGCGAGCAGGTCGGACTGCCCCGTGCTCGGGTCCCAGCGCTTGATCGCCCCGAGGCTGTCGCGGTAGAAGAGCCGGCTCGGCTGGGAAGCCCAGACGCCCATCGTCACGTCGCTCGTGGAGTAGGCCAGGGAGCCGTCCGAGGCCCGGCGGACCTGGTCCGCGGCGGTCGACTCGCTGCCGCCGGTCTGAAACGTCTGCACCAATCCGATGTACTGCCCGTCGGTTGAGAAACTCAAGAAGTAGTCGTCCTCGTCGGGGTTGCCGCCCCGGGCCGGAACCCGCGGAAGTGTGGTGAGGACGTGGTCCCCGGCCGCCGACTTCAAGTGCCAGCCGTCAGAGCCCAGGTAGGTTACCTGGTCCGGATTGTTCGGCTGCCACGAATAGGTTCCGACTGCGAATCCGGTACCGGGGGTAGCGACCAGGGTCGTCGCACCGCTATTGAGGTCGGCTTTACCAGCTGCCCCGCGGCGTTGGCGTCGTGCAGCCGACCAGCACCAGCACCAGGGCCAGGGCCACCCTCCTCATCTCGAACGCGAACCGTATCCGAAACGCGGCGTCCTCGCTGAGCCGACCGGACAATTAGCGAAATGGGCGGAGGACACACTCACGCGCAGCCGGGCGCCTACGACGATCGCGATGCTGTGAAAGCCGTCGTCGTGAGCGCTGTCGCGCTCGGAGCGGCCGCTGTGGTCGAAGCGGTGGCGGCGCTGGTGGGCCATTCGGCGGGCGTGCTCGCCGACAGCCTCCACAACTTCGGGGACGTCCTGACGACGGCCATCCTGCTGGCATCGTTCTGGCTGGCGCGGCGGCCGGCCACCCGCCGCTTCCCGGCCGGGTTCGGCCGGATCGAAGACGTGGCGACGCTCCTGATCATCGTCGTGATCGTGCTCACCGCCGCCCTGGCGGCAGCCGAGTCGATCCGCAAGCTCTATTCGCCCGATCCGGTCGGCAGCATCGGCTGGAACCTCATCGCCGCGGCCGCCGGGGTGGTTGCCAACCTGGGGGTTTCGGAATACAAGATCAGGGTCGGCCGCGGGCTCAAGAGCCCGGCTCTCGAGGCCGACGGCGTGCACTCGCGCATCGACGCGCTGGTCTCGGCGGGAGCTTTCCTGGGGGTGCTCGCGAGCTGGCGCGGCCTCCAGCTCGCCGACCCCGTCGCCGGACTGCTGATCACGGCGATGATCCTTTACATCCTGGCCGGCACCATCCGCCAGCTCTTCTACCGGATGATGGATGCGGTCGACCCCGAGCTGCTCGACGAGATCGAAGCCCACGCCCGGGCCGTGCCGGGCGTGCTGGGCATCCACGACGTGAACGCACGCTGGGTCGGCCGCGAACTGGCCATCGTCATGCACGTCGACGTGGACCCGAAACTGAGCTTGAAGGAAGCTCACGCCCTGGCCAGCAAGGTTGAGAAGGAGGTCGGAGAGGCGGTGCCGGCGGGTCGCCTCGACGTCCACATGGACCCCGGGACCGGCCGTCACCAGCACGGCCCTTAAGCAAGCTAC
>Ga0209577_10001465_pt1 | contig 23354 bp, 21 predicted proteins | sample GraSoiAngelo_109_FD_185874 | JGI IMG/M metagenome (GOLD analysis project Ga0209577, IMG submission 185874) | Grasslands soil microbial communities from the Angelo Coastal Reserve, California, USA - 14_0903_12_20cm (SPAdes) (version 2) | ecosystem: Environmental > Terrestrial > Soil > Grasslands...
CGACAGAGAAATTAAAAGAGCGGTTCGATGCGACATACGACGCAGCCATCGTCGTTGGTGCTCGCGATTGGCATCAGGGAGTACTGGGCATTGTGGCGTCGCGGATCGCTCGTAGATATCACCGACCAACGATCGTGATTGGTTTTGACGAGAATGGAATTGGCAAAGGGAGCGGACGAAGCATCGAGGGATTGAATCTCGTCGAAGCGTTAAGCCGTTGCGCGGAGAGACTCGATAAATTTGGCGGACACGAAATGGCTGCAGGTCTTGCCTTGCACGAGGAAAATTTCGACTTGTTTGCCGAAGCATTTCGCAAGGCTGCACGGGAGGTCCTTTCCGAAGAAGCTCTTCAACCTTGCGTGCGACTGGACCATGAACTGGCTTTCACGGAGATCGATATGGATTTTCTACGCTGGCACGAAATGTTGCAGCCATTTGGAAGCGGAAATACCCAGCCGCTTTTTCTGGCGCGCGAGGTTGAACCGGTCGCGCTCCCCAGAGTAGTCAACGAAAAGCATCTCATCTTTCGTCTGCGTCAGGGCAATCGCCATCGGCGCGCAGTTTTTTTTGACGGTGTGGCAAATCCGCTGCCGCCAACGCCGTGGGACATCGCATTTCGGATTCGCGCAGACGAGTATGAGGGCGAAACCCTGGTCGGCATGCAGATTGAAGCGGTGCGACAAGCGGAACGCCACGCTTGTGAACACTGATCTGTGAACAACGTAAAGTCACATAATCGATCAGAGATCGATCACGGATCATCGATGTCCCCAAACCCGTTGCCCAAGCAGGTTCCAGTTTCGCAACCACTCGAAGACCTCAATTGGATTCCACGACCACGTTTGCTCGCGTTGCGACGTCTCGGAATCGAAACGATGGAAGATTTGCTTACGCATTTTCCGCGGCGCCATGAGGACCGGACGGAATTCCCAAAGTTTCCCCGTGAAGAGAGCGATGTTCCGATCTGTCTTTGCGGGGAGGTGACCAAAACATCGCTTCGGCGTTTTGGCGGTTGGAAGAAAATTTTCGAGGCCACGTTGCAAGAATCGAACCCAAACGCGCTGAGCGAGCCGCTGGTGTGCCGATGGTTCAATTTGCATTATGTGCAAAAAATGATCGCCACCGGTCAACGCATGGTCGTCTTTGGCAAGCCGCGGCTACGCGGAAAGCGAATTTGCATGGACCATCCGGAGTTCGAAGTCATTGAAAATGACGAGGAGATCTCGATCCATTTTCGCAGAATCACGCCGATTTACCCTGCGACCGAAGGTCTTTCGCAGCGCGTCTTGCGGAGCATGATTTACCGGCTGCTGAACGAGCTTCCTTCCGGTGACGCTGGCTTGGAGACATTGGCGCCGCGCAACCTTGTTCAAGGTGAGAAACGCGATGCGATTCGCGCAATCCATTTCCCGGATAGCTGGGAAGCGCGGGATGCGGCGCGCGAACATTTGGTGCTTACTGAGTTTTTCACGATGCAGATGGTCATAGCGTCGCGACGCACCGATGCCTCAACCCGACGTGGCGAGACACACTGTGGGGCCGGCGCGCTGCTGGATGGGTTTCTGAAGTCGTTACCATTCGAGCTAACTAGTGCGCAATCTAAGGTGATCGGCGAGATCCGGCACGATCTGGCGGCAAGCCATCCGATGAATCGTTTGCTACAGGGCGACGTAGGCTCGGGAAAGACCGTTGTCGCTATCGCTGCAATGCTGCTCGCCATCGAGGGCGGCTATCAGGCTGCGTTCATGGCGCCTACACAAATCCTGGCGGAGCAACATTATGATGTCTTGCGGCGCTGGCTCGAGCCGCTGGGCGTGCGCCTGGCGCTGCGAACCGCCGCTCGTCAAGAGGAAAGCGGACCATTGCCGCTTTTTGTGGGTCAAGAAACCTCGTCGGCCCACGAAGAACCACAAATCATCGTTGGAACTCATGCGCTGCTATATGACAAAGTCGCATTTGCAAACCTCGGGCTCGTAGTGATTGACGAGCAGCATAAGTTCGGTGTTGCACAGCGTGCCCAATTGAGCGCGCGCGAGCCGGCACCTGACGTGCTGGTGATGACTGCTACTCCGATCCCGCGCACCTTGACGATGACTATTTACGGCGATCTCGATCTATCGACCATCGATGAGATGCCGCGGAACCGAAGAAAAATCATTACCGCCGTGCGCGATGAGTCGAAGCTCGGCGAAGTGCTTGCCTTTTTGAGAACGCAGTTGGAAGCAGGCCACCAGCTTTATGTGATTTATCCGTTGATCGATGAAAGTGAAAAGCTCGATGCGAAAGCTGCCGCGGCGGAGTATGAACTGTGGCGAGAACGTTTGCGTCCGTTTCGCTGCGAGCTGCTCCACGGCCGAATTCCTCCGTCGGACAAGCAGGAGATCATGGACCGCTTTCGCCGCGGTGAGACAAGCGCGCTGATCAGCACGACCGTGCTCGAGGTCGGCGTGGACGTTCCCAACGCAACCGTGATGCTTATCGAAAACGCAGAGCGTTTTGGGCTTGCGCAACTGCACCAGCTTCGCGGACGAATCGGGCGAGGGGAGTACAAGTCCTATTGCATCCTACTCACCCCAGCCCAAGTGAAAGAGGCTTCGGCAAAGCTGGCCGTTTTAGAAAGAACCACTGACGGCTTCGAAGTCGCCGAAGCAGACTGGGAATTGCGCGGCCCAGGCGATCTACTGGGCACAGCCCAGAGCGGCCTGCCTGCGCTCAAAATCGGTAACCTAAAGGCAGACGCGAATTTGATGCGACGCGCTCGCGCAGCCGCCGTCTCGACTTTCGAAAGGGACCCGCTTCTGGAATTGCCTCAGAATCAACGTTTCCGGCGCTTAATTGTCGAACAAGAGGGACGAACCTTTTCTAACGTTAGTTAATGAAAAACTTTGCGAAATTTTTGCTATTTGTCCTGCTCGTAAGCGCGGGAATTTCTCTGCTATACGACTATCGCCTGAAGCATGGCGGCCTGAATCTGCCCTCCGCCCGCAAGGCGGAAAAGTACACACTGGCATCGAATCCGAGCGTGGATCCGAAGCAAGTCCCGTCGCTGGAGGCGTTGAACCGGGAGCGACGCGCACTCGTCAAAAGCGTGATCCCTTCAGTTGTAGCCGTGAAGACCTCAAAGAAGGTTGCTGTCCAGCGTCAATACGAACTTGATCCGTTCGAGTTTTTCTTTCGTAATCGGCGGCAACTTCGTAGTCCACGGGACGAGACCCTCGTGCAAAACTCGCTCGGCTCGGGTGTGATCGTAACAAACGAAGGACATATCATCACAAACAGTCACGTGGTCACCGATCAAGAAGGCAATCAGGTTGATCAAATTGAGGTGCAATTAAGCGACGGCCAGACGAAGAAGGCGCGCTTAGTCGGTGCAGATTCTGAGGTCGATCTGGCTGTGCTCAAGATTGACGATCCGAACGTCAAACCACTCAAACTTGCCGATTCAGACATGGTGCAGCCGGGAGATTTTGTTCTGGCCATCGGGAATCCATTTGGATTCGAAGAAACCGTGACAGATGGAATCATCAGCTCAAAAGGCCGGCCAAACCGGACGGATTTCTTTGGTGATTTCATTCAAACCAACGCCGCGATTAATCCGGGAAACAGCGGCGGACCGCTGATCAACCTTCGTGGCGAAGTGATCGGAATCAACACGGCGATCGCTTCGACCACCGGCGGCTCGCAGGGGATCGGTTTCGCTATTCCGTCAAACACAGTGCGCACCGCGTTGGAGAGCCTGCTCAAGCAGGGACGAATCATCCGCGGCTATCTCGGCATCCAGACGCGAGCGTTGCAGCCCGATGAAACCAGCTCGGATACGGACGGAGTCACAGTCGCGGACGTGATGCCTGGATCGCCCGCAGCCCAGGCGGGAGTTCAACCAGGTGATGTCATCCAAAAATTCGATGGTCGCGATGTAAAAAATTTCAACGCGCTGCGAACCCTCGTGGCCCAGACCCCATTGAATAAACAAGTAGACCTGGAAGTTCTGCGTAATGGAAAACCGCTCCAGGTGAAAACGCAGATTAAAGAGCAACCGATTGATTACCAGGGTTCGGGTGTCACGCCTCGAGGGAACCAACCACAACCACCGCCACAACCGCAGCCGCAACGCCCGAGGACACCCAGTGACCAACAAGCAGCCGGCGGCGCTCTGTCTTCAATTCACGTTGAAGAATTAACTCCAGAAACAGCGCACCAGCTGGATCTGCCTGCCAATGTGCAGGGTGTTTTGGTTGCTGGGGTCGATCCCGACAGTGGCGTAGCGGAATTGCGAAAAGGCGATGTGATCGAAGAAATCAATCAACAACCGGTTACATCAGTTGCGGAATACAATAAGATCGCTGCCTCGCTTGATTCCGGCCAGCCGCAAGTCTTATCCGTGTGTCGCGGACGGATGCGCTCATTCCTAGTCCTGCGACCGCGATAGCTGTAGCCGCCTCGCTGTGTCGAGGCGTTACCTATGGGAATGACTGGCACGGCGATGCAGAGCCGTGGCTGCAACTTACGAGCAGAAAATATTCCTCAGCACGCGATCGCGTGACGGCGGCAAACGCCGGAGAGCATTTCCCATAGCGCGTCTAGAACGCGGCTCACCGACGCTTTCACTGATTCGAAATTTCGGTCGTCGATATAACGATTCAGCATTTCACGTTCAGTAGCGGAATGCTCGCGGTCCGCCTCGATGTGAACGGTGAAATATTCGTAATGCTCAGGTTTGGTGAATCCGTAGTGTTTCTTGAGTCCATCAATCTTCGATTCACAAATCGCCGGGATTTGGCTTTCGTACGCGTACAGTGCGCCCAGTCCTTCCGCCGTTGATCCCTGACCGCAAACAGAGCGGAATGTGTCGATCAACTTTTTCGTTTCCGGTCGTTTGTCGCTCTGCGCAAGCTCGACATCTTCGACGCCGAGACCATCTGCGAACTCTTTCCAAAGCTCCGGATGATTTGGCGAGCCAGATTCTTCGTCTATCAAATTGTTGAGCAATTGTTTTCGTGTGTTCTGATCATCACACTTCGCATGCACCGCCGACAGATACGTCGGAAATGCCGCAACGTGGTGATAGTACTGCTGCGCATAATCTGTGAGTGCGTCCTTGCTTAATTCCCCGCGCACCCACGCGAGATAAAACGGATGCTTCAAAAGATGTTTCTGCGCGATGTCCTTGTCGATATTGTCGAGATATTGATTCATAAAATCGGTTAAGTGTGCTTATAAGCGCAGGCTAAATCACTGCAAGTGTTAATATGATTTCCCGATAATAGCCCGGCGTTTTAACGCTGGGTTCACTGTAATATGACAGGTCGAGTCTCGACAGGGACGAAAGGAATATGCTGGCCGTACCTCGGCGGAATCGCGAAGGCAAATAAAATCAAAGCGCCCGCCGTCGGCGGAATATTCGCAATGAAACCGAGCACTATCGCACACGATCCTTTCCCGAAGAATTCAAAGCGATGCTTCGGCGGCACGGCCTTACGTATGACGAGCGAATGCTCGATTGATTCTTTCGTCCCTTCCGGGAGTCGCTTCCCAGGAACCCATATGCCCAGCGTTAAAACGCTGGGCTATTTTCTTTTGCGCCTATTGGCGCTAGACGTGCTCACACGGACTTTAAAATGTGTTTGATGCCGCGGACAGGAATGACGACCCAGGCAGGCCGATTGTTCAACTCGTACCCAATTTCATAAACGGCTTTATCGAGCAAGTAGGCTTCGATCATGATTTGAAGGTCCTCGCTGTTTTCCGGGATGAAGACGGCGTTGCCTGTTGTCTTCAAGTAGCTCTGCAGAAAGAGGCTGCCCATGTGACGATACCAGAGATCGGCCCACCGTTCCAGAAATGGCACATCCTCTTTGCGCATGGCCGGTTGCCAAAGCGCGCTGTAGGCGGCGTATTGAAAGGACCGCATCATGCCGGCGACATCACGGAGGGCGGAGCGTTTCAGTTTGCGCTCGCTGAGCGGTCGCGCCGGTTCACCTTCGAAGTCCAAAATGACAAAGTCTTTTCCTGTATAAAGCAATTGACCAAGATGATAGTCGCCGTGAATCCGGATCTTCGCGGCATTGGTGCGTCGATCGAGTAACCGTTTTTCTCGTGCGAGTATCTCTTGTTCAGCGCTGAGGACTTCCTTTGCTTCGTCGCGGAAAGTCGCTGGAAGGTCGGATAATTTCTTTTCCAAAAGAGTAAACGCGCGTCGCAGCGACGCCCGCATGTTTTGGTAAACGGAGCGTTGCGCCATCGTGTTGAATGGCTCGGGGCGAAACGCCGGAACGTCCAGCGACGATGCGAGCGCGAGGTGCAATTCGCCGGTGCGTTGGCCGAGCAACATCGTTTTCTCAGGATAGACTCCGCCAATCAGCTCATCGAGTAGCGTTCCCGGAGGTGCGATTTCATTCTGAAGGTCGGCCTTGCGCGCCAGTACGCGCTCGTAATAACGCCCTACTGCGTCCAGGGTGAGCACCCAACCATCACCCTGGTTAGCGATGGCACGTTGCAGCAAACACACTACGGTCGGTTCCGCTTTCGGGCGGCGATATTCCATCGCGCCGACAAACGCCGGTACATTTGGAAACTCGGTGCGCTCTGTAAGAAACCGAGTTATTTCAACGTCGGGATTAACCCCATCCTCGATCTTACGGTAGAGTTTCAGGAAAAATTTATTATCGAAGAGCATCGACGAGTTGCTCTGCTCTATTCCTAGCACCTGCGAATCCCCGGGCAGAATGGCTTGATCAGTTTCAAAAGATCTGGCTGTGGTGCCGACGAGCTCGCCGGCATGGCCCTTCATCGCCTGGTGCTTTAGGATTGTGTTAAACAACTTCGAGCGACATTCCGCATCCCATGTTCCATCAAACAGAATCTTTTCTCCGTTACCTTCGAAACGCGCGATTACGGCGTGCGGAGCAGCCCGAGAAACGGCGCGTGCAGCATCGCCCGAGGCGATTTGGACCGGGAGAACATACGTCTCGGTGGGTGCATCGAGATAATTCACTTCGACGAACCAAAGTTGGGCAGCATTGGAGTCTTCCGACATCGCAGGCTGCTCAATGACCTTCAAATTACGAAAAGCTCGCGCTTTCGAACCGAACCAGCGGCAGGTCTGAAGATACCGGGGCAAGATTTCGCCTTCGATCGCAGCGCGTTGACCATTAGCCAACAGCGTCTTCAATTCCATTGGTGCACTGATCACCGGCACCGCTCTCTTTCTCGGCGCGCGACGTCCATCGGTTGGCGCATGCAGCGCAAACCAGTAGTGGGCATGCGGGCCCAGCGTTATGACGTAGCGAGATTTTCTAATTGGCCGAAAGAGATTGCGGCTAAAAACTTCCATCGGTACGCAACCGGCGAAGCGCGAGAGATCCAGTTCCGCCGATTGAGCAAAGCGCGACAGATTCACGATCACCAAAATGATTTCATCCCCGTATCGGCGAAGGAAGGCGAGAACCTTGGGATTGTCGGGATAGAGAAATTCAAGCGAGCCGCGCGAAAACGCCTTGAAATTTTTCCGCATGGCGATGACTCGGCGTGTCCACCAAAGCAACGAAGAGAGATTTTTCTGCTGGTTTTCTACGTTGATGGCTTCGTAGTGATATTCGGGGTCGATCGTAACCGGTAGGTAAAGCTGCTGCGGATTTGCTCTGGAAAATCCGGCGTTGCGGTCGGGGCTCCACTGCATTGGAGTCCGGCAACCGTTGCGATCGCCGAGATAGAAATTGTCGCCCATGCCGATCTCATCTCCGTAATAAATGATCGGAGTACCAGGCATCGAAAACAGCAGTATATTGAGCAGCTCGATTTTGCGGCGGCTGTTTACGAGCAACGGCGCAAGGCGCCGGCGAATTCCAAGATTAATCCGAGCATGCGGATCGGTGGCGTAAACGCGATACATGTAGTCACGCTCTTCGTCTGTGACCATTTCCAGGGTTAGCTCGTCGTGATTGCGCAGAAACATTGCCCACTGGCATTGCTCGGGAATCGACGGAGTCTGTTCCAGGATATCGATGATCGGAAACCGATCCTCCATTTGCAGCGCCATGAACATGCGCGGCATGAGTGGAAAGTGGAAATTCATGTGCGATTCGTCGCCATTGCCGAAGTAAGCGGCGGCATCTTCCGGCCACTGGTTCGCCTCCGAAAGCAGCATGCGATTTGGAAATTTAGCGTCGATGTGAGCGCGCAGTTTGCGGAGGTATTGATGCGTTTCTGGCAGATTTTCGCAGCTCGTGTTCTCTCGCTCGTAAAGGTACGGGATCGCGTCGAGACGAAGCCCATCTACGCCCAGACCCAGCCAGAAATCGCAGACTTTCTCCACGGCATCGTGCACGGCCGGGTTATCAAAGTTCAGGTCTGGCTGATGGGAATAAAAGCGATGCCAATAATAAGCTTTTGCGAGAGGATCCCACGCCCAGTTCGATGTTTCGAAGTCTTTGAAAATGATTCGCGAATCCTTGTATTTTTCTGGCGTTTCACTCCACACATAAAAGTCTTTGTAGGCGAGATCGTCGCTGGAGACGCCGGTGCCGGTTGCGCGTGATGTTGATTGATTGCCGCCGGAGTCACCGACTCCCGCGGCAGCTACCGCGCGCCGCGACTTTTGAAACCACGGATTTTGATCGGAAGTGTGATTGATAACCAGCTCTGTGATGACGCGCAGATTTCGCGCATGCGCCGCGTCAAGGAATGCGCGGAAATCATCGAGCGTGCCGAAATTTGGATTGACGTCGAAATAATCGGCGATGTCGTATCCGTCGTCCCGCAGCGGCGATGGATAAAAAGGCAGGAGCCAGATGGCATTAATGCCGAGTTCCTGAAGATAATCCAGTTTCTCGATCACTCCGCGAAAGTCGCCCATGCCGTCGCCGTCGCTGTCGCAAAACGTTTTGACATGCATTTCGTAGATGATTGCATCTTTGTACCACAACGGATCCACGCTCGTTTGAGTCTCCCCTTGCGCCATGCGTTTAATCTTTGCCGCACAAAACGCAGTACGCAATCACCGGTTGAACGGTTGTTCCCAGTAAATCATTTTTTTATCGCCGGTGGCTGGAAACCGGTGGACGAAGGTATCTATGCAGCTTAAGAGACTGAATACGGACTCCGCGTGCGCGCGGCGCTAATTGAGCTACTGCGTTTTCTTGACTTCTCATGGCACGATCTAAGGTCATTTCTTCCGCGCGGCGCAAACCAAGAAAACGTCCGCGCCTCACGAAATCGCGAACGAAAGCGGTCTCCATTGTCCCGCAACTCGAGCCGGGAGCCCCGAGTGACTTGGAATTAATGACGGCGATCCAGGGGGAAGACGCCGACGCGCTCTCTCAGCTCTACGATCGATATAACGGCATTTTGAAGGCGCTTATTTTGCGAGTGATTCACAATGAAGCCGAGGCTGATGATCTCTTACAGGAGATTTTCATGGAGATTTGGAACCAGGCGAAAAACTTCTCTTCGCAAAAGGGCAAACCGCTTGGCTGGATGGTGACATTGGCCCGGCGGCGAGCGATCGACGGGTTGAGGAAAAAGCAAGCTTATGCGCGCGCGGAAGAACGCCTGCAGAATGAAACCGAACAGCAGCCTGACGCATGGGTACATAATGCTACCGAAGAAGAGATTGTGCTCAGTGACACGCGTCACCTCATTCAGAAAGTAATCGCAGGCCTGCCGCCAGCTCAACAACAGGCTATCGACCTGGCATTTTTTCGAGGGATGAGCCAGCGCGAAATCGCCGCGAAAACGAATACACCCTTAGGCACGGTGAAGACCAGGCTTGAACTTGGACTTAAAAAAATCTATGACGGCCTCAAGGAGTTGAGAGGTGAACTTTAAGGAATTCCAGAACCGATCCCGGCTCTACGTCATTGGCGCGTTGGAGGCGGAAGAGCTGGAGGAATTCGAAGAGGCGCGGAAAAAATTTGGAAAAAAGGCCGAAGATTACATCGGCGAATGTTACGGGTTACATGAAGCATTTGCGCTGAGTCTGCAACCGGCGAAATCCTCAGCCGCGATCAAGAACCGCCTGATGGCCATGGTGCGCACTCGGAAAGAGACGTAGCCGCGTGTCTTTCAACCGTCCAGTTCGCGCAGTATGAATTCTTGGAGAAAACCGTAGAAGTTTATCTGAAAAAGGCTCAGATCCCGGCGCGATCCGATGGGCGAGCGAAGGTGGTCGCTTAGCTCGCTTTCAGTGAAATTATTCTTTGCAGCGATGACCAGGCGGGCCTGATTAAGCGCGCTCAGCCAGGCATCGGTATGTTTGGCGGGAATGCGCAAGGTACGATTTGCCAGGCTTTTTTCGTTGCCGTTTAGTTGCTCTAAATCGGCGGCCACCGTTTCTGTGGCACTCTGAAAAAGGCGTCGCAGTTCAGGTTCGACGTATGTCTTCCACTCTGCGCACAGCTCCGGTTCTTTTCCGTTTGTAGGGGAACTAAAGAGACGTTGCTCTGCAGCCGGTATCCCGTCTGGGCTGGTGCTCGCCGGAATCTGCCGAAGGAGCTCGGCAAGAAACGGGTCTAACTCGGAGATCTCAATCTGGTCGTTCTGCCGGCAAATCTCCATATCAACTGATCTTTTCCAAAGTGGCGAGCAGAAGATAGCCGTGTAACTGCTGCACATAAAGCTCGGCTGGTTCCCGCATGCCGGCCCACAAGATCGAATGTCCCTTGTGATGCACTTCAAGCATATGTCTTTCAGCCTTCTCGCGTGGATAGCCGAACACCCGTTGAAAAACCATGGTCACGTAGCTCATCAAATTCACGGGGTCATTGTGAACCACTATTTGCCAGGGAAGATCGAGATCTTCTTCCGAACGCGTTTCCTTAGTCGGCTCAGCTATCGTTACAGAGCCAGTCTCATCTAAAATATGAGTCATTCCGCCTGTTTCTTTACTCTGCGCCCGGCATCCGACACTCCGCCGTCGCTCGCGACTCATGGTGAAAACGCTAACATACCACGCTGTCAGTTCAAACAAGCGGTAGCACCCTGTAGCCGACATCGGTGAGGCCGGTTCTTGGGATCATTCGTTCCGTCGGGGTCATCGATTTCGGCTACAGTCACGAAGAACTTTTTCCTGGGTCCTCTCCATTTCCCGCGCGCCAGGCTGCAGTCGATCGTCAAACCCGTGCAGATGTAGAAGCCCATGGACAATATAGAGGCGAAGCTCGCTCGCGAGCAAGGTTCCGAAGGCACGCGCATGTCGCTTTGCTGTCTCGACGCTGATGAAGATTTCGCCGTGTCGAAAAGTAAGCACGTCGGTCGGACCCGTTTGATGCATAAATTTCCGATGTAACGAGGCCATCCGCCGATCCGAGATGAGCCAGACAAAAACTTCATCCAATCTCCTCAGGTCTGTATTCTTCTCGTCGCGTAGTTGCAGAGATTTTCGCACCGCTTTTGTGGCGAAATCTTGAAGCTCGCCAACATTGACACGGATTTTTCGCTGACGATTGCGCACGAAAATGTCCGGAGCTGTCATTCTGAGCGGAGCGAAGAATCTCAGATTATTTCTGCTGGGCAATCGAAAACAATAATCAGGAATGTTTCGCTTCGGTCAACGTGACATGAGGTTACGCCGGCGGTCTTTGCTCTGATTGAAAATTGCGGGTAATTAATCGCGCACCTTTATCAAAGGTAAAATAGGCCCACGCCCATTGAAACAGGACGAGCAAGCGGTTTCGAAAACCGACTAGCCAAACGATGTGCACGAACAACCATGCCAACCAGGCCGGAAGGCCCCTCAAGTGCATGAATTTTAAGTCGGCAACCGCTTTGTTCCGCCCAATGGTAGCAATGCTTCCCTTGTCCCAATAATGGAAGCGCTGAGGTTTGCGCCCTTTAATCATCGCAAGAACGTTGCGCGCAGCATGACGTCCTTGTTGGATGGCTACTGGTGACACTCCCGGCAAAGGTTCTCCGGTCTGATGTGAAAAGTTCGCAAGGTCGCCGATCACCTGAACTTCAGGATGACCGGGAATCGTAAGGTCATCGTTCACAACGATGCGGCCGGCGCTGTCAGTTGCCGCGCCGAGTGTTTTGCCAACAAACGACGCATTGTTGCCAGCTGCCCAGATTTTGACACGGCATGGTATGAACTCGTCGCCGAGTTGCACTCCAGCCTCAGTAATGTTTGTTGCACGCACGCCCGTGCGCACGTCTACGCCAAGATCTGTGAGCTGTTTTTGAGCGCTTTGCGATAAATCCTCGGGAAAGGCAGAAAGCAGGCGTGATTCGCCTTCAATGAGAATGACGCGTGCCCGCGATGGATCGATATGGCGAAAATCTCTTGCCAGCGTGTAACGAGAGATTTCCGCGATTGCTCCAGCCATTTCCACACCGGTCGGTCCGCCACCGATGATGACAAAGGTCATCGCAGCCTTACGCGCCGCTTCATCGTTGCTCTTCTCCGCGTATTCAAAAGCCAGCAGAATCCGCCGGCGAAGCTCAATCGCGTCTTCAAGACTTTTCAATCCTGGCGCCAGTTTTTCCCAGTCATTATGTCCGAAGTAGGAATGCCGGGCGCCGGTTGCGACGATCAAATAGTCGTAGTCGAGTTCTAAATCGGCAGTTTTTACTTTTTTGGCGTCTACGTCTACGGCCTGCACTTCGGCGAGGATGACCTCGACGTTCTTGAATTTGCTCAATACCGCGCGCACCGGAGCCGCAATGTCCGCCGGTGAGAGCGCGGCGGTCGCGACCTGATAGAGTAATGGCTGGAAAAGATGATAATTTGTGCGGTCAATCACGGTGACTCGCACATTTTTGCGAGCAAGCTTCTTCGCCGCCAGAAGGCCGCCAAATCCGGCGCCGATTATGATAACGTGGGGTTTTCCCGGCGACGCCTGTTGCATGCCGAAACTGTAGGGTGTTTGATTCGCTGGCGCCAGCGAGCTCACCCTTTGGGCTTCCCGTCTATGTCACTCGGCTCCTCGCCGGCTCCATTCTGTGAAACGCCAATTCCGGCAGACGCCCTACAATAACGATTTGTCATTGCGCCTGCGGCAATTATCTTTCAGTTGTTATGCCAAAATCCATCGCTCGCAGTAAAACCCGTAAGTCCGTGGCAAAACGCTTCAAGATCACGGCGCGTGGCAAAGTGTTGCGAGCGCACTCCTCGCGCCGTCACTTGCTATCAACAAAAAGCGCAAAGCGAAAGCGCCATTTGAGTAAGGCAGCGCGCGTGGACGACACGGATGTAGCCCGCGTTAAGGCAAACCTGCCGTTCGGTTAGAAGGAGTCGTTCGGCTCGTTTGGGGAGTCGACTAGCTTAATATCGGCGTACGCTCGCCGGCGAAACGGTTTCTTCACTCCGAGTCGTTGTTGCCGTCGTGTGCGTTGTCGTGACGCCGTACCACTGGCGCGCTGCTTCCAAGGAATCTGGTCCCGGTTCAGGACTGTAAAGATCGCGCCGGTTAACGAGGGTTGTACAAGAATTCACAGTGATGATGAGAAGAGCCAGCAAGAGCCACGCGAACCATTTCACGGCTTCGATGCAAACAGAAGCGTCACATCTTGTCAATGTCTCCGTCTTTTCCACCAAGTCCGCCGGGGTTGCGCGATGCCACTCTTGCGAGGAAATTCGCTTTCCGTCAGGGGCTATGGATTGAGGACTTACGAATCCCGCCAGGGCAGGAATGCAGCAACGGTAGTCTGATCCTCCTTGCCGTAGTTCTCTGGCGGACTTTTGCTTTAATAGGGCGCGACCGTAGCCTCTCGCCGCGGCGAGAGCGTGCGGGCTCCCAACGCGTTATGAAACTTCTAAAAACACAAACGATACGCTTTTCGCAGATAGTGGAGAAATGCGGCCAGCCGGATGTTTTCATTCTTTGGCAAAAACCCGGTGCAGACCGGCATTTTCAAACACAGTTAAAAAACAATCGGGTGATGACAGTGCAGAAAAGCGAAGGCGGGACAGATTTTGGAATCATCGGCTTTAAAGAGAGGAAAGGAGCGAGGTATCTCGTTTTTCCCAAGTCGTTGAAACAGTTCGCGGACAGGCGCGTCATCGGGATCGACTGGACGGTTGTTCGCGAGTAGCAGCCTTAACCAGGCGGCCAGGCGAGGGCTCGTTTGCCAAGAAGATGCACATGCAAATGAGGAACACTTTCACCCGCATCCGGCCCGCAATTGATAACGACACGGTAGCCGTTGGATAGCTCCAGTTTCTTGGCAAGATCACGCGCGACCAGAAGCAATTTGCCGAGCAGCGCGCGATCGTCGTCCTTCGCATCTGCGAGGCGGGGAACCACTCTTCTGGGCACGATAAGTACGTGCACCGGGGCTTGCGGATTAACGTCGTGAAAAGCGACTGCATCGTCATCTTCCCAGATAATTTTCGCGGGAATTTGACGTGCGATGATTTTTTCAAAAATGGTCATGGCGTGAAGTGGTCAGTCACCAAGGAGGATTGGATTAATCTGCGCATTCTGGCTGTAATTCAAACGCGAAACGTCACCGTTTCGGAACCTTTTCCGCGAGTTTGACGGAATCTCCTTTAACGCAGCGAACAATCGAGCCTCGCAACTGTAAGATCCAGGGTCAGCCTTTCGCGCACGAAGCAAACAATTTCCTCGCGCAACCTGTCGCAGGAGCGCGTCCATGTTTTTACGCCGCGAAGATGCTTCACGCAAGGCTGCAGCGAGCAAAGCTGGAGATTATCGGCCCCGATTTCGATCAGAGTGTTGATTCGCTTTTCCAAAAGATCAAAGAACGCGAGCTCATAGCCTGCCCCGGCATGGTAAGCGATATCGAGTAACGAGATGGAAATAGGCGGCGGCGCCGGCTCGAAAAAGGGCACAATCTCCTTATAACCAATTGCCTTCAGAACATACCGCACGGTCTGCGACAACTGACTAAATGCGACCACGCTTTCGTCGTTTCGCAGGTGCAGGTAAAAGGCGATGCTTTCAGTCACATGATCGGTCAACCACCACCTGGGGTAACCAGCTTCGTCTGCCGCACGCCCGATCGCCGCCTGCAGCCAATCGCGTTTGAACTCGAACAGTTGTCCAGAATCCGTGCGGAGATATGGAAATTCTTCTTTAAACGCGACCATGTTTCTTACTGGTGGGTATTTTGTGTGAAGGGGACGCGGGATTCTGAGCGGTCTCAGACGGAAATAATTCCCGCTGGAGCGTGTTAGGTTTGATGCGACGTCCAAGGGTATGAATGGCATCCACAAATTGATCGACGTCGTGAAACTGCTGATATACTGAGGCGTAACGCAGATAGGCTACTTCATCGATCCCACGCAGTTTTTCGAGCACCTTTGCGCCAATGAGAGACGAGGGGACCTCACGGCCGCTCGTTTCAAGTTCGTGCACGATTTCATCCACCGTGTCTTCCAAGGTAAGAAGGCTCGTGGAACGCTTTTCGAAGGCTTTCGCGATGCTGGTGGCCAGTTTGCGACGGTCAAACGGTTCATGCGTTCTGTCGCGTTTCACCACGCGCAGGTCGGAGCGTTCGATCTCTTCGTAGGTAGTAAAACGATACTTACACTTCAGACATTCGCGACGACGACGGATACTGGAGCTATCCCGCGATTGACGGGAGTCGATGACCTTGTCATCACGAGACCCGCACTTGGGGCAACGCATAGTATGGAAATCTCAATTACCATACCATTCCTTGTGGTGTCAACGCTTCTTTGATGGTTTGTGCGGGACAGGGGTCAGGCAGAAAACCGACGCGAGGACAGGGTCGCACTCCCAAAGTCCGGTCGCCGCGGCGACGCGGAAGAGCTTCCGCGAAAATCCCAGCGATCTGCGATGAATTTCGCGCGAAATGCTTTTAGAGTGCTAAGCATCCCGCATTGCTTTCATTGAGCCGGCGCAAGGATTCCCCGCGTTGACGCAATGCAGGACCGGCGATACACGCTTGCAAATGCAAAACCGCGCGCAGCACAGCGCTCACTACGGTCCGTGGCTGGTTGGCCTTGGCGCCGCGCTCTGGGGGACAGAGAGCGCCTGGCGCATTCCACTTAACGAGCTGTTCGATGCCAAGGTGATCGTGTTTTGGGAACACGTGCTCATTCTGATCATGTTCCTGCCGATTTTAATTCCGCGCTTACACGAGATTCCAAAAGTCCAACTACGGACGTGGGGTTATCTTCTGTTCTCGGGCTTTGCCGGCTCGGCAGTCGGCACAATTTTCTTCACGCTGGCCCTAAAGTACGGGAATCCGACCGTGGTGAATGTCGTTCTGAACATCCAGCCTGTTATATCAACTGTTGGGGCGTTTCTGCTTTTTGGCGACCTGCTTGCCCATCGCTTCTTCCTTTACGCCGCCATCGCAATCATCGCAGGTGTCTTCGTTTCCGTCTCGCATCCGACCATGATTGGCGTCTCCTTCGAACGCGCCGGCCTGAACCTTGGCTCAGGGTACGCGCTGATCTGCGCGCTTTTCTGGGGACTATCTACTGTGGCCGGCCGCGGTGTAATGATCGGCATGTCGCTTCGGCTTGCCTCGAGCATGCGCATCGTCATCGGCCTTGTATGCATGACGGTAATCCTTCTAGGCTACGGTAAATTTCACGGTGCAGCCCTTTGGCCAGCAACGGCGCAAGCGCACCCTGGTAAAGCAATTATCTTATTGTTTCTCCTGGCGTCGGTCTCGGGCGGAATCCCGCTCTTAATTTATTTTCAAGGCTTGCATCTCACGCGCGCATCAATAGCCGGCTATTTCGAAATGATGCAAACACTCGCGGCGGTGTGCATCACATGGGGAATCTTCCACGCGACGCTTCACGCGCACCAGGTGATCGCAGCGATCGTGCTGATCGCCGCAGTGGCAATGGTGCATCATGTGCAACAACAAATCGAGCCTTCGCTTCCAGCGGGCCGAGAATGATGCGACAACGCGCGAAAGCTGTTACGAAGTGCCAGGAAGAATTACTAATTATGGTGGAATTACCCAGTAATCAGTCTTACTTCCGTTGTATTTTAGGAGGTGCCGTTTTGCTGCCGGATAATCATCGTGGATTAGCCAATACAGATCTTCTACGACGGGTCTCTCAAGAAAGAGACGATGTTTTCTAAGAAAGTCCTTTTTCGGGAAGAAAGAAACATCGACTAGATCAATCTTGCCGGGGAGCTGTTTTTCGTAATAGAGAAATGTCTGAATCTCATCCAGATTTGTATCTGGTGAGAATTGCTGCGGCAGGCCGATCGAATCGACGTTGTACAAGAGTTTGCCCAGCAACAGCGCGTTATCGTCAGAAGTGACGTAGATCGTCAATCGATTGACCAATGCTTGTAATGCAGATTTAAAGTTTTGGTCGAATTCTTCTCGATCCACATTGGGAGCCATAAATATTACGTGATCCAATTTCAGGCTCTTGGTATTTGAATCGTTGTATAACTTCTCTAAAGCCAGACAAACCAGCCGGCAGCCAAGACTGTGCGCAATGACGATGATCTTTGACGGCTTAACTTCGCTATTTACGGTTTCCAGCAGGTCCACCAGATGCTTCGTGGAGCGAGAAATCTGAAGCACGTCCCGCGTGTATCCGAGGACCGATTCGCTGTTGGCCCAATCGAACGTAAGAACGTTTGCATCGATGTTTAGATCGCGCGCGACCTGTGCGCAATGTGCCGTGCTGAGGAGAAATGTGGCTTGGTAGCCATGGATCCAAATGACCAAAGGTTTTCCGGACTGAGTCTGAAGGAACTTTAGAAACGCCGGATACGGGACCGATTCCACTGTCTTTATCGCGCTGAGGTCGAGCGGCGCCCCGGCCCGGTCATGCTGCGGCACTTGCACCTTTGTCAGGCCGTACGAAACTTGTCCTGCGTATTCGCCAAGGTAGGTGACGTTCCCATTCGCGAGAGGCCCTGCTTTCCTGTCAGTAACATAACCGATTGTCTCTTTGAAATTTCGGCTGACGCTAAACGGCCGAACGCTTCCTTGCAGAAGTCTTGTTAGAACTGCACCGATGTGCGTAGGAATCGGGAAGTAAAAAGCTGTAACCAACCCAAGTGTGTAACAGAGTGCCGCAAGAAGAACGACGAGAGCAGCCCTCTTTCGCACGAGTTTGATTCTATTTGTTCGCCGCGCTCGTGTGTAGCAGGAACTCACGCGTCGGCGTCGATCCGCTTGACGCGCTCAGCCGTCGTCACCTGCCAGGCTAGATGATGCTTGCTGCCTTTGATTCTCTCTCGCCCGTGGGTTTCTCGGGGAATTCGAAACCAACTTTTCCGTCTTCCAATTTCAAATGTGCGGCGAAAGGTCGTCCTCGCTTCGAGATAAAACCGTCGATGAGATCGGTTTTACCCGTCGTTAGTAACTTCTCGGCCTGCTCCCTCGGAATATCCTTACCGAGGATTGTTTTGCTTAGCTTGAATTTGCATGGCTTTCGGTCAGCCTGCGAACGCTCACAGATGTAGCTCTTCTCAGTTTCGAAAATCTTTCCGCCGCACACTGGACATTCTCCAATCTGCTGGTGCCCTGTGAAATCGATTTTAGGGACCGGTTCCCTGGGTTTTCGCTCTTTTTTTGCCTTTGGCTCGCGCTTTTCGAATTCGAAACCGACGTCTTTCTTATCGGTGACCACCAGGAATGCTTTGAACGGTCTGCCCTTGCGGGAAATGAAGCGCGGGAGCAAATCCGTTTTCCTGGTACTAAGGAGCTTTTTCATCTGCTCCGGCTCCACCGACTGCTGCAAGATGACTTTGCCGGCTCGAAAGTCGCAGGCTTTGTTCGGACCAACGGAATTTTCGCAGATGTAGCTCATCCCCAACTCGAACACGCGTCCGCCACACTTTGGACATTGGCCGAGCGATTCCTTCCCTGAGAAATCTACCGGCTGGGTAGCCCCGTTCTCCTGACCATTGGGTCCGAAATCGAATTCAGCCTTGAAGTCGTCGCTTAGCTTGAGCACCGCGGGGAAACGCGTGCCTTTCCTGCTGCGAAAGCCGCTCAAGGGCCCGACATGTTTATCGCGAACCAGAGTCTCAAATTCTTCGCGGCTCAGCAATCGGCCGGCGATAGTCTTCCAAATCGTGAAGCCGCAGTCCTCGTTTGTGCAGGTGAAACTCTTGAATCGCTCGACGATTGGCGAACCGCACTTTGGACACGTGCCGAACGGTTCGCTGTCGGGCATGTGGTCATCGGGATGAAAATGCTTTGCCTTGCCGACAATTTCTTCCGTTAAATTGCGAATGTCGCGCATGAACGCGTCGCGCGTGAGCTTGCGATGCTCAATTTCGCGCAAACGAAATTCCCATTCGCCAGTGAGCTCCGGGCTAGTCAACTCCGGTACCGCACTTTTTAAAAGGGTGATCGTCTGGATGGCTTTCGCTGTTGGTTGCAGCTCTTTTCCTTGTCGGGTGAGGTAGTGTGCTGAAATCAACGTTTCGATGATGGATGCGCGAGTGGCAGGTGTTCCCAAGCCTTTCTCTTTCATTGCGTCGCGCAGTTCCTCGTCATCGACAAGTTTTCCGGCACCTTCCATCGCGCTAAGGACGGTCGCTTCGCTGTAGCGAGCGGGTGGCTTTGTCTGATCGGTCTTGATGTCGATGCCGATTGTCGCGACACGCTCGCCTTGATTCACTGGTGGAAGGTTTTCTTCCGGCTTTTCACTGGCGGCTTCGCGGCCATAAACTTCCAGCCATCCGGGTGCGACTAGAATTTTTCCTTCCGTCTTGAACGGTTCGCCTTCCACGCGCGTGATCCGAGTTGTGTTTTCGTATTGAGCAGACGGAAAGAATACGGCCACGAAGCGTTTCGCCACGAGATCGAAAACCCTGCGTTCGTAATCGTCGAGCGAACCCGAGCCGGCGCCGGTCGGAATAATCGCAAAATGATCACCAACTTTTGCGTTGTTGAAGATACGTTTGTTGGGCTTGACCCAATTGTTATCGAGAACTTTGCGCGCGAATGGATCGTCGATTTTGCCCAGGGTCGATTTTACCGTTGGGAGATAATCCTCCGGCAACGCGCGTGAGTCTGTGCGGGGATAGGTGATAGCTTTGTGCTTCTCGTAAAGGGCCTGCGCGATTTGCAGTGTGCGTTTCGCCGAGAAACCGAAGCGATTGTTCGCTTCCCGCTGCAAGGTTGTGAGGTCATACAATTGCGGCGCGACCTGCGTCGTCGGCTTCTTCTCTTCTAGCTCGACGATTCCATCCTTGCCAGTGCATTTGCGTTGAATGGCGGCTGCGATTTCGCGATGCCACAGTCGCGACGCAACACGGTGCTCATCCCAAAGTGAGCCTTTTGCAGAGTCAAGCTGCTGTTCGGCATCATGCAAATTCAACTGCAAGCGATCCAGGAGTCTTTGTGTTCGCTCGATTTCAGGCTGGTCTTTCTTGAACGCTTCATCGAACCATCGCCCCGAATATTCGCCCGCTGTGGCGTGAAATTTACCAATGATCTCATGTAGCTCACGCGGTTTGAACTCCTGAATCTTTCTCTCGCGATCCACAATGATTGTCAGCGTTGGAGTCTGCACGCGGCCAAGCGAAGTGACCGTGCTTCCTCGGCCACCGCTAAGTCGCAACGTAAATGCACGTGTCGCGTTAATGCCGACGAGCCAATCTGCTTCGTTCCGGCTCCGCGCTGCGCTGGCCAGCGGTTGCATCTCAGCGTCGCTACGCAATCGGGCGAACCCTTCGCGAATGGCCTCCGCCGTCATTGATTGAAGCCAGAGGCGTTTGATTGGTTTTTTTGTGGCCGCGTATTGGACGATATAGCGAAAAATCAATTCGCCTTCGCGACCCGCGTCACACGCGTTGATGATGTCCGATACATTTTTATCTTTGATGAGCTTGCGAAGAACATTGACGCGGCTGCCCATCTTTTTCGCAGGCGCGAGTTCAAATTCCGGCGGCATGATGGGCAGTTTTTTCATGTCCCACTTGTCCTGCTCCTTCATCGAAGCAGGTACTGCGAGCTCAAACAGGTGGCCGACCGCCCACGAGATGAGATATTTCTCGTTCTCGTAGTAATCCTTGCCTTTTTTGAATCCGCCCACCGCCTTGGCGATGTCGCCGGCGACCGATGGCTTCTCGGTAATTATGAGAGACTTGGACATGAGGGCTGGCAATCGAACCCACTTACAGGACTTTTGCAAGTGAGAGACGCTTTTTAAGCACGCGTCCCCCTAGAAAACCTACATAACACAATACCTATCCTAGTTTTACAAAATATTTTCCTGGCAGTTGTTTGACCAAACGTTTCAGTTCCAACTGCAGTAGCGTCGATGAAACGGCCGCGCTCGGCAGCTTTGCTTTCTCTGTGATTTCATCAATTGATGTCTCCGTTGCTTCGATGGCGTCGTAGATCCGGCGCTCGTCCTCAGAAAGAGGGGGCAAGGGGCGCGCGGCCGCTTCAGCGGACGGTTTCGTCTCTGGCAGAAGAATCTGCAGATCATCCAGGATGTCGCTGGCGTCCATGACCAGTTTGGCGCCTTGCTGGATCAGACGATTGGACCCCATCGCACTCGGCGCATTGATATGACCAGGCACAGCGTAGACCGACCTGCCCTGTTCGAGTGCCTGCGACGCCGTGATGAGCGCCCCGCTATTCAGACCTGCCTCCACGACGAGAACCCCGTGACTCCAACCTGAAATGATCCGGTTGCGCATCGGGAAGGTTTGGCGGTCGGGTTCAATTTCCATGGAAAATTCCGACACGATCGCCCCATTTCCCACTCGAATTTTTTCGGCAAGCGCAGCGTTCTCCGGGGGATAGAGACTCGCCAAACCGGAGCCGATCACCGCAATTGTGCGGCCTTTTGCTGCAAGCGCTCCTTGATGCGCAGCGGTATCGATCCCGCGCGCTAATCCACTGATCACGGTCAATCCCGCGTAGGCGAGCTGATATGCGAGCTTTTTCGCCGATTCGACTCCGTAATGTGTGGTGCGCCGCGCGCCGATAATGCCGATCGCGTGATGGTCGCGCTCTTTCAATTCGCCCCAAACGTAAAGCACGATTGGCGGCGCATGAATCTCGCGCAGCGCCTTGGGATATGATGGAGATTCTGGAGTAATGACCGCGGCTCCGAATTCGCGAATCCGGTCAAGCTCCGCGCCAAGATCGACAATCGATTCCCAGTTGCTAATTTGATCGGCTACCTCGTTGCCAATCCCTTCGACTTTTCGAAGCTCGGTACGCTTCGCTGCGAGAATTTGTTGAGGCCGCTTGAATACCTCCAGCAATTTTCGCAGTCGTACAGGCCCGACTGTTGGCAGCATATTGAGCGCGATACATGCTTCCGTCGCGTTCATGTCAAAACTGTGGCATGGGCTTCCAGCCCACTTTGTATCGGCAGGATGCCGACACCACACCTAGAAGGGAATTTCGTCGTCGTCTGGCTGGGGCGAGGTTGCGGACTTCGGCGGCGCAGTCGTTTTGCTGCCAGCGCTTCGATCTTCCTCGGCGCTCTCACCCGCACCGCCGCCTGGACGACCGCCGAGCAACTGCATGCTCTCGCCCACGACGCGGAGTTTGGTGCGCTTTTGCCCAGTCTGCTTGTCATCCCAGCTATCCATTTGTAGACGGCCTTCGATGAAAACGGGCCTGCCTTTCCTTAAATATTCGCCGGCGATTTCGGCCAGGCGCGCCCACAGCACAACATCGACAAAAGTGACTTCTTCGCGTCTTTCTCCGCCCTCGGTTGTGTAAACACGGTTAACGGCGATGCCGAGATCGCACACTGCACTGCCTTTGGGGGTATAGCGGACTTCTGGATCGCGTGTGAGATTTCCAAGCAGAATGACTTTATTGAAACTGGCCATGCCCGGCTTATACCCAAATCACTTTCCTTTCGCCATCTTTTTCGCCGGCTTTTCCTTCTTTTCCTGAAGACGCTGGTAATTCTGGCGATAAACCTCGGGGTCGAGCTTGAATTTTGAGCGCAGTTTCGCAATCGATTGAGGCTCGGCGTTGAAGACGAAGTTGACGTAATATCCAGCATTGAGCGGCCCCGAGGCATAGGAAAACTGCCGCTTATCCATTTTCTGCACCTGTTCGATCTGTGCGCCTTCTTGTTGGAACTCAGATTCCAATCGATCGATGATTTCTTTGACTGTCTCTTCCCGGCCTTGCGCGTTTAGCACAAGCAGGGCTTCGTAACGGTTTTTCATGGTTCTTCAGTTTTGTTGAAAGTGTTCATCGCGGAAACGAGATCATTGTCAATCGCGCATTTTACCGCTTCTGCTGCGCGATCGATCGCGGCTCTAACAATCGGTTTTTCCTCTTCAAAGAATCGGCTCAATACGTAATCGACTGATTCTGCGGGTGGAGCCTCTCCGATTCCGATGCGCAGACGGGGGATCTCTTCGGTACCAAATTGCATAATGACGGATTCAAGGCCGTTGTGGCCGCCGGATCCGCCGCCGAGCCGCAATCTGAGGCGGCCAAGCGGC
>Ga0209577_10001466_pt1 | contig 23328 bp, 21 predicted proteins | sample GraSoiAngelo_109_FD_185874 | JGI IMG/M metagenome (GOLD analysis project Ga0209577, IMG submission 185874) | Grasslands soil microbial communities from the Angelo Coastal Reserve, California, USA - 14_0903_12_20cm (SPAdes) (version 2) | ecosystem: Environmental > Terrestrial > Soil > Grasslands...
GCATGGCCCGCTCCACAGGCGACGTCAAGGACGATCATTCCTGGGTCGAGGGGTTCGATCCACGTCAGTGGACCAGTGGCGCGGCGGGCGAAGGGTGCATCCGGGCCAGAGAACAACTGCACCTGACGCTCGAACGACCGCCTCACCACGGCTTCGTGCTCCGCGCTACTCACCGCTCACCTCGGTCCCCGTCTCGAACAGCCGAGCCGACACCAGAAGGCGGCGGGCCGTGTCGATTCAACGCGCGAGTCATCTCTACTACCTCATCACGGTGGCGACGATGAGACCGACGATGATCACGGCAAGCCCCGAAGCGCGGCAGTACCTGGTTGCCTCGGCGCTCTCGCTATACGGCACGAACCTTAGGGCGTTCGCGACACGGGCTGCGGCCAGAGGGGCGATAGCAAGCGAGAGACCTGCGAGCACGAGGACCAGACCGATGACCACCGACGTCAGGGTAAGCCCATTACTCGAGACGTGCCTCGATGGTCGTGGTCGCACCGGAACCGACCGGGGCTCCTAGGCCTGGTACCGATCGAGGACGCGCTCGGCGCGGTCGAGCTGGCGGGCACGTCGTCGGTGTGGTGGTGGATCTGCCAGGACGTGCACCGCAGCGCGTGGTGGGCGACGTACGCCCGAAGCATGCGCGGCTCGATGCCGGTGGCCTCGACGACGTCCCGGAGCCGAGCCTTCGGCTACAAGCGCGGAGCACCTGCGGCGATGTGGGCCGCCCGGGGCTCGAACCCGGTGCCTTGGGATTAAAAGTCCCCTGCTCTACCAGTTGAGCTAGCGGCCCGCCTCACAAGCTATGTGGTCTCCAACCGCGACCCTTGCCGTCATCCCTCACCACCGCTCCGGCGCGGGCTCGCCGGGACAACTCGGCCTCCCGGAACCAGGGCCGGAGGCGCAGGTGGACAGGAGGCAGGTGGCCGTAGACGAGCACGGCCTCGCCCGGCGGGATACGGCGGAGGGCGTCGGCCGGTGCCAACCGCCGGAGGGACGGCGACTCCGTCGTCGAGCGCGCCCCGGCCGCGTCGACGGTGGTTGAGGCGCTGAACAGCTCCTCTTCGCCGAGCAAGCGACTGACGTGCTCGAGCGTGGCGGGATCGGAGACACCGGAGAGGACGACCTTGGCCCTGTGGTTGTTGACGACGGTGGCGGCCCGGGATCCGTAGCGGGCCTCGAGTTGGGCCAGGTCCTGCCAGACGCTCACGAGCTGGATCCCGTGACCGGCGGCTGTGGCGGCAAGGCCGTCGAGGTCGGCGAGGGGCGCCACGTGGGCGGCCTCGTCGAGCACGACGAGCAGGGGCGGCTCCAGCGGGCCGGCCCCGGCCGAGGCCAACTCGAAGGCGGTGGTGACGACCTGGCGGACCACGGTCGCGAACAGGGGCTGCAGCCGTTCCTGCTCGTGGCTCGGGGCGCACAGGTAGAGGGTGTGACGCCCACCGTCGAGGAGCTGGGCGGGATCGATCTCCGGACGCGCGGTCAGCGCGGCCACCCGGGGATCGGCGAAGGCGGCCAGGGCCATCTCGGCCGTGGTGTACACGGAGCTGCGCTGGCGGGGCTCCCGCCCCCAGCTCGCCTCGGCCGCCAGCGCCGCCTCCTCGATGCCCGCGGCCTCGAGGGCCAGGGCGGGCTCCCGCTCCTCCTGGGCATCCAGCCAGCGCACGACGTCGGCCATGGTGCGTCCGGACGTGGCCGCGGCCAGGAACAGCGGAGCCAGCAGCTTGGCCGCGGTCGCATACCAGAACTCGCCGTCGGTCAAGCCGTCGCGGCGGACCGCCCCGCCGCAGAGCCAGCTGGCCATGCGCTGAGCCCCCACCCACGTCCGGCATGACGCCAGCGGCGACCACCCGGAGCCGGGAAGGCCGGTGCTGGCCGTCGGGTCCAGGACCCACACCCGCCCGGTGGACTCGCGCCAGGCGATCGTGTCGCGCAGCAGATCGGTCTTCACGCTCGTCGCCAGCACGGGCCCCTCCCACTCGAGCAGGGCGGGCACGGCGAAGCCGGTGGTCTTCTGGGTCTGCGTCGGGCCCACCACCAGCACCGACTGCCGGGGCTCGGCGGCCAGCAGGGCCCGCCCGCACCGGCCCAGGGTCAAGCGGGCCGCCACCGGGCGGTCGACGACCAGCGCGGCCACGTCGGCCCGGCCGCCCCACCCGGCCGCCGCCGGCGGCTCCGGGGTCCACCGCCGCCACGACCGGGCACCGCCCCCCCGTCGCCGGGTCAGGGCCAGGGCCTCGGACGCCCTGTGCAGCACGGTCCTGGCTCCGAGCACCAGGGCGGCTGCGGCCAGGGCCATGGTGGCCGCCGTGGCGTAGAGGGCCACGGCGCCGGGGACGAGCGGGCGCGCCCCAGCCGGCCAAGCGGAACCGGGCCGGGACGGACGGCCGAGCACGGCCAGGGCCAGGCCCGGGGCCCGGCCGGGGTCGAGCCCCGGCCACCTGCCCCGCACCAGGCGGCCGGCCGCCTCGCCCGCGGCCCACAGCCACAGCCCCAGGCCGACCCAACCGGCGGCGGCCAGGGCGGCCATGCGCTCCGCCGAGCAGTCAGCCGCGGGGCGACCTCGCCCCCTCAGCGAAGCCCTGCGACCTTGACCCCGCCGACGCGAGGTCGTCACTCCTGCACCATCCGGGAGTCGGTGTCGACGAGGGTCCTCTCCCCGGGAGCCAGCCGGTGCTCGACGAGGAACGAGCGCTGTCCGACCTTCCAGAGGGCGATCGCCCTCCCCAGGCGAGGGAGGAGCGACACCTCGGTCGAGCTCAGCCCCAGGGCGTCGGCCGTGCCCGCCAGCTCGCCCGGCGGCTGGGCGTAGACGACGCGCGTCTCCGAGTCGGCCAGCAGGCCTTGAGCGAGGGCCAGGGTCTCGGACCCCTCGGCGCCCGCGCTGCGCAGATCGGAGACGCGGTGGAGCACGGCGACGTGGGCCACGCCCAGGGCCCGGGCCAGCTTCCACGACGACCGGAGCCAGCGGGCGATGCCGAGGTGCGTGAGGATGGCCCACGCCTCGTCCACCACCACGATGCGAGGACCGCTTCGCTCCCCGACCAGGGCCGCCTGCAGCCATGCCGCCGCGCAGGTCATGAGGATGCCCAGCGCCCCGGAGTCGTAGACGGCCGACAGGTCGAGCACCACGATCCGGGCTCCCATGTCGATGCGCGGCGTTGTGGGGCCGTCGAACATGCCCCGCAGGTCGCCGTGGACCAGCCGGCGCAGCTCGAGGGCGACCTCGCGGCCGTCGGCCGCCAGCTCCTCCTTCGTCGTCCGCACGCTGCGCGCCGCCTCCGGCGCCGGGTCGAGCATGGCGGTCACGGCGCGGGGCACGGTCGGGACGCCGCCGGCGACGGCCACGTCCTCCACGGCCAGCTCCAGGGCGGTGCGCTCGGCCGGCCGCAGACTCCGGCCAAGGGAGGCCTCCGACAGGGAAGCGAGAAGCTGGGCCCCGCGCCGGGACCCCTCCCCCTCCACCTGCCGGCCCGAAGCGGCAACGAGGTCGAGGGGATTGAGGCGGATGCCGCCTCCCGGGCGCAGCTTCACCGGCGCCACCCCGTGCAGGCGGCCTAGGACGCCGTACTCCCCCTTGGGATCGACGATCCACGCCCCGCGGCCGAAGGCGGCCTGGCGCCAGAGATAGCTCTTGACCAGAGCGCTCTTGCCCCGGCCGATCTGGCCCATGACGACCATGTTCGGGTTGGTGAGGGCGCCGCTGGCGTAGAGGGCGAAGGGGTCGTAGCTGAAGGCCCCGCCCAGCAGGTCCCGTCCCACGTACACACCCGGCGTCCCCAGCCCGCCCTCGGCGACAAAGGGGTAGGCGGCGCCCAGGTGGGCGGTGGTCAGGCGGTGGGCCGGCGGCGGCCTGCTCACGCCAGGCCCCGGGCCAGGGGCAGCGTCCAGGAGAAGGCCTCCGCCTGCTGGCCGTACAGCCGGCGCAGGTCGAGGTGGGCCCGGGCGGCCGCCACCTCCAGCTCGCTGCAGGCGGCGGCCAACTCCTCCGATGATCGGGCCGAGGCGGTGGCGTAGCCGGAGTACCGGTACAGGGCGTGACCGTCGGCCAGCTCGGTCTCGCGGATGAGCACCTCCTCCTGTTCCCTCCGCCGCCGCGCGCTGGTGATGAAGCCGCCACGACGGCGGAGCTCGTCGTCGGCCATGTGCGCGGTGCGGGCCGCTTCCGCTTCTCGGGCTGCCCGCCTGGCCGGGACGGGCTCGAGCACCAGGGACACGGTGCGCCGGTGCTGCGCGCCCAGGAGCAGGGGCGTGAGGAACTCGGGCCCCACGTCGACGCGAGGCCACTCCGCGATCCAGTAGCTGGCGTGGTACCCGCCGTCGCAGCGGTACATGGACCACCCGCCGTCGCCGGCCATGGGCACGCCGCCCAAGGCGCCGACCTGGCCCCTGCCTCTCATCCCGGCCCTCGCCAGCGCGGGGTCGGCCATCTCCCGCAGGAGGCGCCGAAGGGCTCCGGCACCCAGCGGCCCTTCGCTCTCGATGTCGGTCGGCGCCAGCGCCGCCTCCAGCGCCCGCAGCTCGCGGGCAACGACCTCGGGTGCCCCGCCCGCTTCCCCCCTGGAGCGGACTCGCCGCCGGTGGACGGCGAGGGCCAGGAAAGCTTCGTGCCGCCGCGCGGCCGGCCCCGCGCCCTCGACGAGCTCGCGGTACGACGCCGTAGCGTCCGCCGGCGCGCCGGGCGCCCCCGCCGCCTCCAGATGGCGCAGAAGGTCGTCGGCGTCACCGGGTACGACGCGCAGGACCCACTGGGCCCGATGCACGAGGGTGCCCTCGCGGGCCAGGCCGGAGAGCACCGCGGCCCACGCGTCCAGCCTTCTCCTCTGCTCCTCCCCTCCCACCAGGGCGAAGCCCGAGGCCCGCACGGCGAGGACGCCCACGAAGGTGCCGCACTGGCGGTCCTGCACGATGGCCATGCGCCTGCCGCCCAGGCCAACGGGCGGGACCAACACCTCGCAGCCCGCCAGGGGTCCCCGGCCGGCGGAGGCGTCGGTCGTGCCACCCCCGGGCCCAGGCGGGGGCGAGCCAACCAGGCAGGCCCGGTCCACGTGCCGGTGTCGCCCGGCGAGACGCGCTCGGGCCCAAGACCATCCGACCGGGGCCCATTCCTCGGTCGTGCGTCCCTTCACCGGCAACCAGGCGACGGCCGCACCCCCCGCAGCCAGGGCGGCGGCCAGCACGGCGCCGAGGAGGGGACTCCGCGCAGCACGCAGGGCCGCGACGCCAGCCACCAGGCCCGTGGTCGCGGCCACGAGCTGGCCGGCCCTCACACCGGCGATGACGCCCCTCCGTTCCAGAGGGGCGAACCGGTAGCGGCGGCCCTCGGCGGTCGTCACCGCGCCGCCGTCAACTGCGGCCGTCGTCCGGGGACGGGTCCTCGCCCGGGACGGGCCCGACGTCGAGCCCTCCCAACTGCTCCAGCGCGACCCGGAACGACGGGCGCCCCGGGAAGTGGATCTCGGGTTCGGCGGCACCGGACGAGTCGCCCGGCGCCGGTGGCCCGGCCGGCTCGGAGGGCGGTGGAGGGTGCTCGGGGCCCGCCGGCGTGGGTGCTTCGGAGGCATGGCCGGTGGAGGCGGGCACGATCGCAGGCGGGACGCCGACGGCGGGCTCGACCCCCGCCGCGGCCGGCGCCGGCTCGGGGCCCTCTCGCACCGCAGCCGCCCGGGCATGGCCCAGGGCCGACGACGCCGTCCGCCCCGTCATCCCCACCGCCCGGCGGGACACGCCCTCCATGTGGGCCAGGGCGCCGGCCTCGGCCAGCGGGACGAGGCGCAGCAGGACGTAGGGAGCGAAGGCGGCGAGGAGAAGGAGGGACGCCCCGGGCACGAGCCCACCCCCGACCGACTGACCCAGCGCACCCGACTGGAAGGCATAGAAGCCCAGGGCCAGGACGGCGACCACGACGAACTTGGAGAGCACCAGCGCGGCCAGCGTCTCGGCCAGACGCCGCGACCAGTGCGCGGTGACCGGCCATATGAACGCGGCCAGGGCCAGGGGCAGGAAGAGGACGGCCACGTAGATGGCCGCGGCGCGCAGCACGAGCTCGACCCACAACAGGAGGCCGGCGAGAACAACCACGCCGCCCATCACCAGCCCGACGAACAGGGGGGCGCCCGGGCCATCGGCCAGTGATCCCCGGGCGACGATCTCGGCGACGGCCGTGAGCGCCTTGTGGGCGTCGGTGGACGCGCCCCCGGCGGCGACGGTGCTGAGCGCGTCGGTCAGCTCCACGCCCACGGCGACGACCTTGACGGCGACGAAGGCGAGCAGCAGCGCCAGCGGCAGGTGCACGAAGGTTGCTCGCACCACGGCACCGACGTCCTGGCGCACGATGGCGTGCACGAGCGCGACCAGAAGGATGGGGGTCACCGCCACCGCGGCCAGCCTCGCCATCACGTCGTATCTGGCGTCGAACCACCGCGATCGCAGCTGGGGACGGGTGGGACCGGACCGGTCGTCGAGCAGGTCACCCAGGCCGTGGAGCAGCCAGGACGCGGAGTCCGCCACCCAACCCGTCACCACCCGCAGGGCGATGCCGGTGCCCGCCTCCATCAGGGGCCTGAAGGCCGCGCCCACCGCCCCGGCCACGGGACTGGCCAGGGTGGCGGACCCGTTGCCGCCCAGGCACGAGGCGAGCTGACCGGCGGGAAGCAGGGGGCAACCGGGAGGAGAGGCGGGCCCGGCCGCGACCGCCGTCGTGGTCGTCGCCGCGGGAGCCGCGTCCGCTCCGGCCCGGGAACATAGGACGAGGACGGCGACGCTCGCGGCGGCAGCGGCCCCCAGGCCGAGCACGGCGCCACCCACGAGGCGCCGCCGGCCCGCGCCGTCAGGGTCGCGGCGCCGCAGCATCTCGCCGAGGGCCGGTGGCGGCCCATGCGTACAGATCGGCCGGCGGGGCCGGGGGAGTCAACGCCTCGGTCGGCCCGGGTCCGTCGGTCGTGAAGACCGACGCCAGCCACCACCGCCCCTGGGCCCATCGCAGCTCCATGGCCGTCGTTCCCCAGGCCTCGGCCACCGGGCCGCTTCGGGCGGATCCCACCACCGAGGCCATCCACACCTCGACCTTCGCGGTGGCACCGTCGTAGGCGACCACCCGGGAGCCGAACACGGCCGAGCGCATCAGCACCGGTATCCCGGCGGCCAGGTCCGCGCCCCACCCCGTCTTGCCCTCGAGCTGGGCCATGGCCGCGTCGTAGCCGGCTTCCATGGCAGGCCTGGCTTCGGGGGCGATCACGGGATAGAGGACGGCCCGCCGCCGCCCCGGGTCGAGCATGGCCTCGCTCCCCATGACCTCGGCGATGTCATCGGCCGCCGTGGTGGCCCCCTCGGGCGTGGGCCCCCGGCCGCCAGGTGTCACCGACGGCGACGCGGGAAGGGAGATCCCCCGGACCCCCCTTCCCGGCTGGGTGTGGGCCCGCGCCATCCACCACAGCCCGGTGACGAGAGGCGGGAGCGCGCCCACCGCCAACCACGCCCGCCCCTTCACTGCTTGATCTTCTGGCCGACGCCGAAGAAGAAGTCGACGATCGTGGGAGCGGCCCCGATGACCAGCGCGGCAAGCCCCGACACGAGAACCGCTCTCCTTCCGGAGAAGGACTGGTGGTAGTTCTGCGAGTGCGAGCCCAGGGCCCAGGCCGCCGCGCCGATGACGACACCGAGGACGGCGAGCATCAGGGCGACGCCGCCGATCTGATCGGCCAGGTGCTTGACCGCGTCCCATCCCGGCAGCCCCTCGACAGTGGGTTCGATGCGCGTCCCCGTGATCATCAGCATCAGGACTTCTCCTCCTCGCTCCGTGTCTCGCTCGGTCGGTGCGGGGGCCAGCATGACGGCGCCAGGGTGTACCTTTCAAGTAGTTTCATGTATTTTCCGTTTGTGGCACGACCGCAGCGCCGGCGCCCCGGTCTCGTGCTCGCCGGAGCCGGCGGCGCGGCCCTGCTGGCCACGATCGCCGTGCCCGTGGCCGCCGCCCTCCTCCCGGCCGCGGTGCTCTCGAAGGCGCTCGGGGGGTCCCCGTTAGAGACGGCAGCGGCACCGGTCGGCGCCGCTGCCGGTCGAGGCCGACCCTCCCCTGCGCCAGGGCCCCAGGGCGGGGTCCGCTGGCCCGCCGACCCCGCCGCGAGCGCGGCCCTGCTGACCGACACCCGTGTCCGTCTCAGCCCCTGGGCGCGCGCCGACCTGGCTGCGGGCACCGTGGACGGTCGGGTCCTCGCCGTGCTCGCCTATCTGGCCCGGGCCCACACCCTGGAGGTGAGCGTGCTCCGGACGGGCCACGCCGAGTTCGTGGCCGGGACGGCCCGGGTGTCCAATCACTTCTACGGCCGAGCCGCAGACATCGTGGCCGTGGACGGGGAGGCGGTGTCGGCCACGAGCTCCACCGCCCGGCTGGCTGTGCTCGAGCTCTTGGCCGGCCCCGCGCCCTTCAGGCCCGACGAGCTGGGCTCACCCTTCGCGTTCCATGCCCCCGGTGCCTTCAGCGACGCGGCCCACCGCGATCACCTGCACGTCGGCTTCGGGCCTCCGCCGTCCCCGTGAGCGGCCGCGGGCGTCCCGGAGGCGCCTGGGAACGGACATCCGCGTCTGGCGCCTCCGACTGCGCGACGCTCGATGGCGCGATGAGCCCCTCCGTCACCGCGCTCGCCGTGGTGTCGGGCGTGGTGCTGCTTGCCTGCAGCATGGTCGTCCGCACCCTCCTGGCCCGGCGCGCCATCCGGCGCCGGCTCGAGTCCCTGGCCGTACGGTTGGGCGCGGGCCAGTCCCTGCCTGGGAGGGGCGGCCTCGAGGTGGCGCTGGCCCACCTCGAACGGGCCGCCGGACACGCCCAGGAGACGGTGACGGGGGCGCTGACGTCGGGCGCCCTGCTGGCCCGGGCCCTGGACGCCGTCTCCCAGGGCGTGCTGGTGTGCGACGAGCAGGGACAGGTCGTCTACCGCAACAGCCACCTGTGCCGCCTGATCGGGAAGCCTGGGTCCGGGCCGCTGGTGGCTGGGATCGTGGAGGAGATGACCGCGGCTACAGGCCACGATCAGGTCCTGTCGCGTCGCCTCGAGCTCCCAGGGCCCCCACAGGGGACTCTGCGGGTCGATGCCACCCCCGTCGACGACGGCCAGCGGACCGTCGGCGTCGTCGCCGTCGTGCGCGACATGTCCTCGGACCGCGAGGCTCTCGACACACGCCGGGACTTCCTGGCCGATGCCCGCGACGAGCTGTCGCTGCCGGCGTCGAACATCCGGACGCTGGCCGAGGTCCTGGTGGACCAGGAGCCCGGCCCCGTCACCCGCCAGCTGGCGGGCCGCATCCACACCCAGGCCGCGGCCCTGGCCCAGGTGGTCGAGGACCTGATCCTCCTCCACCGGGCCGAGGTGGAGCCGCCCAGCGCCACCAGGCCCGTCCCCGTCGGCGTGGTCGTCGACCAGGCCCTGGCCCGGGTGCGGGCCGAGGCCGACCAGCGCGAGGTCTCGGTGGAGATCGCCTCGGGGCCCGAGGGGCCGCCCGAGATGTCGGTGGCCGGCGACCGGGGCCAGCTCGTAGCCGCGCTGAGCCACCTGGTGCGGGCCGCCGTCCAGGGCTCGCCCGACGGGAGCCGCGTCCACGTGCGCCAGGCCCTGACCGACCGGTTCGCCGAGATCAGGGTCGGGGACAACGGGTCCGGGCCCGCGGCACGGGCGGGCATGGAGCTCGACCTCCCCTCGGGAGCGGGAGGAGCCGGGGTCGGCCTGAACATCGCCAAGAAGGTGGCGGAGAGCCACGGGGGCACGGTCGACGTGTGTTCGCCGGAGGACGGCGGACTGGCGCTCGTGCTGAGACTGCCGGTCATCACACCGGTCACCGTCGTCGAAGCCTGACCGGCGTCGCACGCCGTGACCGTGCTGATAGGCACCTCAGGATGGCAGTACCGGGATTGGAGGGGCGCCTTCTACCCGGCCGAGCTGCCCCAGCGGGCGTGGCTCGAGCACTACGCCGCCTGCTTCGCCACGGTGGAGGTCAACAACGCCTTCTACCGCCTCCCCGCGCCGGGCACGTTCGCCGACTGGGCCGCCCGTACCCCGGATGACTTCTGCACCGCGGTCAAGGCCAGCCGCTACCTGACCCACGTCAAGCGCCTGCGCGACCCGGCCGAGCCCGTGAAGCGCTTCCTCGACCATGCTCGCCACCTGGGACCCAAGCTGGGCCCGGTTCTTCTCCAGCTCCCCCCGACGCTGAAGGCCGACCTGGCCGCGCTGGGCGAGACGCTGCGCCGCTTTCCCCCAGAGGTGAGGGTGGCCGTCGAGCTCCGCCATCCCTCATGGTTCGAGGCCGGGACGCGTGAGGTGCTCGAGGAGCACGGGGCCGCCTTGTGCCTGGCCGACAGCCAGCAACGGCGCACGCCGCTGTGGCGCACGGCGGGGTGGGGCTACCTGCGCATGCACCAGGGCCGGGCCACCCCCGAGCCGTGCTACGGGCGTCGGGCCCTGGCCGGGTGGGCCCGCAGGCTGGCCGACACGTGGGGCGACGGAGAGGACGTCTACGTGTACTTCAACAACGACACCCGGGCCTGCGCCGTGCGGGACGCGGCCGTCATGGCCCACCAGTTGGAGCGGGTCGGCCTGTCCCCCACCCGCGTGCCACCACCCCGGACGGTGCGGGTGGGACGGTGATGGTCGCGGAGAGATCGCTCAGGCGATGAGCTCGGCGCCGGCGAACCACCCTCGGAGAGCCTCGGGGACGGCCACGGAGCCGTCGGGCCGCCGGTAGGCCTCCACGATGGCGGCCCACACCCGGGGCACGGCCAGCGCCGAACCGTTGAGGGTGTGACAGGGCTCGGCACCCGAGCCCTGGGCCGGGCGGTAGCGGATGTTGGCCCGCCGGGCCTGGTAGTCGCTGAACCACGACACCGAGGAGACCTCGAGCCACTGGTCGCACCCCGGCGCGTAGACCTCGAGGTCGAAGGTGCGCGCCGAGGAGGGCCCGAGGTCCCCGGCGCAGAGGTCCACCACGCGATAGGTCAGGCCCAGGCCCTGCAGGGCGGCCTCGGCCCTGGCCAGGAGGTCGGCGTGGACGCCCGCCGCTTGGCCCTGGGTGGTGTAGGCCAGGATCTCGACCTTGTCGAACTCGTGCACACGCAGCAGGCCGCGGGTGTCGCGCCCCGCCGACCCGGCCTCGCGACGGAAGCACGAGGTGTAGGCCATCAGGCGCAGGGGAAGGTCGGCCTCGGGGAGGATCTCGTCGCGCGCCAACGACGTGAGGGGGACCTCGGCGGTGGGGATGGCCCAGAGGTCGTCCCGCTCGATGTGGTAGGCGTCGTCGGCGAACTTGGGAAGGTGCCCGGTCGAGGTCATGGTCTCCGTGCGCACCAGCGTCGGGGGGCGGATCTCCTCGAATGCGTCCCGGTTGAGCTCCAGGCCGAACTGGACCAGGGCCCGGGCCAGGGTGGCGCCGCCCCTGCGGAACATCGGGAACATGGAGCCCGACAGCTTCGCTCCCCGCTCGAGGTCGAGGATCCCCAGGTGCGAGCCGATCTCCCAGTGAGGCACCCGCTGGTGCTCGGCGTAGACGTCGACGGAAGCCTGGCCCGCGGGCGACCAGGTGCGCAGGACGACGTTGTCGGCGGGCGAGTCCCCGTCGGGGCAGTCCTCGGCGGGGATGTTGGGCACGAGGAGCAGCCGGTCGCGCAGGCTCTGGGCCAGGCGGTCGACCAGGGCATCGGCCTCCCGCTCCTCGGCACCCAGGTCCCGGCTCTCCTGCTTTAGCTTCTCGGCCCGGTCCCGTTCTCCGCTCCGGTAGGCGGCTTCGACCTCCTTGGAGAGCTGGCGGACCCGCGCTCGCAGCTCGTCGCGGTGAGCCGTGGCCGCCCGCAGTCGCTCGTCCAGCGCCAGCACCTCGCCGACCTCGGTGGCCTGGACCCCGCGCCGGGCCAGGGCGGCCTTCACCGCCGCGGGATCGGCGCGCACCTGGCGTATGTCGATCATCTGAACGGCCACGGTAGCGTGCGCCGCCGTGGCCGCCATCGACGTTTCCGGCCTCGTCGTGCGCTACGGCGAGGTCACCGCGGTGGACGGCCTCGACCTCTCGGCCGACGCGGGATCGGTCCTCGCGCTGCTGGGACCCAACGGCGCGGGGAAGACCACCACGGTGGAGACGCTGGAGGGCTACCGGAGGCCCACGGCAGGACGGGTGCGCGTCATGGGCCTGGATCCCGTCACCGATCGCAGGCGCCTGGCGCCGCTCATCGGGGTCATGCTCCAGCGCGGGGGCGTGTATCCCACGATGAGCGCACGCGACGCGCTGGGGCTCTTCGCCGCCTACTACGACGACCCCGTGAGCCCGGCCCAGCTCCTCGACCTCGTCGATCTCGCCCCCGTGGCCCGACGTCCGTGGCGGACGCTGTCGGGGGGCGAGCAGCAGCGGGTATCGCTGGCCCTGGCCCTCGTCGGGCGGCCCCGGGTGGCGTTCCTCGACGAGCCCACCGCCGGCATGGACCCCGCGGCCCGACAGCTGCTGTGGTCCGTCGTGCGCCGCCTGCGCGACGACGGGGTGTGCGTGCTCATGACCACGCACTACCTGGAGGAGGCGGAGCGGCTGGCGGACAGGGTGGTGATCATCGACGGCGGCCGGGCCGTGGCCGAGGGGACCCCGGCCGAGCTCGTCTCCGCCGGGGGCGGGCGGGAGATCCGCTTCGGCGCGCCCGCCGGCATCGACACCGCCGCCCTGGGGGCGGCGGTGGAGGCGGCCGTGGCCGAGGAGCGACCGGGGGAGTACCTCGTGGCCGGGGCGGCGACGCCGGCCCGGGTCGCATCGCTCACGGCCTGGCTGGCGGAGCGCCAGCTCCCCCTGGCCGACCTGCGGGCGGGAAGGCAGACGCTGGAGGACGTCTTCCTGCGCCTGACCGGGGAGAGGGCGGAGGCGGGTCGGTGAAGCCGCGGCCCGTCATCGCCCAGGCTCGCGCCGAGATCCTCATGACCTTGCGCCGGGGGGAGTCGCTGCTTTTGGCGCTGGGTATCCCCGTGCTGCTGCTCGTGTTCTTCTCCGAGGTCGACGTGCTCCCTGTGGGCACCCGTCACCCGGTCACCTTCCTGGCCCCGGGGGTCCTCGCCCTGGCGGTCATGTCCACCGCCATGGTCGGCCTGGGCATCGCCACCGGCTTCGAGCGCAGCTACGGAGTGCTCAAGCGGCTGGGCACGACGCCTCTTGGCCGGCCCGCGCTGCTCACGGCCAAGACCGCGGCCATCCTCGTGGTCGAGGTCGTGCAGGTGGCCGTGCTCGTTCCCGTGGCCCTGGCGCTGGGGTGGGACCCTTCCGGCGGCGTGCTCGCGGCACTGGGCGCGGTGCTGGTGGCCACCGTCGCCTTCGCCGGACTGGGGCTGCTCATGGCCGGCACCCTGCGAGCCGAGGTGACGCTGGCCGCGGCCAACGGCCTCTACCTTCTCCTGCTGCTGTTGGGCGGGATGGTGGTGCCCCTGGCCAAGCTTCCCGGAGGGCTGCGGGCCCTGGCTCGCCTGCTCCCGGCCGCCGCCCTCTCCGACGTCCTGCACGCCTCCCTGGGAGGCGACCCCACGCCCGCTCGGGCGTGGGCCGTCCTGGCCGCGTGGGCCGTGGTCGCCCCCGCGCTGGCGGCCGCGGCCTTCCGTTGGGAGTGAAGGGGCGCTGAAAGCCCGATTCGCGGTTTCGCTCCAGACCCGCGACCGACAGCGGCGGCTGTTTTCGTAGGGCGCGCCTTCTTCCTCCTCGCGGTGAGCGGTGTCACAATGACGCTCGGGGAGAGAAGGTGAGTGGGCGCAATGCGCCAGGCGGACACGATCGCGACAGGTGAGGGCACGACGCTTCTCGGCGTCACCGGGCTGGAGGTCGTCTACAGCGACGTCATCCTCGTCCTGAGGGGCGTCAGCCTGGCCGTGCCTCCCGGGTCCATCGTCGCCCTGTTGGGAGCCAACGGCGCGGGCAAGACCACCTTGCTGAGGGCGGTGACCGGGCTGCTCCCGCTGCACCGGGGACGGATCACCAAGGGCCACGTGACCCTGGACGGCCGGCCCGTTGCCGGCCGGGACCCGGCCGAGATGGTGCGGGCGGGCCTGAGCCAGGTGATGGAGGGCCGCAGGATCTTCGCCGAGCTCACCGTGGAGGACAACCTGCGGGCCGGGGGCTACGTGGTCCGCTCCCGGGCCGGGCTGCGCGAAGCCTACGAGAGGGTCATGGGGCTGTTCCCCATCCTGGCCGAGCGCCGCGGTCAGGTCGCGGGCTACCTGTCGGGCGGAGAGCAGCAGATGCTGAGCATGGGCCGGGCACTGATGCCGTCGCCCCGGCTCCTGCTGCTCGACGAACCCTCTCTCGGGCTCGCTCCTATCATCGTCGAGCAGATCGCCAAGATCATCAAGGAGATCAACGCCCAGGGCACGGCCATCCTGCTCGTGGAGCAGAACGCGACCATGGCCCTGTCCATCGCCGACTACGGCTACGTCCTCGAGCACGGCCGGGTGGTGAAGGACGCACCCGCGCCCGAGCTGCTCGCCGACCGGGACATCCAGGAGTTCTACCTTGGCGTGGGTGAGGCCGGTCGCAGGTCGTACCGGGACGTGAAGACCTACCGGCGGCGCAAGCGGTGGACGGCGTGAGCGACCTGCTCGAGTTCCGGGAGGTGAGCCTGCGCTTCGGCGGCGTGCAGGCCCTCTCCCACGTGAGCTTCACCGTCGCCAACGACGAGCTGCTGGCGGTGATCGGCCCCAACGGCGCGGGCAAGACATCCATCTTCAACTGCCTCAACGGCGTCTACCGGCCCCAGCAGGGCTCCATCCGCCTGGAGGGCACGGAGCTGATCGGGCGCCGGCCCGCCGCCATCGCCGCCCTGGGCGTGGCCCGCACCTTTCAGAACCTGGCCCTGTTCACCAACCTCGACGTGGTCGACAACCTCATGCTCGGGCGTCACCACCTCATGCGCACCGGGTTCGTGAGCGGCGCCCTGTGGTGGGGCCGGGCCAAGTCCGAGGAGGTCAGCCACCGGCGCAGATGCGAGGAGATCATCGATCTGCTCGAGCTGCAGCCCTACCGCCACGCCCGGGTGGGAACGCTCCCCTACGGGATCAAGAAGCGCATCGAGCTGGCGCGGGCCCTGTGCATGGACCCCAAGCTCCTCCTGCTCGACGAACCGGTGGCGGGCATGAACCTGGAGGAGACGGAGGACACGGCCCGCTACATCCTCGAGGTCCGGGAGCGCCTGGGCATCTCCGTCATCCTCGTCGAGCACGACATGCGCATGGTCATGGACATAGCCGACCGGGTAGTGGTCCTCGACTTCGGCCTGGTGATCGCCACCGGGGCGCCGGCCGAGGTGCAGTCCGACCCGGCCGTGATCGCGGCCTACCTCGGGACCCCGGCCGAGGCGGTGGCCGGGACCGGCGAGCACCGGGCCGCGGCCGGCGGCGGGGCCAAGGCCGCAGCCGCGGCCTCGTGGTGGGCCGACCGGTGATCACGACCGCCCCCGGCCCCGTGGCGTCGGGTGAGCAGGGTGACGACCCGGCCCCGTCGACCCTGCCCGGGCTGCTCCTGGCCCACGTCCGGGCCCGGCCTGCCGCGGTGGCGCTGCGCAAGAAGAACCTGGGCCGGTGGCGCGAGTACTCGTGGGAGGAGTACGGGACGAGGTCGGCCCGCACCGGCCTCGGCCTCCTCGAGCTCGGCGTCCAGGCCGGCGACCGCGTCGCCATCCACAGCGAGAACCGGCCTTCATGGCTCTTCGCCGACCTGGGCATCCAGGGCATCGGCGCCGTCACCGTGGGCATCTACCCGACGTCGCCCGCCACCGAGGTGGAGTACCTGCTCAGCCACTCCGGCTCGGTCGTGCTCTTCGCCGAGGACGAGGAGCAGCTGGACAAGGCCCTGTCCGTGCGGGGCCGGCTCGCCGACCTGCGCACCATCGTCGTCATCGACCCCCGGGGCGTGAAGCAGCTGGACGACCCGATGATCATGACCTTGGCCGAGCTGGAAGGCCTCGGGGAGCGCAGGCAGCTGGAGGACTACGCCGAGCGGGTCGCGGCCCTGGACCCGTCGAGCATGGCCATCATCGTCTACACGTCGGGCACGACCGGCCCGCCCAAGGGGGCCATGCTCAGCCACGCCAACCTGCTCAGCGCGGGCTCCTCGCTGCGCCAGGCCTTCGGCACCCGTCCCGACGACGAGGTCCTCTCCTACCTACCCCTCTGCCACGTCGCCGAGCGCCTGGGCTCGACCGTGAACGCCCTCGCCGCCGGGTACGTCGTGAACTTCGGGGAGGGCGGGGAGTCGTTCCCCAACGACCTCTACGAGGTCCAGCCCACCGTGTTCCTGGGCGTGCCCCGGGTGTGGGAGAAGATGATGGCGTCCATCCAGATCCGCATGGCCGACGCCAGCCGGCTCAAGCGGCTCACCTACCGCTTCTCGCTGGCCCTGGGGCGAGGCCTGGCCCGGCGACGCATGGCCGGACGGCTCGGGCTCCGAGGTCGCATCGGCGCGGCCGTGGGCTCGGTCCTGGTGTTCCGGCCCCTCAGGGACAAGCTCGGCCTGGGCCGCGTCCGGGTCGCCATCTCGGGAGCGGCCCCGGTGGCCCCCCAGGTGCTCGAGTTCCTCTGGGCCCTGGGTGTCCCCGTGCGGGAGGGCTACGGCCAGACGGAGGGGAGTGCCCTGGCCACCTTCACGCCCCTCCATGACGTGCGCATCGGCAAGGTGGGCACGGCCGAGCCGGGCGTGGAGCTCCGCATCGCCCCCGACGGCGAGATCCTGGTGCGTAGCCCCGGGGTGTTCCTGGGCTACTTCCGAGACCCCGAGGCCACGGCCCAGGCCATCGACGACCAGGGCTGGCTCAGCACCGGGGACGTGGGCGAGCTGGATGACGCCGGCTTCCTCACCATCACCGACCGCAAGAAGGACATCATCATCACCTCCGGGGGAAAGAACATCTCCCCGTCGGAGATAGAGAACCGCCTCAAGGTGTCACCCTATGTGCGCGAGGCCGTCATCGTGGGCGACGGCCGCAAGTACCTCACCGCCCTCGTCGGGATCGAGGCGGACACCGTGGGCGACTGGGCCACCCGCCGGAACCTGTCCTTCACCACCTATAGGGACCTGTCGGCCAAGCCCGAGGTCACAGAGCTCATCGGCGTCTGGGTCGAGGAGGTCAACCGCGACCTGGCCCAGGTGGAGACGGTCAAGCGCTTCACGCTCCTTCCCAAGGAGCTCGGCCACGAGGAGGGCGAGCTCACCGCCACCCAGAAGGTCAAGCGAGCCGCCATCGCCCGCGAGTTCTCGGACCTCATCGAGGCGATGTACCGGTGACCAACTTCCTGCAGCTCTGCTTCGCCGGTCTCGCCCTAGGGGCCCTCTACGCCCTGGTGGCCCTGGGCTTCGTCGTCATCTACAAGTCGACGGGCGTGATCAACTTCGCCCAGGGCGGCCTCGTCATCCTGGGCGCCTACCTGACCTACAACGCCCACCACACATGGGGGCTCCCCTTCTACCTGGCTGTCCCCGTGGCCATGGCCATCTGCGCCCTGGTCGGCGCGGCCACCGAGCGGTTCGTCCTGCGCCGCATGGTGGGTCAGCCCCCCTTCGCGGTGATCATGGTGACGATCGGCCTGCTCTTCATCCTCGAGCAGGCGGTGACGTCGATCTGGGGCTTCAACCAGCTCGACCTGGGCGATCCGTGGGGCATCAAGAAGGTCACCGTGGGCGGCCTCAACCTGGCCCAGAAGGACCTGTGGACCATCGTTCTGGCCGCGGCCGCCCTGGCCGCCTTCTTCGTCTTCTTCCGCTACTCGCGCATGGGCGTGGCCATGAGGGCCACCGCCTTCGACCAGGAGGCGGCCGTGGCCCAGGGCATCAGCGCCCGGCGGGTCTTCGCCGTGTCCTGGGCCATCGCCGCGGCCGTGGCCACCATCGCCGGGGTCATGCTGGCCGCGGGCGGGGGAGGCCTGCACAGCGACCTCGACATCATCGCCCTGCTCGCCTTCCCCGCCATCATCCTGGGGGGCCTGGATTCCCCCGGGGGCGCCATCGTCGGCGGGATCATCATCGGCATCACCCAGAACCTGACGGCCGGCTACCAGGGAACGGGGGCCAACCACTACTTAGGCTTCCTGGGCGGCGGGTTCAGCAGCGTCATGCCCTACGTGGTGATGATCGTGATCCTCATGGTCCGCCCCTACGGCCTGTTCGGCACCAGGGAGGTGCGCAGAATCTGATGCCCCGCCTCCGCAACCTTCACATGACCCTGCGCTACCAGGACGACCTGCGCCTCTTCCGCTCCCGATATGCCAGAGCCGCCGTGCTCGCCCTGCTGGTCGGGGGTGTCCTCTTCCCCCTGTCGTTCAAGAGCGAGTTCTGGCTGTCGGTGCTCGACTATGCGGGCATCGCCGCAATCGGCGCCATCGGCCTCAACCTCCTGACCGGCTACACGGGGCAGGTGTCCCTCGGCCACGCCTTCTTCATCGGGGTAGGGGCGTACTGCGCTGTGTTCTTCGGCGGCCACCACCACGTGAACCTGCTGGTCTGGCTGGGCGCGGCCGCGGTCATCGGCGGGCTGATAGGCGGGCTCGTCGGTCCCTTCGCCCTGCGCCTGCGAGGCAGCTACCTGGCCATCGTCTCCCTGGGGCTGGTCTTCCTGGGTCTCCACGTGTTCCGCAACTGGACGCAGCTGACCGGGGGACCGGGGGGGACGTCGGTGGCGCCCCCGCTCAAGCTCGGCCCCCTTGACTTCACCAAGCTGCAGATCGGCAACCAGGTCTACAGCCGCAACCAGAGCTTCTTCCTGCTCATCTGGGCCATCGTCGGCCTCACCGCGCTGGTCAGCAAGAACATCGTGCGGTCCCGTCCCGGGCGGGCCATGCAGGCCATACGCGACAGGGACGTGGCCGCCGAGGTCGTGGGCGTCCGCCTGGCCCGCTACAAGATCGGCGCCTTCGTGGTCTCCAGCGCCCTGGCCGCGGTGGCGGGGGCCCTCTTCGGTGCCTACCAGCAGTTCGTGCAGCCGGACAACTGGAGCCTTTTCGTGTCCATCCAGTACATCGCCATCATCATCGTGGGCGGCATCGGCAGCATCTACGGGTCGGTCCTCGGTGCCCTCTTCGTCGGCGCCGTCCCCCAGCTGGTAGACCGCTACAGCAAGAGCATCCCCTTCGTGGCCAAGACGGCGGTGAGCAGCAGCGGCTTCCACCTTTCCGTCTTCCAGCTCAACCAGATCATCTTCGGTGCGCTGATCGTGCTCTTCCTGGTGCTAGAACCCCGGGGGCTGGCCGCAGTGTGGCAACGCCTCAAGACCTACCTGAGGGCCTGGCCCTTCTCCTACTGACAACCATGACGACAAGGGAGACTTCGGTGCACACATCCGGAATGGGGAAACTGATCGCCGTCCTCGGCGCGGTGACGCTGGTCGCCGCCGCCTGCGGCGGCAGCAGCAAGACCAGCACGTCGGCCAAGAAGACCCTGGCCCCGGCTCCGGGATTCGATCCGGTGGCCAAGACCATCCACGTCGGCGTCATCACCCCCCTCACCGGGCCCGTCGCTGTCATAGGGAAGCCGCTCACGGCCGGCAACGAGGTGTGGTTCAAGTACCTGAACCAGGAGAAGGGCGGGATCGCGGGCAAGTACCAGGTGACCCTCGACGAGGAGGACAGCCAGTACGTGCCCCAGAACGCGGTGCAGGCCTACCAGAAGATCAAGGGCAACGAGGTCGCCATCGAACAGCTCCTGGGCACCCCGGTGACCAAGGCCGTCCTGCCCCTGCTCAAGCAGGACAACGTCGTGGCCCAACCGGCGTCGCTCGACGCCGACTGGGTCCCCGAGCAGAACCTCATCCCCATCGGCGGCCCGTACCAGATCCAGATGATCAACGCTGCCGACTACATAGCCAAGGACGCGGGCCTGAAGTCCAAGAAGTGGTGCGACACCATCCAGGACGACGCCTACGGTCAGGCCGGCCAGGCCGGCCTCACCTACGGCGCCCAGGCCCAGGGCGTCTCCATCGTCAGCACGGCCAAGTTTCCCGCCGGCAACGCCGACTTCACCCCCCAGGTGCAGCAGCTCAAGTCGGCCGGGTGCGAGGTCGTCTTCCTGACCTCCACCCCGTCGGACACGGCCAAGCTCATGGCCAAGGCGGCCCAGCTCCAGTTCGCCCCCCAGTGGATCGGGCAGTCCCCGAGCTACATCGGCGCCTTCGCGGCGTCGCCCCTCAAGGACTACCTGGCCGCCCACTTCCTGGTCGCGGGGGAGGGCACCGAGTGGGGCGACACCAGCGTGCCGGGCATGGCCGACATGATCAGCCGGCTGCAGAAGTACGACCCGGCCCAGGCCCCCGACTACTACTTCGGGTTCGGCTACAACGAGGCCCGGGCCGTGACCGCGCTCCTCGAGAAGGCGGTGGCGCTGGGCGATCTCAGCCGGCAGGGGATCGTCAACGCCCTGAACAAGCTGGGGACAGTGAGCTTCGACGGCCTGACCGGCGACTACACCTACGCCAGCCCGGCCCAGCGGGTGTTCCCCCGGGCCAGCACGATCTTCAAGGTCAACCCGGCCAAGCCCGTGGGGCTGGAGAAGGTGAAGTACAACTTCGAGTCCGACTCGGCCAAGACCTACAAGCTCCCCGGCACCTGATCGGGGTCACCCCGGGCGGCCCGGGCCGCGGTCAGCGGGCGGGCTCCGGAGGCGCGGAGCCTGCCTGCTGTAGGGCCCGCTCGACGTCGGCCCACGTGAGCACCTCGTCGTCTGCGGCCGGGGTCCCTTCGTGCGATGCCGCGGCGTGAGCCGCGGCCCGGGCCGCCGCCCTCTCGGCCCGCTCGGTCCGCTCCGACTCCGCCGTCCAGCGGAAGAAGATCACCACGATCACCGACCAGATGAAGGCGGCCTCGCCCACCTTCATGAGCGCGGCAGCCAGCTGCTGGTCCTCGACCACGTCGAAGCCCAGGGCGTGGGGGACCCGGGCGTAGAACGAGTAGACGGGCCCCTGGGCGAAGGTGAGGAAGGAAGCGGGCACGGTGGGCAGCACCGTCTGCAGGAACAGGTAGAGCATCCGCAGCGGGGCCGACATGGTCGGGAACTCGGGGAGACGGTTCACCACCGGGAACCACATGAGCAGCCCCGACGCGAACAGCAGCAGGTGGGCGAAGAAGTGGGAGGCGTCGTGCTCCAGGGTGAAGTTCACCACCGCGGGCCAGTGGGACAGAGCGAAGACCACGTTGAACAAGATGCCCGCGCAGAAGGGCCGGGCCAGGGTGCGGACCGCGTCCCCCAGCCGGCGCGGCCTCAACATCCATCGGGTGAGCCATCCGGGCATGCCCACGAGGAGCAGGGGCGGGGCCACCAGGGTGATCACGATGTGCTGGAACATGTGGACCGAGTAGAGGTAGCGCTCGCCGATGTCGTGCACGGGCCAGTCGGCGACGGCCCACAAGAGGGCCACCCCGCCCAGGAAGCAGGCGACCTGACGCCTGGTCGCCACCGGCGTCCCCTCCGGCACCTGCCTGGGCCCCAGCCTGGCCAGGGCCAGCACGTACAGGGCCGCCGCCGCCGTGAAGATGGCCCAGACCTCGGGGTGGGCGTGGTAGCGCCAGGGGTTGACCCGCCCGGCCGGCCCCCCGGCCAGCGGGGCCAGGGCCGCCACCGGCGCCAGGCTCACCGCCCGCTCACTTGACGAAGACCCCCAGGGTGGTCAGGTAGGCCATGTACACGAACACGGCGAGGATGAACCCCCCCAGGAACAGCCGGCGCAGTAGCCGGTTGTCGAACTTGAGGTGCATGAAGTAGAGGGCGACGAAGCTCCCCTTCACCAGGGCGAAGACGAGCAGGAGCGAGTTCGACGCGGTGCGCTGGAGCTTGAGGTAGTACAGGGCCACCTCCACGGCGGTGACCACGGCCAGGAAGACGGCGATGCGGATGTACTGGGCGTCGGTGGGGTGGGGGCCGTGCTCGTCCTCAGCCAGGTGGGGTGGGGGCTGGACCTGATGGAGCCCGGGCTCTGGCGTAGCCGTGGCCGCGCCCGAGCCGGGGTCGGTGGTGGTCGTGGACGACTCGGCGTCGCTCATCGGACTCCTCCTCCACTCACGGGCCCGGCAGCGTGTGGAGCACGCCAGGGTGCGTGGGCGAGGGGATCAAGTAGATCACGGTGAAGATGACGATCCACACCAGGTCGACGAAGTGCCAGTAAAGCCCGGCGATCTCGACGACCTCGGACCGCTCCTTGGTGAGCCGTCCCCGGAGGGACAGGTTCCAGAGGGAGAGCAGCATCACGATGCCCAGGGTCACGTGCACGCCGTGGAACCCGGTCAGCACGAAGAAGCTGCTGCCGAAGAGGTTGGTCTTGATGGTGAGGCCCTTGCGGATGAAGGAGGTGAACTCGTAGACCTGCCCGGCGATGAAGCTGGAGCCCAGCAGGGCGGTGGCCAGCAGCCAGATGCGGAGGCGGCGGTAGTCGCCCCGCTGGATCGACGCCAGGGCCAGGACCATGGTCAGCGAGCTCATGAGGAGCACGAACGAGCTGATCGACGTGTAGGGGATGTCGTAGATCTGTTTGGGGTTGGGGCCGGTGATGCTCCGCCCCCGGTAGAGGATGTAGGTCGAGATGAGGGCGCCGAAGAGGAGGCACTCCGAGCCCAGGAAGCACCACATGGCCAGCTTCTCGTTGGAGACGCCCGTGTTGGTGATGACCACGTGAGAGTCGTCGTGGCCGGCCAGGGCAGGCCCGGTGATCGCCGCGTCGGTCACGGTTGCGTCCCTCCTTCCGGCGCCGGCGGCGCCCCGGGTGGAGCTCCTGATCCTCCGTCGCCGCCCGCGGCGCTCGTATCGCCGCCCGAGGGAGGTGCCTCCCCGCTGGCGGCACCTGCGGGCGCCTGGCCCGAGGCCGACGCCTCCCCGCTGGCGGCACCTGCGGGCGCCTGGCCCGAGGCCGACGCCTCCCCGCTGGCGGGAGCCTCTCCGCCGGCGGCCGGCTCGGCGCCCGCTTCCAGGGCCTGGGGCTCCGGGCCGGCGCCCACCAGGGCCGGCTCCCGGTGCTCGTCGGGGGCGTGGTCCAGGGCCTCCTCCTCGGGATCGGGGGGCTCGGTGGAGGGCTCCAGCGCCCACGCGAACAGTCCGGTGAACAGGACGACGACGCCCAGGAAGGCGATCACGTAGTTGGTCACGTCGTCCCGGCCGTAGATCATCCCGAAGCCGATGATGGGCAGACCCGTGGCCGCCACCAGGGGCCAGTACGACGGCGAAGGCAGGTGGACGTGCTCGCCCCTGGCGTCCCCGTACTCGGTGGCTATCTGCTCGCCGGAGGCGCCCGGGCGGGGCATGAGGCGGCCGTCCTCGTCCTCGTCGTACTTGCGGTGCCAGAACTCGTCCAGGGAG
>Ga0209577_10001467_pt1 | contig 23324 bp, 21 predicted proteins | sample GraSoiAngelo_109_FD_185874 | JGI IMG/M metagenome (GOLD analysis project Ga0209577, IMG submission 185874) | Grasslands soil microbial communities from the Angelo Coastal Reserve, California, USA - 14_0903_12_20cm (SPAdes) (version 2) | ecosystem: Environmental > Terrestrial > Soil > Grasslands...
AAGTTCGGCTTCAGCTGGCTGCACGATGTCAAGAACCAGGAACTGCAGGCCAACACCAATGGCACTGCCATCTTCGGCAACAGCTCCTTTTCGCAGGATTCCTACATCACACCCAGGCTCTAACCCTCAATTTGGGACTTCGTTATGACGCGATGCCGCATGCTTTTGAGCGATACAACCAGTTCGCCAATTTTGTTGCCGCTGATTATGACCGGTCTCAGCCTTATCCCTTGAATGCCGATGGGACTCTGAACCCCGCCGTGCTGACGCCCTTCAACGGCCAGAATTTTTATCTCAACGGAATCCGGGAGGCCGGCGTGGGTGGATTCCCCCGCGGAAACGTGCAGAATTACTACAAGACGTGGGAGCCGAGGGTCGGGTTTGCCTACAACGTGCTCGGGGATGGCAAGACTGTCCTGCGGGGCGGCGCGGGCGTATTCTACGAGCGCGTTCAGGGTAACGATGTCTATAACGCTGCGTTGAATCCGCCCTTCGCGTATCAGCCATCGGCCACTAACGTGTACTTCTCGGACCCCAACACCAGCGCGATAACAGGCTTAACTACGGCCCAGACATTCCCCTCCACACTTACCAATCTTCAGTACAACTACAAACCTCCCGGGACGCTGATGTTCAGCCTGGGAGTTCAACGGCAGGTCGCGCAATCGGTGGTTGCCGTCGTGCAATACGTTGGTTCCAGAGGCTGGGACCAAAGTGTGGACATACCGATCAATACACTCCCGTTGACTGCGAATGATCCCAACGGTCCCGGAAATCCGTATTACGATCGGCAGGGAGTTGCGGGCCAGCTCCCGGATCCAAATAATCCTGGCAAGAATCGTCCCGCATTTAACGCCAACCTCTACCGAATCTTCCCTGGGTTCAGCTCGATCACCCAAGAGACCAACAGCACGAATTTCACCTACAACTCGCTGCAGGCGGGCATCCGAATGGAGAACCGCCGCGGGCTCACGCTTCAGTTGGCTTACACCTGGTCTCACGAGATTGATGAGGTGAGCAACGATCTCAATACAGCTTCCAACCCGTTCAATCTGGGCTATGACCGAGGGTCGGGAGCCCTCGACCGGCGGCACATCTTCAATGCAAATTACGTTTACCGCCTCCCGTTTTTCACATCGCAGGGATCTAACCGCGCGCTGCGCGCCATACTCGGGGGCTGGGAGTTCTCCGGCATCACCGTGGCTCAGACTGGAGTGCCGGTGAATAACGGCAACGGGCTCAGTTACAACGGCAAGGACAAACTCGGGTTGGGCGGCGTTCCGAGGAATCGGCCTGATCAGGTAGCCCCGGTTCATTACCCGCACACGGTGGATGCCTGGTTCAGCACCAGCTCTTTTGCCGCGCCGCTCGCTCCCTGGGAGGGTGGCACCAACCAAGGCTATGGCAACGCGAGAAAAGATGCGGTCGTTGGGCCTGGCCTCTTCAACTTCAACCTGTCGCTATTCAAAACCATTCCCATCACAGAACGGGTGAAGTTTGAACTGCGATTCGAGTCCTTCAACGCTTTCAACCACACCGAATTCCTTGGTGTCGATACGGGCACAACCGATAAGAACTTTGGGCACGTGACCACCACGTACGACCCACGCGTCCTGCAGCTTGGGGCGAAGTTGAGCTTCTGACATCGAACCATTTTCGATCGCGGATACGGCGGGCAATAGCTCGCCGCGTCCGATATGTTGGTGCATGTATCCTCTATTTGCGGGCCACCTTTTCGGGAGCTGCGAATGCGGATGGGGGCAGGCATGAAGGGCCTGGGACCAACCGGATTGTTTGTCACCCTGTTGATTATCGTGGCGATGGGCGTCGCCAGTTCCTCGGCTCAGATGGAAGTGACAGCGGTTGATGAACGCCAAACAGCGATCGCCCTGGAGCAAGCAGGCAAGAGCACAGAAGCGGAAGCAACGTGGCGGGCTTTTCTGAAGTCGCAGCCTGCGAGCGCGGAGGCCTACGCCCACCTGGGACTGCTCGAAGCCCGTCAGGAGCATTATCAGAAAGCCATCCCACTTTACCGCAAAGCGTTGTCGCTCGATCCGGCAATGCCCGGCTTGCGGATGAATCTCGGCCTCGCGCTCTTCAAATCAGGCGAGCTGAAACCAGCCATTGAAACGTTCAATCTTTTGCTCAAGACGCAAGAGGCATCTTCTTCTGAAGCACAACGCCTGAGAACGCTGATCGGCATGGCCGACTACGGACTCCGGGACTTCGCGGCGGCAGTTCCTTATCTCAAGGAGGCCACGGCCGACGATCCGCAAAACCTGCCTTTTCGGCTGATGCTGGCACACAGTTGTCTCGCAAGCAAGCAGTACCAATGCGTGCTCGATGTGTATCACGAGATTCTGACGCTAAATGCGGAATCGGCCGAGGCGGATATGCTGGCCGGCGAAGCGTTGGATGAAATGCAAGACCACGCCGGCGCCATGCAGCAGTTCCGTGCGGCTGTCAAGGCGAATCCCAACGAGCCTAATGTGCACTTCGGTCTGGGATACCTGTTGTGGACCCAGGGACAGTACCAGGAGGCAGCGCACGAGTTCCAAGCGGAGCTGGCTAATGTCCCCGATCACGTGCAGGCAATCGTGTACCTGGCGGACACCAACATAAAGATGAATCACCCCGACATAGCCGTGCCGTTACTTAAGAAGACCATCAGGCTGGATCAGAACGTAGCGATGGCGCACCTTGACTTGGGGATCGTTGATGGCAAGAACCGGAATTGGAGCGATGCATTGCGCGAACTGAGGCTGGCGGCTAAGTTAGCTCCCGAAAACGTTAGTGTTCACTGGCATTTGGGAAAGGTTTACCAAGCGATGGGAAGGACTTCGGAAGCCAACGCCGAGTTCGAAAAGACAAAGACCCTCACCAAAGCCGCCGATGATTCAGTTTTCCGCCAGATCAACAAGGCCAGCGTGCAGAGCGGCCACACCGAGGCATTCGCCCCCAATGGCAAGTAATAAGGCCAAGGACACTGCTGTAGTTGCCGACCGTCTGCCTTCGGGCAATGGGATATGCTTGCGTGACTTATATGCCCGATATGCCCGAGGGTCGATTGTTGTCCGCATCAAGGAGTGACCAAATCAGTATGAGTGAATTGAAGATCATCTTTATGGACTCTGGGCAAAGTGATACCCACGCTTGTCTGCTTTCCGGCTTTCCTAGGGATCACGAAAAAGCTCTCGCGGCAAACGCCCTTCGCCGTTGGAAGGCAATGACAACTGGCGCTTGGTCTGCACATATAAGGACGATTGTGGCGCTTAGAGAAAGGGCTTGGCTGGCGTTCGCACAATGCGCTCGCTAGAGCTCTCGTGAACGACCAGAGACCCGTGCCTGATCTCTATCGAAGTTACCCCCGCGAAATCTTGTGGGATCTCAAACATTGCAATCATATATTTTGACGTTCCCGTGGCTCTCGCCGGTAACCAGGTATATGTCGACTGCCCGAAGAGCGGGCCCCTAGACACTGTTTCGCGACGTGGAATGGGAAAAGGAGTAGTACTAAACTCAAAACCGCGGCACAATTCGCGGCCATTCCAAGGCGCGTGCACGCGATTGTAAGATTCTTCCCAGTTGCCGACCCAGGGATAGTCACTACGGTTGAACACATACAAAACTAGGAGTCGCAGGCGTGGATTGCAAACGGCGATGAATGCAGTCTTAAGCTCCGGATCTAGCAGATGTGCCGTGTAATGGCCATATCGGCCGGTTTCGCTGGTCCGAAGGTTCAGAAAGCCACCGTGCTTTTTGGGCGCCTTTGGCCAGAGAAATTCGGAATCGGGCTGGATCTGCATATTGTTGCTGAATGTGGCTGGACAAACCTTGCTGCGAGTTGCCGGCATATCAAAGAACGTGACGTTCGGCTCCAGAAACGGCGTGCCAAATGTTACGTGATGATTCCAGGAGATCGGCCGATCGAAGGATGCGAGATTAACTGCCGTTTCTTCGCAGTACACAAGCGGGTATTTGCGGTCGAGTGAGATTAGTCGCTGCAAACGCATTTGCGCCTGCGGAAGATCAGCACCGTAAACGAGCGTCGCCTGCGCTGACTGCGGCTGTGGTTTCCGCCGCCATTTCACAACCGGAGCTTCACCGTGCGTGCTGTGTCCTGCTGCGATCTCTTCGGGTGAAGGCGGTCCAAAATAGTCGAAGCTTATGCTGTGTCCGGTGATCCCCGCGAGCAGTCGACCTTCAGGCAGTGGGCCGTAGATGCGAAGATGCGTGCGGTGTCTATACGCGGAAGGGTCGATTGTCTTCCACTTGGGTTTCCACATGGGATTGATTCCCCCGGCAGCATTCAGAACCAGTTCACAGATGTGACCCCCGCCTTCGAGAACTGAGACATGTCCCCATGTGCTGTGGAGCTTGAATCCGGGTCTGCCATCCAGAACGTTCGAGCGATGAGTTACAGATGAGAGGCGGGTGGTCTTTTTGTGCACCGTAGGCGACCTCTTCACAAGGAGTGACAAAGCTTTATAGCAGGCGAATACCCACGGTGGGTGATTCCAGACTGGCCGGGGTGTCGGCTCTCGGCAAAAGTTAAACTCGAAACAGTTCAGCTCCGGACGTCAGACGATCGCTTGAAATTGGAGCAAGTTCCCATAGGGTCGTGGATCGTAAATGAGCCGTGCCGCCTTTGGCAAATAGTCCTATCCCCAGGCTTGCCGCGCTTGCCGGATACACGCGATCGGTCAGCGAGACCCTACCGTTCGCGAACGTTTCAATCACTGACGCATCGATGTAAATGCGCAGTCGCAGAAGCTCGGTTTTCCCAAGGTGAAGGGCGCCGCTCTCGACACGTCGCCCGAAAATAGGCGGGGGAAGGGTCTGCGTGGCTGCATCAGTACTCGAAGAAGTTGTGTCACAAAACAGCTTCTGTGAGTCACGATCATAGCCGATCAGAGTTTGCTCACGACCGTCGGCAGTCGAGCGAACGCGTAGACCTGCCTGATGAGAGTCACCTAGCTCAATCTCCGCTTGTATCTCCGCGCAGTCACTCTCGAATCCGTTCAGGAGCAGTGGGCCGTTCGGTTCGATTCTTTGATCGGGAACTCTCCGGTCTCCGCGACGAAGAATTGTCAACTCCGGGACGGGCTCAACTCCCAACATGCCATCGGGCAGACGTGTGAGCAGCTTGGGCAGTGACATGACGCCAGCCCATCCCGCCGTCGCCTGGGCGTCTACGCTGCGCTTCTCGTGTATCCATGCCCACCAAATCCGGCTGCCTTTTGCATCCTCCATTGTCTTTTGCGCGTATGCTGCCGAGCCGTAGTCGATCTTACCGCCGGACTGCTGTTCAAATCTGTGACCAGAATGTGTTCCAGTCAGATATGCATTTCCTTGAGCGACCAGCAAGATGGGTTTGCCCTGGAGAAAGAAGAAGTCCGGACATTCCCACATAGAGTTCCACGGGCGTGATGCGTCCAGGCTGGGATCCAGTTTGGCAACTGCCAGTGGATGTAGGTACTCCCAGTGTTTGAGGTCTCTCGAAGTGTAGAGCAGAGCCATTCCGCCCTTCCCGATCTCACCTGACCCGATCACCATGTACCAGGTGTCGTCTTCTTTCCAGAGCGCCGGGTCTCGCCAGCCGACGACTCTCATCTGATCAGGCGGCGCCGCCAGCACCGGGTTTTGCACAATCTTCGTCCAGTTCGTCAGGTTCTCATCGTTCGGATCTGCGGCAAATGCAACCATCTGCCGCTCTGGGACAAGCCCCTTTTCTCGTTCAGCCGATTCACTTTGTGCTGACCACGTTGCGCCGGTGTACACAATCGTTGGTACGCCATTGGCGATGACGGCAGAACCCGACCAACAACCATTCTTGTCAGGTCCACCGGGCGTCGGGGCGAGCGCGATGCCGAGATTTTTCCACCGAACAAGATCGGTTGAAACGGCATGTCCCCAATACTTCGGTCCCGCGATCGAAATAACGGGGGAGTACTGATAGAAGAGGTGGTACCGACCTTTCCAGTAAAGCGGGCCATTAGGATCGTTCATCCACGCCGAAGGAGGCATGAGGTGAAATCGAGGGCGGTGCCTATCATTTGCGAGTGAATTTCGACCACTTTGGCCGACCAGCGCCGCCGAGGCGAGGGTTGCACCCGCCGCAATAAACTCGCGTCGGGTAAAGCTGTTCCGAAAGACGTTTCGCGCTGTCGTATTTTTGCTCATCGCAGTCGTGTCGCCTCGACATCCCTACCCGTGCGCTTGCACACCGAGTGTCTGAGGCTCGGCCACTTCGTATTCGGTATGGTCCCGCTTTTTAAGGACATCGCGCGCAGGATTGAGTATCCAGTTGAGGAGCAAGCCAGTGAATAGCCTCTCATCGGGCACGGCACAGTCCGTCACATTGAAGCCGCGAAACCAGACACTTTTAGACCTTGGGGCAAGGGGTGTCAAGGAAATTGCCGAAGCAATGATCCCGAAGTTGTATATGGTAAATGTTTATGCCGCTGGCGTATGCTGTGCTGCTAGCTCCCGCAATAGGCGTTCGGAAGCGCAGAAACGGGGAATCTAGATGCCAAGTCATAAGTACCGGCAGATTATAGAGAAGCTTCAGGACGACATTTCCTCGGGCCGTTACAAGCCAGGCAAGCGCTTGCCAAGTGAAGCGGAACTGGTTCGGCGCTTCGGGGCGTCGCGAATGACTGTCTTCCGGGCTATGCACGAGCTACAGTCACTGGGGGCAGTTACGCGGCGAGTCGGTTCCGGTACGTTCGTCTCGTCCAACGCGAACACCGGCAGCCACGTATTCGGATTGTTGATTCCTGAACTAGGACAGACTGAAATCTTCGAAGCGATCTGCAAAGGCATGATGGAGGCCCAGGAGGCGATGCATCATTCCCTTTTGTGGGGCAACGCTGTGTCACAGGACCAGGACAAGGAACAAGCGGCAGAGCAACTCTGCGAACACTACATCTCTCAAAAGGTTTCAGGCGTGTTCTTCGCACCAGTCGAATTCAGTGCGAACCGCTTCCAGGCAAATCACAGAATTGCCGCTGCTTTTGACCGGGCTCGTATTCCGGTTGTGCTCCTCGACCGCTGTCTCGAACCCTATCCGCAGCGAAGCAAATACGACCTGGTCGGAATCGACAACCGTCGTACGGGATACCTTGCGACGGAACACCTGATGAAAACTGGGGCTAAGCGCATAGCGTTTTTCGCACGACCAAATTCAGCACCGACCGTGGATGCCCGCATCGCTGGTTACCGCGAAGCGTTGTTGTCCCAAGGTGACAGGACTAGACGCGACATGGTCCATATAGGGGATGCTACTGACGCAAAGTTTATTAAGTCCATCTTGAGGAAGGATCGCCCCGATGCATTTGTGTGCGCGAACGATCTAACCGCTGGAAACCTCATGCACACACTGATATCGCTTGGCCAGCGCATCCCTGAAGACATTCGGATCGTGGGGATCGACGATGTCAAATACGCGCGGCTGTTGCCCGTGCCACTGACAACATTGCACCAGCCATGTCGAGACATCGGGAGAATAGCGATGGCGGTTATGCTGGACAGAATTGCCGACCCCGATTTGCCGGCGCGGGATGTGTTGCTGAGATGCGAACTCGTTGTGCGCAAATCCTGCGGCACGCCGACATCAAAGAGTAACGGTCACAATCGGTCCTGATTATCTGTTGTGATTCGCTGATCGATCTCGCCGCCGGCAGACAGCCTTCCAAGCCGAAGTACCGCCCCATTTTGCACTCAAAACGCGTGCCATCGAGCAGCCTCATGCCCTCGATTGATGTGGTATAGACAACTTTGTGATAGTTGCCTCCAAATTATCTTGACAGCTTAGGAACTGAGGTCTACAAGTTCCCTCCAGTCGTCGGTGTTTTTCGTGCTCGTGTTGTTCAGTTGTCTCTGTTTGTGGTTCGGCGGATCAGCTTACACAAAAGTTATTTTGTCCTCGTTCCATGTTGAAAGAGGGTGACAAAATGCTCAAGGTTCCAGCCGCTCGCTCCCCCCGCTTCTCCAAGACCGAGTCCTTTTTCTTGCATATTGGCATTGGCTTGAGTCCGCGGCGTCTCAGTACTTTGCTGTTCTCGACGCATCTCGTACTCTGCTGCGTTGCAGTTCTGTGCCTACATGCAAGCGCCCAAGTCCGGTTTGGCAGCGTGGTGGGGACGGTTGCCGACCCTGGTGGCGCCACTTTGGCTGGAGCCACCGTGAAGCTGACGAACTTGGGTACCAATGAGACCCGGACCGTGCAGACCGGCAGCATTGGGACATTCACGTTCCCGAATCTCAACGCGGGGCTATACCGCGTCGAGATTGAGATGGCCGGTTTCAAGCGCTTCACTCGAGACAGAGTGGAGGTACAGGTCGACGTCGCCACCCGCGTGGACGCGACAATGCAGGTTGGCAATGTTACGGAAAGCGTTCTTGTGACGAGCGAGGCACCACCTCTACAAACCGACAGCGCTTCTCTGGGGACGACTATCAGCCAACAAGAAGTTCAGAGCATACCTTTAAGCGGAAGAAACGTGAACAATATGCTGACACTGGTGCCTGGAGTGGTGGCACAGGGCGGCACCTACGGCAATGCAGTCTCGAACCAGGCGAGTGGGGCGAGAACGAACGCAATCGGCTTTGGGAACTACGCAATTGGTGGAGGTTTCGGAAACCAGAGTCAATTCTATGTGGACGGTGTTCCCTCCAATGGGCCTGCCAACAACCTCACCTCCTACATCCCGTCGCAGGACGTAGTGCAAGAGTTTCGCGTAGTGACTAATAATGTTGGTGCGGAGTATGGGAACTATGCGGGAGGTGTGATTAACATCACCACCAAATCCGGAACCAATAACTTTCACGGTACAGCTTACGAATATCTGCGGAACAAAGTTTTGAATGCCAATGACTACTTTTCCAATCTTAACGGGTTTTCTCGTCCGCCACTGATACAGAACCAGTTTGGTGGAACACTGGGTGGACCCATCCAGAAAGATAAGACGTTCTTCTTCTTCGGTTTCGAACGTGAAGTCCTGCGCTCAGGAACTCTGGTGACGACCACAGTTCCTACCCCGGCTGAGTTGTCGGGTGATTTTAACGCACCCGGTCTGCCACCCATCTATGATCAAAGTCAACCGGGAAATCCGCAATTTCAATGCAACGGGAGACTCAACGTAATCTGTACCAATCGCCTTGACCAGACCGCATTGAGGATCTTTGCGGCAACCTATCCGAGACCTAAACAACCGGGCACTATCAACAACTACATCGTTCAAGAGGCCACTGGTGGCGTCAACAATCAATATAACGCGCGCGTGGATCACCGATTCTCCGACAAGAACAACCTGTTCGCCCGTTACACATATTGGAAGGCAGATAGCAATGCTTACGACGCGTGGGGCACGCATACACAAGGCCAAGGTCCCACCGGGGTCTACACCCATGAGGCAATCCTAGGTGACACCCACGCCTTCAATCCTTCCACGATCTTAGATCTGCGGCTCTCACTCCTGAGGGTGTTTGAACATGAGTTTCCCGCCAATCAGAACGTTGATTTGTCGCAATTCGGTCCTGCCTGGGGGGCCCTTAAAGGCCAGCTCGTAGCTCCGGCGAACTTTCCAGCAATGGCTTTCAGCGGGGATAACCAGAGCGTGACTGGTAGCGGGTTTGGTTCGCAGCTCTTTTGGCACCAGAATGTGTACACGTTGTCGGGCAGTCTTACCAAGGTTGTCGGTCGCCATCAGCTCAAGTTCGGTGGAGATGTGCGTCGCGTGCAGTGGATTTCTGATCCGGAAAACGGCGGTCTCAACTTGAACTTTAATCAGTATGCGACCGCGCACGATTCCAGCGCGACGGGCGGGGGGAGTTCGGTCGCATCAGCCTTGCTCGGAATCCCAGCGAGTACGGCGGTAACGCCTGGCATCATTGGCGGCTCCAGGGCGTATTACACGGCATACGGGTTCTTCTTGGACGACACGTTCCAGGCTACCAATAAGCTAACCGTCACAGCGGGGCTCCGCTGGGACCAGCCCAGTGTCTATTCGGAAGCCAACAATTACGACACTGTATTTCGCCCGGACCAACCCAGTCCGTTAGGATCGTTCTTTAATCCAGTCACAGGCAAGACACAACCGTTAATGGGGAATGTGGCCCTGGTCCACAGTTCAGCGTGGCCGTCCCAGAGAGAGGATTACCTGCACTGGAAGCTGTTTTCGCCTCGGCTTGGGTTAGCCTTTCGCTTGACGGATCGTACTGTTTTACGTGGGGCGTACGGTATTTCTTATCCGCCCACCACGGTGAGTCAAGACGGACCGAACTTGTCCCCCATCAATCTCTCACCCACGTCGGTTACCAATACGTTCCAGGTACAGACGGGACAACCCAACTCCATACAGGCTACTGTGGCTGACCCGTTTCCTTTCGGGATCAACCAGCCGCTTCGGCGTAGTGCCACACCTAGCTTCTTCTATGGCCAGAGCACTTTTGCCATGCGAGTGCCAGGGAATCCAACTCCGTATGTGGAGCAGTGGAACGCGGCTGTGGAACGGCAAATCGGCAAGGACTCGTCCTTGACCGTGGCCTACGCCGGGTCCGGGGGTACGCATCTCGTGATGCAGGGATGGGCGACGGTTTCGAACATCGGGGTCAATCAGCTGGCGGACCAGTATTTCTCTATGGGGCCGGCTGCCTTGCTGACCCAGGTCCCGAATCCGTTCTACGGCGTGATTACGACTCCGGGGTCACCTCTGTCTCAACCAACGATAGCCGCTGGACAGCTCTTGAGGCCGTTCCCGCAATACGAACGCGTTCTTGCCGTGAATCCCCACAAAGGGAGATCCAACTACCGGTCATTGCAGACGTCATTCATGAAGCGGTTTGGGGGCAAAGGGATTTTGAGTGTCGCCTACACCTGGTCGCGATTGATGTCGGATACCGACAGCGTAACTGCTTTCCTCGATGAGGGGTTTCTATTCGGCGGGTCCCTTCAGGACAACAATAATCTGAATCGGGAATACTCACTAAGCTCTTACGACGTTCCGCACAATCTGGCCATTGGATATGGTGTTGATCTGCCTTTCGGCCGCAACCATCACTTCTTGGATGACACACACGGTGTGCTTGGTGGCATCGTATCAGGATGGCGGGTCAACGGAATCACCAACATCCGTAGCGGCGTTCCTATCAGTGCCTACCAAATCTTTGCGGGATCGGCTCTCAGCCAGCTTGGCGGCGGTCAAGGATACTTTGGGGCCGGCGGCCTCTGGATGCGTCCGGACGTTGTATCAGGGTGCAATCTGAAGCTGTCGGGCTCTCCGGAATACAGAGCAACCCATGGCTGGTTCAATACGCAGTGCTTTGCCCCTGTAGATACCACTAGCGTCGTGAGATTCGGTAACGAGCCGCGAAACCTCGGCAGTGTTCGTATGGACGCTATGGATAACTGGGACCTCTCGATTGCAAAACGTACGTCGATCACCGAATCGGTGTACCTGCAGTTCACGGCCGAGTTCTTCAATACATTCAATCATCCACGATTTGGTGCGCCAGACAACAACGTGGGTGTCCTACCGGGAGTTCTCAATTCGCATTTTGGCATTGTGACCTCGCAGGCCAACCCACCGCGCGCTATTCAATTCGGCCTGCGACTCGGGTTCTAAACCAATAGGGCACCGCTCAAATCGGGCGATGCCCACGCTCTACCAGATTTAGCATTCCAAGAGGTACGTGATGACCGTGCGCTTTCTCCTGCTCCTGGTGTGCGCTTGCTCGTTCGCCCTAGTGGTTCGATCCAGGCTCGCGGTGGCTCAAGACCATCATTCCGCGGAAGCCGCCAAGGTCATCGTACAAACAGACGGCACCGTCGAAATACCCTCACAAACTGCACCGGTTTCGACGTTTCTCAGCCCAGAAGCAAAGGAATACGTCACACAACACCTAAAGGACATGCGGGATCCCGAGATCCTGAAACAGGATGCTGGCGTGCCGCGATTTATGAAGCCGTACATCGCGCGTGACCATGAACTGTTTGCGGTTGATCGGAAAGATCAGAAGATTGGCGGCGTGCATGTGTACGTCTACACGCCGAAGGCAGGAGTCTCCGCGAGAAACAAGGACCGAGTCCTAATTAATCTGCACGGAGGCGGCTTCTCTGGGTGCTGGCCTGGTTGTGCCGAGCTAGAATCGATTCCTGTTTCCGCGTTGGGCCAGATTGAAGTAGTGAGCGTTGACTACCGGGAAGGTCCGGACAATAAGTTTCCCGCTGCGAGCGAGGACGTCGCGAGTGTTTACCAGGAATTGCTGAAGGTGCACAAGCCGCAAAACATCGGCATCTATGGTTGCTCGGCCGGCGGAATGCAGACGGCAATGTCTGTGGCTTGGTTCCAAAAGCACTCACTCCCCAGGCCGGGGGCGATTGGAATTTTCTGTGCCTCAGCAGGCGGAGTATTTGGTGGGGACGCCCTATATACGGCGATGCCACTTGGCGAGGCTCGTCTCGCGCCCCCAATCTCGCCAGGAGCACGGCCACCGTTAAGCTATTTCAGTGAAACTGATCCGAAGGACCCATTGGTCTCGCCCGTCAACTCGCCGGAAATCCTCGCGAAGTTTCCCCCGACGCTCATCATCACGGGCACACGCGGTTTCGAAATGAGTTCCGCTCTCTACACCCACGAACAGCTCGTGAAGTTGGGCGTTGAGGCCGAACTCCATGTGTGGGAGGGGCTCTTCCACGGATTCTTTTACAACTCGGATGTTCCTGAGTCGAAAGATGCGTTAAACGTAATCATCAAGTTCTTTGATCGCCATCTCGGTTCTTCATTGGGGTTCACAACGTGCGTCGGCTGCGGATGCCAGTGGAGGTTCGACGGCTCGGCATGATTAGCGGCGCAGAGTTGATTGAGCGGATTCAGAAGAAGGTCGGCGTCCCCTGCCAGATTCACCGTTCCGACGGCTTCTCTGATGGCATTCTCTTCGGACGTGCTGACACAATGACTACAGGAATCGCACCTACCTTCATTCCAATCCTAGACGAGTTCGCAGCCAACGAGCCCTCTCGTGTTGGGTGCCGGCTTAGCACGCAAGTATTTCCAAGGGAGGAATAATGTGCGGAACACAAAATCTGCACAGGCCGTTCTTACGATCGTCCTAGCGGCGGTCTTGAACCCGACCGCCTGGGCTGAAACTTCCAGCAGGAGCGAACATTGGGTAAGCGCCTGGAGCACCGCTGTGCACGCGCCGCTTCCGTTCCCAGGACTCCCGGCGTCTCCCATATTCGAAAACCAAACAGTGCGCATGATCGTGCGGCCGACCATCGGCGGTGAGCGCGTGCGAATTAGGCTCTCAAATGCATTCGGAACCGCGGCTTTGAAAATCGGCTCGGCCCACGTGGCACTTGCTTCAAAAGCTTCCGCGATTGACCCTGGATCGGACCATGCGTTGACCTTCGGCGGCGCGCTATCGGTCAGCATTCCAGCGGGGGCACCAATATTGAGTGATCCAGTCGATATGAAAGTGCTTCCTTTTAAGGAGATTGCAGTAACTATTTATGTCCCGGAGAAGACACCCTCTTCGACAGTTCATTTCTGGGCGCAGCACGAAACATATATTTCGGGGGCCGGTGACTTCAGCGCAAAGCCGGACATACCGAGCCCAACTACTACAACGTCCTGGTACTGGTTGGCTGATGTTGAGGTCTGGGTTCTCGACGAAGCCGCAGCGACCGTCACTTTGGGAGATTCGATCACCGATGGAGTTGGCGCCAAGCAAGGCGAGTACGCTGACTGGCCGGACATGTTAGCGAATCGCCTTGCGGGCACGCCGGGCTCAGCCACACTTGCAGTAGACAACGAAGGAATTGGTGGCAATCGCATACTGCACGACGGCGCTGGCGTTAGTGCCCTCGCACGGTTCGATCGCGACGTGTTGGCACAACCTGGTGTCGCGAACCTGATCGTGCTTGAGGGTATCAACGACATCGGCTGGCCTCACATGAAGCCGCGATTACTGAATGGCACCACGATCAAAGAGACACCATTTACCCACGAGGTGGTGAGCGCGGAAGACCTCATCATGGGCCTGCAGCAGCTCGTCGAACGTGCCCATCAGCATGGGATCAAGGTATTCGGCGCTACCGTGACACCTTACGAAGGCGCCGACTATTACAACACAGATGGAGAAGCGACACGTCAGGCAGTCAATAAATGGATCCGCACGAGTGGAGGATTTGATGGAGTCTTCGACTTCGATGCTGCCGTGCGTGATCCGAACCATCCGACGCAATTTCGGGAGGGCTATCATTCGGGCGATCACCTACATCCCAGCGCAACCGGTTACAAGGCGATGGCGGACGCCGTTGATATCTCGCTTCTGAGGAGCGGCAGAGGTGTCGCTAAGAAGAAGTAGAAGAATTTACGGAGAAGGGACCAGCGTGCAAATCAAACGAATCGCGTTTTTCGTCATGCTGATTTGTGGTGCGTGTTCAGGGCAAGGCCAATCACATCTGCCTTCGACGAATATACCCGGCGCCGAATATCCACGGCTGAACGCCGATCTGAGTGCGAGTTTCCGCGTACAAGCCGATCACGCGCAAAGAGTCCAGCTTCTAATGGAACTGGGCCAATCAACCTACGACATGGCTAAGGGTGAAGGCGGGCTCTGGGAAGTTACGACGAAGCCGCTTCTTCCCGGGTTTCACTACTACGCGATTTCGGTGGATGGATTTGCTTCGAATGATCCGGGAAGCAGGGTTTTCTTTGCCGCGCGAAAAGAAGTGAGCGGCCTCGAAGTCCCCGGCCCAGATTCGGATCTAATTGCAATCAAAGATGTCCCACACGGCACTGTGCGAACCAACTGGTATTTTTCGCAGACAACCGGCGAGACAAGAAGGATTTTCGTTTATACGCCGCCAGGATACGACCAGAGCACTGACCGTTATCCGGTTCTGTACCTCCAGCATGGCTGGGGTGAAGACGAAGCAGGTTGGAGCGATCAAGGACGTGAAAATTTCATCCTGGATAATCTGATCGCCGCCCGCAAAGCTACACCCATGATCATTGTCAACGAGAATGGAATGACGGGCGTACATTTTCAGCCACCTCCTCCGCCTGTACCTGGATCTTCCACGAATGCACCTCGGCCATCCCGGGTGGTTTCGAACTTCTTCATGGATGAACGCTATTCAACGTTCGATAGAGTAATCTCCCGCGACTTAATCCCATTTATTGACGCGCATTTCCGGACCATTCCCGATCGCCAGCACCGGGCACTGGCAGGTCTTTCAATGGGTGGCGCGCAAGCCCTGCGCATCGGACTCAATCATTTGGAGCAATTTGGTTCTCTCGGTGCCTTCAGCCCTGCCATCGCGATAACCGACACAACGAAGGACTATGACGGCATGTTGGCTAATCCGGCGAAGGTCAACCAGCAACTTCGGCTGTTGTGGATAGGAATCGGCAGCGACGATTTCCTGCACGGCCCCGTAAAGCTATCTCACGAGACACTAGAAAAAGCAGGAATTAGACACGTGTGGGTCGAAACCCCGGGTGCGCACGTCTGGACTGTGTGGCGCAAGTACCTTGCCGATTTTGTGCCAAGGCTCTTCGAATAGCGTGCCATCCGCGCGAGGCGTGATATTGAGACGAAATTCATGATTAATCCGGCGCTCATGGTCGGGCTTGGTGAGGTTTTGTGGGACCTGCTGCCGTCAGGAAAAGTGTTGGGTGGCGCTCCTGCGAACTTTGCTTACATGGCAAACGTGCTCGGAGATGAGGGTATTGTGGCAAGTCGGGTCGGCAATGATGACTTGGGCCACGAAGCCTGTAGAGCGATGCAACAGTTGGGCCTGAGCACTTCGTATCTGCAGCACGACTACCTCCACACGACTGGTACTGCCAGGGTGGCGATTGATCAAGCTGGCCAACCAAACTTCACAATCACAGAATCTGTTTCCTGGGATTTCCTGGAGTGGACAAAAGAGTGGGAGGACTTATCGGGGCGGGCTGACGTTGTTTGCTTCGGTTCGCTTGCCCAGCGTTCGCCGAAATCCGCTGACACGATCGAGTGCTTTTTGCAGAACACGCCAAAGGAGACACTCCGAATATGCGATGTTAACCTGCGTCAGGCCTTCTATAACCAAGACGTGCTGCGTAGATGTTTCAAGCACGCAGATATTGTCAAGCTAAACGAGGAAGAATTACTCCAGGTTTCGTGTCTGCTCCAGCTCGGCATCGGAAACGACGAAATGCTCGCCCAGCGATTGTTGCGGGTGTGTGATTTGCGGTTGGTCTGTATAACACGTGGCGCTCGCGGGAGCTTGCTTGTATCTCAAGACCAAACTGTTGAGCATAAGGGATTCCGTGTGACGGTTGCCGACGCGGTTGGAGCTGGGGACGCCTTCACCGCTTGCCTCGCTCATCACTATGTTCGTGAGCATTCCCTTGAGGAGATGAGTGAGTCCGCGAATCGCTTCGCCTCGTGGGTTGCGACTCAAGCGGGGGCGACTCCGGCGATTAGTGCGGATCAGTTGCAGAACGTCCTGAGTGGCCTTGATATTCCCTGAGTCTCAGCGTTATGCAACCGTCTTCTGGTCAGACCTGCGCCAGCAGAGAAAGGAGTCGCTGTGATATTCGCTATCTGTGTTGTTAACACTGCTGCTTGCGTCATGCTTTCCAGGAATAGAAGGCTCGGGCCGGACCAATTCCGGAACCGCTGGAAACGACAGCACCCAAAAATGATCTCAAGCTGCAGAATCTCGTGATGTCATACTGGATGAAGTTTTGCCAAGAATCTGGATCCAAACGGTACCGGCGAAACTCGGAAATCCGAAAGAATCTCCAGAAGAAATGCGTCGAACGCCGGACCAGTTTTATCGACTTCATCGATCAGCAACACGGCCCTGGTATCAGACTGCACGTCCGTCAGTCTCTGTGGCGGGGGAAAGAACAGGAACCGAAAACACAGGCTGCCGGCCTTGATGTGGACGTTACAAAGGAACTCGCAGCATTGCTTGCCAAGTTCATTAGAGAACCGCAAGGATGGCTACTTGTTCTGCGCGGAGGCCGGCAACCCACTATCGCCACGAAACATTCTTCGGGACAGTCTGCACCCCACTTTAGCTAAGCTCAATCAGCCGAAGAAGGGTTCCACTGTTTCGGGCTTCTGCGAATCCGTCCCGCAGAAGTCTGAGGCTCTCTTTCTATTGGTCGATTATTGGACGGGTCATGAGAATCGCGAGATGGGCACTTAGTGTTGTCCCTCGACAAGTCATAGAACCGACTGGACCCAGGTATCTGGTGACCACCAATGCATTACCAGAATGGTTTGGGCTAGCAGGGGAATGAGAACTCTTCGCCCATTCAACCGTCGCATCCTCGCGGAGGAATCTACTGCGCGTCCGGCGATCAGAAGACTTGGAGCGGTTTGCCCACTCTGCAGTTTTTACCAGGCCTGAAAGTTTTCCACAGAAAAACAACTTTCTTGAGTCACTGTGCATTAGTCGGATAGAGAGTTCCGTTTCACACCTTCTCCTTAGCCACTCGAAGCAACCACCCGGGTGATCCAGCCACTTTTCCGAAAACCATACTTGCGAATCATTGGTCGGAGCGAACAAGCCACCTTTAGGCCGAGGCTGGACATCGTTATCCAAGCTGCTGAAGACCCAAGGACCGGGTAAAAGTCTCCCACCCGAGGCCCCGCTAAAGACCGATGGCAGTACCAATCCCACTCTAGTCTTGACGGTGGAGAGGTTACAGATGAACGACCGCTTTCACGCCGCACTGCGGCTCCGGAGCACCGGTCGAAGCGGGGGGCTCATATGGCGCGGCTAGCACCTCGTTGCGTCGAAATTGACGCTGCGGTGACGGGGGAGGAGAGCATGGCGAGAACAGTTCTTCACTGTGTTTCGGTGGCAGCGAATCTCCAGCGAGATTCGCCGCCAAGGTCCGCACCGACATTCCCGTTGCGGTTGTCAAGCATGACGGCGCGGGCAGTATTTACACGAGCGGGAAGAATTCCACAGGAAAATTTTCGAAGGCGCGACCACTTTTTCCGTTTCGTGGGCATTAGTGAGAATAGAGAGGATTTTTTGAAGTGAAGGAATTAGGCGCGTGATCCCCGCCGTAAGTCTTCGCTCTCCAAAATGATTCGTTAAGCCAACCACTCGCTTCCAACCCACGCCCGAGCAATAGAACCCATTCCAAACTGCTTATCCATTTACAATCGCGGGGCAAGCGAGTTCCGGCGCCGGAGGTATAGACAGTGGCAGACGGTTCCAGGTTCTCGCGGCAAAGGTTCGCCACCGGCGGCGGCAATCTCTGACGGTATTCGACGACACGATCAAAAACGGCCTGGTACTTTCTATATACCGGTAGCGGATTTCCACAGAATAATTTTGGGAAGCGCGACCATTTTTCCGTTCCGCTGGCCATTTAGTAATAGTAGAGGTGCTTCGAAAAGCCGGGTCCTTCATCCACGTCTTAGTCAACCCACCCCGTCGAATCCAGAAGCGCTAATTCAACGTGCGGCGCACTTAGGGTGCCGATCTAATTCCGGAGCGAAGGACAAACATGGATGAAACGGCCGGACAACGCCGGAGACGCGGCGGCAAATCTCTGTCGAGATTTGCCGCCCAATTTCCCGCCTAGTTTTACCCTTATACCATTCCGTTACCGGCCCTTCCCTGGGGAAACGCTCTCGGGGCGCGGTTCGGGGAAAGGCATCCCTTCCCCGAACCGCGTTACTAGCCGGACGGTTGGGAGGGAATCTGGGCACACCGGAAAAATGTTCTCCGTCGCAAAGCCGGACGAAACTTTTCTCAAGCTTATGGGTTGATCCTAGTTAAAGCGTTTTGCGTACCCGATGACGACGCGTATTGACGCTCTACCCACGATATTAATCCCGTTCCACGCTCGTTAAAGCCTTCCACAATCCGATTCTCTCCTTAGCCACCGAAGCCTAAGCCCACTAAATAGCCGAACCACCACGCTCGAATGCTCGAATACTGATGGGAAGGTGAAAATGACAATTGAGGACTTTCGCACCCGTTCCGCGATGATCGAGGACAAGCACGAAGTTTTCCTGAGTTTGCTGGTCAGCTTGGGTGGCTATTGCACAGTTGCCCAGGCTGAGGAGTTAAAACTGGCTGACAACGAGAAGGCAACCCGAGCCCACCTGAGAAAGTTGGAACGCTACGGCTTTCTGCGGCGAGTGGCCGCCTACCCTTTGGTCTACCAAATCACCAAATCCACCACCCGCCATCTCGAACGCGATTCCGGAGCCCGACGGCGCCATTCCCTACCCACCGTCCAGGCTCGACTGCTCGCGGTCGACTTCTACCTCGTCGCCCGCAAGTGGCCGGCGAAGTTCCTTCTCGATCACGAACAGAAGATAGCGGCCTTTGTCGACAACGGCTGCCCTGCCGAGGTTCTGCCGCAGCACGGCGGACAGCCCTACCTGCGGGAAGAGTTTCTGCTATGGCTGGCCAACCGACGGCTCGGGGTGGCCGTAGTAGACCAACCGCACCGCGCGGCTCTTTCCCAGATCGTCGGACTAGTGCAGCGCTTTGCGCCCACCATCCCTTACCTGGGAGAGGCAGCGTTGGAACTTCTGATCGTGACCGGCTGGGAACGTCGGTATTACGTATACAAGCGGCTGCTGCAACACCCAAAAGTGCAGGCGGAGTGGCCGGGCGAGTTCGAGTTCGCGGTCAGAGCCTATTGTGTGCCGCGACCAATCCAGCTGGTCACTGGTTTACTGTGCCCCGCGTGCCAGCGCCCTAAGATCCAACCCGAGACATCCCGCGATCACAGGCAAAAGCAGCCGAATCCAGGCAGGCGTACCACCCACCATCGATCGGCCAACCCAAAGCGATCCACCGATCCGATGATTCCCATCCACTGCGATCTCACCGGGTAAGTACGCACACGGGCGCGAAAACTCCCGGGAGCCTGCGGCGGCCCGACAGGGCCGCCGCAGGGGGTCGTCACCGGCGTATCCCAGAAGCTCGGCTTACTGGAGTTCCAGCAGGGCCATCCAGGTGAGTCGGGTGCGGTGGCTGGCACCATCGGTCGCCGCACTGCTCTGGCCGGTCCGTAGCCGCCACGACGAAAGTCACGATCTGATCCACCCACAAAGTGGCCCAGCGCGAGCGATGGGACTCCGACGACGGTTCCTGCTGGGGCGAAAAGTAACAAGGCTAACAATGCTGATCGTTGAGGATTGTGAGTTTTGTGAGCATGGTGCTCCTGAGATACGACCCCGCAAGCGAGTACAGAAGGCTGGAGCCATGAGACACATTCACACGCGCAGCTGAACCACCTGAAGACCGATTCCACCTCCAACGATGAGCAACGGTCTGACACCTGCCCATCGTGTGCCCTCTCGCAGCAAATGAGACAAAAGTCACAAACGTCAATTTACATCTGTGACTTTTGTGATTTTGGAGAATCGAGATGCTTCCTGAACCCAATTTTCCCGTCCGACCCGATGAATTTGTCGGCCGCAGGCCGGAGATCGAGCTTTTTCGTCAGACGCTCGAGCAGGGCTTGTCAGCGGGCAGAACCGGTTCCTTTGCCATCCTTGGGGATTGGGGAATGGGCAAGAGCAGTCTGTTATTGAAATTCGCCGCTCTGTGCGCGAACCCCTCCTATCGTCTGTTGCCGGTGGTCGTCTTGGCGTCCAAGGAAATCCGCGATTATCTTCGGCTGGCGGAAGTTCTGCTGCACAAGTTCGCCGAATTGCTGGTGACCACACCCAACACACGCAGCCGCGTGTGGGCCCAACTCGGCGATGGTACCTTGGGCCGGGTCACCCCAGGCGCGGGCCTGGCGCGCGAAGCACCATACCTTCTGAGTTCCGGCACCTCCCTTCTCAGACACCAGCTACGCGAAGCGTGGGAGCACATCCTACGGCCCGCCAAGATCAATGGCGCTGTCTTCTTTATCGACGACCTGCAAAACATTACTGCCATCCACAAAGCCGATCTAGCTTTGATACTCAGAGACCAATTCCAGGCTTTCGGTATCGAGGGGATGAACTACAGCGTCTGCTTCACCGCGAAAGGAGATTTCTTCGGCGAGATTCGAGAATTCGCGGAACCGGCAGCTCGGTTTTACACGAAACTGTACCTCGCACCGTTCACACGCGAAGAGACCTCCGAGTACATACACTCGGTCTTCCGCGGTACGTCTAACGATGATGTGCTCGCAGCCCGCCTTTACGAAAAGACGCTGGGGCACCCGTATTTCCTTGCCTTCCTCTGCCGACAACTGGCGATGGATGCGGGAGGCTTGCAGCAACTTGATTTTGAGCAGGCTTGGCCGTCAATATTCGAGCAGTTGAGCCGGGAGAAATTTCGATCCGACGTATCCCAGCTGAGCGCAAAAGAGTTCGAACTACTGCGACGAGCCGCCTAGCTAAACCAGGAGGAAGCTGCGGTCCATGAACTCGATCACGAATTCCAGCGCGAGTACTTCGGCCGACTGACCGGAAGGGGCTTGCTGATTCGCGTTGCACGCGGGCGTTACAAGCTCTACCACCCACTCTTCCGAACGTTCTAGCAGGACGCGAAATGACCGAACGATCCGTTGCGACAAGTACAAGAGCGACCCACGAACACGAGCCAACCGCGAAACCCACAGGGCGGAGTCCATTCCGTTGGCCGTTGCCACCCTGTCCCCTTAACCATTTCTTCTGCTCCCATTCCTTCCCATCCACAGTTGCCCCTATCCACTCGATTTCTGAAGAAGAGGAGTGTGTTGTGCAGAATTCGAGCTCGTTTTCGTGGACGACACCGAAACCGCTACTTGATAACTCGCGTGCGGACAGCGAACACCGGATGGCGTCAATTGCCTCCCCCGAATGGCTGACGGCTGCGGAAGCCGCCCAATATCTCAAGATCAAGGTCCGGACCCTCTTGCTCTGGGCTCGCCAGGGCAAAGTGAAGGGTTATGTGCTTTCCGGGACCCAGCGCCACGTCTGGCGCTTCCGCCCCGAGGATCTAAACGCGGCCTTCTTGCAACCGGCAGACCCCGATGTGCTACATTCAGCCTCGTCATCCGTGCGCTCTGCCGAAAAGGAGGCGGCAAGATGAAAAGAGCGCAACGACATGCAGTAGGATCGGTTCGATTGGATAGGCGGCGCAAGACCTGGAACTACCTTTGGTACGAGAACGGGAAGCGCCGGTCCAAATTGATTGGAACCAAGCGGGAGTATCCGACAAAGGCAGCCGCATGGAAAGAAGTAGAGCGGGTGCAGATCGTCAGATCACCGGCCGAGACGCAAACGGCACCGACAATGCGAAGTCTGATAGAGCAATACCGGAAAGAGAAAATGCCAGAGCGATGCAGCACGCGCAGGGGCTATGAGGCTTGGATTGACAATCACATACTGCCGCGATGGGGAGATTCACCGCTGACGGATGTGCAAGCACGCCCGGTGGAACTCTGGCTGCAATCACTGGCACTTGCTCCAAAGAGCAAGCTGCACATCCGTGGCTTGCTCAGCATTTTGTGGGATTACGCGATGTGGCGCGGTGACGTGCCCACTGCACGTAATCCGATGGAGCTAGTTTCCATCAAAGCTGCATCACAGCGAGTCAGGAAGCCGCGTAGTCTGACTGTTGAGCAGTTTCAATCACTACTGGCACAGTTCAAGAATGATTTGTGCCTCCGCACGATGCTGTTGCTCGCGGTTAGCTTTGGACTACGCATTTCAGAACTGCTTGGCCTGAAGTGGTCGGATGTGGATTGGTTAAACAAGACCATCCGCATTGAACGCGGCGTAGTCAAGCAGATCGTGGGCGATCTGAAAACCAGTTGCTCAGCCCGCATGATGGTCTGCGCGGATGATCTGCTGGAAGTGCTGAAGCAATGGCGGCAGACAACCCAATTCTCTTCCCCGGATGATTGGATGTTTGCCAGCCCCGTGAAGCTAGGCCGTCAGCCGCTCAGCTACACACATGTCTGGTACGCATTGTGCGATAGTGCGATCGATGCAGGAATCGGTCACGTCAGTTCTCACGTGTTCCGGCACACCCACCGCACATGGCTGGACTCAGTCGGTACGCCGGTAGGGGTGCAGCAACGGCTGATGCGTCACGCGGATATCCGCACCACGATGAACCTGTACGGTGATGCGGTAACGTCAGACATGCGTCAGGCGCATGAGAAGGTTGTGGACTTAGCTTTAAACGGAGCGCAAGCAGAGCGCAAACCCAGTTAAGTGCTTTAGAACTTGGGGTGGGAGATGGGAATCGAACCCACAACGTCCGGAGCCACAGTCCGGTGCTCTGCCAGTTGAGCTACTCCCACCGTTCCTTGTGATTATAACAAGCGAATTCCGCGCGCGTCAGAGGCGTAATT
>Ga0209577_10001468_pt1 | contig 23318 bp, 10 predicted proteins | sample GraSoiAngelo_109_FD_185874 | JGI IMG/M metagenome (GOLD analysis project Ga0209577, IMG submission 185874) | Grasslands soil microbial communities from the Angelo Coastal Reserve, California, USA - 14_0903_12_20cm (SPAdes) (version 2) | ecosystem: Environmental > Terrestrial > Soil > Grasslands...
CCCGTTTGCAGAATTCGCAAAAACAGGTGACTTCCGAGGGATTCGTCCCTGCGCCGCCATGAGATGACCCGAGCGCATTGTTGAAAGGTCCCTGACGCTCGCTGCCCCACATCACCCCGTCAATGGGGTAGCTGCGAACATAATCCTCGGTTAGCGCCTGCCAAAACGCCTGTACCTCGGGGTTGTGGAAACAGAGGGTGCCTGCTTTTTTGCCAGACAGCGTTACTTCCTGCAAGCGGTCGATGCCCTCAAGATCACGACGAAAGACGTCTTCATACCAGCAGAAAGTTTTCATATTTCGTGACTGGGCCTTCGGCAGAACGCTTGCGAGTACGTCGAACCCGGGATGATCCGGTGACTGAATTTTTCTCAGTGAAGTACGCGCGTAGAAGCCTTCATGGGTGGTTGCAAAATTGCCGCCGTGAAAAGCCGTGTCGTACTCCTGTTTGCCGTGGTCCGGTAACGGCTGTCCGGGAACTTGCCTCCCGGCGATTCCGCGCCCGTAGGAGAAGGTTGCAATGAATAGGCCATTGATGTGCGCATCCCGTTGAAAGCGATCCAAAACTGGATCAATACCTTCATCGACGAAAGAGGCCGCTCCTACCTGAATGCCGATCATGGGAGCAGGGCGTTGTCGTTGTGGTGTGTCCGCCGCCCTGGCAGTGTCCACCGTGAGAACGGCTGCACCGAGAGCGGTCTGCATGAACTCGCGTCTGTTCATTTGGAAGTCCTCAGAAGGCGAGCCGTAGTTCAAACTGTAGATTCCGGCTGCCCAATTTAGATGTAACCGTCATGAACGCCGAGCTAAGGGGATTGGAGTTGACCGTTCCCCAATTCGGATGATTTATTAAATTAAACGCCTCGGCGCGAAATTGAAGGTGCAAGGCTTCCTTCAGTGGAAATGATTTGTACGCCGCAAAATTCCACTGCCAGAATCCCGGATTGTTGAACATATTTCTTGTATCGCCCGTCGCAAAAGCGCCTTGCGCAGGCGCGGTGAATGCGCTCTTGCAGTAAACTGTTGCCCCGACTCCCTCAAACGGCGTAGAGCAGCCGTTTGGATTGCCGGACACGATCCAGAACTGGTTTCCGCTCCCCGGCCCAATTCCCGCATAGTCGATGTTCGTGCGCACCGAGAAGGGTACACCGGAGTCAAACTGATTTATTCCGGAAATTGCCCATCCACCGATCATCATTTTCGTCAATGCTCCCCGACCACGCATCGGCAAGTTGTAGGTGTAGCTCGCAGTCAGTGCCTGCGGCACAGCGTAATCAGACGGCCCCCAATAATTCGCATCGTTGTACGAATTGGGCAGCACATCGGTAAGCGACGATGTATTGTCCAGAGAGCGGGAGTAGGTGTAAGACACACCGAACGTCAGCGCCCCGATGATCTTCCGCGCCGTTGCTTGGAACGAATCATACTTCGACAGACCGGAGTTTTCTGAGATGTCGATAATTCCCGCTCCGAGATAAGGCCGCAGCGCGTTGGGGTTCACTGAAGGATTGGCGTAGGTCGTTCCCGGCGTCAGGATTTGATTGATATTCCGTTTTCGCTGTAGGTGCAAACCCCGATTTCCGACGTAACCCGCAGAAACCGTCACGCCTCTGGCAAATTCCCGCTCGACAATGGTGTTGTACTGCCAAGTTGCAGGCCAAATGTTGGTGGGACTCTGGATGGTCATGGTGAAGGGCAGAACTGCCGACGCCGCGCCAGACAGATCAGCGACATTGCCGTTTATCAATGTGGTCTGCCCCATGAATGGCGGATTGCCTCCTAATGCCGTATCCCGGTTGATCGCAGCGCGGTCCGCAAAATATCCTCCGCCAGCCCGGAGCACCGTGTTGCGAGTGATCTGGTAAGCGATGCCCACGCGCGGCTGGAACAAATCCCGCTGTGTTGGCGCGAAACCACCCGGCAAGTTGTGATACATCGCTTGGTATTGCGGCTGGCTGAGGAAAGGAAACTGCCTTAACGCACTCGCTGATGGTCCGCTACCGGGCAGTACAATGCCGTTGTACGGGGAGCCGCTGGTAATGTAGCCAGTTTTTGGATCGACTGTTGCGGCTTGCGTTGGATCATAGAAAGCGGGTTCAAACTGCGCGATAGTGCCATTAGTTGTGTACCATGCAGGCCACAGCGAATAGCGCAGTCCGTAATGGATTGTGAGCTTGCGCCTCGCTTGCCAGATGTCCTGGGCAAAGACTTCAAACGAATTCGCGATCCACGGTGTTTGCGGTTTAGCTCCAAACTCGGAATAGTCGTTGAAATTACCGAGTAGCACGTTGGCGATCCCAAGTCCGCTCGTGTTAGCCCCGCCAGTGTCGAGAAAACGGAATTGGCCGTTCTGATTTGTTGTTTGCGGCGCACTTGCCGTGGTCAGTTGAATATGATCGTTCTGGCCTGCACGTTCCACGACGCCGCCGAATTTGATGGTGTGATTGCCAAAAACTTTTGTCACATTGTCGGCCAGATCGTAGACGAAGCCTGCCCACGAACCGGGATACGGTCCGTTATCTATCGTGGTAAGGCCAGTAACCGCGAGAGTTGGCAACTTGGAATTGAGCAATTTCGTTCCCGGATAGAGGTACGGATAATTGATGCCGTAGGCGCTGCGATCACAGTACGCACCACAGCGCGAATCCGGCGCGATGGTGCCTTTGCCGTCAGAATTCCCCGAAATCGAGAAATCATTCACTAACGTAGGCGAGAACGTCGTGCTCAGATCGACCGTGGCAGTTCGATTGGGCCGAGACCAAAGCGATTGAAAAACGCCGAACGTGCCTTCAAGAGGGCCGTTGAACGTCCACGGAATAAGTGTGGCCCGAACGTACAAGTGGTTCTTGCTGTTCGGTAGATAATCGACCTTGAACGTCGTCTTATTGAGGTTGGATGAAACTGCGAATGTCTGAATCCAGTTTGCGTTACCGCGCTGAAATCCCGGTGTGGGCAGGGGGTATTCGTTCAACAAGGCAACACCGAGGCTGCTCAGGCGGTAAGCAAAGATGACGTTGTTAGGAAAGGGTTGGCCCGTGTTCGGGTCCTTGGCAACTCGGGCCTTTCCGAAGAAGGGATTGGTAGGGGATAATAGCTCACTCAGATCCCCCGTGCGCATGGCGGCAGTGGGCACCGTTCCTGTCGCCTCAGTGTCATACCGACGTTTAACCCATTCCTCGGCCAAGAAGAAGAACAGCTTGCTTTTGTCCGCGTTGAATTTGTTCGGAATATAGACGGGGCCACCGAACGTGAAGCCAAAGTCGTTGTAGTTCTGCTTGGGAGGCTTTGAGTTTTGTTGGACTAACGGACTGGCATTGCGCGACCATGTGTTGGCATCGAACACAGCATTCCGCACGACCTCATACAGTTCACCATGATACGTGCTTGTGCCGCTTTTGGTGACGAAGCGTATCTGGCCTCCGTTGGAGCGACCGTATTCAGCATCGAAATAGCCAGTAAGGACCTGCAACTCCTGAACCGAACTCATGTCTTGAGCGCCGAGCATGGACCCCGATGATCTTGTCCGGGTTGCGACCGCGCCATCCACATAAACAGTGTAGGCATCGGTCCGACCTCCGTTTATGCTGAACGCGCCACTGCTGACGCTGTCCGGATCGAACGTACCGATGTTTGTTCCCGTAACTCCCGGCTCAAGGCCTGCCAGATAGACAGGATTCCGACCATTAACCTCAAGCTGCTGCGTCTGGGAGGCAGTGACGGTGCCGCCCGTAGAGGGTTCCAAGGCGAGCACGGGAGGCGCTCCGATGACTTCTACGGCCTCGGTGACCTCGCCTAATGGCAACCGGACAGGAACGCTCAGATGGTCCGCCGCATTGAGATGGACGCCGCTTTGAACAAATCTGCGGAAGCCCTTCATTTCGGCCATAACCGTGTAATCTCCGACCATCAGGCTTGGAAAGATGTAGTATCCAGAACTGTTCGTGGTGGTCTCCCGAGTCGTGCGGTTGCCTTCGTTCAGCACAGTGATCTTTGCTCCGGGAACGACTGAATCGGTCGTGTCCACAACCGTTCCAGAAATGCTGCCAATATCCACCTGTGCAAACGAGGGCATGACGGCCACTGCCAGAAAGGACAAGGCCATCCACCATCGAATTGAGTAACCGTATCTCATCTTTGGAACCTCCTTCGAGACACGTCTGCGGCCACTCGCTACAACTCGCAATGTTTGTCACTCGTACCTGCACACACACAAACAATTCCCCCGTAGGTGCGCCACCACTTGCGTTGCTGGGACGGGATTAAACGGAGCGATAGCAGGTGCGCAATCCGGTCAAACCATGCATTCGCCGTCGGGTTAAGAATGTTCCTCACTCCCCGTTTTCGCCGAGTTGGGGGGGCTTGGCGGAAGCAAATGCGGGCTTACTTACCTTTTCGTGATTTGCGTGCTTGCGTCCACGAGCATTGGTCCAGGCCCATTGCGCACGCCAGCGGAGGGTAAAGGCGATCCGAAGGGAGAAGGTGTGAGCGGACTATTGTTTTCGTTAGCGCGTTGCTTTTCTGCCCGGCATTGTTCCTCTGGCGTATAGGCATAGTCAATCGCGTTGTCCTGATCTCGGTGCGAAACGGCGCGAAATGTGACCCTGCGGGTCAACGGAGTGCGAGTACAAAGGGCGTGGCTTGCCTCAGTCGGGTTAAAACCTTACGCGAAATCCAGGAACCTCCCGATTGCGGGAAAACCCCTATATCACTAACGTTTTCTCGGTCCCTGTGGAAAGCGGCCCAGCTACGCCTGTACTCGGGGGATGTCAGCTCGCCGTTTTTTCTCAGATAACCACCCAGGACTCATCAACTTCCTGAACGATTGCCTTCGGTAGGAGGCCATTATGTCGTGGCGAGCATGCTGCTCCGGATGCGCTTTTTTCCTTGTTACGGCCATTACTGGTGCGCAAGAATTTCGCGCAACTCTCACAGGGCGGGTCACCGATCCGCAGAATCTGACCATCGCAGAAGCAACCGTTCAAGTTCGTAACGTGAGCACGGGCGAGGTTTCATCCGCAAACACAGACTCGCACGGAAACTTTTCGATTCCCTTTCTTCGCCCGGGCACGTACACCGTAACTGTCCTGCACACCGGTTTCCGGCAGTTCACTCAGCAAGGCGTCACTTTAGAGGTCGCCCAAACCGCCTTCCTTCCCATTCAACTGCATCTCGGGGCTGAGACGGAGTCGGTGATCGTTACGGCAGAGGCTCCTTTGCTGGAAACTGCCACCGCTGATCGAGGCGGCGTGGTTGACACGCAGCGAGTTTCCGAATTGCCCTTGAATGCGCGCAATCCCTTCATGCTCGGCGCCATGATGTCCGGCGTGACTTTTCGCGGCTCCGCCATTTGGCAGCGGCCCTTTGACAACGGCGCTATCGCCGAATGGTCCATCAACGGCAGCCGCCAGCGCCAGAATGAATTTCTGTTAGATGGAGCGCCCAATAACGGGCAGGCCGGCGGCAACAACGTCGCGTATGTGCCTATTGTGGATGCCGTTCAAGAATTCAAGATGCAGAGCAACACCTATGACGCCCAGTATGGCCACACCGCCGGCGGCATCATGAACGTGGTCCTGAAAAGCGGCGGCAACAAGTTTCACGGATCGGCTTGGGAGTTCATGCGCCGCACATGGCTCGATGCCAACACTTTCCAGAACAACTCCAAAGGTGCGCCGCGGGCCGTTCATTATTTGGATCAATACGGAGGGCAAATCGAAGGTCCCGTCCTGTTCCCCAAGCTCTACAACGGGCATGACAAGACGTTCTTTCTCTTCAGCATTGAGAATTACAGGGAAGGTACGCCCTCTCCGCTGCTCATATCGGTCCCTGCGCCGGAATTTGTGAACGGTGACTTCAGCAAACTTGTGGACGCCAACGGCAAGCCCATCACCATCTACAACCCGTTTACTACTACGTTTGACACCCAAGGCAACCCCACTCGTTCTCCTTTTCCCAATAATCAGATCCCAGCCAGCATGATTAACCCCATCGCGCAGAAAATCCTGAGCTACTTCCCTAAGCCGAACACCACCACCCCCAATTCGGCCTACAGCCAGAACAACCTCTCCGTACCGGGCTACTTCGCAAAAGACAAGTTTTATAACTACATCGCCAGGGTCGATGAAATCATTGGCCAGAAGCACCGCGTCTTTGGACGCTACGCTCAGAACAGCCGCACCGAAGATCGCAACGACAATGGTGTTTTCAGCGGCCCTGGGCAGGGAGGCCAACAGCCTTTCCAGCGCTTGAATTGGGCCGCCACAGTGGATTGGGTGGGGACATTCTCTCGAACCTTCGTCGGCAACGTGCGGGTTTCCTTTAACCGTTTCATTGAACAGGGTTTTGGTGCGGGAGACGTGGGCTTCGACCTCACAACGCTGGGCTTCCCGGCCTCCACGATTAGCCAATTGCCCGGAGGCAAGTTCTTTGGCCGCTATGAATTCGACGGGTACAGCTACCTCGGTCGCTATCGCGACGTCAACATCACCAACAATTATGGAATCAGCCCCAATGTCACCAAGATTTGGAAATCGCACTCGTTTCACACTGGCTTGGACTTTCGCCGTGTCTACTACATCCTGAACAGTACGGGCAACATCTGGTATTTCAACAGTCGGAAGGACTACACGCAGCAGACTTGGAACCAGTCGGATCCCCTTAGCGGAAATGCCATCGCGAGTTTTCTCCTCGGTGTCCCAGGATGCATGCCTTCACTTTGCCCCAGTGCAGGGCCTGGAAGGTCAGACTACCCCCTCTTCCCCTTCTTCCGGCAATGGTATTACGCACCCTTTGTTCAGGACGATTGGAAAGTTACTTCACGGCTCACCTTGAATCTTGGATTGCGCTGGGACTTTACCCTTGCTCCGGACGAGAAATATCGCAGGTTGGACTACCGCTTCGATCCCAACGCGCAAGCCGATCCTTCCCAGTTTCCTGCACTCGCCAATTACAAGGGAGGACTGACCTTTGCCGGTGTTGGCGGTACCCCGAGCAAAGCGGCAAACACGAATTACTGGAACGTTCAACCGAGAATCGGTGCTGCCTACCAGTTGAGGCGTCACTTGGTGCTGCGAGGCGGCTGGGGGCGCTACTTCGCCAATCCCAGCAACGACTGGCAGAAGACAACGGGATTCAGCACCAGCACGCCGTTAGTCTCGAGTAACGACGGCGGGCGGACGCCTATCCCTGATCTTCTATCGAATCCCTTTCCAAATGGTATCCTGACGCCAACTGGCTCGGGCTGGGGCGCAGCCACCTTCGTGGGCCGTGATTTTTCCTGGTTCAATCCAGACTTCAAAACGCCTTCGGCGGATGAGTTCTCTTTCGGTTTCCAGGTCGAGTTCTCGCCCTCATCCATGCTCGAAGCCTCCTATGTGGGTAGCCGCGGACACAACATCCAAACCGAACGCTCGTACAATATTCCCAGCCTGGACCTCCGCCGTCAGTGCAACCTCCTGGAAGGTGGCAATCATTCGTATTGCGACGCTAAACTGCCGAATCCGTTCTATCAGCAGCCAGCGTTCCTAGGAACTTCTTTCTATATTTCGCCGACTCTTTCCCGCTTTCAGCTCTCGCGGCCGTTTCCCCAGTTCAGCGGAGACCTGAAGGAGCAGGGTTTGAATACCAGTGCAACCTGGTATAACTCACTGCAAGTGGATTACAACGTACGGTTGCGCAAAGGCCTGAATCTCCTGGCCGACTATACCTTCTCAAAGTTGGTTGAGCGCTGGGGATACAACGATCCTTACCGCGGCATCATGCAGGAAGGACTTTATTATAACGACCGGCCTCATATGCTGAAGGTGACCACTGTTTACGACCTTCCGTTCGGCAGGGGCCACTGGATCGGCGGCAATGTCCATGGATTCCTCAATCAGTTGATGGGAGGCTGGGAAACGACCACATTCCTAACTGCGCAGTCCGGCGAACCAGCCGATTTGCCGGGTAACGTGCGCATCCTGCGCGACCCGAAACTCCCCATACCCGACTGGCATGCCCCGAAGGTCCAAGGCTGGCGTCCCTGCGTGTTGCAAATGGATCCGAAAACGGGAGCTGTCTCACCGGAAGCTTACAGCATAAATTATGGCTGTGGTACGGATCCTTCTACTTATAACTTCCTGATTCTTCCGCCTTATGCGCCTCGCGAAACCTCCTATCGCAGCGGCCAAATTCGCATGTATCACACCCTGACCATGGACGCTTCGCTGGACAAGACGTTTCCTTTCAGCGAGCGCGCCAGACTCCAGTTGCGCCTGGAAGCCTTCAACGTGTTGAACCACTATGCCTTTCCTCTCGAGCGCTTCAACACAAATCCCAACGACCTCAACTTCGGCAGCTTGTTTCCGGGAAGAATAAGTACAGTCAACAGCGGCATGCCGCGCCAGCTTCAGCTCGGCGCGAAATTCCTGTGGTGAAGCTGAGAATTGATTCCGATTCGGTGTCGCTTCGGAGTGTGCCGGGCTTTGAGGCTTGTTGGAGACGGTTGCGGAATGGCTGGGCCTTTTTCGGCGTCCTGGGACTGTTGGTTACCAAGTGTCCGGGCGAGCCAAAAGCCGAGGGGTTCGTCGTTGATGGAGTGGTCGGCGTCGATGAAGACGGTGGGGCTGGGCAGATGAGTGAACACGGCCCTGGTGTAACCGGCGGGCACAGGCATAGGTTGGACTTGAGAGCGGACAGAGGGAGTTCGAGAGGAACGCGGGAGCACTCAATCCGGTCTGCCCATTCGGGAAAGCGTCACCCTATCTCTCTGTGTGCAACTGTTCAACCGATCTGAGTTCATCTTCCGTCAGTGGACTCCGAACGACTGGTTGCCGGATAGATACAGACCGACAATCTTTCTGCCGAGCAACTGCTTCAGTCCCTCCGCTCACTCGGTCAGCACAGTGTTGGTCGAACCCGCAGCGCATGTCCATGGCTTCACTCGCCAGCCAGATCCGCGTTTCCTGCGCGCGGTCCATCGCCTGCAAACTCGGCAGCCGGATCACGACGCCGATACGAGTCTCTTCATAGTCTCTTCCTATTGAGTCACTTTGAGTGAAACGTCGTCCAATACAAATGAGGTCTGCAATGTACTGTCTTCCTTACCGACGAAAAAGACCTGGATGGTCTGCCCAATCAGGGAGTTGAGATTGAACGTGTGCTGCTGATAGCCCGCGGCGTGATTCAAGTTGGAGAATGTTGCCAGCGTCTGCGCTACATTACCCGAAGAATTGCGAATCTGTACCTGCAAGGTGTCATAAGCAGTGGTGGTCGTGGTTTCCGCAGTATCAATGTGCAACCAGAAACTGAACGCGGCGGCCGTCACATTCGCGGGTACCGTGACCTGCTGCATGACCGTATCCGTCGTGGTGGTGCCCCAACCGTTCATCCAAGCGTCAAAGGTGCGGGAGTGTGGCGGTTCGGAGCTGGAACTATTGATGATTTCCAGCGGGCTGTGCGTTGAGGTGAGCAGCCAGGGAGCTGGATTCGAGGCCCCATTTTCGAAACCGCCATTGCCGAGCAGCTCGATCACCGTGCCACCGCCGTTCGACACCGTCACTGTTACTGTGGAAGACGTGCCGACATTGCCAGCCGCATCGAACGCCTTCGATACGATAGTGTGCGACCCATTAGACACAGTCGTGGTGTTGAAGTTGAAGGATAGCGATGTCGAGTTGGTGTTGCTGGCCATCACACTGCCGTCGATCAAAATCTGCATCTGGGTCACGCCCACATTGTCGGAAGCGATAGCGTTGACGACAACGATGTCGGACAAGGTTGCCCCATTGGCTGGCGAGGTAATCGAGGTTGTTGGAGGAATTGTATCCGCTCCAGGAGTAGTGACGTTTAACGCGAAGTCGTCGACCACGAATGAAGTCTGCGAGGTGTAGTCTTCCTTGCCTTGCAGGAAAATCTGGATAGTCTGGCCTTTGAATGAAGCGAGGTCAAACGTCTGCTGCTGATAGCCCGCAGCGTGATTCAGGTTAGAGAGTGTTGCCAGGGTCGACAGCACCGTACCCGAAGTGTTGCGAACCTGTACGGTCAAGCTGTCGTACGCTGTGGTGGTCGTGGTTTCCGCAGTATCAATGTGCAACCAGAAGCTCAGTGTAGCCGAGGTAGCGCTAAAAGGTATGCTGACCTGCAGCACGATCGAATCAGTAGTCGCCGAGCCATGGCCGTCCAGCCACGCGTCCCACGTCCCCGAATGCGGCGGTTCAGCGCTGGTGTTGTTGATCACCCTGTTAGTCGGTTGCGTTGTTGTGACCGTCCAGGGGCTTGGATTGGAAGATCCATTTTCGAATCCGGGGTTGCTGAGTATTTGAGTCGTGGTACTCCCACCTCCGGAAGCGCTGACGGTCAGAGCAATAGTCGCGGTATGGATAACACCCCCGCCATCTGCATTTACGGTGACATTCGTCGTACCAGTTGTCGCCGTACTGGTAGCCGAGAAGGTTAGGGTTGAGCTACCGCTGCCCGGCGCGGCGATTGAGGATGGATTAAAGCTGGCCGTCACGCCCGAAGGCAGCCCCGATGCCGACAAGGACACAGTCGAATTGAACCCACCACTCACTGTACTAGAAACCGTCGTGCCGCCCGAGCTGCCTTGGGTCAGCGACAGGCTGGCCGGCGAAGCGCTGATTGCAAAGTCCGGCGTCGCTGCGGCATTGACCGTCAGAGCGACGATAAACGTGTGAGTAACACTGCCGCCGCTCGCAGTTAGCGTGACATTCGTTGTACCGGTTATCGCGGTGCTGCTCGCCGTGAATGTGAGCGTAGAGTTGCCAGCTCCTGGGGCTGCGATGGAAGCAGGGCTAAAACTGGCGTCTACGCGCGCAGGCAATCCCGAAACCGACAAAGAAACCGCGGAGTTGAAGCCACCGCTCACCGTAGTCGAGATAGTTGTGGTGCCCGAGCTGCCCTGGGTCACCGACAAGCTGGCCGGCGAAGCGCTGACCGTGAAGTCCGGTGTCGCCGACTTCCACACATCGGAGATGGTGGTGGCGGTCGCGGCGCTGCCCGCGTGCGCCAGACCATACAAGTCCTCGAGTGTACGCAAAACATTGAAGTGGTTGATGGTCTCGGTAAACTGCCCCTGCTTCACCATCGGCCCCACAAAGATCGTCGGGATCTGGTTACCGCTGGTGCTGTCGTCTTCATCCCACGTCACGATAAGCAGGCCGTTGTGAGTCTGGGCAAATTGAACGTAGCCATTCATATGCTGTTGCAGCCAGGTATCGCCCTGCGCGATCGTACCGTCATGCATGTCATTGTTGAGATTCGGATCGATGATAGAGATCGTGGGCAGCGTCGTGAAGTCCGTTGGGAAGCTGGTTAAAGGTTGGTTCGCACTGGTGGGTACATTGGTGAAGTTGACCCACGGAGCGTGTTTCCGCGCATAGGCTCCCGAGGTGCACACCGTAGAACCAGCAGACGGCAGATCTTCTGAGAAGCCCGTGAACGTCAGGCCCGCAGCGGCCAGCTCACTGGTCAGATTGACTGTCGAAAAAGTATGCGGGCAGGAATCATCGGTAATGCCCTGATTCGATCCTGAAAATAGATCCAGGTAATTCGGCTGGCTGGGATGCTCAACCCCGAAGGATTGAGTAAACAGCGCTCCCCGCTGAGCAAGACTGTTGATGAATGGGGCGGATGAGGAGCCAATAATGGAAGGGAAAGAGTGGTTTTCCTCAATTACGATCACCACATTGTCCGGCGGAGTGATCCCGAAAATGTTTGTTTGTGGGATCGTCAAGGACACGCTGGTGGTGTGAGTAACGCCGCCACCACTGGCAGTTACGGTCACATTCGAAGTCCCGGTGATGGCGGTATTGCTGACAGTAAATGTGAGCGTAGAGCCGCCACTGCCAGGGGCAGCGATTGGGCTGGGACTGAAACTCGCAGTCACGCCTGTGGGCAGGCCCGCGGCGGAGAGCGACACCGCAGAACTAAAGCCATTACTGATCGATGTTGAAATCGTAGTGCTGCCGGAAGTGCCGTGTGTTACCGACAGTCCGGAAGGCGACGCGGTGACGGTGAAGTCGGGTGCAGTCGCTGCGTTAACGGTCAGGGCCACGGTTGTGGTATGGGTAGTGCCGCCACCACTGGCCGTCACCGTCACATTCGAAGTGCCTGTCGTCGCTGTGCTACTGGATGAGAAGGTGAGAGCGGAGCTGCCGCTCCCTGGCGCGGCGATGGAGCCCGGATTGAAGCTGGCGGTAACGCCTGCCGGCAACCCTGACACTGACAATGAAATCGTGGAGTTAAAGCCGCCGTTGATGCCGGTTGAAATGGTCGTGGCACCCGAGTTTCCTTGCGTCACCGAAAGTGCGGCGGGCGAGGCGGCCATGCTGAAGTCCGGCGTGGTGCTCGGGTTGAAAATGACATTCAGCACCGGGTGCAACTCGATTTGGTTTGGGGCTGCCCCAGTTTGTCCGTGCGGGAAGTCAAACATCCCAACGCCAGTGATCTGCACAGGGATGTTCGCGGTCTGGAAGCTGGTGGTCGCCGTGAATCTGGCATCAAACTCGGAGCGCGCGTTGGTAATGCCGCTTAGGAAAGGGCTACCCGAGCCGACACATGAGGGCGCCGGAATCTCCGTGATCATGGTGTTACCGGATGCATCCTGGATAACTAGGTGATAGTCGGAATCGCTCTCCAGCTTGAAAACAGTCAGAGTGGCGTTGATGACCCATAGCGTGGTTTCGGCGGGCGACACACGATTGTTTGCGGGGATGGGATTGGGAGTAGGGAAGGCCCGCATATTCGCTATCGTGGTATTCATCGGAGCGTTGAGGTTGACCATGCCTGCATCGGCGTCAGTGCCTGTTTTTACCGACCAGCGCTCAACACCGCACTGCGCTAGAAGATTGGAAGGGAGAACCAGCAGGGTGCCAACGAGGAGGAAGACGAGACGGCGGAAATTCAGCATAGGGAGCTTCTCCAGACCGTCAACTTGGTTTTGCAGGTTGGGCGGAGCTACGGGATCCTTCCCTGGATCAGGAAATGACACCAGATCGCGCTTTGGTGATCTGACCCATAACAGGGGTTATTCCCATTAGCCACGATTTCGGATTGTAACTTTTGCTGAGGGCAAAACCATACGGCGGCCCTCGCTTTCCTGTCAAGCGCAATTCACGATGGTCTCTTTTGGGTTTGCATCGCAGCTCGTTTAGCTTGAGATTGACAGCATCGGGCGACATCCAGCGGCCCATGGAGGAGGTTAGCAAGCGAGCGCCGAAGTTTTCGAGGCCGGATTCGGAGTCGCGTTCTTTGCCGGTGAATTTGTGGTACCACGACGGACCCTGACCGGTTCTCGTCACCTCGGCCGAGAAAAAAACGCGTCCCGAAGAACTATCGCCAACGTGACAAGCAGACAAAGCACCACCATCGCCAGATCAGATTTCGAACGAATCTTTCACCGGCTTACTAAATGAATCGCCGCTGGAATGAGCCACAGCATGAGTAGTACACAGCACACAAGCCCAGCGACGGAGAAGAACGGATGGATGTGCATTAAATTAAACCCAACTGCTTGCGGGCCACGGGTCCATGTCCAAACCGTCTTTTCCCATGCGATCCAGGCGGCGAAGAGAGAGCCAATGGGCGATAGAGCGAGCCAAGTTAAGTTAGACGCAGCCAGCACGGCAAAGCAGATTGCATGTTAGGATCCTCGGGAGGGGGTTGGTCTATGAATCGCCGCCACAGCATAACTAAAGCGGCCATCTCGCCGACGCATCAAAGTGGCAGGGGCCTCCGGCTCCTGCTCGTTACGATCGAGCTTGCGCACGACATCAGCGCGAATAGACCACGACATAATCTTCGTGGTTTTCGACTTCTTGGCTTTTGCCGTTGGGCTGCTCGTAGGTCGAGCTGACGAGAGAGCCTTCAACGAGCACGTGAGCACCTTTCTTGATGTTGCGAGCCACGTGGTCTGCCAGGCGTGGCCTGAACAGAACTTCGCGGTGCCACTCTGTCTTACTGTAGAGCTCCACTCATCATCGGCGTTCTTCCACGAGCGCTGTGTGGCGACGGAGAGCACGGTGAACTTAGAACCGTTGCCTTTCGCTTGACGTTGCTCCAGGTCAGAACCAACGAACCCGACGAGAGTTACGGAATTGATACGTTAAACATGAAAAATATCTCCTTTTTCTGCCCCATTTTTCTGGGGCACCCAAAAGCGAGGGCTCCTGCTTCCAAAGCGAGCGGCTGCTTTATGGGAGGGACCCATGTTGTGTGTGGTGAGGAGCCGTGAAAGCAGAAGCCGCGAGGCTGCCGGACGCAGGAATTGGCCCGAAGCAGTGACCAGGAAAATAAGGGCAGAAAAAGGAAGGGCCGACTGAACTCAGCAGGAGTCGTGCGAGGTATAGAGCGGAAGACCGGCGGGAGGAGGAAGAACGGTTCGGGGTTGCCGCGCACGCCTAATGGAAGCGTCGCGCCGATGCGTTGGCGTCTGAGAAGGGTTGGCCGAGTGCCAGTTTCGCTAAAGCAGGCTCGCTGAGAGTTGTGGGATCGCCGCAAGAAGCTGCGCGTTTACTTCATTTCCCGCCAGCGCGGCAGAAATGGAGGGTCAACGGCAACAGCCCGCCAAGGATTCGTGCGGGGAAGAACTGTTACTAGACAATGCCGATGTCATTATCGTTGTCTTGTCGTGGCGTCACTCATGCCGGACGGCATTCATTGGGTCGATGCGCGAGGCTCGATAGGCGGGGATGTAACCGGCCACCACCGAGGCGCCGAGAATAATCCCCACGGCTGGCGCCAGCACGCCCGGGTCATTGGGTTTCACCTGGTACAGAAGCGAAGCAACAAACTTCGACGTGCCGAGGGCGCTGGGGATACCAAAGGCGAGTCCTCCGCCGGCGAGCACTAACACTTCACGGAGCACCATCCACACAACCGTACGCCGCTGCGCCCCCAGCGCCATGCGAATTCCCACCTCGCCCGTGCGACGCGCAATGTTGTACGACATTGTTCCGTAGAGCCCCACGCACGCGATCAGGAGAGCGAGAACCGCGAAACCCGTGCATAGTTTCCCGAACGCGAGTTCCCGGCTGATCGTCCGATCGATTTCCGCAGCCTGTGTGATCATGTTTGTGACGGGTATGCGTGAATCTGCTTCCCGCACGACCTCATGCACACTCCTGACATAACTCAGCGGATCACCCGCAGTGCGCAGCGCGTAGGTCACTCGGTCCGGAGAAAACTGGCTGGCCGCTGTGAACACGGTCATCGGACTCTTCTCTTCTCCTTTCAGACCGCCGTACCGCAGGTTAGCCGACACGCCGACGATTTCGAGATCGCGCTTCTCGCCCAGGAACGTGATGCGCCGGCCCACCGGATTCTCGTTCCCGAAGTAAGTCTGCGCCAGCCGTTCGCTGATCACTGCAACCGGCGTGGAGCCCGTTTGGTCGCGGTCGTCAATCTCACGCCCGGCCAGGATCGGAATCTGCATGGTCGTGAGGAAACGCGGTCCGGCGACCATGACGCTTGCGCCCTGGATGGTAACAGCGCCGATCTTCATTGTCCCCCTGTATGCCCCCCCGGCACGGCCGGCGCTGATGATCGAGGATTGCGAAAGCGTCGCGCTGCTCACTCCGGGGATCGATTCGAAGCGCTTGCGCAGGTCCGCGTAAAAAGTGGCGATCTCCGGGTCGCGATGCCCGGCCTGGCGCGCATTCAACGAGAACAGAAGGATGTTCTCGCGGGCGTATCCCAGTTGGACGGAGTGCAGCTTGTCGAGTGTCCGGACAAACAGACCCGCGGCGAACAGGATGAGAAAAGAGATCGCAATTTGGGCGACCACCAGAACGTGCTGCGCGCGGCGGCGCGGTCCGCCCCCGCGGCCATTCTTCAGCGCGGGCATGACGTCTGGACGCGTCGACTGAATCGTCGGAGCGAGGCCAAATAACAGGCCGCAAACCACTGAGAGCGCGGCCGTCACGCCCAGCACTTTCCAGTTCAATTCCGCGTGCAGCGTAAAGTTCTCCTGCCCGTTGGAGAGCAGAAGCGTCAGCGATCGCACGCCCCAGATCGCAAACAAGACCCCTAATGCTCCGCCGAGCGACGCCAGCATCACACTCTCGGTAAGCAACTGCCGCACGACCCGGAACCGTCCCGCTCCCAGGCTGAGCCGGACAGCCATTTCGCGGTGTCGGGCGGCGGCCCTTGCCAGCAGCAGATTGGCGATGTTCGCGCACGCGATCGCCAGGATCAATCCCACCATCGCCAGGAGTACATACAGAGGCTTCGAATACTGGCGGCGCAGGCTACCCAGACCTTCGGCGCCGGGATTCAGAATCAGCGCAGGCAGTTTGGCGCGCTCACCGTCGGTCTTCGCGGTGCCGGCAACCCATTGATGGAAACGAGGCGCCAGCGCTGCCTGCGCCTGGGCCATGCTTACGCCGGGACGCAGGCGGCCCATCATTTCAATCCAGTAGAAGTTTCCGTCGCCATACATACGAGCCGCTCCGGCACCGTCTACAAGCACATTCGTGTGCAACGGAAGATAGAGGTCCGGCGCCACCGCAGGGTCTACTCCAAAGAATTCCGGCGGCGCGACGCCGATCACCGTGAAGGGAATATTATCGACGAGAATCGACTGTCCAATCGCATTCGGCGGTCCTCCAAAGCGATTTTGGCTTGTAGCGAAACTGATTACGGCGACCGGCGCTGCGCCTGGACGGTCGTCTTCGGAATCGATCAGACGTCCCGCGGCCGGCGACACTTCGAGGCCTCGAAAATACTCGCCGGTGACGTACTCCGCGCTGGCGCTCGCGGCCTGCCCGCGGACGGCCAGGTTACGGGTTAGTCCGTTGAAGTATCCGAAGAGCGTGGAAAAGACGGGATTCTCCTCGCGAAGCGTCTCGAACGCGCCGTACGGGAACATCCCGCTGACCATGGCGCCTTTGTCGCCCGGCCAGAGAATGCCTTGTACCCCGTGAATGACGTGGACCCATTCCTTGCTGCCCTCCTGGGGCGGCCGGCTATGCCAATTCAAGACCACCAGCGACTCGGGATCGGCCACCGGCAGCGAGCGCAACAGAATCGAATCCATGAAGCTGTAGATCGCAGTATTGGCCCCGATGCCGAGCGCTAGCGTGAGCGTCGCCACCAGCGTGAACCCGGGGTTGCGCAGAATCGTCCGTGCCGCGTAGCGTAGGTCTTGGAGAAGCTGTTCCGCCAGCGGCCAGCCCCACGCTGCACGCGTATCTTCCTGAATGACGCCGACATTTCCGAAATCCAGGCGCGCCGCCCGCCGCGCCTCATCTTCCGCGAGGCCCGCCTCCTGAAGCTCCTCCGCTTCTTCCTCGAGATGGAACTGCAATTCCTTGGAGAGCTGATCCTCCTTGCTCCGACGATGCACGAGCCAGTCTAACTTGCGAAGAAAAGCGTTCATTTTCCCTCCTGATCCGCCGGATCCAAGATCAGTCCCATGGCGCGTGAGAAGGCCTGCCACTGCGATTGCTCGGCAGCAAGCTGCTTGCGGCCGCGTGGCGTCAGTCGATAGAACCGGGCGCGCTTGCCTTTGTCCGAAAGCTCCCAGGAAGCTACCACCCAGCCCCTGACCTCCAGACGATGTAGGGCCGGGTAGAGCGAGCCGGTCTCAACTTGCAGAAGGTCTTCCGAGGTGCGCTGAATGTGCTTGGCAATGGCGTGACCGTGCTGCGGCCCGGGCCGAAGCGTGCGGAGGATCAAGACGTCCAGCGTCCCCTGCAGGAATTCGATACGTGATGGCGGTCGGTTGCTCATAGTGTAGACATACTACTCTTTATTGTGTAGGATGTCTACTTGTTTCACTTTTCTTGCGCGCCCGTGCGCGTTCACCTGCACACCAGCAGTTGGGACCGTGCTCGGCGTGGGGAGCCAAACGCTTTCAGCGACCTTTACACCGAATGACAGTTCAACTTACACCGCGGCGACGGCCACTGTGAAAATTGCGGTTCTACCGAAGTGGCGGTTTGTGTGATGGCGACGTGGGTCACATGATTCTGCAACCTATCAACGCTGACGGCACAAGCGTCTGGAAACAGGGCCGTACCATCCCGGCGAAATTCCGTGTGTGTGACATGGAGTGTCTATCGGCACCCCAGGGGTCGTGGCAAGTTTCTATTTGAGCCAAATCATCGCGGGCACGGTCACAACGTTGACGAGACTGTAAGCTCGACCACAGCCGACAGTGCCTTCCGTTGGGACGCAAGTGGTCAACAGCGGATCTTTAACATCAGCACGGCCAATCTACCCGCAGGTCAAACTACGTGTACACGATTACGCTTAACGATGGCTCAACCATCGGCTTCCAATACAGTTTGAGGTGAAGCGCGGCAGCATACGCGGCGCCCTGAAAGCATTCTCGTCGTTGACCAGTACAACAGCGTCCTTAGCACAGAAGGGCATCGTGATCGTCAATGGCGTACCGCATGGGTACGTTTCCCTGGGTAGTACGACTTCTGAACGCATTGCGGAGCGGCGTCCCGACCCCACTAATGGTCGCAACGTCCTTCTAAGCAACTTCGCTTTCACCTACTACAACGCGATGCTACTGAGAGTTACCAAAGCAACCAGCCATGGCCTGACTCTCTCTGGCTGGTGGACCTGGAGCAAGACGATGGATACGGGGTCCGAGGCCACTTTCACGAACTCGGATGTGAACGCTCCGGTGGGCGCAGTTAACCCGCGGGCTTCTCTGCGCGGGCTTTCCAGCTTTGATCAGACGCATCGCGTCGTAGTTTCCGCAGCTTATGAATTGCCGTGGATGAAGAGTTGGCAGGGCGCGTTCAGTCCGCTCTCGGTCGCCTGGTGGGTGGGCCGTTGGCAAATCAGCGGCGTAGCCACTTTTGCGTCCGGGCTGCCGTTCACGGTCCTTTCAGGATATGACGCCAATTTCGACGGCGTGGGCGGCGACCGCCCGATCCTTCTCGATCCTGCTTTGCTCTACACTTCTGTTGACAACGGGCGTTCACAAAGTAACTGTCCGACGCCGCTGGTGCCTCCAGGGCGCTGCCTAGACACCCAATCGGAGCTTCAGTTGCCAGGCACCACCTTCCAGCCGTCCCAGGCGAGCTTGAAGTCCGGCGACCAGTTTCCCGTCTCTCCAGGACAGGATTTCCCAGCAGGCGCAATACCCCGCAACTCCTTCTTCCAGCAGGGCCAGAAGAACGTGGATGCAGCGTTGGCCAAGACCTTCAAAATCCGCGAGACGATGGGCCTCCAGTTACGGATGGAGTTCTACAATGCGTTAAACCGCGTGACCTTTGGCATGCCGGCACGAACGGTCAACAGCACCACGCCGCTCAGCCAAATCTCCGGCACCATCAACTTGCAGAACTACGTCAATTCGGCCCGGAGTACCGGCGCCCGCATGGGCCAGTTCGCGGTCCGCTTTGTGTTTTAGCTTCTTGGCTCCGCCGGGTTGCACGAAGGCAGTATGCCCGTTTCTTGTTTGATGGCACCTGCAAACACGGGTTCGACTGCCACCCCTGCTCCCAACTTGCAAAACGATCTGAATTCTGAGTTTGGCAAAACTGTTCCAGGCGTGTTCACGCCTTTCTTAGCGAAACACAGCAAGAACTTCTCGTTGGAGGACAGCCTTTTCATCGGCGTCGACCGCTACGGAACTTCGAACCAATGCGCCGACATGTTGAAACTTGGCGCACAAGCCCCGTTTTCGGTCCCGCTGAGGTTTTGGCGAACCACAGGACTTTATTCAGTGGTCCAGCAACACGAGAAAGCGGGTGACGGTATTCGTGCGGTGGGTGCTTTCTTCGCTTTGCTTTTTGGCAGCCTGTTGCTGCAAATTGGTCTGCTCAGTGGAGAGGTCTGTCAGCCCAAGCCGCCTGTAGACGCGTGCAAGGCGATAATGACCTTCGGGCGAATCGGGGCTTAATAACACGCACTTTTCAAGTTGCGTGCGCGCTTGCGGCCATTGTCGTAACCATTCCAATGTTTTTCCGAGTTGGCACCTCGCCAACGCCTCATCCGGTGGGACTTGTACCGCTTTGCGAAGCCTGCGCCGGATTTCGACTTTGCGAGAGTCATTTCCACTTTCTTCGGCAACGCGAAGCAAGACTCCACCACACAGGGCGTTCCCACTCTTGTCGCGGGGATGAGCGTCGGCAAACGTACAAATCTGAGTTACCGCAACAGGATCTGGCGAAGCTGAGTCTTGGAGAGTTATCTCACCAAGATAGCGGAGGGCCAGCGCGTCATTCGTGTCGAGTCTTACTGCGTCCAACAATGTGCGAATCGAATCGGATGATCGATCCACGAGAAAGTAAGAGATCCCCAGGAGGATCCTAATACGCACAGACTGCGGGAAGAGGTCAGCAGCTTGTTCGAGGACAACAATTGCCGCATCGAAGGTCTGGTGTTTTAGAAGCTCGGTTGCCAACGCCAGGTGATGCTGTTCAACACCGGGCTCGAGCTTGACGCTGCCTGATAACTACGGACAGGTGCAGTCAGCTCCCGCGCATCGCTTTGAATCTTGCAACCCTTCGAATGAAAATCTGCCGTTGCCATTTGCTCCGGGCATCGGGGTCCGGGTTCAGATCACGCGGGGAGATCGACTCCACTTCGACAGTTGGTATGGCCGGATTCGGGGCCTGCTATAATTCTCGCCAATGTCATGATTGGGAGCATGGGTATCCCATCTTGCGAAAAGCCTGGGATAGGGAAGCTGGTCAGCAAACAAGCATTTCAGGAAATATACGAAACGACTACTGCGAGTCAGAATCCATCACAATGAACAAATCTCTCGATCAACCCGAACGCGCCGGTGCCATTGAGGATTCCGAAAGCGACGCTGCGCCAGCTTCACAGGAGTTCGGACTGTCGGGAGGCTTGAAATTGGCATTTGTTCTCGTATTTGGGATTCCGGCAGGGTTAGCTTTGGCACTGCTCGTGCGCTACGGTCTCAGAACTGACGCGAAACCGAGCGAGCTTGGTCTCGGTGCGGTACTAATTTTCTGCCTTGCGTGTCTGGCCGCAGTTCTTGTGCCGTGGCGTCTGTTTGGCATGTGTCTAAAAAAGATCGGCCCCTTGGAATTCGAACAGGTGATCTCGACGCAGAAAAGAGAGCAGAGTGAAAGCGTTACTTTCTTGCAGGCCCAAATAGACGAAGTTAGGGCCATGCTTAAGACTAAGCAGGGCAGCTCGGTTGAGCATGCAGAGAGCACGCCATCCAACATTGCTTTGCCCGATCTTTTGGAAAAGTTTCTGCGAGCATATCCCGGACGGCGTTTCAGCCCCTTATTCATCAGGAATTGGGGCAGTGAACAGACCGGCTTCAAACAACTTGATTCATTCAGCAAAGAAGAGATCACACAATCCCTGCTGGCTATGCTGGCTGCGAATCGCGTGCGAACCGGAATCAGCAAAAAGGGAAATACGCTGTACTATGTCAGCCGATGAGCAGTGCCTGAATGATGCGAGCCATTGCCACTCGATTAAGTTCTCTTCCCAAAAGAAAGGCCGACTTCATCGAGCCGATGGACTGTGCCGCCGTCAGAAAGCTGCCCGACGGATGGCAATGGATTTACGAGATTAAACTCGATGGCTACCGCGCTATTGGTGTCAAATCGGATCGCGGCGTGAACCTGTATTCGCGGCGGCGGAAATCGTTCAATCATCAGTATCCGCACATTGTCGAGGCCCTTGGCGAGCTACCCGAGGGCACCGTCGTTGATGGTGAAATCGTGGCTCTCGATAAATCGGGTCGTCCCAATTTCAATCTGTTGCAAGATTGGATGCGCGATGCCTCGTTGCGGAAGCTTTATTTTGTCTTCGACCTGCTCGTTTGCAAGGACCGCGATTGCACCAAATTGCCGCTCCACGAACGTCGTGAGCTGATGAAATCTGTTTTGAAACTGCGCTCCGGTCGCATCCGCATTTCCGAGCAGTTCAAGACTTCAGCTGACAACATAGTTGTCGCCGTGCAGCAGCAACATCTTGAAGGCGTAGTCGCCAAACGCTACGGCAGCCTCTATGAGCCGGGAAAACGTACGGGCGCGTGGGTCAAATACCGCGTGAGCCGAGGCCAGGAGTTTGTGATCGGCGGGTACATTCCGGGACCACACGGATTCGACTCTCTCATCGTCGGCTACTATCGCGGCAAGGATTTGGTCTATGTTGCTCGTGTGCGCAACGGCTTTGTTCCCGCGTCACGGCGTCAGGTCTTTGAGAAAATCCGTCCCCTCGTATCCCCAACGATGCCCTTTGTTAACTTGCCGGACACGCACGAGTCTCGTTGGGGCGACGAATTGACTGCCGAGAAAATGAAGGAATGCGTTTGGCTTCGCCCGGAGGCTGTCGCCCAAATTGAGTTCTTGGAGTGGACCGAGGCAGATCGGCTGCGGCATTCGAAGTTTGCCGGGTTGCGCGAGGACAAAAGCGCCCCACTTGTGGTTAAGGAGCACGTCGGAGAAGCCTGATCGGGTACTGGCCCCCTCGTTAGACCGAAGCAGCCATGAACGAGGCCGGGCGAGCCATTTGTCGCTTCCCTGGCGGTGGTGATCGTGAAAGCCGACCACGAGCGTGCCATCAGTGAGAAGCATCGGTCCTTCCGCTTCGTAGTCGGCGTTGCTCGCCGTGACCCGTGTTGGCGGGCCGAAGGTCTTGCCGCCATCTTGCGAGCGGGCGACAGAGACGGTGCTTCGGTGTTGGTTTGCACTATTGCGCACACCTTCTGCCGACACGACATAGACTCTCCGTGGATAGACAGCCGTTGAATTTCTGACCCCCGATGAATTCCGTGTGCCGGGCGCGGGTGCCTATTTCGTGGACCTCTTGTCAGGCGAGGAACTCTTCATCATGGATATTGGTTTAAGCCAAAATCCACTCGACGTGGCCTATGCCACTCGCACCATACCTCTGGGCCAGTTCTGGATGACCGGTGGTGCTGGACTTCCGACCGGCAGTCAGGCGATAAAGATTGCGATTGACCGTTTGACTAAACAGCGGCTGGTGGAGGAAGGTAGGTTCACCGACCCGCACAAGGTGGCCTTGGTCTTCGTTCGAACGCTGCTTGAAAGTGGGGCTTCCAAGCGCGTCGCCTATGAGGGAGTGGAGAATCACCGGCAGCAGGAGTTTCATAGCAAATTCCATGGAGCGGATGTGCCGCAGCAGAAAATGTCAGCGTACGCTCCATCTCGCAATTCTCCCTGTCCCTGCGGCAGCGGGAAGAGATATAAAAGGTGCTGCGGGACAGGAGTCTGACCTGGTCCCTCCGTGCCAACATCACTTGGACAGTTTTAGTACCCTTAATTAATGAACAATAGGGCGAGAAAGAAGCGAGCAGAGATGAATGGTAATTCTCTTGGTGTTGTTCTTTCTTCTGGGGGTTTGGCTG
>Ga0209577_10001470_pt1 | contig 23308 bp, 19 predicted proteins | sample GraSoiAngelo_109_FD_185874 | JGI IMG/M metagenome (GOLD analysis project Ga0209577, IMG submission 185874) | Grasslands soil microbial communities from the Angelo Coastal Reserve, California, USA - 14_0903_12_20cm (SPAdes) (version 2) | ecosystem: Environmental > Terrestrial > Soil > Grasslands...
ATCCCGGCATGGAAGGTGTTCCCCGCCCTCCTGGCCGGCAACGGCGTGGTCATCAAGCCCTCCGAGCTGGCGCCCCGCTGCTGCGAGGTGTTCGTGGAGACGTGCATCGACGCCGGCATCCCCGCCGAGCTCCTCCAGGTGGTCCACGGCGGGGCCGAGCCGGGTGAGGCGCTGGCCGTGCACGGCGCGGTGGGGGCGGTCAGCTTCACCGGCTCGGTGGCGACCGGGCGCCGGGTGGCGGTGGCGGCCATGGAGCGGGGCCCCCGTACGGTGTCGCTCGAGCTGGGGGGCAAGAACGCCATGATCGTGCGGGCCGATGCCGACCTGGACCTCGTCATCGACGGGGCCATCTTCGGCGCCTTCGGCACCGCCGGTCAGCGCTGCACCTCGACCAGCAGGCTGGTGGTGGAGCCCTCCGTCGTCGACGAGCTGGTGGGCCGGATCGTGGACAGAGCCGGGCGCCTGCGGCTGGGCGATCCTCTCGACCCCGCCACCGACGTGGGACCCCTCATCACCGCCCAGGCCGCCGAGCGGGTGGCCACCGCCATCGACGCGGCCGTGGCCGAGGGGGCCAGGGTGGCGTGCGGCGGCAAGCTGCGCCGGGACGTGCCCCACTGCGGGGGCGGTTCGTTCGTCGAGCCCACCGTCCTGACGGGCGTGAAGCCCGAGGCGCGCGCCGCCAAGGAGGAGCTCTTCGGGCCGGTGCTGGCCGTCCTGGAGGCGACCGACCTGGACGAGGCCGTGGGCATCGTCAACGGGGTGGAGTTCGGCCTGTCGGCCGCCGTCTACACGCGCGACATCAACGAGGCCCTCCGGGCCGTGGAGACGATCGACGCCGGCATCGTGTACGTGAACGCGCCCACCATCGGCGCCGAGATCGGCCTGCCCTTCGGGGGGACCAAGCACACCGGAAACGGGTTCCGGGAGGCGGGCACGCACGGCATCAGACAGTTCAGTCAGGTGAAGAGCGTGTACGTCGACTACTCGCAGCGCCTGCAGCGGGCCCAGATCGACAACCGCCCGCCCGTGCCGGGGGAGACGGGGGCATGAGCACGCAGGAGTGGCTCGACCGGGACGCCCGGGTTCTGGCCGGAGTCCTGTACCGCTACTTCGACGTGGTGGCCGAGCGGGGCCAGGGCAGCTGGGTCGTGGACGCGGAAGGGCGCCGGTACCTGGACCTGGCCGCGGGCATCGCCGTGGTCAATGTCGGCCACTGCCATCCCCGGGTGGTGGAGGCCATCCAGCGCCAGGCGGCGACACTCATCCACACCTCGATCGTCGTGCACAACCAGCCCAACGTGGAGCTGGCCGAGCGGCTGGCCCGGCTGTGCCCCTTCCTTGACGAGCCCCAGGTCTTCTTCTGCAACTCCGGGGCCGAGTCGGTCGACGGGGTCATCAAGATGGCGCGCAAGACGACGGGACGGCCCGGGGTGATCGCCTTCACCGGGGGCTTCCACGGCCGCACGCTGGCGGCCACGTCCCTGACCACGGCCAAGGCCCGCTACCGGGCGGGCTACGGCCCTCTGCTGCCCGGCGTGTACCACGCCCCCTACTGCGTCCCGCGTCCTGGAGGGCGGGGCCAGACCGCGGCGGTGGCGTCGGCCCTGGCCGGGCTGGACCAGCTCCTGGCCGCGGTGGTGGCGCCGTCCGAGGTGGCCGCCATGGTCGTGGAGCCGGTCCTGGGCGAGGGCGGATACGTGGTGCCCCCGGTGGCCTGGCTCCAGGGCCTGCGCCGGCGCTGCGACGCCGACGGGATCCTGCTCGTGTTCGACGAGGTCCAGTGCGGCGTGGGCCGCACCGGGAGATTCTTCGCCGCGGAGACCTTCGGGGTGGCACCCGACGCCGTGCTCTTCGCCAAGGGCGTCGCCTCCGGTCTGCCCCTGGGCGGGATCGTCGCACCCAGGCGTCTGATGGAAGCCTGGCCCCCGGGGTGCCACGGCTCCACCTTCGGTGGCAACCCCGTGGCCTGCGCGGCCGCCCTGGCCACCCTGGAGGTGATCGAGGAGGAGGACCTGTGCCTGCGGGCCAGGGTGCTCGGAGAGCGGGCGCTGACCCGACTCGCCGCCGCCGCGGCCGATTGCCCGGGCGTGGTCGTCGACGTCCGGGGCGTTGGGCTCATGGTCGGCGTGGAGCTGACCTCGGCCCAGGTCGTGGAGGAGGTGCAGCGCCGGTGCCTGGATCGGGGTGTGCTGCTCATCTCCTGCGGGCCCCACCAGGAGGTGGTGCGCCTGGCTCCTCCGCTCACGATCAGCGACGAGGAGCTCGAGCACGGCCTGGACGTGCTCTGCGCCGTCCTGGGTGAGATCGGCGTCAGTAGGCGAGAAGGTCGCGCAGCGTCGTGATCAACCGGCCCCGGGGCGACGCCAGCTCCTCCAGGGCCTTGGCGAAGGGAACCGGTGTGTCGAGGGCGCCCAGCCGACGGACGGGGGCGTCGAGGCGGTCGAAGGCGAGGTCGGCCACGGTCGCGGCCACCTCGGCCCCGAAGCCCCCGGTGACGGGCGCCTCGTGCAGGACGAGCAGCCGGCCTGTGCGCCTGACGGAGTCGGCCACCAGGTCGGTGTCCCAGGGGAGGAGCGATCGCAGGTCGATCACCTCGACTTCTGCACCTTCTTGGGCCGCCAGCTCCTCGGCCGCGGCCACGGCCCAGGGCACGCCGGCCGACCACGTGGCCACGGTGGCGTCACGGCCGGGCCTGGCGATGCGCCCGGCGCCGATGGGCACGGTCACGTGCCCGGTGGGGACGGGGCCCCGGGCGCTGCGGTAGAGGGCCTTGTGCTCCAGGAAGAGCACGGGGTTGTCGTCGTCGAAGGCGGCCAGCAGCAGCCCCCGGGCGTCGGCCGGGGTGGCGGGGGCGACGACCTTGAGCCCGGCCACGTGGCAGAACCACGCCTCCACGTCCTGGCTGTGGAACGGGCCCGCGCCCAGCCCGCCCCCGACGGGCAGCCGGAGCACCACGGGGACGGACGCTCCCCAGCGGTAGTGGGTCTTGGCCAGGTTGTTGACGATCTGGTTGAAGCCGCAGGTGACGAAGTCGCCGAACTGCATCTCGACCATGGGGCGGAAGCCGTCGAGGGCGAGGCCCATGGCCGCTCCGATGGCACCGGATTCGATGATCGGTGTGTTCCGCACCCGCGGCGATCCGAACTCGGCGAAGAGGCCGTCGGTGGCCTTGAACACGCCTCCGTACTCGGCGATGTCCTGGCCCAGGAGGACGACCCGCTCGTCGGCCGCCATGGCCGTGCGCAACCCGTCGGTGATGGCGTCGAGGTAACGGAGCTCGCGCCCGCCTTGGTCCGGCTCCTCCGCCGTCTGCGGCTGCCGCCTCAGCGGCGCGGGGGGAGCCCACACGTCGGCCACCTCGCGCTCGGGGGTCGAGTCGGGCACGGGTGCGGCCAGGGCGCCGGCCACCGCGTCGTCGATCTCTGTCTGCAGCGCGGTCCGGAGGCGGGCCCGCTCGTCCTCGGGGCAGACACCGCTCTCGTCGAGCACCCCTTCCAGGCGCACTACAGGGTCGAGGCCGGCCCACCGCTCCACGAGCCCGCCGGGGACGTAGTCGGTGCCCGAGGCCTCCTCGTGGCCCCTCATGCGGAAGGTCTTGCACTCGAGCAGGGATGGACCCTGGCCCCGGCGGGCCCGCTCCGCGGCCGCGGAGACGGCGGCGCGTACCGCGAGCACGTCGTTGCCGTCCACCACCTCCCCGGGCATGCCGTATCCCGGGGCCCGTTGGGCCAGGTCCTCGCAGGCGTACTGCTCGTTGGTTGGCGTCGACAGGGCCCACTGGTTGTTCTCGATGACGAACACCACGGGGAGCTTCCACACCGCGGCGAGGTTCATGGCTTCGTGCACGTCGCCTTCGCTGGTCGCGCCGTCCCCGCAGATGGCCACGGCCACCGTGCCCCTGCCCCGGAGCCGGCCGGCCAGGGCCAGGCCGTCGGCGACGGGGAGCATGGCCCCCAGGTGGCTGATCATGCCCACGACCCGGTGCTCGAGGCTGCCGAAGTGGAATGAGCGCTCCCGCCCGTGGCTGTAGCCGCCCTCCCGGCCCAGGAGCTGGCGCAGGAGGCGGTCGAGGTCGAACCCCCGCCCCGTGAACACGCCCAGGTTGCGGTGCATGGGGAGCACCCAGTCATCCGGCTCCAGGGCGCTCACGATGCCGACCGACACCGCCTCCTGGCCCATGCCCGAGAACCACTTCGACAGCCGGCCCTGGCGGACGAGCACGAGCATCTTCTCCTCGATGAGCCGGGGGAGGAGCAGGGCCCGGTACAGCTCGGCGAGCTCCGCGTCGGAGAGCCCCGCGGCCACGTCCGGCCCTGCCTGCTCTGCCCTTGTCGTCACCGTCGCCAGTGTCCCACCGGGGCGAGGACAGAGGAGGCGGCGCGGCCCCTACGGGGTCTCGCCCATGTCGGCCAGGAGCGTCAGCAGGTCCTCGGCGTGCTCCTCCTCCACCACCAGGATGTCCTCCATGAGGCGCCGGGTCGTGGGGTCGCCCGTGTCCAGCCAGCGGATGATCTCCTGGTAGGAGGCGATTGCCACCCGCTCGGCGACCAGGTCCTCCGTGATCATGTCCACCAGGCCCGTGCCCGGGGCGTACTCGGCGTGGCTGCGGGCGACCAGGGTGGCGGGATTGAAGTCGGGCTCGCCCTGGAGCTGGATGATGCGGGCCGCGACCAGGTCGGCGTGGCCCTGCTCCTGGTTGGCGTGCTGGAGGAACTCCTGGGCCACGGGTGAGGAGTGGAGGCCCTGGGCCATGTAGTAGTGGCGCTTGTAGCGCAGGACGCAGACCAGCTCGGTGGCCAGCACCTCGTTGAGCACGGAGATGACCCTGTCGCGGTCGGCTCCGTAGGTCTCGGTGATGGCCCCCTTCTCGATGTGAGCCCGGGCGTTGCGGCGCAGCGTCTCGATGTCGGACAGGAAGTCGCTCACGGGCCCCTCCTTGTGTGACGAGCCGGCAGCGACGCTACCGCTGGGGCAGGGATCGCGGCCCCGGCGTGCGGCCTGGTCACGGGCGTGAGGCCACGAGCATCGACCGGCGGAGGAGGCCGGCCTCTATGGCCCCGAGCTGGGATCGCCTTTCGGCCTGGCGGGCCACGAAGGTGTCGCGGCCCAAGAGGGCCTCGAGCTCCGGGCGGTGGGCGTCGTAGCTCTCCATCCAGGCCCGGGTCACGGAGGCGAACTCAGGCGTGAGGTCCGTCTCCCGCACGTCCACGAATCCGGCAGCGCCCAGCAGCTGGGTGTGGGGCCGCGAGCAGGCCACGGCGACGGGGCCGGCCCGCGCCCCCCGCCGGTGCTGGGCCCGGGTGAGGCCGTCGGCCAGGTGGATGGTGTGGAAGGCCGTGCGGCCTGCGGGGCGGAGGAGGCGCAGGCACGCTCTCAGCACGGAGAGCTTGGCCCGCAGTCAACAGAGCACGTCGGTGTGCACTATGGCGTCGAAGCTGTCCGGGGTGAAGGGCAGATGCCGGGCGCTGGCCAGCACCGAGCCGACCCGGCCCGAGACCTTTTCGGCTCGAGCCCGGGCCGCGCCGGCGCGCAGGGCCTCGACGGGTAGGTCGCTGAGCACGGCCGTGCAGCCGTGGCGCTTGGCCAGGTAGAGCCCGGGCCACCCTCGCCCCGATCCCAGGTCGAGCAGGCGGGTCCCGGGCTCCAGCCCGAGCACCTGGCCCAGGACGTCGGCCTGGGCCAGGGTGGTGTAGCCGTTGGCACCCCAGTCCCCGCCGATGACGGCCAGCTCCACCGCCCTGGTGGCCTCGTTCTGGCCCACCCCGTAGCGGGCGATGAAGCGGTCCAGCGTCTGGCGCTCAGCCTTCGTCCCCTCCGGTGCCATGGCCGTCTATGGCGCCTGGGGCAGGACGCGATCGGGGAGCGGGTGCCGGTAGAGACGGGCCGCGTTCTCGCAGCACATCAGGCGCAGCTCGGCTGCGGGGATGTGACCCCAGAAGCGCTCGATCACGGCCTGGGTATCGGGCCAGGTGCCGTCTCCGTGGGGAAAATCGACCTCCACCATGACGTTGTCGACTCCGATGGCGTGGCGGGTCTCGATGGTCGAAGGGTCGTCGATGGTGCAGAACCAGAAGTTGCGGCGCAGCACGTCGGCCGGGCGAATGTCCCAGCCCAGGCCGTACCCGGAGCGGTCGACGATGTTGTCGAGGCGGTCGATGAGCATGGCCACCCAGCCGATGCCGCCCTCGGACATGGCCAGCTCGAGGTCGGGGTAGCGCAAGGGCCAGCCCGACCAGAGCCACTCGGCGCAGGCCGTGAGGGACATCTGGCCGAACAGCGTGGCGCCGAGCTGGACGCCGGGGCAGCCCTCGGGGAAGTCGGCCATGCCCGAGGAGCCCACGTGGAGGCTGACGACTGTTCCCGTCTCGGCGCAGGCTCGGACGATGGGCTCCCAGTAGGCGGTGAAGATGGACGGGAGGCCGAGACGGTGGGGCCGCTCGGGGAGGGTGACCGAGCGGAAGCCCCGCTCGGCGTTGCGCCTGATCTCCTCGGCGCCGACCTCGGGGTCGGACAGCCAGGTGATGCCCATGGGGATGATGCGCTCCGGGTACGGGGAGTACCACTCCTCGAAGAGCCAGTCGTTCCAGGCCCGGGTCACGGCCAGGCCGAGCTCGGGGTCCGAGCACTGGGAGAAGACCCGGCCGCAGAACCCGGTGATCATGGAGGGGAAGTTGAGCGAGGCCCACACGCCGTTGATGTCCATGTCCTGCACGCGGGCGTGGATGTCCCAGCAACCCCGTCGCATCTGGTCGAACCGGAAGGGCTCGAGCTCGACCGTTTCCGGCCTCCGGCCCGCCACCGCGTTCATGCCCACCTGGCTGTAGAACTTGCCGTCGAACTCCCAGACCTGGTGGCCCTTCCTGTTCTCCACGATCCTGGGGGCCCGGTCCTGGAGCGGGCCCGGTAGCCGGCCCTCGAACATGTCGGGTGGCTCTACCAGGTGATCGTCGACGGAGATGACGGTGTAGCGCACCTCCCTGGGCTCGGGCTCGGGGAGGAAGAGGTCCTCGGCCGTCGTGGTCATCCCACCATTCGATACACCACGGCGGCCGGAGCGCCACCCCCAGGTGCCCCGGAGGGCAACCCGGGCCGCCCGGGCAAGCCCGGAACTATGGTGAGCGGCGGAAATCGTCTCGCCGCGAGCAAGGGGGCCACATGCAGGTTCGGGACAAGATCTACATCGACGGTGCCTGGGTCCCGTCGACCGGAACCGGCACCATCGACGTCACCAACTCGACGACCGAGGAGGTGATGGGCAGCATCCCCGACGGCACGCCCGAGGACGTCGACCGGGCCGTCAAGGCAGCCCGCGCCGCCTTCCCGGGCTGGGCGGCCACATCGCGGGAGGAGCGGGGGAAGTACCTCCAGCGCATCACCGAGGGGCTGCAGGCCCGGATGACGGAGATCGCCAGCACGGTGGCGGGCGAGGTGGGCATGCCCCTGAACCTGTCCATGATGATCCAGGCCGGCTTGCCCACCATGACGTTCGGGTCCATGGCCGAGGTCGTCGACTCATTCGCCTTCGAGGAGCAGATCGGCAGCTCCCTGGTGGTGCGGGAGCCGGTGGGGGTGGTGGGGGCCATCACCCCGTGGAACTACCCGCTGCACCAGATCGCGGCCAAGGTCGCGCCGGCGCTGGCCGCGGGCTGCACCGTGGTGCTCAAGCCCAGCGAGGTGGCGCCCCTCAACGCCTTCATCCTGGCCGAGATCATCGACGAGGTGGGGCTGCCCCAGGGCGTGTTCAACCTGGTGGCCGGCGTCGGCCCGGTCGTGGGTGAGGCCATCGCCGCCCATCCCGATGTCGACATGGTGAGCTTCACCGGCTCGACCCGGGCGGGAAGGCGGGTGAGTGAGCTGGCATCGGCCACGGTCAAGCGCGTGGCCCTGGAGCTGGGGGGCAAGTCGCCCAACGTCATCCTCGACGACGCCGACCTGGAGCGGGCGGTGGCCGACGGGGTGGGCAAGTGCTACCTGAACTCGGGCCAGACGTGCTCGGCCCTGACCCGCATGCTCGTGCCCCGGTCCAAGCTGGCCGAAGCCGAGGCCATCGCCGTCAAGGCGGCCGAGGCCTACACGCCGGGCGATCCCTTCACCGAAGGGACCCGGCTCGGACCCCTGGTATCGGCCGTTCAGCGGGAGCGGGTGCGCAATTACATCAACAAGGGAGTGGAGGAAGGGGCCAGGCTCCTCACCGGTGGCCCGGAGGCACCCGAGGGTCTGGACAAGGGCTACTTCGTCCGCCCCACCGTGTTCTCCGACGTGCGCTCGGACATGACCATCGCCCAGGAGGAGATCTTCGGGCCCGTGCTGGCCATCCTCCCCTACGACACGGAGGACGAAGCGGTCGAGATCGCCAATGACACCATCTACGGCCTCGCCGGTGGTGTGTGGTCCGGCGACCCGGAGAGGGCCAAGGCCGTGGCCCGGCGCCTGCGCACGGGCCAGGTCGAGGTCAACGGGGGGAGCTTCAACCCCATGGCCCCGTTCGGCGGATACAAGCAGTCGGGCCACGGGCGTGAGCTGGGGAAGTTCGGGCTCGAGGAGTACCTCGAGGTCAAAAGCCTCCAGACCTGACCTATCGGGAGCACCGCCCCCGAAAAAGCGCTGGTCCAGCCGGGGCCGAGCAGGGATCGGCTCGCCGCGGGGCGAACCTAGGCGGAGCGCGGCCACATGTGTCCTTCGTCACGCGCGGTCGGTATTCGACCGGGGGGTGACGGGTATGACTCATGTGACCGGTGACACACTTAGCGTCGGTGGCCCCGCCCTGGTCGCCATTGGAGGTTGGCTACAGCCATGAACAGGACGACGCTGGCTCGCCGCTACGCCCCGTTGGCGGCGGCCGTCGCGGTCCAGCTGCTCATCATCGCCACCATTCCCTCGAAGGCCCCCACGGCCGGACTGGCCGCCGGCGGCGGCGTGGCCGGCGGGGGATCCGCCGGAGAGGCGGTGGCGGGATCGCCGGGAGCGGCGGCGGCGGGGGCCTCGGCCAGCGTCGGTGGGCCCGGGGGGGCGGCCGGTCCTGGTGGCGCGGCGCCGGGAGCGGCCGGCGGAGGCGGCGGGGGCGCGGCGGCCCCGGGAACCCCGGGCGCGGCCGCGGCGGCCAGCGGGGACACCAGCCACTGCGTCGGAGGACGCGAGTTCGACCCCGCCCTCGCCTACTGGGCCCCTCCGTGCGTGGCCGGCGCCGTCGGTAACGCCGCCACCGCGGCTGCGGCGAACAACGGGGGCGGCACCTACCAGGGCGTGAGCGACAAGGAGATCAAGATCGTCGACTACGTGTCGAACTACGGCGCCGAGGTCAACGCCATCCTCCAGGCCGAGGGCCTGCTCGTCACCTACGACCAGGCCAAGTCCTTCGACACGGCCATGGCCAACTTCATCAACGGCCACTACGTGCTCTACGGACGCAAGGTGAGCATCGCCACCTACTCGGGCCAGTGCCAGAGCGTCCCCCCCGACTACGGCTGCCTCATCCCGGAGATGGACCGGGTCATCGACACCTACCACCCATACATGTTCTTCTGGAACACCACCCTGTGCTCGGCCTGCTACCAGGAGATCGCCAGGCGCAAGGTGGTGGCCGTGGGTGGCGTGGGATTCTCCGACGAGTTCGCCAACACGCTGGTCGACCCCAGCACGCGCGGTCAGCTGTTCTACAGCCCGGGGGAGAGCGCCAGCAGGACGGAGAAGGCCTTCGCCCAGTTCTACTGCAGCCAGCTCTCCACTCAGACCAACCCCAACCGCAAGGTCCGCTACGCCGAGACCCAGAACCAGCTCCAGAACTTCAACGGCCAGCCCCGGAGGCTGGGGATCATCAGCACCAACGACCCCGACAACGAGAACACGGTCAAGAACGTCCTGGTGCCCGAGATCCACCGGCTGTGCGGCAACGGCGAGGTGCTCAACCACTTCTACTTCTACGCCCAGGACATCAACACCGCGGCCCAGCAGGTGGCGGCGGGCATCGCGGCCATGGACACGCCACAGGACCCGGCCAACATCGTGCTCTGCCTGTGCGACCCGGTCGCTCCCGCCTTCCTCTACGAGGGCGAGCAGGGCAACAACTACTACCCCGAGAACGTGATCGCCTCGGACCAGGGCATGGACTTCGACGTGGTCGGCCAGTCCTACGAGACGGGCCTGGGCTGCCCGAGACCCTCCGGAGGGTGTGAGTACGACATCGCCTACGGGCTGTCCACCGTCGGGCCGCTGGGCCCCCAGGACAACGTAGAGGGGGTTCGGGTGTTCAAGGCGGGTGGTGGCACGCAGCTGCCCTTCACCCCCCTGAGCGCCACGACCATCGCCCAGGCCTACGTGATGATGGCCAACCTCATCGAGGCCGCCGGCCCCACGCTGAACCCCAGGAACATGTCGGACCGGGCAGCCGGCATGGGCACGATGGGCGGAGGCAAGAGCACCAACGCCCTGCTCGCCTTGGGTCCTGGTGACTGGAACTGGATCCAGGACGCCCGGGTCATGTACTTCGACAAGCACAAGAACTCGCCCTACAACGACAAGCCCGGGACGTACGTGCAGATCGAGGGGGACCGCTACAACCTGACCCAGTACCCGGGCATGCCCGACGGGCCCCCGGTGCCTGACACCAAGTCGAGGACGCCGTGACCGGGGCTGACGGGCGGGGCCCTCAGCCCTTGACCGCTCCCTACCCCCTGAGGCCGTCCTCGTGACGGCGACGATGGAGCGCCCCGGCGCTCCCCCCGAGCCCTCACCCGACAAGGGGCGGGGCCGGCCCTCGGGCCTGGGCGAGGTCATGGAGCTGCTCCAGAGCGACACCATGGTGGCCAAGTCGGTCCGGGGGGCCCTGCTCGGCGTCGGCTTCTACATCGCCGTCCAGCTCTACTTCCACCTCTCGCTCAACTACCTCATCGCCGGCGTCGCCCTGGGCTCCCTCTACGGGATCGTGGCCGTCGGGCTCATCCTCATCTACCGCACCAACCGCATCATCAACTTCGCCGCGGCCGCCATCGGCGCCGTGCCCGCCATCCTGGCCCTGCTACTCGACGTGCAGAACCACATCAGCTACCTGCTGGTGGCCCCCATCGCCCTGATCGGCGGTCCCCTGGTCGCGGTGCTGGTCGACATCACCATCATCCGGCGCTTCTCGCGCTCGCCCCGGCTCATCCTCTCCGTGGTGACCCTGGCCGTGGCCACGGGCCTGGCCGCCATCGGGTTCTTCATCCCCATCTGGCTGGGCGCCCGAGCCGGGGAGATATCGCTGGTGCCCACGCCGTGGGACCGGTGGGTGATCAAGAACGCCCACGGCAAGCCCATCCTGACCGGCAACCAGGTGGCGGCTCTGCTGTCGGTGGTGGTGCTGACCATCGCCCTCACCCTGTTCCTGCGCTACACCCGGATCGGCATCGCCCTGCGGGCCTCGGCCGAGAACGCCGACCGCGCCTCCCTGCTGGGGATCCCCGTGCGCCGGGTGCAGACGGTGGCGTGGGGCCTGGCCGGGCTCCTGGCCGCGGTGGCCATCTTCGTCCAGGCTCCCCTGATCGGTGTGCCCAGCAACGCCACCCTGGGGTTCGACACCCTGCTCTACGCCCTGGCCGCGGCGGTCTTCGCCCGCATGGAGTTCATGGGTAGAGCCCTGGTCGCGGGCATGGCCGTGGGCATCATCATCTTCGGCTCGGTGGCCAAGAACGGCGACAACAACCTGGCCTCGGCCCTCATGCTGGTGGTGATCCTGCTGGTGCTGCTCATCCAGCGCCGCACCGTCACCCGGGCCCTGGACTCGGACACGTCCAGCTGGCAGACGGTGAAGCAGTTCCGCCCCGTACCCCTGGAGCTGCGGGGCCTGCGCGAGGTGCAGACGGCCCGCCTGACCCTGCTCTGCCTGGCCGCGGCCGTCGCCGTGGCCGCCCCCTTCCTGGTGCCCATGGCCGACATCCCGCTGCTCACCGTCATCTGCCTGTACGCCATCGTGGCTGTGTCCATGGTCGTGCTGACGGGGTGGGCGGGCCAGATCAGCCTGGGCCAGTTCGGCCTGGTGGGCGCGGCCGCGGGCGTGGCCGGGGGGCTGGTCGGCCACCACAACATCGACTTCTTCGAGGCGATGGCCATCGGCATCGCCGCGGGCGTGGCCGCGGCCGTCATCATCGGCCTGCCGGCCATACGCATCCAGGGCCTCTATCTGGCGGTGACGACGCTGGCCTTCGGCTATGCCATCCAGAACTACTTCCTCAACCCTCGCTACTTCGGCAAGCACTTGGGCATGGTGGGGCTACCGGGGCACCTGTCCACCCGGCCCATGCTGTACCAGCGCATCAACATGGACAACGAGCGCACCTTCTACTTCGTCTGCATCGTCTTCCTGGCCGCGGCCATCCTCATGGCCACCTGGTTCAGGAAGAACCGCAGCGGCCGGGTGCTCATCGCGGCCCGTGACAACCAGCGGGCGGCTCCCTCCTACGCCATCAACCTGGTGCGCACCAGGCTGGCCGCTTTCGCCGTGTCCGGGGCCATCGCCGGGATGGCGGGCGTGCTGTTCGCCTACGACCAGCACAACGTGATCAAGGACACCTACAGCGTGCAGGCCAGCATCGCCATCTTCCTGGCCACCGTGATCGGCGGGCTCACGTCCGTCCCCTTCGCGGTGGTGGGCGCCGTGGGCCTCGAGGTCGTGACCCTCTTCGGCCACCGCCTGGACCCGATCCTGGGGAAGAACATCGCCTCCATCCTGCCCCTCCTCCTGCTGGGGCCGCTCCTCATCGTCCAGCTCTACTTCTATCCGGGCGGTACGGCGGAGGCCATGTTCCAGGAGCGGGACAAGTTCCTGCGCAAGGTGGCGGCCAAGCACAACATCCTGGTGCCGTCGCTGGTGGCCGACAAGCGGGTGGAGACGGGCGAGGAGGAGCAGAGCATCGTCACCCAGGCCGAGCAGCGGGTGGAGGAGGCCGAGACCTTCGACCTGGGCGGGGACGCAACCGTGGCCTGCCCCGTCTGCGGCGATGTCCTCACCCTGGCCGAGGCGGCCCACCACCCGCACCTGCAGGTGGCCGGCAACGGTGAGGTCGAACCCACCGGGGCCCGGGGCGGCCAGACCCGGCTCCAGCAGGCCCGGGAGGCCCGCCGATGAGCGGGCCCGCGACCCAGGACAGGACCCGCTGGACCGAGCGCCTGCTCGGGCGCCGCCGGGAGGCGGCGGTGCCCGCCGACGTGCAGGACGGCCAGGGCGGACCCGACCGCCTCGCCCTGGTGTGCCGGGGCGTGGACGTCGCCTACGACAAGGTCCAGGTCCTCTTCGGGGTCGACCTCGAGGTGCGCCAGGGGGAGATCATCGCCCTGCTGGGGACCAACGGCGCGGGCAAGTCCACGCTGCTCAAGGCCATCTCCGGGTTGGTGGATCCCATCGCCGGCACCATCGTGTTCGACGGCCGTGACATCACCCACGCCGACGCGGTCGAGACCTCGAAGCTGGGCATCATCCAGGTCCCGGGGGGCAAGGCCGTGTTCCCCACCCTCACCGTGGCCGAGCACTTCCGGGCCGGGACCTGGCTCTACGCACGCGAGGACCCGGCCGAGGTGGCGGCGCGGGTGGACCAGGTGCTGGCCCTGTTCCCCCGCCTCCGGGAGCGTTGGGACCAGATGGCCGGGAACATGTCCGGTGGAGAGCAGCAGCAGCTGGCCCTGGGGATGGCCTTCGTGGCCAAGCCCAACCTGCTCATCATCGACGAGCTCTCCCTGGGGCTGGCGCCCACCGTGGTGGAGCAGCTCCTCCAGATCGTTCGCCGCATCCACGAGCAGGGCTGCACCATCATCCTGGTCGAGCAGTCCGTGAACGTGGCCCTGACCCTGGCCGAGCGGGCCTACTTCATGGAGAAGGGCGAGGTGCGCTTCTCCGGCCCCACCGGCGAACTCCTGGAGCGGGGCGACATCCTGCGCTCGGTGTTCCTGGAGGGCGTGGGCTCGGTCACGGGTGGGCAGGGCGACGGGACCAGGACGGCCGCCTCCCCCAGACGCCGGGCCAACGGCGAGCGTCAGGCCGCCCCGGCCGTGCTCGAGGTCTTCGGCCTGACCAAGCGCTTCGGCGGCATCACCGCGGTGGACGACGTCACCTTCGACCTCAGGGAGCACGAGATCCTGGGTCTCATCGGTCCCAACGGGGCGGGGAAGACGACGATCTTCGACCTCATCTCCGGGATCCTGACCCTGGACGCCGGGCGCATCGCCTTCAACGGCAGGGACGTCACCAGCTGGGGGCCCGACCGCCGGGCCGCCATCGGGCTGGGGCGCTCCTTCCAGGACGCCCGCATCTTCCCCACCCTCACGGTGGCCGAGAACGTGGCCATCGGCCTCGAGCGCCACATCGACACCCGGGACCACCTGGCCGCGTTGCTCAACCTCCCCGCGGTGCAGGAGTCGGAGGAGGACGTCGCCTTCACCGTCGACGACCTCATCGAGCTCATGAACCTGGGGGCCTTCCGCGACAAGTTCGTGGCCGAGCTCTCGACCGGCACCCGGCGCATAGTCGACCTGGCCATGGCCATCGCCCACGACCCGACCGTGCTCATCCTGGACGAGCCCTCGTCGGGGATCGCCCAGCGGGAGACGGAGGCGCTGGGACCCCTGCTGCGTCGCATCCGCGAGGAGACGAGCTGCTCCATGCTCATAATCGAGCACGACATGCCCCTCATCACGTCGGTGTCCGACGAGATCATTGCCCTCGACCTGGGCGCGGTCGTGACCCGGGGGACGCCGGAGGAGGTCACGTCCGACCCCCGGGTAATAGAGTCCTACCTCGGTGGGGACATGGCCGTGATCCATCGCTCGGGATCGGGAGGCTCGGCCACGCCGGGTTCGGAGGACGCCAAGCCGGCCCGGGCCCGACCCCGGCGCCGGGCCAGATCGGAGGGAGAGGCGTGAGGCGGGTGCTCAGGGGCCTGGCCGCCGCCGCGGTGGCCACCGCGGCCATGACGCTCCTGGAGGTGCCCATCGCCGGCGCGGCCGCACCCGACCAGACGGGGTGGTGGAGCACGGCCCAGCCCGCCTCGGGGGCGCTGCCCAACGCCACCGCCAACCCCGGTGAGCTCGAGGTGGCGGGTTCGCCCGCCGGCCCGGTGGCCTTCGCCGCCGTGCTGTACAAGGTGCCCTCCGAGCAGGACGGACAGTCGGTGGACCCCACCCAGGCCTCGGGCACCCTCATCCTCAGCATCGCCCCCAACAGCAGCACCCAGGGGGCCAGCCTGCAGGTGTGCCCCATAACGTCGCAGTGGAAGGCGGAGGAGAACGGGGCCATGACCGACGCCCCCAAGTACAACTGCCCCGCCACCCCGATCGCCGGACAGGTCTCTCCCGACGGCAACACGGTGACCTTCACCCTGGCGTCCAGCCTCATGACCCAGCCCGGTCAGTTCGACCTGGCCGTCCTGCCCAGCGGGCCCGCGCCCTTCCTGGTCAAGTTCGCCAAGCCTGACCAGGGCTCCATGGGCGTCAGCGCCCCGCCCGCCGCGGGCGGGCCGTCGACCTCGGGCGACACGGGGGCGTCGACGCCGCCGGAGGCCACCACCCCCCTGACCCCGGCCACCGCTCTGGCCGGGCCCACCCTGCCCCCGAGCGGAGCCGGACTGTCGGCCTCCATCCCCACCGACACGCCCCTGGCCGCGGCTCCGCCCCCCGCCCCGGCGGCGCCGGCCCCGGCCTCGCCCTCCCTGGGGCTGCGCCGGGCCGGGCACGCGTCGGGCTGGACCAAGGAGCGCCAGCAGCAGGTCATGTCGGTCGGGCTGCTGATTGCCATCGCCGCCGCCCTGTGGTGGATGGGCGGTGCCGCTCAGCGGGCGCCCCGGCTCCTGGGCTCGCTGGGCGGACGCAAGCCCGAGGCCCAGGCCGCGGCCGTGCGGGTCGGGGGCGTGGGCCGCTTCGCCCGGCCCCGGACAGCGGCTCCCCGCCCCATCTGAGCTTCCGGCCGGTTTCCGACCGGCAGGGGGGTCGAACCCGGCTCAGCCGTGACGGTCAACAGGTCCGGCCACGGGCAGGGGCTGGCCCACCCGGTGCTCGTAGCCGGGTAGGGGCACGCGGTAGACGCAGCAGTCGCAGTTCATGCGGGCCTCGCCCGCCACCGCCTCGGCGTAGCGGTCGAGCACCAGCGAGGCGATGCGGGGATCGGGCCCCAGGTAGGGGCCGACGGTCACGGTCGTGGCCGGGTGAGCCGCCGACCAGGCCTCGACCTGGGAGCGGATGCGGGCCACCAGCACGCCTGTGAACAGGAAGTAGGGCACCACGCCCACCGTGGTCGCCCCGAGGAGGCGGCAGCGCTCCAGGGCGGCCGGGACCGAAGGGGGGGCCAGGGACACAAAGGCGGGCTCGGCCCACCCCAGGCCGCAGGTGTCCTGGAGGAGGCGGGCCACCTTGTGGAGGTCGGCGTTGGCGTCGGGGTCGGTGGAGCCCCGGCCCACGAGCACCACCGCGGCGGAGGACCCGGACCGGGCCCCGGGGGCGAGGGCGGCGGCGATGCGGTCGGAGGCCACGGCCAGGACCTTGGGGTGGATGCCGAGGTCGCGGGCGTAGGCGAAGCCCACACCGGGGTGGCGAAGGCGGGCCCGGTCCAGCGCCGCGGGCCCGTCGCTCTTGAGATGGCCGGCGCCCAGCAGGACCAGGGGAACGCCCACCACCGAGGTCGCTCCTTCGGCCACCACGTCGTCGATGGCCTCGTCCAGGCCGGGGTGGGCCAGCTCGATGAAGCCGCAGCCGACCTGCAGGGCGGGGGAGGCCGTCTTCACCGCCCGGGCGAGGCGCCAGTAGTCGGCCACCCCGGCCCCCGACCGGCTGCCGTGGCCGATGAGGAGCAGGGCGGGGGAGTTGTCGCTCACGACGCCGCCGCCAGGCGGGCCAGGGCGTTCACGACCGCGGCGGCCGCGCCCGAGCCGCCCTTCTCGCCCACGTTGGAGATGGCGGCAAGCCCGCTGGCCCTGAGGCCCTCCTTGGCCTCGGCCGCGCCCACGAACCCGACGGGGAGACCGACCACCAGCGCGGGACGCAGGCGCCGCTCAGCGGCCAGGCGCACCACCTGGGCCAGGGCGGTGGGGGCGCAGCCGACCACCACCACCGCGCCTTCGGGGTGCCGGGCCGCGGCCACACCCATGGCCGCGGCGCTGCGGGTCAGGGGCGCGGCCTGTTCCGCGGTGACGTCATCGAGGTAGCAGAGGGCGGCGGCGGCCGTGATCCCGGCCCTGACCATCTCCACGTCGGCGATGACCGGGGCGCCGGCCCGGAGGGCGGCGACGCCGGCCGCCACCGCGTCCTGGTCGAGCACGAGGCTGTGGGCGAAGTCGAGGTCGGCGGTGGCGTGCACGACCCTGGCCACCACCGCCCCCACGTCCGGGGAGAGGTGGCTCAGGTCGACCCGCCGGCTGAGGATGCGGTGACTCTCGGCTTCGATGGGGTGGACCCCGCTGGTCGGCGTCATCCCGTCACCCTCCCGGCTCCCCGCCTTCGCCCGCCTCGGAGATGGCGTCCCGGGGGCAAACCTCGATGCACGCCAGGCAGCCGGTGCAGAGCGAGGCCAGCAGCCCCGGGCGGAGCGGGGCGCGCACCAGCGCCCGCTCGGGGCAGGTGGCCAGGCAGGCGCCGCAGGCCGTGCAGCGGCCATCGATGAGCAGGGTGGCGGTCACGGGCCGTACCCCCGGGGCGTCACCATTCGCCCCGAGACCACCTTGGTGGTGGAGGCGCCCACTACTACGCAGGTGGTCATGCCCACGTCGTCGGGATCGAGCCGGGCCAGGGTGGTGAGGAAGACGCGCTGGCCGTCTCGCCCCGCGTCGGTGACCACGCCGACGGGGGTCGAGCGCGGCCGGTGGGAGAGGAGCACGTCGCGCGCCGCGCCCAGCTGCCAGGGCCGGCCTCGGGACCGGGGGTTGTAGATGGTCACGGCGAGGTCGGCCCGGCCCACGGCGTGCAGCCGGGCCTCGATGGCCGACCACGGGGTATGGAGGTCGGACAGGCTCACGGCGGCGTGGTCGTGGCCCAGGGGCGCGCCCAGCAGGGCGGCCGCGGCCAGCGCCGCGGTGACCCCGGGGACCACGGTGACCTCGACCCCGGGCCCGGCCTGCTCGGCCAGCTCCAGCACGAGGGAGGCCATGGCGTACACGCCGGGGTCGCCTGAGCAGACCACGACCACCCGCCGGCCCGCGGCGGCCTCGGCCAGGGCCTGCTTGGCCCTGACCAGCTCGGCGCCGATGGGTGAGCGCACCACCTCCTGGCCCGGGCCCAGGAGGTCGGAGGCCTGGTCGACGTAGGGGCCGTAGCCGATCACGACCTCGGCCGCCCGCACCGCGGCCCCCGCCGCCGGAGTGCGGTGGGCGGCCCCTCCCGGGCCCAGGCCGACCACGGCGACGCGACCGGGCGGGCCGGCCCGGCGGGCCACGGCGACGGTGGCGGACGGGCCCCGACGCTTGGGAACGACCAGGGCGGCGCCGGGCCCGGCGCCGAGGAGGGCGGCGGCCTCGGCCACGCTGGGGGTGCCCACCGCGCCGGCGACCACCGGGCTGGGGTTGGGGACGGGCACGCCGGCCAGGGCGGCCGCGGGGAAGCCGTGCACGGGCCGGCCCAGGACGCGGCCCACAGCCCGCAGGGCGGCGTCGCCGGCCCGGCGGTCGAGGGTCGCCACGGCCGCGGCCGACTCGGGGGTTAGCCCGGCCTGGGCCAGGACCTGGCTCACCAGCCCCACGACCTCCTCCTCCGAGGTGGCGGTGGCGGCCCCCACCCCGACGACCAGCGATGGCGGGTGGAGCAGGGCCGTGGGCAGGCCGGACCCGGCCGGTGCCGGCGACGACGCCCCGTCGGTGACCACGATCCGGGCCTCCACCTCCCCGGGCGCGCCTGCCGCCGCCGCGAGGAGGTCGGTGAGGGCCGGGGCCAGGGGCCAGCCCAGGGGGTTGTCCACCGCTACGCGGCGGCCATCGAGGAGGGCGGTGGTCACCTGCGCGGTCTCACCCCGCACCACCAAGCCGGGGAGGTCGTCCAGGGCGGGAAACCCGACGGCGTCGGTGGCCGTGGTGACCACGGGCGCGGCTGCGAGAAGGGCGGCCACCTCCCGGGCCAGGGCGTTGGCGCCACCCCCGTGGCCGCCGCACAGGGCCACGGCGTGCAGGCCGGCGTCGTCGACGCACACCACGGCCGGATCCCGGGCCTTGTCGGCCAAAAGGGGGGCGACGATGCGCACGGCCGCGCCGGTGGCCAGGAAGAGGACGAATCCCTGGACGTCGGGCCACCGCCGGCGCACCGTCTCCGCGGCCTGGCCGTGGTGGTGCGGGTAGGGGAGGCGGGCGGCCAGATCCCGGCCCCGCTCGGTGACGGATACCGAGAGCACGGTCACGGGTGTTCCTCCGGGCCCCAGACCACGAAGACCGGGTTCTCGGCGTCCAGGCGCAGGCCGCCGTCGGGAAGGCGCACGCCCCTGGCCACGTCCAAGGCCACCAGGGAGCCGAGCCGGCCGGCCGCGGCCGCGGCCCTGTCCATGGCCGCGTAGGTGGCGACCACCCGGCCGCCGGGGCGGAGCCGGTCGAGCACGGCGTCGAGGACGGGGAGGCCCCCACCCCCGACGAAGGCCCGGTCGGGGGAAGGAAGCCCGAGGAGGGCTTCCGGCGCCGATCCTTCCACCACCCGCAGGGGCACGCCGTGGTCGCGAGCGTTGCGTCGGGCCGTGCACGCCCGGGCCGGGTCCCGCTCCACCGCCCACACGTCCAGGCCGGGAGCGAGGCGGGCGCACTCCACGGCCACGCTCGCGCTCCCGGCGCCCACGTCCCACACCACGCCGGCGGTGGGGAGCTCGAGCTTTCCCAGCGCCACCGCCCGCACCTCGTCCTTGGTGATGAGCCCGTCCCGATGGGCGAAGGCCCGGGCGGGCAGTCCCCACGACAGGGCGCGCCGGGCGGGCACGCCGCCGCCGGCGAGGAGGACGACGACCGACAGCGGGTCGAAGCGGCCCGAGGCCAGCCCGTCCAGGTCGATGGTGGTGCAGCTCTCCTCGGGGTGGCCCAGGCGGCTGCACACCGCGCCGGAGACGCGGGCGGGACTGCGGCCGGCACCGGCGTCGGGGCCGGCCAGGGCGGCGCGGACAGCGGCGCCCACCGCTTCGGGCGGCGAGTCGGGGGACGTGAGCACGGCAACCTTGCCGTCAGGGGCGCGCAGGGCGGTGGCGGCCAGGGCGACGGCCTCGGGCAGGGGCCGGCCGTGGGCCGAGACCACCGCGGCGTCGTCCCAGGACAGGCCCAGGCGGGCGAAGGCCAGCGAGACGGATGAGGGCGCGGGATGGACCTCGAGGAGCCCGGGACCGAAGCGACGGGCCAGGGGACGCACTATGCCGAAGAAGCCGGGGTCGCCCGAGGCGAGGACGCACACCCGCCCGGGCTCGGCGGCCACTGCGTCGAGGACGGCGGCCACGTCGCCCTCGACGGGGGCGGTGCGGGCCCGCCGGCTCACCACGGGCCCCGCGGCCCCGAGCTGGCGGTGGCCCCCGACCACGAGGTCGGCGCCGGCCAGGGCCCGCTCGGCGGCCGCCCCCAACGCGCCCGCCCCCCCGGCCAGGCCCACCACGGCGATCGAGCTAGGCACGGGCGACCATCTCCTGGCCATCGAAGTCGACCATGAGGATCTCGACGGCCAGGGCGCCGGCGCAGTGGGCCTCGCACGCCCGGCGGGCCCACAGGCAGAGCACCTCCAGCGGCGAGGTCCACCCCGCCTGCACGCACGTCTCGAAGAAGTGCCGGGCCGTGGCCGTGGCCGTGGCCGCGGCCAGAACCTCCTGGGGGGCGCCAGCCTCGAGGGCGGCGCGGGCCAGCACGTCCCCGTCGACGCGGGAGCGGTGGAAGTGGGTCATCATGACGCCCGCGGCCAGCTTGGCGATCTTGCCGGCCATGCCCACGAACACGGCCCTGCGCATTCCCGCGGCCGCGGCCCGGCGCAGGGCGATGCCGGTGAAGTCGCCCACCTCGACGAAGCAGACCGTCGGAAGCCGAGGGAGGAGGCGCTGGGCGGCCACGTCGGAGCGGCTGCCGGTGGCCAGCACGATGGTGCGCTCACCCTGGGCCGCGGCCACGTCCACCTGCTGAACGACGGAGGCCCGCCACGACGCGGTGGAGAAGGGCCGCACGATGCCCGTGGTGCCCAGCACCGAGATCCCCCCCACGATGCCGAGCCTGGCGTTGCTGGTGTGCTCGGCCATGGCCTCGCCCCCGGGCACGGACAGGGTGACGTCCAGGGGCTGGTCGGTGACCTCGGCCAGGGCGGACAGGATCATGCGCCGGGGCACGGGGTTGATGGCGGGGGAGCCCACCGCCAGCCCCAGCCCGGGCAGGGTGACCGTCCCCACGCCGGGCCCGGCCCGCATGCCGGTCACGGTCCCCTCCGGTGCGGCCGCGACCTCGGCCGTCATGCGGGCGCCGTTGGTGCAGTCGGGGTCGTCGCCCGCGTCCTTGACCACCACGCAGCGGTTGATCGACTCGACCTCCACGGCAAAGCCCACCCGCCGGCCGTCGGGGAGGGTCACCACGACCCGGTCCGGCGGCGCTCCATCGACGAGCCCGAGGGCCGCGGCCTTGGCCGCGGCCGAGGCACACGTCCCGGTCGTCCAACCCGTGCGCAGCCGTGGACCGGGGCGTGGGTCCGGGCCGGGCTCGACGGCCTGTCCGGCCCCGGCGCGGGGGACGCGGCTCACGCCGGTCGCCCCGCAGTGGACCCGGACCGGGAGCGGCGCCGCAAGCCGTGGGCGAAGGCGGGGTCGTAGAGGTTGCTGCGGGCGGCCGGGTGGGGCCGTCCGGCCAGGGCCGGCCCCACCAGCACGAGCACGGTGGTGCGGGCGCCGGTGGCCTCGAGGTCGGCGGGTAGCCGGCCCAAGGTGGTGCGCAGCACCCGCTGGTCGGGCCACGTGGCCCGCACCACGATGGCGGCCGGGGTGTCGGGGCCGTAGGCCGAACCCGGCGCCAGCAGCTGGGCGGCCAGCTCGGCGGGACGGGCGGCGGAGAGGAAGACGGCGAGGGTGGCGCCGTGGGCCGAGAAGGCGGTCACCGACTCGCGCTCGGGCATCGAGCTGGCCGTGCGTCCGGCCAGGCGCGTGAGCACCACGCTCTGGGCCACGTTGGGGACGGTGAGCTCCTGGCCCAGGGCGGCTGCGGCCGCGCCCAGCGAGCTCACGCCGGGAACGATCTCGAAGTCGCGCCCCTGGGTCACGCACCAGTCGATCTGCTCCTGGATGGCGCCGTAGACGGAGGGGTCCCCGGAGTGCAGCCTCACGATGGCGGCGTCGGGGTGGGCCTGGTAGACGGACAGGACGTCCTCCAGGGTCATGGACGCGGAGTCGTGCACCACGGCGCCGGCCGGCGCGTGGTCGAGCACGGCCTCGGGCACGAGGGAGGAGGCCCACACCACCACGTCGGCCGCGGCCAGGCGGTCCCTGCCCCGCAGGGTGATGAGGTCGGGCGCCCCGGGGCCGGCCCCCACGAAGGAGATCAACGGCCTCGGCTCCCGGGCGGCACCACGACGGTGGCCAGGTAGCTGACCGGGCCCTCACCGGAGGCGGGCACGTCGGTGAGCCGGCCCACCCGCTCTCCGGGGAGGCCGAGCAGCTCTCCCATGACCGCCCCCTCCAGGCGGCCGGCCCGGGCGAGGGCGGAGGTGATGGCGGGGAGGTGCTTGCCCCCCTTGTAGACGACGATGGCCCGCTCGGGATCCTCCAGGGCGCGCTCGAGCGCGGCGATGCCGTCCAGCGCGGCCACCAGGGTGAGCTCCTCGGTGCCGTCGAGGAGCACGGTCGCGGCCCGGGCCGCGAGATCCTGGAAGGCCATGATCCCGGGGACGGTCTCGATCCTCAGCGTGGGCCGCAGGGCGCGGGCCGCGGCCACCAGCGAGGAGAAGGTGCTGTACACGTTGGGGTCGCCCAGGGTGACGAAGGCGACGTGCTCGCCCGCGTCCAGGTAGGGGAGCAGGGCCTGGGCCGCGCCCCGGTGCGACTGGGCCCGCGCCGTATGGCCGTTGCCGGCCCCGTCATGGGTGGGTGGGACCATGGCGAAGACGACGCGGTGGACCGCGAGGTCGGGGTCGGCCCGGCGCACCACGCTCTCGGCCCTGCCTTCGGTGTCGGCGGCCACCGCGGGGGCCAGGACTCGGTCGGCCTGGCGCAGCACCCGCAGGGCCCGGGTCGTGATCAGCTCGGGGTCGCCCGGGCCCACACCCACGCCCGTGAGCCGTGCCTGTCTCGCCTCGGTGGGCGGTGCTGACATGGTCCTGTGCCGGCGCCGGGTCGCTGAGCAGCCGCGGGCCCAGGGGCTGGCTCCCGGCTCCCCACCTCACCCCG
>Ga0209577_10001471_pt1 | contig 23289 bp, 22 predicted proteins | sample GraSoiAngelo_109_FD_185874 | JGI IMG/M metagenome (GOLD analysis project Ga0209577, IMG submission 185874) | Grasslands soil microbial communities from the Angelo Coastal Reserve, California, USA - 14_0903_12_20cm (SPAdes) (version 2) | ecosystem: Environmental > Terrestrial > Soil > Grasslands...
CATCGCCCCGCCTGGCCCGGATGTCGCGACGCCAATCCTTCAGGTGCTTGAAGAACTTCTCGTTGTCGTTGAGCACGAGCTGCATGTACCAGAGTCCGGCGAAGTCCGCGAAGCCTTCGGAGAGCCAGGCGTCCCGATACGTCGCGGGCTCCACGCCAATGCCCCACCACTGGTGCGCCATCTCGTGCGCGCGGAAGATCTCCTCGTCGCCGTTCTCCCGGATCGACTGGAACGTCCACCAGGAGAGGTGGATCAGCCCCGGGAACGCCTGCCCGTGTCCGTAGGGGATCTCGGTGGCATAGTACCGCTGGAACAACGGCGGGCCAAACACGCGGGTGAAGAACGCAAGGCTGTTCGCCACGTCCGCGCCCACGGCCTGCTCGGGATCGCGCTGTCCCAGCAGCAGGTTGCGCAGGTGGTTGTGGGCGTCCCGGTTGAGCTGCACGGTCACAGGTGGGATGCGGGGATCGGTGATCTGGAACTCGCTGAACGGCCCCACGTTGAACGACGCCACAAACGCCGGCCGCTCCGTGACCCAGTGCGTCGTCCGCACGTCGCCATCGACGCGCGACTCGACCAGACGACCACTGCTCGCCAACAGGTAGTGGGCCGGCGTGTGGAAGGTCAGGTCCATGTCCGCCGCCTGTCCCGATCCGTACGTCGGCGCACCGTAACGCGGGAACCAGAGACTGGCTGACTTCAGGAAGAACCAGCGGTCCATGGCCGGCGGCAGCGCCCGACGCAGCGAGTCGCGCCACCGGCGTGGGAGCGAGTCGGTCCACCTACGCTCGATTTGCTCCATGAGCGATCCGTATGTGATGAGGTCGCCATGGTAGACGACGCGGAGCGATCGCGCCTCGCCGGCAACCAGCGGCCTCGCGAACCGCACCCACAGCTCCGGACTATGCTTGGCCCGGAAGAAGCTGTCCGCCGACCCCGTCTCGTCGAGCACCGAGTCGACCTTCAGCTCCTCGTACAAGAGGAACGGGGCCCAGCGAACGCCGTCGCGCCGTGCGGTCACACGGATCGAAGCCTTCGCTGAGAACTCCAGATCCTTTCCCAGGGTTGTTTCGACCTGGTAACGCGCGAGCTTCAACGGATCCGGCCGCTCGACGCCCACGAGCACGCTATCCTGGAGATCCTCGACGCGCGGGAACTGCGATACGATCTGGACCTTCTGCCCGTCCAGCTTGCCGCCCCGGAGCAGCTCGATCTGCTCCGGCTGCTCGGGGTCGACCTGGAACATGAGGTCTTCGCCATGGGCGCGCTTGACATGCCCATAGAAGAAGCCATTCACGTAGCCGTTCAAGAGCCCGCTCATCAAGGTGGAGCTCTCCGACTCGTGCGACCGTCCCTCGAGCAGGCGTCCGAGCGCGTCGCCCACGGCTCCGGACGCGTCGCCGGCGACCGCCGCGGAGCCGAAGCTGAGCTCGCGTGTGAGCTCCCACAGCGTGGAGTCGGTGAAAACGAGGACGGCGGCGGAGATCTCCGTATTCAAAACGGAGTCGCGGAGCACGTGGCTGAGCTGGGCGCGCTCGACCGCCAGCGGTGGCACGAACGAGACCGCGCCCCGACCCACGAACACCGCGCCCACCGTGCGGCCCGCCACCGGCGTCAGCAGGTAGAGCCGGCCCTCGGCGAAGTGGAACTGGATGGCATCGCGCTGCAGCGTGAGGTTGTGGACCGTGGCGACGCTGTCGGCCCGTGGCGCGAGCCTGCGCAACGCCTCGAACACGGGCTCGTAGGCTTCGGCCGTCGAGCCGCTCAAGGGGGCGGGAGGCGGCGGCGCCCCAGCGTCCAGCCGCTGGGCGCTCGCCGGCCTCATCAGGCCGCAGGAGCACAACGTCGCGGCGACGGCGAGACGGGCGGAGAAGGAGGGCACGCGGGGCTCCGACCTTCGTTGCAGCAAGAAATGTGGCGCCGTCGCCCGCCTTGTGCGAGGCGCTGGGGTGTGGCGTCACGGCCACAGAGCAGCGGTTTAACCGACCAGGATCGGCTCCTCGCGGGCGGGTTGCCGGTACACGAAGCGCTGGCCGGCGTAGTTTCGCAGCACGACGGCGTCGTCGCTGAGCGACTCGACGTATTCGGGCAAGAGGGGGATCTTGCCGCCGCCGCCGGGGGCGTCGATCACGAAGTGGGGCACGGCGAGGCCTGACGTCCACCCGCGCAGCGCGCGGATGATCTCGAGCCCCTTTTCGACGGTGGTGCGAAAGTGCTCGGCGCCGGCGACCTGGTCGCACATGTAGATGTAGTAGGGCCGCACCCGGGCGGCGAGCAGCTTCTGCATCAGCAGTTTCATGACCGCGGGGTCGTCGTTCACGCCCTTGAGGAGGACGGTCTGGCAGCCGAGCGGGATGCCGGCGTCGGCGAGCCGGCCGAGGGCCGCGACCGCGGCCGGCGTGAGCTCGTCGGGGTGGTTGAAGTGCGTGTTGATGTAGAGGGGATGGTAGCGCTGCAGGATGCCGCACAGCTCCGGGGTGATGCGCTCCGGAAGGTGGCACGGCACGCGGCTTCCGATGCGGAGGATCTCGAGATGGGGGATCGCCCGCAGGCGCCGGCACAGCTCGTCGATCCGGCGATCGGAGAGCAGCAACGGGTCGCCGCCCGACATGATCACGTCGCGGATCTCGGTATGGGCTTCGAGATAGCGGAAGGCCGACTCGAGCTCGCGCATCGAGATCTTCTCGGGGTCGCCCACCTTGCGGCGCCGCGTGCAGAACCGGCAATACGACGCGCACACCGGCGAGACGAGAAACAGGGCCCGATCGGGATAGCGGTGCGTGATGTTGGGCACGGGTGAATGCGCGTCTTCGGCCAGCGAATCGACCAGGCCGTCGCGCACGTCGAGCTCCTGCAAGTCCGGCACGTACTGCCGCCAGATCGCGTCGCCGGGGGACCGGATCAGGTCGACCATCGCCGGCGAGATGCGGAACTCGAAGTTGAGCGCGGCCTGCCGCAGCCGCTCGAGGTCCGGGAACTGCTCCGGTCCGAATTTCGCCACGAGCGCGTCGAGCGAGGCGAGGCTCTTTTTACGCAGTAGCTCTTGCCACGACTCCATGCGTCAGGTCCTTGAGATAGATCACCAGATCGTCACCGGCCGCGTAGTAGCCGGGGATCAGCGCCGCGCGAGCGTAGCCGCGTCGCTCGTAGAAGGCGCGCGTGGGCCCGTAGTCGGCGCGGGATGACGTCTCGACGACGATGAGTCGCCCGTGATACGTCGCGAGCTGGGCCTCGACGGACGCCAACAGCTGGGTGCCGACCCGCTTGCCTTGCCACGCGGGATCGACGACGATCCAGTAGAGGTCGTAGGTCCCGGTCGTCCCGGGCGTGGGGCCCCAGCAGGCGTAGCCCACGAGCTCATCGCCGGCGAACGCGCCGAGAAAGTGATACTCCTCGTCGCCGTCGAGGGCGTCGTCGAGCAGCTCCACCGCGATGGCGACCTCGTCCGGCCGGAACAGGCCGGTGGCCGCGGTGAGCTGCTCAAGTCGTGCGCGTTGGGCGCGGCCGACGGGACGGAGCGAGCAGCTCACGCGCCGCCTTGGCCCCCTGCGCGTCGCGCAACCCCACCTCGGCGATGCGCCGTACCAGCTCGGCGTAGTCCCACCCGGCGGCCTTGGCCATGCGCGACAGGCCGGCGTCGTCGTTCAGGTCGGGGTTGGGGTTGACGTCGAGGATCCAGACGCGGCCCTGGTCGTCGAGCCGCAGGTCCACGCGACCGTACCCCTTCCCCTGCATTACCCGCCACGCGGCCTCCGCGACCCGGACCAACCGGTCGGCGAGCTTCTGGGGGATGTTCGCCGGGCAGACGGGCACGCTCCCCAGATCGTCGGGCGACCCGGCGTCCCACTTCCCCGCGTAGGTGAGGATCGGCCACGCCCCTTCGGGCATGCGGCTGAAGTCGATCTCGGAGATGGGCAGCACGCGCGTGCCCACGAACCCCACGTTGAACTCGCGCCCGGCGACATACTCCTGGACCAGGACCTCTTCGAACTGCTCGGTCATCGCGGCCACGCGGGCACGCAGCGTCTTGCGATCGCTCACCACCGAGCCCCGGTCCAGCCCAGCGCTCGCGTCCTCCGCAGCCGGCTTGACGATGGCGGGAAGCGGAAAGTCGTCCTCGATCTTGCCCTGCGCGACGGTCCAGCGCGGGATCGCGAGGCCCGCCTGCGCGAGCAGCGCGTTGACGATGGGCTTGCGACGACACGCCGCAATGGTCCACAGGCTCGCCCCCGTGAGCGGGACGCCGGCGAACTCGAGGGTCCCCACGACGTGCTCTTCCCATTCGCTCTTGCCGTGCACGCCTTCGCACAGGTTGAACACCAGGTCGGCGCGGCGGGCCACCTGGAACCAGCGCATGTCGTGTCGCACCGGAACCTTGCGGACCTCGTGACCGGCGCCCATAGCGCCGAAGATCGCGCCGATCTCGTCCACGGCCTTCATCACGCCGCGGATGTCCTCCGGCGTCCAGTCCTCGGCGCCGGGGTCATAGAGGATGACGAGCTTCACGCGGACGCTGCCGCCGCGTGCCGGGGCGCCGCATGCTGCGCCCCGACCACGGCGCGCACCGGCACGTCCCGCCCTGTGAGCCGCCGCCAGGCGATCCGTACCACTTCCTGGATCAGCTCGTCGTAGCCGAACCCCGCGGCGCGGGCCGCCTTGGGAAAGCAGGAATTCATGGCAGGGTCGGGGATGACGCCCGGCAGCGGGTTGAGCTCGAGGACGTTAGGGACGCCGAACCGGTCGATCCGGACGTCGACCCGACACCAGTCGCGGCAGCCGAGCGCGTGATAGGCATCGAGCGCCGTGCGCTCGATCTCACGATACATTCCGCCCGCCACGCGCGCCGGGCACTGGAAGATCGCCAGCGGCGCTTCGGGCCGGTCCCACACCCATTTGGCTTCGTAGCCGTACACAGGGGGCGCGCCCGGTGGCAGCGTAGAGAAGTCGAACCCGACCACCGGCAGGCAGTACGCCTCGGGGCCGTTTCCGAGAATCGCGACCGTGAACTCCGGACCCGGGAGGTACGTCTCGACCAGCACGGGCTCCGCGTAGCGCTCGGTCAGGAACCGGACGCGCTCCGCGAGCGCCCTCGGGCCGTCGCATAAGTTGTTGCTGAACACGCCCTTGCCGGATCCCTCGGCGATCGGCTTCACGAACACCGGAAACGGCAGTGCCAGCCGGTCCAGGTCGTCCGGCGTCTCGAGGCACGCGAACGGGGCGGTGGGAACGCCACGGAACGCGAGCGTCTCCTTGGTGCGGCCCTTGTGCAGCGAGAGCGCAAGGGTGAGCGGATCGGAGCCGGTGTAGGGGATGCTCAGGTACTCGCAGATCGCCGGGACCAGCGCCTCGCGACTTTGGCCGCGGAACCCTTCCGCCATGTTGAACACCAGGTCCGGGCGGGACAGCGCGAGCTTCTGTGGGAGGAACTGATCGGCTTCGAGGCGGATGACGCTGCCGAAGAGACCGAGAGCCTGCTCCACCGCGGTGATGGTGGTGGGATCGTCCCACTCGGCGTACGCGTCGTTGCTACTGTCGGGGTCTTCGGTAGACGCGAGCTCCGGTTTTTCGTTGTATGCGAGACCGATGCGCATGTGGTCTCGGGTGACCTCCTACAAAAAAGGCCGCGGGTCGTGCGGTCTGGAAAACGAAAACGCGTTGTCGAGTATGACAATAAGGAAAGCCGGAGCGATGCGCAATAGGCAATTCGGAATTTTTTTTCGGACGTCGCGCGTCACACCTTGTGATACGCGACGCGCGCCGCCTCCTGTCGATCATCGGCGACGTAGATCTCGAAGTCGGAGAACAGCGCGGGCGCTTCGCGCTGCAGCTCGCGCAGACACGCGACGGCCATGCGCCGGATCTCGAGCTCCGCGCCTTCGCCGCATCGCAGCTCGAGCATAGTGCGCCACGCGCGCGCGTTCCCCGACACCACGATCTTCACCTCGGTCGCGTTCGGCAGCACGCTCCGTGCCGCCTCGCGCGCCATCTTCCGGCGGTGAACCTTATCGGTCACCCACTCGTAGCGTTGCATCAGCGCCTCGACGGCGCGCACGTACGCGGCCTGCGCATCCGCGACTTCCGCCTGCCACTCGGCCTCGAGCTGCGCGTCGCCGAGGATCGCCGGCGGCATGACGAATGCCGCGTGCGATTCGTCCACGTAGCGCTGCGACAGCTGGGAATACCCGAAACCCGCTCGGTGGCGCACCAGCTCGTGCGAGCAGGAGCGCGAAATCCCCTCGATCAGGAGCACGTAGACGGCGTGCTCGAGCACGGAGCCATGTCCCTGCTTCTTGATGTTCTCGAGGTACTCGGCCGTCGACCGGTTCGCCGGGTTGTGCTGGCTCATGTAGCAGACGCGCCCCGCGAACTCGGCGAGCCGCTCGCCGGACGAAGCATCCCCCTGCCACTGCACCCGCAGGTGCGCAGGCTCGAGGAACTCCGGGCGGGCGATGAGGGTGACGCGGGGGGCTCGGAAGATCTCCATAGGGGCTAGGAGCTCGGGGCTCGGGGCTCGGGGAATCGGGCCAGCTCCAGCTTCGGCGTGGCCCAGCCGGCGGTTCGTTCGATCTCGCGCAGCCGGGCGGCGATGTCATCCGGTATCGGGGCCGCGGCCGGTCCCACTTTCAGGTCGGCGAGCGGCGCCCAGTCGGCCGTGGGGATAATAACACCGGGATTGATGGTCGAGTCGGCATCGTAGGCCCGCTTGACCTCGCGGAACAGCGCCGCCACCTCGGGCCCGTAGAAGCGCTCCAGCAGTCCCGCCCGCAACCGGCCCACGCCGTGCTCGCCGCTCGGCGTGCCCCCGAGACCGAGCAGCAGCTCGACGGCGTCCCAATACAGCGCCGCCAGCCCGTCGCTCCAGCCGGGGCGGGTCACGTCGGGAAGCGTGTTGACGTGGACGTGGCCATCGCCCGCGTGGCCGAAGACCGCGATCGGGATCTCGTGCCGCATTGCGGCCGCCCGGATCCCCGCGACGTAGTCGCCCAGCCGCTCGAGCGGCACGCAACCATCCTCGACGACCTGGAGCGAGCGCCGCGCTTCAGGGAGCCGGGCCAGGGCGGGACTCGCGAGCCGGCGCACCGCCCACAAGCGCTCGAGGCCGGCCCGGTCCACGGCGGTGGCCACATGCGCCGTGCTCGCCGCGAGGCCCCGGACGGCGTCGCCCACCACGCCACGCGCCGCGGCCTGCGTCTCGCGCTCGAATTCGACCAGCAGCAGGCCCTCCATCTCCGGGCCCTCGGGCAGGCCGACGGCCTCCGGGCGAACGAGATCGAGCAGGGTCCGATCGAGCAGCTCGACGGCCGACGGGTTGAGGGCCACGAGGTACGGCACCGCCTCCGTGAGCTGTTCCAGCGCGCGGAACCCCAGCGCCACACCGGCCACGTCGGCCGGGATGGGCTCGAGCCGCCACTGGACCGCCGTGACGAATGCCAGCGTTCCCTCCGACCCGATCAGCAGATCGAGCTCATCGCCCGATTCGGCATAGCGGTCCAGGGCATAGCCCGCCGAGTTCTTGCGAGTCTTCGGGAAGCGGGCGGCGACGAGCCGCCGCTGGTCCGGCGATAGCGGGTACCGCTCCCCGCTCCCCGCTCCCCGCGTCACGCGTCGTGGCGCGCCGGCCGCGTCGATGATCTCAATCGCCTCCACCCACCGTCGCACGCTGCCGCACCGCACCGAGCGCGGGCCGGCGGCGTTCGTAGCCGCCATCCCGCCCGACGTCGCGAACCCTCCGGAGGAGGGGTCGGGCGGGAGCCGCAGGCCGAATGGGCGCGCCGCCTCCGTCACGTCCGCCCAGGTGATGGAGGCACCGGCCCAGACCGTGCGTCGCGACCAGTCGGGGGCGGTCCAACGGAATCCCTGACTCAGGTCCACCACGACGTCGCGTCCCACGCTCCCGCCCGCCATCCCGCTCCCGGCTCCGCGCGGCACGAGGTGCGTGCCGCTGTCGGCCGCCCAGCGCACCAGCCGTTGCAGCTCCTCGACGCCGCGCGGGACGGCGACCGCGGCGGGCACGATCCGATAGATCCCCGCGCCTTCGGAGTAGGCGGCGCGGGTGCGGAGATCGGTGAGCAGGTGGGGCTTCGGTTCCAAGAGCGTGCGCGGTACGCGGTGCGCGGTTGTTCCCGAAAGCTACCGCGTACGGCGCACCGCGCGCATTTCACGCTTGACACGACCATGACGCCGGGTGATGCTTGACCCGCATGACCGTCGAGGCGGCGCCGGCGCGCGCCCAGCTCATCCGCATCGAGACTGACCGCCGACTCGGGCACGAGTGGGACGAGTGGGACGGCCAGCCGCTTCCCGGAGACGGGGACTTCTCGGCGCCACCCGGTCTGTTCTTCCGGTTCGCGGCTGTGACCATCGCGGCCCTGACCGCGGCGGCTGCGGCCCTGTTATTCCTCCTCGCTCCACGCCTCGCCGACGTATGGGCAGGCATCCCCCGGGTGCTGTGGCTCGCGCTCGGCGCGGCGACCGGCCTCGGTTGGCTGTGGTTCGGCGTGCTGCTGCTATCCTTTTATGGACGGGTCTGGCTCCTCCCCGAGGCCTGGCTCGAACGGGGCCCGTACCTCCACCTGATGAGCGTCACGTCGTACGTGGCCAGGGCCTTCGGGAAGCGGGACTGGGTCGAGCACGCGGGCATCGACGTGTACAACGCCCTGGCCGAACGCCGTCACAGGACGGTGGGGAAGGGTGAGCTCTTGGTGCTCATCCCCCGTTGCTTGTCCAAGGAAGCGCTGGACGGCGTGCTGACGATCGCTGGCCGCTACGAGGTGCCGGTGTTCGTGGCCACCCGGGGCCAGCTGGCGCGACGCGTGATCCGGGAGCGGCGGCCGCGCGCGGTCGTGGCCGTGGCGTGCGAGCGCGACATGACGACGGGACTGCGCGATGTGGCCGGCAAGCTCCCCGTGCTCGGTCTGACGATGCGCCTTCCCAACGGACCGTGCCGGGACGCGATGCTCGACCTCGACCTGATGGAGCGGTGGGTGAAGAGCTGGGTCGCGTCGTAGCGATCGTCACCGCGCCGACTGCGGCGTGCCGAACTTCTGCTTCAACTTCTCGATCAGCTCCTGCGCCACCTTGTAGCCGCCGTGCTCGGGTGGCGCGATCACTTCAAGATCCCGCTCGGTGCGCGACGGATCGACGCGCGGCCGGTACACGGGCTCGACGGTGAGCCGCGTCTGCCCGGGGACCCAGGGGTCGGCCCAACAGCGGATCTTCACCGTCCCGGGCAGATCGGCGATGTCGCGCTGGTGGCGGTAGGAGCGGTGCCGCGCGGGGTCGAACCAGCTGGTCTCGACGTACCCGTCCCGCACGTTGAACCTGACCACCGCGAGGCTGTCGGCGGGGAGCAGACTGTCGAGCGCCACGGCGACGCGCTCCGGGCGGGCATTGAGCATCACGACCAACGCGCGCGGGTCGGGCTTGAAGTCGGGTCGCGTGGTGACGGGCGTGCAGGCGGCGAGCAGGAGCACACAATTGCGGATTGCGGATTTCGGATTGCGGATTGGAAAGGGAAGGTCGCAGCGCGTCCGGACGCTCATCTTTCGAATCCGCAATCCACAATCCGCAATCCGCAATCGCATTAGTGCTTATGCGCCTTCCCCGAGTCCGCGTGCTCGTGCTCCTCCTCCCCCCCCTCGTGATCGTGCCCCGCCGCGCGGTTCTCGATCTCGGCCTTCATCATTCGCGTGGGGACGCCGGCTGCGTGCTCGAACACCATCTTGCCGCCGATCACGCCCGTCCACACCACGGTCACGAGCCCCGCCACGCTGAGCAGCCGTAGCCCGGCTTCCTCGGGAGGGGTGAGGCGGGCGCGGCGAAACAGCTTCCACCCCAGGACGACGGTGAAGATGCCCATGGTGGTGAGCGCGAGCGTCTCGTGCGTCTCCATCAGCTCGTGGATCGCCTCGCCATGCTCGATCACGTCTTCGGCTTGGAGACCGGCGATTACCGCGATCCACCCGCCGATCACGCCGGCCCATAGCGTCCACAGCGCCGCGGCCTTGAGGGATTCGCGCTTCGTGAGCCAGGCGCCGATGTCGAACAGCACGGTCACGAACAGCAGCGCGGCCGGCAGGTCGTTCACCGCCGCGTGGAAGCGGGGCCAGTCGTAGCCGAACATGCGCGTCCTTGGATAGGGACTAGGGACTAGAGCTCAGGGCTCGGGTCAGATGCCGAGGTCGACTACTTTGGGGGGGTCGACGGAATAGTCGTAGAAGCCCCTGCCGCTCTTGCGGCCGTTCATCCCCGCCAGCACCATGCGCTTCAGCAGCGGCGGCGGCGCGTAGCGCTGCTCGCGGTACTCCGTGAACATGATCTCGGCGATCTTGTACGTCGTGTCGAGCCCCACGAAATCGAGCAGGGTGAGTGGGCCCATCGGGTAGCTGCAGCCGAGCTGCATCGCCTTGTCGATGTCGGGCACGCTCCCGACCCCGCGCTCCACTGCCCGAATGGCGTCGAGCAGATAGGGGACGAGCAGCAGGTTGACGATGAACCCCGAGTTGTCCTTCGCCGCCACGGGCTCTTTTCCGAGCGACTTGGCGAACGCGAAGCCACGCCGGAAGGTCTCTTCCGACGTCGTGACGGTGCGCACGACCTCGACCAGGGGCATCAGGGGCACGGGATTGAAGAAGTGCAGGCCGACGAAACGGTCGGCCCGGCGGGTGGCGGCTGCCATCGCCGCGATCGTAAGACTGGACGTATTGGACGCGAAGATCGTGGCCGGAGGGCACAGGCCGTCGAGCTCCTTCCACAGGGCATTCTTCAGGGCCAGGTCCTCGGTGACCGCCTCGAGGACGATGTCGCAGCCCTTCAATTCGGCGGTGGTCGTGGTGAACCGCAGGCGCTTCAAGGCCGCATCGCGGTCGGGCGCGGGAAGCTTGCCCTTCTCCACGAACTTGCCGAGCGATTTCTCGATCCCCGCGCGGGCTTTGTCCCAGACTTGCTGCGACACGTCGCGCACGACCGTGTCGTAGCCGGCGGTGGCGGCTACCTGGGCGATGCCGCCGCCCATGAGGCCGCACCCCAATACCCCCACCCGTTTGATGTCGGTCATGGCGCTCCGGATTGGCGTTGCCGGCTAGCCGCGGGGGGGTGCCCCGGGGCTGATGAGTGATCGGATCTCGTCGGCGAGGCGCACGAACGCGTTGACGCGCGATCCGGGCAGAGCGTGCTCGGGCCGGATCTCTCCGCGCTCCAGGCGGTCGAGCACCTGCTCGATGCCGATCTGGACCTGCTCGTACTGGCGCCGCTGGGCGCCGAGCGCCGCGACCGCCGCTGCTCCGAGGGCGACCGCCGGCGCCCAGGCGAATGGGGTGAGCACGGCCATCGCGAGGAAGGTGCCCGTTGCGGCGGCGCCCAGACCGAACAGCGCGCCGGCGATGCCGAGCCGCTGCCGTCGCAGATTGGAGACGTCTGCCACGAGCTGCACGTGGCAGAAGCCCGTCTCGAGCGGCGTCACCCGGCCGGTGACCTCCGCCGCCCGCGCGAGCGCGAAGCGACGTCCCCCCGCGCCGAGCGCGCGCTGGATCGACGCAAAGGCGCCGACCTTGGGATCCCACGAGATGCGGTCCGGGTAGCGCCGCTTCATCTGGAGCAGCTCGTATTGCTCCATCCACACGCCCAGGGAGCGCTCCACGTCGCGGGCCTCGCCGGGCACGACGCGCTGGGCCGAGAGGCGCTCCGGCCCCGCGATCCAGGCGATCACGCCGCGCCGCGCAGGCTCGAGGCTGCGGGTCCGCTCCTCGAGCAGTGCCTGCCGCAGGTGACGCGCGGGAATGCCGACGTCCTGGCCGAGCGAGAGCAGCTCGCTTTCGGTGAGGCCGTCCCCGATGTCGTGCTCCCCCGCCTGCAGCTCGGCCGCACGCTGAATGATGCGCTCCAGGGCCTCGCGGCTGATGAGCTCGCCCGCCATCGCTAGGCGCCGGCTTCGGTCTTGCGCGGCGGCGCGGGCAGCGGCTCGCCCGCTGTCTTCTCCGGGAGCGCGGCCACCCGCTTGGTCACACTCTCGAAGAATCCCCTGAACAGTTCGAGCGGCAGCGGGAAGATCGTCGTGGAGTTGTTTTCCGACGCGATCTCCGTGACCGTCTGCAGGTAGCGCAGCTGGATGGCCGCCGGCTCGCTGCCGATGATGTGGGCGGCCTGGGCCAGCTTCTCCGACGCCTGGAGCTCGCCCTCCGCGTTGATGATCTTGGCGCGGCGCTCCCGCTCGGCTTCCGCCTGCCGCGCCATCGCGCGCTTCATCTCGGGCGGCAAGTCCACGTCCTTCACTTCGACCGCCGATACTTCGACTCCCCACTCTTCGGTGCGCTTGTCGATGATGTTCTTCAGAATGGCGTTGATCTTCTCCCGGTTCATCAGCAGCTCGTCCATTTCGGTCTCGCCCAGCACGGAGCGTAACGTGGTCTGAGCGAGCTGGCTCGTGGCATAGAGATAGTTCTCCACGCCGATCACCGCTTTGACTGGCTCCTTCACGCGCATGTACAGGACCGCGTTCACCTTGATCGAGATGTTGTCGCGGGTGATGACGTCTTGCGGGGGGATGTCGAGCGCCACGACCCTGAGCGACACCTGTTGCGTCTTCGCGAACAGGGGTGGGACGTAGATCAAGCCCGGCCCCTTGGCGCCCCACGAGCGGCCGAGGAAAAAGTACACGGCCCGTTCGTACTCCCGCAGCACCTTGAGGCCGCCGAAGAGATACAGGGCCAGCACGCCGAGCACGGCGGTGATCACCATGTCCACGGGCGTTCTCCTTCAGGCGGGGAAGGCTTCCACGATCACCGCGGCGCCCTGCCCGCCGCCGATGCAGGCGGAGCCGAGGCCGAAGCGCTGCTTGCCCCGTCGCAGCGCGTGCAGCAGGTGGATCGTGATGCGTGTGCCGGTCGCGGCCAGCGGGTGGCCGATGGCAATGGCGCCGCCGTGCACGTTCGTCTTCGCACGGTCGAGCCCCAGCTCCTTCTCGACGGCCAGATACTGCGGAGCGAACGCCTCGTTCACCTCCACCAGGTCCATCTGCTCGAGCTTCATCCCCGCCTTCTGGAGCGCCTTGCGCGCCGCGGGCGCCGGGCCGATGCCCATGAACTTGGGCTCCACCCCCGCCACGGCCCAAGCCACGATCCGGCCCAGCGGTTTCAGGCCGTGCGCCTTGGCGTACGCGTCGCTCGCGATCACCGTCGCGGCGGCGCCGTCCACGATCCCCGACGCGTTGCCTGCGGTGACGAGCCCATCTTTTTTGAAGTACGGCTTGAGGGAGAGCAGCACCTCGAGCGTCGTGTTGGGCCTCATGTGCTCGTCGGCGCGATACTCGGTCGGCTCTCCCTTCTTGCCCTTCACCGGCACAGGTACCACTTCATCCTGGAAGACGCACTCGTCCCAGGCGCGCTTGGCGCGCTGCTGCGACCCGAGTGCGACCTCGTCCACTTCCTTCCGGGTGAGCTTGTACTGCTCGGCGAGCCCCTCGGCCGTCTCGGCCATGGAAAGTCCGCATTGCGGGTCCTTGAGCGCTTCCCACAGGAGGTCCTCTAAGGGCGCCGGGCCGAGCCGCAAACCCCAGCGCGCGCCGCGCACCACGTGCGGCGCCTGGCTCATCGACTCCGTGCCGCCGGCCAGGACGGCCTGCGCCTCGCCGAGCATGATGAGCTGGGCGCCTTGGGCGATCGCCTCGAACCCGGACCCGCACAGCCGATTCACGGTAAGCGCCGGGACCTCGATCGGCAGGCCCGCCTTGAGCCCCACGTGCCGGGCGCAGTAGATCGCGTCGGCCGACGTTTGCAGGGCGTTGCCGAACACGGTATGGCCGATGTCGCCGGCGGGCACGCCCGAGCGCTCCAGGGCGTGCTTCGCCGCCACGGCGCCGAGCTCGGTCGCCGATATGTCTTTGAGCGTGCCGCCGAAGCCGCCGAAGCCGGTGCGCACGCCGGATAGGAACACGACGTCTGTATTGGAACCCTGGGTCTTCATGGGGGAAAGCTCCGCGTGAGACGAGGGGAATATCGGCCCGTTCGGGGGAGGGCGGTAGGGCGCTACGGGCTAGCGTGTTCTGGCGCTACGGCTTGGGTCAGCCCTTCGATGTCTCCCGGGCTGAGAGCCCGGGCTCGGCGTTGTGTGCGCCCTGTAAGGGCGCACGCCCGGCCGAGCGCGCCCTCTCAGGGCGCGGAGGAGAGAACTCACACGCGTGTCGTTGTCGTGTCCCCGGGCTGAGAGCCCGGGCTCGGCGTTGTGTGCGCCCTGTAAGGGCGCACCCCGGCCGAGCGCGCCCTCTCAGGGCGCGGAGGAGAGAACTCACACGCGTGTCGTTGTCGTGTCCCCGGGCTGAGAGCCCGGGCTCGGCGTTGTTGTGCGCCCTGTAAGGGCGCACTCCGGGCCGAGCGCGCCCTCTCAGGGCGCGGACAAGAGGACCCACGCGTCGTTGGTGTTGTCCCGGGCTGAGAGCCCGGGCTCGGCGTTGTTGTGCGCCCTGTAAGGGCGCACTCCCGGCCGAGCGCGCCCTCTCAAGGCGCGGACAAACGATCCTCGTCGAATGAGAATGATGCCACTGGACGCTACCATCGATCATAGGTTCGGTGGCTCGATCGATGCCCGTCCATCTCTACGCCCTCCTGACCTGGACCACGCTGCGCCGGCTACCTCTGATCCACGCCGGAGCGGGGTCGTTCCTGCGTCGCATGCTTCCCGAGATCGCCCGGCGTCACGGAACCCGATTGATCGAGCTCGGTATCGTGCGCAACCACGTGCACTTGGTTCTGGAGCTCCCGTCTCAGGTCGACATTCCCCGGCTCGTCCAAGGGCTGAAGGGTGCGAGCGCGCGGATAGCGAACCGTGACGGAGTGATGCCCCGCGCCCCATTGCGGTGGGCGAACGGCTACGACCTACGGTCGTTGAGTGTGCGAGACTTGCAGGGCGCGATTCGTTACGTGCGGTCGCAGCCGGAAAGACACCCGGAGCTGGCCTTGGAGGAATCCCCGGGCTGAGAGCCCGGGCTCGGCGCAAATGTGCGCCCTGTAAGGGCGCACCTTCGGCCGAGCGCGCCCTCTAAGGGCGCGAAGAAAGGGTACCCCAATTGTCGTTATCGGTGTCCCCGGGCTGAGAGCCCGGGCTCGGCCAATGTCCGCCCTGTAAGGGCGCACCTCCGGCCGAGCGCGCCCTCTCAGGGCGCGTACCATCGGAGCGGGCGCCGAAGGCTAGATTCGGAGTCGATGAAGGCATTCGAGACTCACGACGCGACGGACCTGTTCCGCATCGGCGTGTTGTTCGGGCCGCCGTGTCTCATCCTGCTGTCGGCCGCCTGGTTCTCCCTGTTCGCCAGGGACCTCATTTCCGGTCAGATCCTTGTCCTGCTGCTCGTCCTCAATGTCCCCATCACGCTGGGGGGTGTATTCATCATCTTCTTCGTGGTGCGAACTGGAGCTGTCGGGGTTGCGCACATGGTCACCGCGGCCGGCGACATCCCGCCTCCGCCGAGCTATCCCCAGCAGGACATGCTCATCGGGCAGGGCAAGTACGCCGAGGCGGCCGACTACTTCCGGGATCACCTGCGGATCGCTCCGGACGACGTGCATGCCCGACTCCAGCTCGCGGACCTGCTCGAGCGTCGGCTGGGCGATCCGGGCGGCGCCGAGCAGGAGTATCTCGCCGTGCGCCGGCTCAGCCGCGATCCGCGGCTCGAGGTTCCCGTGACCAACGGGCTGATCGATGTCTATCGCAAGCAGGGCCAGCGCGACCGGCTCAAGGTCGAGCTGGCACGCCTGGCCGAGCGGCAGCGTGGGAATGCCCTCGGCGAGGGGGCGGCGCGGGAGCTCCGGGAACTGAAGAGAGAAGAGGGCGGGTGACCCGCTCAACCGACCGCTAGTACCCCGCCGCCATACCGTCCTTGCGCGGGTCCGACCCCGCTGCGTAGCCGTGCGGCAGCCGCATGATCGCCTGCGCGCCGCCGAACGCGATCGCGCGCTCGTCCACGATCTCGTGGCCCAGCGCCGTCAGTGCGCTGCGCACCGCGTCGTCGATTGGCGTCTCGAGCGCCACGCGCCGGCCGTCCAAGTGACGGAACCGCGGAGCGTCGACGGCGTCCTGCAGGTCCATCCCGAACACCAGCAGATTGAGCAGCACCTGCAGGTGACCCTGGGGCTGCATCGAGCCGCCCATCACGCCGAAGCTCATCCAGGGCTGCTCGACGCCTTGCGCGTCGGGCTTGGTTACAAACGCCGGGATGAGCGTGTGGAACGGACGCTTCCCCGGCGCGACCGTATTCGGGAGACCCCGCTCGAGCGTGAACCCCGCGCCGCGATCCTGCAGCGCGAACCCGGTCCCCGGCACGACGACACCCGACCCGAACGCATCGAACAGCGAATTGATAAAGGAGACCATGTTGCCGGCGCTGTCGGCGACCGTCAGGTAAATGGTCTCGCTCGCGGTGAGGGCCGCCCCCGGCTCGGGACGCTCCGCGGCGTGGTGTGGGTCGATCAAGGCGCGGCGTGCCGCGACAAAGCGATCGTCGAGCAGCGCGGTCGCCGGCGTCCGCATCGCCTTCGGCTCGCCCACGTAGTGCGCCGCGTCGGCGAACGCGAGCTTCTTCGCCTCGATCAAGAGGTGCAGGTAGGGAGCGGAATTGTGCCCCATGGCACGCAGGTCGTACGGCTCGACCAGACGCAGCATCTCGAGCGCCGCCACGCCCTGGTTGTTGGGCGGCAGCTCCCACACGCGATATCCCTTGAAGGATACGGACATCGGCTCGACCCACTCGGGCCGATGCCCACGCAGGTCGTCGAGGGTGAGGTAGCCGCCGAGCTGCGCCACACGGGTGACGATCCGCTGGCCCAGCTCGCCGCCGTACAGCGCGGCGGGCCCCTGCGCCGCGATCAACCGCAAGCTCCGGGCGAGATCGGGGTTCGTGAACCACTCGCCCTCGCGCGGCGCGCGCGTGCCGTCCACCAGGAAGGTCGCCCGCGCGCCATCGTCGCGCGCAAGCCGTGCCGCTTCGGCTGCCCAGTCCCGCGCAATGATCGGTGTGACCGGGAAGCCGTGCTCGGCGTATCCGATGGCCGGCGCGAGCGCCTGTGTCAGCCTGATCGTGCCGAACCGTTGCAGCAACGCCTGCCAGCCGGCGAGCGCGCCGGGCACCGTCACATCCTCGACGCTCTCGGTCGGCATGGTGCGATGTCCCCGCGCCAGCACGGCGTCGCGGGTCATCAGGCGCCCGGCGCGGCCGCTCGAGTTCAGCCCGTAGAGCTTATGGTCCTTGGCCGACCATACCATGGCGAACACGTCGCCGCCGATCCCCGTCATCATCGGCTCGGCGACGTTGAGCACGGCGGCCGCGGTGACGGCCGCGTCGATCGCGTTGCCGCCGCGCTCGAGCACCGCCACGCCCGCCGCGGTGGCGAGCGGCTGGCTGGTGGCGATCATGCCGTGCGGCGCGTACACGGTGGAGCGGTGGGCCATCGTGGTGGGGCGGGGCTCCTGCCCGAAGGCGGCCGCCCCCAGCCAGGCGAGCGCGCCGGCGGCCAGCCAGACCGTGTGGCGGATCATGCGGGGAATATGCCGCGGTGCTCGGCCGGGCGCACGACGTCCACCCGGGCTGGGAGCCCGGGCTCGGCGGTGTTGTGCGCCCTATAAGGGCGCACCCCCGGCCGAGGGCGCCCTCTCAGGGCGCGACTGAACTAGAGGCTGCTCGCCTCTTCCAGACGAAATACACCGGCACCCCCGTGGCCACGATCCCGAGGCCGACGAGCGCCTGCGCCGGCCGCGCGACGATCGTGTTTCCGACGATCGCCACCGCCGCAGCGATAAACAGCGCCGGTGTGACCGGGTAGCCGGGCACGCGAAACGGCCGCGGTGCGTCGGGGCGGCGGCGGCGCAGCACGAACACGCTCGCCGCCGCGAGCGCCGCGAACATCCAGCTCGCGAACACCACGTAGGTGAACAGCTGCTCGAACGTGCCGGAGATCGCGAGCAGCGCGGCCCAGCCGGCGCTCACGGCCACCGCGAGGGCTGGCGTGCCGAACCGGGGGTGCACCTCTCCGAGGGCGCGAAAGAATAGGCGGTCCCGCGCCATCGCGAAGTACATGCGCGGGCCCGTGAGCGCGAGTCCGTTTGCGGCGCTGAAGATCGATACGAGGATGACGAGCGTGACGAGTTTCGCCGCGGCGGGGCCGAACAGCGCGTGCACGACGTCCGCGGCAATGCGGTCGGTGGCGGCTACTCCGGACGCGCCCACCGCCGCCACGTAGCCGGCGTTGGCCGTCAGGTAGATCGCGACCAGCGCGGCCGTGCCGAGCCCGATGCCGCGGGCGAAGGTGCGCTGGGGATCGGCCGCTTCGCCGGCGGAATTGGTCACGTTCTGCCACCCCTCGTACGCCCACAGGACGCCGAGCAGCGCCACGCCGGCGGCCGAGAACGACGCAAGCGACGGCGGCGTCGTGAACATCCGCATGTCGCGGCGATGAAACCCGTCGCCCAACGCGAATCCCGCTAATGCGAGCGCCACGATCGCCCCGACCTTGAGGGCGGTGCTCCAGTTCTGGACCGTGGCGGCGTGGCGCACGCCCCTGATGTTGACCGCGGTGACCGCCGCGATCATCGCGACGCCGGCGATGTTGTGGGCCAGCGGCGTCAGCGGGACCAGCTCGCCCAGATAGTTGGCGAAGGCCACGGCCAGCGTCGCGGTCGAACCGGTGTTGATCGCAAGGAACAGCGTCCAGCCGAGCAGGAACGCGGGGAGCGCGCCGAACGCCTCGCGCACGTAGACGTAACTGCCCCCCGCATCCGGCATCATTGCCCCGAGCTCTCCAAAGGTGAGCGCACCGAGCAACGCGAGCACGCTGCCCACGACCCACACGACGAGCGCGACGCCCAGGTCACCGCCCGATTGCCGCAGCACGGATCCGGGCACCGTAAAGATGCCCGAGCCGATTGTGGTGCCGACCACGATGAGGACGAGGTCGCGCAGCGTGAGGACACGGGCGAGATCCCGCGCGCCGGCGCTCAAAGACGCGCGGCCACCGCCGCCGCCACCTCGCGCGTCCCCGCCGTGCCACCGATATCGGGGGTCCGCACCCCCGCGGTGAGCGTCTCTTTCACCGCCCGCTCGAGGTCCCGGGCCGCCTCAGGAGCGCCGAGCTGCTCGAGCATCAGCGCGCCGGCGAGCACGGCCGCCATGGGGTTGGCGATCCCCTTGCCCGCGAGCGGCGGCGCCGAGCCGTGCACCGGCTCGAACAGCCCCGCTCCTCCCCGGCCGGGGTGGATATTGGCGCTCGCCGCGAGCCCCAGCCCGCCGACGAGCGCGGCGCCCAAGTCGGACAGGATATCGCCGTACAGGTTATTGGTCACGATGACCTGGAAGCGCTCCGGATCGCGTACCAGCTCCATCGCCAATGCGTCCACGTAGCGGTGCTCGGCGTCGATCCCGGCGAACTCGGCGGCGACGCGCCTGAACGTCTCCTGCCAGATCTTGTGAGCTGGGACGGCGTTCGCCTTGTCGCTCATCGTCACGCTGGTCTTGCCGTGATCCTGCGCCCACTCGAAGGCGGCGCGGATGATGCGCTCCACGCCCTTCGCGGTGTTGATTTCTTCGGCGACGTACTCATCACCGGCAATGCGCCCCCGGCCGAGGTACACCCCTTCCGTGTTCTCGCGGAAGATCACGAAGTCGATACGGCGGCCGCGGCCCCGCAGGGGGGTGAGATCGGGATGGAACAGCGTTACGGGACGAAAGTTGACGTAGAGATCGAGGCGGAACCGGAGTCCCAGCAAGATGTCCCGTGCGTGCTCGTTGCCCGGTACCCGCGGGTCTCCGATCGCGCCCAGCAGGATGGCGTCCGCGTCGTCGCGCAGGCGGTCGAACGCCCGGTCGGGGAGCGTTTCCTTCGTCTTGAGGTAGTGGTCGGCACCGTACGGCAGACGCTCGAGCTCGAGGCTGACGCCGTGCTTCGCGGCGGCCCGCTCGATGGGGCCGAGGGCCGCATCGATGACTTCGGGCCCGATTCCATCCCCGGAGATCACGGCGATTCTGCAGCGTCTCACTCGAAGCCCGTCGCGCGGCCGCAGCTCACGCAATAGCGCCAGCCCACGTCCATCTCGCCGCCGCAGGCCGGGCAGCGCAGCTCGCCCGAGGGAGGCTGCCCGCACTGGGGGCAGAAGTTCACTTTGCGGCTCCCGGGGAGCGTCTCGCCGCAGTAGGGGCACTGGCGCGGCGACTCGCTCTGCTCGGCCAGCTCGAACGCCGCGCCCGCGAGCGGCGCTCGTTCCTTCCCGACATCTTCGTCACCCCCACCCCCGTCATCTCCGTCATCCGCCGCGGCCTCGGGGGACTCCGGGCTGACGAGCGGGAGGGAGGGGGAGGAGGAGGGGGGAGCGTACGCGCGATCGCGCCGCAGAAATCGCTCGGCCGCGAGGCGGTTGAGGCTCAACAGGGCGTCGGGGAACTGGCGAAACAGCCCCGTATCGGGGTTCTTCTCCCCAGCCTCGCGCTCCAGCGCCTCCCGGACCTCCGTCGGCTCGAGCGAGGCGTAGCCCCGCTCGCCCGCCAGCAGACGCAGCACCGCCATCTCGTAATCCTGGTGCGTGGCGACCTTCAGACTCGAGCGGTTCGAGCGGTACGGCACCAGCCGCTCGTACACCTCCGCCGCGGGGAACGGCACGGCGAGGCGACCGGGCGCGTCATCGGCCAGTACGCTCACCAACCGCTCGAACAACCGATCCAGATCGTCAGCCACCTCGGCCACTCCTCCCCCATCCTCGCCGCCTGTTGCCGCCCCTCATCTCACGATCACGACCGCCTTCATGAACGGATGCGGCGTGCAGTGATAGGTGTACCGCCCCGGCTTGTCGAAGCGATGGATGAACGTGCCATTGTGCGGCAGTACGGGCGACCCGCCTTCGGTGCCGTCGAACGTGACCGTGTGCTCCACGGGGTCGTCGTTGATCCACCGTACGGCTTGGCCCGCGGCGATCGTGACCGAATCGGTGCCGAACTTGTAAATCGCCATCCGCACGTCGGCGGCGACGCCGGCGACCGCGGCGGGGGGCACCGGCGTGCGCCTCGCCCCGTGAAACCACGGCGCGAACCGCTTCAAGTGCAGCGGGATCGTGAACTCGAAGCCGTAGCGCACGTCGTTCGAGCCGAGCGAGTTCCCTTGAATCGAGTTGAGCGACGCGTTCCCGGCCTCGAACGCGAAGGTATGAGGCGAGCCGGGGATCACCACGTTCAGCGCGACGCCCCAAACGGCGAGCGTGGTGGGTCCCACGAACGAGCCGACGTCGGCGCTCAGAGCCACGTACGGCGTCACTCGGGCGACCACTCCGCCGCCGAGGGACGCTTTGGCGCTGGACGCGCCCAGCGGCTTGCTCATCCCCCGCGCGGCCCCGGACAACGTGAAGGGCCCGCGCGTCCAGTCGATTCCGACCTCACCATCCGCACTCTTCGCCAGCTTGTTGTAGGCCGGCGTCACGGCAACCGCAAACCCTTCCTTCCCCTCCGGCCCTCCGAGTACCCGCCACCGAGCGAAGAACTCGCTTTCGTTCGATGACCCTCCGCTCGACGGGATGTTGCTCCGCGTTCCGAAGCGCAGGCCGAAATCGATGTTGTGGCCGATGCCCGCTGCCAGCGTGAAGGTGGGATAGTTGATGACCGTGTTGGTGGGTCCGGGGAAGACGTGGAACCGGTGCACGAAGTTGAACTGCACGACACCGCCGTCGGACACCCAGGTGCCGCTCAGATCGGGCGGGCGGTACATGAGCGATTGCGCCGACAGCGGTACGGCTGCAGCCATGAGCAACGCCAACGAAGCGTGTCTGATCACGGATCCTCCCTGGTGTTCACTCCGCATTCCGCACTCCGCATTCCGCAATTGCTTTACCGCCATTCCTGCACCCATTTGTCGTACAGCACGGGGGTCACCTTTCCCTGCGCCAGCACCTCGATCCCGGAAGGGTCGCGGTACGCCTTGCGATAGAACACGTGGGTCACGCCCGAGTTGATGATGAGCTTGGCGCACATGACGCACGGGGACGCGCTGACGAACACGACCTTGTCGCGTACGCTGCCCGGAGCCTTGACCAGCGCATTCATCTCGGAGTGAATACAACCGCAGCTGCCCGGCACCGCGGAGTCGCATTTGTTCGGCAAGCCCCGGGCGTTGCCGTTGTACCCGATCGCGAGCACGTTCTCGAGCCGCTGGTCGGTGACCACGGTCCCGACCTGGAGCCGCACGCAGGTGGAGCGCTTGGCGAGCTCTTCGGCCATGCGCATGTACACCTCGTACAGGGGAATGCGATCGACCGGCGGAACCGCTTCCCCATTCGGCAGCAGGTTGAGGGCGTGCGTGTTCGCGGCCACGCCGTCTCTAGCGACGCTCATACAGCTCCTCGTCGGGGTCGTAGTCCCGATAACGCCCGCGCGCCCGCTCGTGTACGAGCCAGGCGTCGAAGCCGGATGGTACCAAGCCGTTGGAGCGCTCCTGGCGCTCCGCCGCGCGGGTCGCGAGGGTGTCGGCGTATTCGTTCTTCGCGTGTCCCGCATGGCCCTCGATCCAGCGCCACTCGACTTCGTGCGCCGCCGCGGCCTGGACCAGCTTCTGCCAGAGCTCCTGATTCTCGAGCACGCCGCCCTTGCGCTTCCAGCCGCGGGCTTCCCATCCGGCGACCCACTCGCTCATGCCTTTGACGAGGTACTGCGAGTCCGAAACGTACACGACGCGGGCGTGCTTCCACTGGCGGCGGATCCATTCCAAGGTGGCGATGGCCCCAGCCAGAGCCATCTTGTTGTTGCTCGACTGGGGGGAGGATTCGTAGAAGTCCCACCGCGCCAGGCTGTCTCCGGCGGGCGCCTCGATCAGCGCGGCGTTGCCACCGGGGCTCGGCTTGGAGCCGTCGTTGCCCAGGCAACTCTCGTCCGCGTGCACCAGGACGCGGGTCGCGGGTGCACCGGGCATGTCAGGGCTGGATGACGACCGGGATGTCGGTGTGCAGCAGGATCTCTTCCGCGTGCGACACCACGACGGCGCTGGGCCGACCGTCGACGTGAGTCATGTGGGCGCCGGCGAACAACGAGTCGCACTGGGTCCGCTTGATAACCTGGGCCACGACCTCGCCCGGCCTGCCGGGCTCGACGTGCGTGACGAAGGGCACGCGCTGCATCGACAGCGCCGCCTCGGCCGCCCCCACCACCTGGAGCCCGGCCTCGCGGTCGTCGTTCGCATGGATGATGTGGATCGTGCTCTCCACCACCGTCGCGAACTGGATGGCGCGCTCCAGCGCCCGCTGGCTCGTTTCGCGCCCGTCCCACGCGACCGCGAT
>Ga0209577_10001472_pt1 | contig 23283 bp, 19 predicted proteins | sample GraSoiAngelo_109_FD_185874 | JGI IMG/M metagenome (GOLD analysis project Ga0209577, IMG submission 185874) | Grasslands soil microbial communities from the Angelo Coastal Reserve, California, USA - 14_0903_12_20cm (SPAdes) (version 2) | ecosystem: Environmental > Terrestrial > Soil > Grasslands...
CAATCTGCGCGAGATCGCGCAGCAACTGGGGGTCGCGAATGTGGTAGAAGGAAGCGTTCAGCGCTCGGGAAATCGCGTGCGCGTCAACGCGCAATTGATCGATGCCCGCAACGACGCGCATCTCTGGGCGCAAACTTACGATCGCGACCTTGCCGATGTCTTCGCCATCCAAAGCGAGATCGCCAAGGCCATCGCCGATCAGTTGCAGACCAAGCTTTCGCCTAACGAGAAGAAAGCCATCGAGCAGCCGCCCACCACTGATCTGGCGGCTTTCGACCTTTACAGCCGGGCGAAGTCACTTCTCCTCACGGCAGGTTTGAGCGTGACGCAGGAGCCAGACCTGCGGAAGGCAATTGAACTTCTGGATGAAGCGGTCAAGCGGGATCCCTCATTTTTCGACGCTTACTGCCAGCTCGCCTATGCCCACGAATACGTTTATGCAATAACAGGGTTTGATCACACTCCTGCCCGGCTTGCCCTGGCTGAAGCTGCGATGCAAGCCGCGACGCGGCTGCGGCCGGATGCTGCCGAAACGCATTTGGCGCGCGCACAATATCTCTACAACGGGCTGCGCGACTATGCCGGCGCCCTCGCCGAATTGGAGATCGCGCGGCGAGCGTTACCCAATGATCCGCGTCTCTTCCAACTCACCGGCTTGATTCTGCGGCGGCGCGGCCAGCAGGAGGAAGGGCTGCGCAATCTGCAGCGCGCGGCGGAGCTGGATCCGCGCAACTTTGATATTCTGCAACAGATCGCGCTCAGTTATTTAAACCTTCGGCGCTATGGCGAGGCAATCGCTGCGCTGGATCGCGCATTAGCGATCGTGCCCGACAACGCCGAAACGCGCACCGCGCGCGGCCTATTTTATCTGTGCTGGAAAGCGGACACCCGGCCGCTCCATCAAACGATTGATGCGATTCTCGCGCAAGGACCAAACGCTATCGCCAGCGCCGCGGACACCTGGTTCTTTTGCGCGCTGGCCGAACACGATCCGGCTGCGGCCGAACGAGCGCTCGTCGCGCTGGGCGACAATCAGTCCTGGGGCGAACTCCCGATTATTCTGAGCCACAGCTTTGGCGAAGGTCTGCTGGCGCGCATGACCAAAGATGAGGCAAGAGCGCGCGCTGCGTTTGAAGCGGCTCGCGCCCACCAGGAGAAGATCGTTCAGGTGCAGCCGGACTACGCCCCCACGCTCTGCGTCCTCGGCTTAATCGACGCTGCTCTTGGGCGGAAAGATCTGGCGTTGGACGAAGGCCGTCGGGCGATCGCGCTCACGCCGGTGGAAAAAGATGTCGTCAACGGCGGCTTCGTCCTTCAATATTTCGCCATTACGGCAGCGTGGGCGGGCGACAAGGAGCTTGCCTTGCAGCAACTGGAAGCTGGACTGCGTGCTCCCGTCGCATCAGCCATGCTGAGCTACGGCGCCTTAAAACTGTTCCCGGTCTGGGACCCGCTCCGCGGCGATCCGCGCTTCGAAAAAATCGTAGAGTCGCTTGCTCCGAAATGATCAATTGTTGTAGCCGGGGGCGGTGACCCCGGCTGGCGTAAATGCGACTTAATCTCGCCGGCGTCAACGCCGCCGGCTACAGGATTGATCCACTTCCCGCAATCGTCGCGGCTATCCACCGACAGCCTGGTAATGGCCGAGGCCGCGTTGCTACATGAATCGTTTTTGAATTTCGCAGGCGGCACGCCTGCCACTACAGGATTGACCCACTCCCCGCAATCGCCGTGCTATCCGCCGACGGCCTGGTAATGGCCGAGGCCGCGTTGCCACATGAATCGTGCCCACATCCATGTGAGCAGAAGCCAACCGATTTGAATTGCCAGCGCTTGAACAAGGTCTGCTCCTTTTAATCGGCCGAGAAAGATCGCGACTGGACAAAACAGTTCATAATAAAACGGCAGCCATTTCATCACCGCTTGCACCGCAGCTGGCATGATGTCGATGGGAAACATCTGGCCGCCGAGGAAATACTCGAACGAATAAACGATGAACACGATGGTCGAGATTTCCAAAATCCAAAACGCCCACATCGCCAGGCTATAGGTGATGAAGAATTGAATAAACGCCGCCATCACAGTCGAGATGGCCGTTAACACGTAGATTAGAGGATCGGCCGGAAGCACTATGTACTCCCTAAAATAAATGAAGATCAACGCGATTGGCGGCAAGGTGACAAGGCTGTAAACCAGCCGCCCACTCAAAAAGATGCTGGTACGGTAGGCGAGATAACTCATTGGCTTCGTGAGCAGCGCGTTGATCTGGCCTTCGCGAATGTCGGCGGCGATTTGCCATTCGTCCTCTGTCGGCACGACCAGATTGCTCACCAAAAGGGTCAGCAAATAGTAGTAAATCATGGAGCCGTAGTCATAGCCGTGCAGTCCGCCGCCGCGTTCCTTGAAAACGGCGGCCCAGAGAAACACGGTACCGGCGAGCGGGATCAGACCAAACAGTGCGCGCAGGAAATAGTTCCAGCGATATACGAAGGTGTTTTGTATCCCGATGTTAAAAACCGAGGCGTACTTGGCGATGTTCACGACAGATAAACTAATCAAGCTGCAACGGATGCGAAGCAACGGCCAGGCTTTCAAACCAGGAAAGCAGGAAGGGGAACGGAAGCAAACAAAGGCAATGAAGATTTTACTTCAGGCCTGGTCAACTCGTCTTCGTTCTGTTTGTTGTCTTCTGTTTTCCAGCTAACTCAACCGCGAGATTAATTGCCGCGACCATGCTGTCGGGTCGCGCGATTCCTTTGCCCGCGATCTCAAATGCAGTGCCGTGGTCGGGACTGGTGCGGGGAAAAGGCAGGCCAAGCGTCACGTTCACGCCGCTGTGAAATGCATGCAGCTTCAATGGTATAAGGGCCTGATCGTGATACATGCAAAGCACCGCATCGAATTCGCCTTCGACCGCCCGGTGAAAAACCGTGTCAGGCGAAATGGGACCGGTGACAACGAGCGACGAGTGACGAGTGACGAGTGACGAGTTTAACTCTTGGATAGCCGGCGCGATGATTTCGATCTCTTCGCGGCCAAGCTTGCCGGATTCTCCTGCATGCGGATTTAGTCCGGCAACCCCGATGCGCGGAGCAGTTTTCCAACGCGCGCGAAGAAAATTCGCGAGCAACACGCCGACCCGCACTATCTCCGATTGCTTGACCGCGCGCGGGATTTTGCACAGAGGAATGTGCGCCGTCACCAGTGCAACCGTGAGTTTTCCCCCAGTTAGACACATGGCAAAATTTTTGACGCCGCAGCGCTCGGCGAAAAATTCCGTTTGTCCCGGGAACCTGAATCCTACCTCGTACATCCGCGCCTTATGAATTGGCCCGGTTACGATCGCATCCAGCTCGCCGCGTCGGACGAGGGTGATAGCCTCTTCGAGTGCAATGGCGGCAGCCCGCGCAGTTTCCGTGGTCGGTTGGCCCAACGAGCACCTGGGATATTTGCCGATAATCTTGTATTCGGCTGATTTCGCAACTCGCCTCGACTTCAAAGCAAGGTCAACAATCTCCGGCCCTATGCCGGCGCAATCGCCAAGCGTGACCCCAATTCGTAGCTTTTCCCTGCTCATGCTCTTGCCCGTGATCGTAATCGAATTTGCTCAGCCGCGCACGAGCGTCGTGGCAACTGGTAGGAAATCGTGCCGCGATGTCCGGACGCCGCAGCGCGGCATCCCTACCATGCTGCAAGACCGGTGTAGTGGAGTCGTTGGTTGGAGCGCTTACACGAATTGCTTCGCAGAGTGAGTGGATCAGATACGTCCTGACTCCTTCTCAATGTTAATGTTGGTCTTGCGGCGACTGCGAAGGCCAGCAGCGCACGCATTATCTAAAGGAAGAAACGCCCAACGCTGAACATCCAGCGCGCAAGAAATTAATAGGTCTTGATGTAGGCTTTTTCTCGCAGGCTGGCGAGCCAGCGTTCCTGAATTTGCTGGGCTTCGTCCTGGACCAGTTTTTTCTCGATGTCGCCTCGCACTTCGGCCAGCGATTTCGTGCTGCCGCCGTGTTTATCTTCAACTTTCAGAATGTAATAGTTGCCGGCGTAATCAATGATGTTGCTGATTCTGCCCACCGGCATGTTGAAGGCGAATTTTTCCAGCGGCTCGGCCAAAGTCTTCCGTTCGATCCAGCCCCAGTCGCCACCATTGTCTTTCGTGCTGTCCTCGGAATACATCTGCGCCATCTGCTCGAACTCCGCGCCACCGGCGAGTTTGCCGAGCACTTCTTCCGCGAGTTCCTTTTGCGCAGGCGCGCTCGCGGTATCCTTGTGGCCAGCAATCATAATCATGCGGAGTTTGATCTGCTCCTTGGACGTAAATTCGTCTCGATGTTTCCTGTAGTAATCGTCGATTTTGATGGGCGAAATGATCTGGTTCGTCTTGACGTTGTGGCTCTTCATCGCGCCCACAATAAATTTTTCCATCTCCTTTTGTTTGAATTCGCCCAAGCTGTAGTTTTGCGCCTCCAGGGTTTTGACAAACGTGTTGCGGTCGCCGCCAAAAGATTCCCGGATGATCTGCTGCACCTTCTGATCCACGAGATGATCAGGAATCTCATAGCTTTCCTTTTTGAAAGCTTGAATGATGAGGCGCCGATCGATCAGGTCTTTTAAGGCTAGTTGTCGCAGTTCCGTCAACTTTTTCTCCAAGTCAGGCCCTGTGTACTGCTGGCGGAGCATTCTTTCCTCCGGCGCGCATAAACCGCGCACCTGGGAATAGGTAATGACATCGCCATTTACGACCGCAGCCATGCCATCAACAACTGTGGGCTCTGCGGCAAAGGCAAGGTTACCGATCGGCGCTTGTGCAAGTGCACCGACCGCGAGCAGAACAGCCATGACTGGACGCATGAAATGCCTCATAACTTCTTAATCACTTCGACAATTTCCGGGAGGTGTTGATCGATTTTCGATCCAACTAAACGAGGGAATTTGCCCGCGACAAGTATAAAATCCCCGTGCCGCGTCAACATCACTTTGCGCTCGCGCACTTCGACACGGTTCACGCCTGATTCTGCCGCGGCAAGCTTGATCTCAACCAGAGCGAATAAATTCTCGGCGGCAGGCGGAAACCGTCCGAAACGATCGCGCCAGTCGCGACGCAACCGCCCCAGTTGCTCGCGCGAGGTGATTTCCGCAATCTCCCGGTACGCGCGTATGCGCGTGGCGGGGTCGCTCATGTAGGCGACCGGAATGAACGCGGGAATGCAAGGTAGCGCATGCGTCTCGCTTGCGCCCCGGGCACGCAAGCCAGAGGCTCGCGCTACATTTGGCGCACTAAACTCCGCTTCATTGGTCACAACAAAATCGAGCCGCACGTCCACATCGAGCCGAACTCGTGGCTTTTGTCCTTTCAGCTGCGCCACGGCCTGCTTGAGCAACTGACAATACAGGTCGAAACCCACAGACATGATGTGGCCGCTCTGGGCTGTGCCAAGAAGGCTGCCTGCGCCTCGGATCTCGAGATCTCGCATGGCGATGCGAAAGCCCGCCCCTAACGAGCTGTATTGCTTAATGGCGCTGATCCGCTTGCGCGCGGCACCGACTGTCATCATTTCTCGCGGCAGAAGCAGATAGGCATACGCCTTGTGCTCGGCGCGGCCGACGCGCCCGCGCAATTGATACAAATCGGCGAGGCCAAATTGGTCCGCGCGATCGATGATGATCGTGTTTGCGTTCGGAATGTCCAAACCGCTTTCGATGATGGTCGTGCAAACGAGCAGGTCAGTTTTGCCGGCGACAAATCGCGCCATCACCGCTTCGAGTTCGTCGGCATCCATCTGGCCGTGACCGATTTCGACTCTCGCCTGCGGACAAAGATGCATGATCCGCTCGCGCACCCGCTCGATGCTGGCGATGCGGTTGTGCAGAAAGAACACCTGGCCCTGGCGTTCCAGTTCGCGTTCGATAGCGCCACGAATGATTCGTTCGTCGTACGCGGACACGACTGTTTCGACCGGCAGACGGTTGAGCGGGGGAGTCTCGATCGTGGACATGTCTTTCACGCCCACCAGTGAAAGGTACAGGGTGCGTGGAATCGGCGTGGCGGAAAGTGTAAGGACATCCACGAGCTTGAAGAGCTCTTTGAATTTCTCTTTGTGCAGAACACCGAACCGTTGTTCCTCATCAATTACAACCAGGCCGAGGTCCTTGAACACGAGGTCCCCCGAAATGAGACGGTGGGTGCCAATGACGATGTCCACACCGCCTGTGCGCAATAATTGCAGCACTTTTTTCTGTTCGGAGTGCGAGCGGAAACGGCTGAGCATTTCGATCCGCACCGGATAATCGAGCATACGCTGCCGAAACACTTCGAAATGTTGCTGTGCGAGAACAGTGGTTGGCGCGAGCACGGCCACTTGCTTTCCGTCCATCACTGCCTTGAACGCAGCGCGCACTGCGACTTCCGTTTTGCCGAAACCAACGTCGCCGCAGATCAAGCGATCCATCGGCCGCGTCCGTTCCATGTCGATCTTAGTATCAATGATTGCCTTCAGCTGATCCGGCGTTTCGCGGAACGGAAATGAGCGGTCAAATTCGGCCTGCCATTTCGTGTCGGGCGCGAATGCGTAGCCGGGCCGCATTTGGCGCTCAGCCTGGATAGCGAGCATTTCGCCGGCGTAATCGAAAATGGAAGCCGCAGCTTTGATTTTCGCGCGAGCCCATTTTCCATCGCCAAGCGAGCTGAGTGGTGGTGATTTTTTTCCTGCGCCAACATAGCGCGAAACGAGATACGCCTGCTCGAGGGGGACGTATAGCTTCGCTTCATCGGCGAACTCGAGAACCAAGACTTCCTGCGGTTGCGGCCGTTGTTGTAGGGCAAGCGCTCCGCTTGCCATGGATGTCTGACCGGCGTCAGGCAGGCGTCGCGCCTGCCCTACAGGGTTTTTTTCCAGACCCAAGAAGCGCCCGATGCCGTGCTCGAGATGGACGACCAGATCGCCTTCCGCGAGCTCCCTGAAATCGATTTGGACGCGATGGCGTTCTGCGCGTCGCAATCGCAACAGCCGACGAGGATGGATTGCAAATCGTCCAAACAATTCCGCAGCCGAGAGCACAACGAGATTGGCCGCGGAAAAACAAAATCCGCGCGTGAGCGTCCCCTCGACGAAGTCCACGCCGTCTACCGCGCCGGACATGATTTCCCGGAAACGTTCGATCTCGCCCTCAGTCTGAAAATAAATGAGGATCCTGGCATTGTTGGCGCGCCATTCCTTTAATCGCTGGACGAACTGTGCGCGTTTTGCCTCTGCGAGTACGAGATCACCGGCACCAAACTCCCCGATCTCGCAATCCTGAAACGCGCCGCTGAAGTCTTCCGGACCACTTTCAATCCAGCCTTCACTGATTTGAATGTGCGGAGGTCCGAGCTCCTGCGAGCCCGGCGTCGCAAGAGCTCCGCCCTCCATATCTGGCTCGATTTCGATGATCAGATCGCCAGTGCAGACGTAATCGCGTACCGATCCACTCTGATCCGCCGCGCCGTGGGCGAGCAGAACATCGATCGAGCGTAGATCGCGAACGGACGTTTGCGTATCGATATCGAACTCGCGCAGCGATTCGATTTGATCGCCGAAGAATTCCAACCGGAACGGCATCGGCGCCTGCCACGAATGTAGATCAATGATGCCCCCGCGCACGGCGAACTGTCCACGAGTGGTGACTTGTGATACGCGTTCGTAACCGTTGGTCGCGAGTCGTTCGACAAGATCTTCCATCCTCTCGATTGCTCCACGTCGTAACAAAACAACCGCAGATTCCAGCGTTCCGCGTCTCGGCGCGGCTTGATTGAGGCCCACGCGCGTTGCAACGATGATCCTCGGGCCGGTGTTCAGCTCGATTTGCAGGAACAACGCCAGCCGTTCAGCTGCGATTTCCGGATCGGGCAAAACATTTTCGATTCCAGCTAACTCTGCTTCTGGAAGGAACAGCGCGTCCGGCTGCCAATTGAGCAAGCTTTCGTAAAGGACTTCCTGAGCGTGAACGCTGGGACAGAGGACCCAAATTACAGAGTCGGCATCTTGCCGATTATCGGCTGGAAGCCGATGCCACATGTATGCGATCACGGCGGCCAGAAACGGCTGCGCCGGCTGGATCACATGCGAAAATTGGACGGACCATCGGCCTCGTTGTATTGCGTCGACTTTACGCGCGATTGGTTCGCTCGCGGCGACGCGGTCCAAGAGTTCCGCTGATTTTTCCACCGCAAACTTTACGCCAAAACAAGCAAAGGTGTAGCCGGGTCACTGCGAGAGGCGAGACTCGCGCGACGCAAACACCTCAGCCTGCGCGTTGCACGGGGAAGAGGCTACAGTGTTCTGCCGATTGCAGCGGCGACGGCGCGAAGGCGCGGAACAAGCCCGGCAAAAATTTCAGGAGTGAGTGCCTGGTTTCCGTCGCTCTTGGCCTGCTCCGGAGAATCGTGCACTTCGATCATCAGCGCGTCCGCGCCGGCGGCGACCGCGGCGAGGGACATCTGCGGCACGAACTCGCGCAGACCGAGCGCGTGTGTTGGATCGACGATCACCGGCAAATGCGTTTTCGATTTCAAAATAGGAACGGCGCTCAGGTCGAGTGTGTAGCGCGCCGCAGTGTCGAATGTACGAATGCCGCGCTCGCAGAGGACTACGTTCGGGTTGCCTTCGTTCAGAATGTATTCTGCGCTCATGATCAAATCATAAAGCGTCGCGCTGAACCCGCGCTTCAGGAGCACAGGCAGTCTGCTGCGGCCGACCTCCTTCAGGAGGGAGAAGTTATGCATGTTGCGCGTGCCGACCTGAAGACAGTCCGCGTACTTTTCGATCATTGTGAGATCGCGCGGATCCATGACTTCGGTGACCACCGGCAGGCCCGTTTTGGCGCGCGCTTCGGCGAGAAAACGAAGTCCCTCTTCCCGTAATCCCTGAAAACTGTACGGTGACGTTCGCGGTTTAAACGCGCCGCCGCGCAGGATTCTTGCACCGGATTCCTTCACGATCGTCGCAATCGACAAAATTTGCCCTTTGCTTTCCACGGAGCACGGACCGCAAATGAGCACGACGTCCTCGTGTTCACCGAGTCGGACGTCGCCGATCGCTACAGAGGAAGAGCCGCGCGAATCGCGCGCGGCAAGCTTGTACGGCTTTAGCACGGGAACGATTGCTTCCACGCCGGCCATCGCTGCGATCGGCTTTTCGCGAAGGAGCGCCTCCGGTCCGATGACCCCGATAATCACCCGGGACGCGCCGCGACTGATCTGTGCCTCGAGCCCAAATTCCCGGACGCGCGTAACGATCCGCTGGACCTGTTCCTCGGTGGCGTTCGGTTGTGTGATGACGATCATATTTTCTTTAGGCGGATTATCAGAATGACGTGGCCAGGAATCTTCTGCAAGCATGCAGATTGCTCCGGAACTGAAATGCGTCGGGGTCGTTATGTGGTCGCGTTACGACGTGTGTTTTCCGAGCGCGAATCCGGGGAGCACAGGCTGCCAGTCCGCCAAAGGACGGATTCGCTGCGGCGAACCTGTCACGTTCGGCAGCTTGCCGACGAAACTCCGCAAGCAGAACTAGTTCGTAATCGTGACCGGCGTTCCAACTGAGACCGATTTAAAGAAATCCACAGCCATAAATTCGGGCATTCGGATGCAACCGTGCGATGCGGGATAACCGGGAAGATAACCGGCGTGCATGCCGAAGCCGGGAGCGATCTGCATGTAGTAGGGCATGGACGCGCCTTTGTAATGAGTGCCGGGCGGTTTCGGATCCTTACCCAACTCGATGTTGGGCATCACCACGTTCCCCCCGTCGTCCACATAATCGCCGTAGAGACTCGAAGCGTGATTCACATCTTTTCCGATGATTCGATACTTGCCGGGCGACGTGTTCTTGCCTTCGCGGCCGGTTGATAACTGCGAAACGCCGACGAGCACGCCGCCCTTGTAGAAGTAGGCGCGCTGCTCTCCAAGACTGATTTTCACGGAAGGGCTTCCGCCAAGGCCGTCTCCATCCCAGTAAGAGACAGTGTCGCGTGGTGGACCAGCCTGCTCGCCGCCGCCGTAAATACCGCCACCGATATATGAAGTGTTGCCAGAAAAACGCGGGTCTTCGCCGCAGCCTGTAGCGAGTAAAATCAGAGCAAGAGAGAGGACGGTCTGCAAAAAATGAAGCAAAAGTCGTTGCATAAATTTCGACGCCGTTTTAATGCGCAACTCGCGCAAAAAGTCAAGGGCTGCCCATATGCGTCGCGTGGCGACCAGCTGTAGTGGCAGCCGTGTCGGCTGCAGATCTGAGGACTATACAGGCGGCACGCCCGCCTCTACAGATACGACTGACCAGGACGTTTTCTAGTAATTCCAAGCGAAGGCGAGAGATCTTTGTGTTTCGATCAGCGATATTGAGATGTCTCCGCTTTGACCGACATGACAAAGGGCTTATTTGCACCATTGATCCACCCAGTCGTTCACGGTTTTGTACCACAGCTGCGAGTTTTGCGGCTTAAGGACCCAGTGCCCTTCATCGGGGAAATACAACATCTTTGACGGCACCTTCAACACTTGCAAAGTCGTAAACAGATCGAACCCTTGCGACACGTCTAGACGGTAATCGAGCTGCCCGTGGGAGACGAGTGTCGGCGTTTTGAAGTTGGCCGCGTATTCATGCGGCGACCATTTCCGGTAAACATCACGCTTTTTCCACGGCGGACCGCCGAATTCCCAGGTCGGAAACCACAGTTCCTCGGTCATGCCGTAGGCCGACTCGGCGTTGAACATCCCGTCATGCGACACGATGCATTTGAAACGATTCGTGTGGCCTAACAACCAGTTAGCCATGTAACCGCCGTAGCTTGCGCCGAGCGCCGCTTCCCGGTTCTTATCGATGAATGGGTAGGTCTTCTCCAGGTAATCGAGCCCTTTCATCAGGTCGATATACGGTTTGCCGCCCCAATCGCCACTGATCGAGTCGGTAAACTTTTGGCCGTAACCAGTGGAGCCGTGGAAATTGATCATCACCACCACGTAATTGCCGCTCGCTGCGAACAACTCCGCGTTCCAGCGATACGTCCACTCGTTTCCCCACGCTCCTTGCGGCCCGCCATGAATTAAAAACTTCAACGGATATTTCTTATTCGGATCGAATCCAGGGGGCTTGACCATGAACCCCTGCACCTCTTCGTCATTCGCGCCCTTGAACGTGAACGGTTCCAACGGCTGCATCTCGATCTGCGACAACAGCGCGTCGTTGATGTGGGTGATCTGCTGCCACGGCTCGCTGATGTATGTGCCGAGTTCGGGATTTTGGGGCATTTCGAGCTTGTAAATTTCATTTGGTGCTATTGCTGACATACGCGTGAAAAACAGACTGCGACCCGCAAACACGAGGTCATCGACGTGCAGTTTCTGTGACGGCGTACCTTGGTGTTGCGGAATCGGATTCTCCTCGGCTGGAAATGCTGCAAACATAGGTGACTCGCCGTGATCCTCGGCAGTGAAGAGGATCGCTGTACCCCCTACTGGAAATTGGTCCCATGTGAAGCTGCCGACGGAGCGCTCAAACTTCTCCGTCAGATCGCGCGTTTTCCCTGATTCTCGATCTTGAACCAGGAGCCGCCATTTATCGGCTTCGAAGCCGGCGCGCGCTTGCGAGCGCCAGGCGAGATATTTTCCGTCCGGCGAATAGAGTGGCGTGGTATCGGCGCCGGGACTGGTGGAAATTTTCTTAGAGTAGCGCGAGCCTCCGGCTTGCGTGTCTGAAGCGGACAAGCCAAAGGCATGCCCTACATTGATCGGCACGACAAAAATTTCATTGTTCGTGCTCGCCGCTTCGACTTCGTCGATGTTGCTGGTGTACGCGACCTCCTGGCCGTCGGGTGAAATTGCATACATATCTTGCCCGCCTAACGAGAACGGCGGCACATCGTGATCGCCGGGGGTAAGATCACGCGGCTCTTTCTTCTGTAGCGGCAGCCGTGTCGGCTGCGATTCGGCAGGCGACACGCCTGCCGCTACAGTTTCAGCAATCGCGTCGGCGCGGATTACAAACAAATGGCTTCGCTTAAACTCAGTGAATGCGTTCCAACGCCGGTAGAACAAACGCGTGAAAATCTTCGCTTTTACTTTGCTCTTCTTCAGCTCTTCGTCGTGCTGCTTGTTGCACGCGTCGTCTTTGCAATCCGGATAAACTGCCGATGCGAACACGATGCTCTTGCCATCGGGTGACCAAATCCCGCCATCTGCGCCGGTTGAGATCTCCGTCACCTGATGCGGCTTCCCAACTAGCACACCGCTTCCAGAGTCGAAATCGCACACCCAGATTTGGGTCGGATCGGTCGCTTTTGAAGTCCAGATGAGTTGTTTGCCGTCAGGTGAAAAGCGCAGTCGCTCTTCATGGTTCGGCGTTGGATTCAATCGCCGCGATTCACCGCCAGTCGCTGGCACGATCCACAAATGCGAAATCTTCGTATTCGCTTCCAGATCGACATCTATGCAATCGAACACAACCCACTTCCCGTCCGGCGACGGCACTGGCGCGCCGACGCGTTTGAGTTTCATCATGTCCTCGAACGTGAAAGGGTGCTTCGCGACCTGCGCCAGGACGGATGTCGTTAGCGCAAAAATAATCAGCAGGAAAACTTTCATGCGCGCGCAAACTCTCGTTGAGGAACGGCGCTTGCAAGCTCTGTCTCTGGGACCACGGGCCGCGGCCCTGTAGTTCGCGGCAGCTTACCGCGAACATCCTGGCTAACATTGGGCGTGTGGCCACCCAGATGCGTTCGGCAAGCTGCCGAACGTGACAGGTTCGCCGCAGCGAATCCGTCCTTTGGCGGACTGGCAGCCTGTGCTCCCCAGATCGAGCACTCCATCTTTGGGGTTATCGCCGGCGTTGTCGTGTCCGGGCCGCTTTCTTTGCCGCGCGCGAGCGGTTGGCTGCGCTGCGACTCTTGGCGGCGCGCCTGGCCTGACGCGACAAAGCCTTTCGCGAAGCCGCGCGGCGGCTTTCACGTTTCAGCGCGCCGCGTACCGCGCGCGAGCGTGTCGTCGACGGCTTGCGCCGACCTTTTCGGCCCTTGGCCAAGTCCCGCTTGGCCTGACGTTTCGTCCGTTTCTTGCCTCGTTTCGGCGGCGGCAACTTCACACCCGCGCGACGCGCTTTCGACAAACCAATCGCGATAGCCTGTTGTGGCGATCGCGCGCCGTGTTTTCCCTCACGGATGTGCTCCATTTCTTCCCGAACGAATTCACCGGCCTGGGTTGATGGCGAAAGCCCTTCGCGTTCGTCCTCACGGGCCCGTTCAGTTACATCGTCTTCTGGCATAACAAGAGAGTTTCGCCGCAACGGGCTGATTTGGATGCCAGCTAATGCATTGGGTAATGCGCTGTGCTCTCCCCGAGTAAGGAAACTCAATGGAGCTGTAACAGTGCGACAACAAGACCACCCACGCATGCTAAATTGCGCAGGTGGACACCACCGCTGCCATCCTGCTGCGCAAACGAAAATTCAGCGACACGAGTTTGATTGTGTCGTGGTGCACGGAATCGTTTGGCTGTGTTCAGACGATGGCCAAAGGCGCACGGCGCCCGAAAAGCCCGTTTGGCGGAAAACTGGACTTATTCTTTGAGGCTGAAATTTCCATCGTGCGGAGCCGCAAATCCGATCTGCATACGCTGACCGAAGTCGTCTTGAAAAATCCGTTCCCCGGCATTCGCAGCAAGTATCTGCGCACGCAGACTTCCGCCTATTTTGTCGAGCTGATCGAGATTTGCACCGAGCGGGATCATCGGGAGCCGGAATTGTTTGGCCTATTGCGCAGGGCGTTCGGTTATCTGGATGAAAACGATCCCACCCCGCGTGCGGTCGCACATTTCGAGACTGAGCTGGCGCGCATCGCCGGCGTGCACGATCAAACGTCATTGAAAGCCGATCCAGCATTTGCGTTGGGAAATTTGTTCGGACGATTGCCGCTCTCTCGCACGCCGCTCTTGAAAACACTCGCCGCCGAGGCGAAGAAGAATTCAAAATAAGATTGCGATCACTCCATCAAATAGCGTTGTCATGTTGAGCGGAGCGCTGCAAAGAAATGCATAGGCATGAGGCCAGGCTTTCAAACATCTCGATTTGTTTGCCTCTGTGGACAATCGCGCCAGAATCGAACAGAGATTGAAAGCCTGGCCTCGCGGACTTCGTTCGCTACGTTGCAGCTTCGGTTCCCTAAGAATGACATTATGAACTCACGCGCTCCCAATCTTATCGCTGCGGTGATCATTGCCGGCTTAGCGTCCGTCGCATCGGCCAAGGACACGTACAAGTTCGATCCATCCGGATCGACGATCGGTTTCAGCGTGCACCAATTCCTGGGTACGACTCGCGGCAAGTTTACGAACTTCAGCGGAAAGATCGAAATCGATCGGGAACATCTGGAGAACTCCTCGGTCACGGCGCAGATCGACGTAAGCAGCATCGATACACGGATAAAAAAACGCGACGATCATCTCCGCAGCGCGGAGTTCTTTAACGCGGAGAAGTTCCCCCGTGTCACGTTTAAGAGCCGCAGCGTCAAGCAGACTGGTCCTCAAAGTGGCGACATCCTCGGCGACTTTACGATGCACGGCGTGACCAGACCGATCACGCTGCATGTAAAACTGCTGACCCCGATTAACGAAACAGCACAGACTCGATGGGCGGTGACCACGGATCCAATCAACCGGCGCGAGTTCAACTTGATGTTTGCTCCAGCGACTGAAACGGTTTCGGGCATTAGTCAGACGGTGGCAATCAACATTGAGATCGAGGCAAAGCGCGCAGAGTGAGTTGGATCTACTCGCCCTTGCAAGGACGGTCATCCTGAGCGAAGCGCAGCGGAGTCGAAGGATCTCGTTGCAAAACGGATCGGCTGAGCCGCGGGATTCCTCGACTTCGCTCGGAATGACAGGATTATGGAAATTATTCCGCTCGGAGATTCGGCGCTGATCGTTCGCGTGCGCGAGCAATTTGAAGATGCACCTGAAGAAACGCTGGACGAAGTGCTCCGCGCACTCCAGCTGCTTCAAAAGGCGGAAATTCCCAGCGTCGTTGAGTTCGCGCCCGCTTATACCAGCGTCGCAGTTTTTTTTGATCCAATCGTAGCCGCGAGGGCGGGCGCTGTGCCGGGCGAGGCATTCGATTGGCTAGCGACGCGCGTTCGCGCCGCTGTAGCCGGGGTCCGTGACTCCGGCCGGACTAAACGCAAGGCTTCACAACTCATTGGAATTCCAGTGTGCTACGACGCCGAATTTGCTCCAGATCTTGATGATGTCGCGCGCCACACGCAAATCTCGACGAAGCAAGTTGTCGATCTCCACAGTGGATGTGAATACCGGGTGGCCTGCATCGGGTTCGTTCCAGGCTTTCCATTTCTGGCAGGCTTGCCGGAGAAGTTGGCGACGCCGCGTCGGGCCATACCGCGAAAAGAAATCCCTCCCGGTTCAGTCGGAATCGGCGGTGCGCAAACAGGAATTTATCCGTTGCGTTCGCCCGGCGGTTGGAACCTGATCGGGCGAACGCCGGTTAAACTTTTCGATCCGCAGAAAGATCCGCCCACGCTCTTGCGCCCCGGCGATCGTGTGCGTTTTCGCGCAATCAAGCGGGAAGAGTTCGAGGCACTAGCCCAATGAAGCATTGTCATCCCGAGCGAAGCGTAGCGCAGTCGAGGGATCCCGTTGCGCTAGCTTTGAAGTCACACATCGGGAGTGAAAGCCTGGCCTCGCCGCTTGGCGCGGCTGCGTTGCACCTTCCACTTCGGTCGGCATGACGGCGATTGTAACGCGAGCTGGTTTTCTCACCTCGGTGCAGGAACTTGGTCGCACGGGATTTCGCCAGTTTGGTATTTCTACCAGCGGTGCGCTTGACCCATTTGCGTTGCGCGTGGCGAATTTACTTGTTGGAAACGATGAAGGCGCGGCCGGGCTGGAAATTACGCTCGGCGGTTTGCATTTGCGCTTTGACGACGAGCGAATGATCGCCTGGTGCGGTGGCGAATTCGATGTGCAGATCGGATCGCGCGCATTGCCGGCCGGGCATGTAGCGCATTTGAAAGCTGGCGACGAATTGAAATTCGGGCGCGCGCAAATTGGCTGCCGATGCTGGGTCGCTATTTCGGGTGGAATCGATGTGCCGGTTGTTCTTGGCAGCCGCTCCACAGATTTGCGAGCCAATTTTGGCGGATTTGAGGGGCGCGCATTGCGCGACGGCGATCAGCTTTTATTGGGAGAATTTCGGCGGTCACAACCGCCGCTACAGCAGGAATTTCCTCTTGGACCGCGCCGCATGATTGGGCAAGGCCGGCAACGCGCAATCCGATTTTGCGTTTCGCGCGCGGTGCGGATTCGAATCGCTTCAACGCTTCGACGCTTCAACGCCTAACGATGGAAGTCTTCGCGGTTTCACCAGACTCGGATCGCATGGGAGTTCGTTTTGATGGTTCGGAAATGAAACGCGAGGACGAAACCGATCTTATTTCGGAAGCCGTTGCGCCCGGCACAATCCAGGTTCCACCGAGCGGAAAACCGATTTTGCTTTTGGGAGATTGCCAAACCATCGGCGGCTATCCAAAAATAGCGCACGTGATCACCGTGGACCTGGCCGTCGCAGCACAACTTCGTGCTGGCGATCACGTGCGTTTTTTTGAAGTCCCACTCGCCGATGCGCATCGCCTTTTGTCGGAACGCGAGCGTGATCTCGAGCGTTTCAGAATTGGCATTAGCTTGCTTGCTTCGGACGATTCGAGTTGTAGCCACGGCCCTGTGGGCCGTTCCGACAACGAAAATGGCGGCGCCGAGGGCAGACGGGCCACAGGCCCGTGGCTACAGGAGACGTCATGAAATTATCGGTCGATATCAACGCCGACCTCGGCGAAGGCTCAGGCCACGATGCCGAATTGTTCGAACTGATCAGCTCGGCGAACATCGCAACCGGTTTTCACGCCGGTGATTCCGATACGATGCACGCTGCCATTTCCGCGGCCAAGAAGCATGACGTTGCTGTCGGAGCGCACCCGAGTTTTTTCGATCGCGAGAATTTCGGGCGCAAGGAAGTGACGATATCCAACGAAGAAGTGTTCGAGGCGGTCGCCTATCAACTTGGAATTTTCCAGGCGATCGCCTGCGCGCTGGATGTGCGACCCAATCACGTAAAGCCGCACGGCGCGCTATACAATATGGCTGTGCGGCATGCCAAATTGGCCGATGCCATCGCGCGTGCGATCAAATCGGTCGATTCGAAATTGATCTTATTTGCGCCGGACAAGAGTGACCTCGCCCGCGCGGGAGAAGCGCATGGACTGCAAATCGCGCGTGAAATTTTTGCCGATCGCAATTACTTGAATGACGGCTGGTTGGTTCCGCGTACGCGACAGGATGCATTACTCCACGACCCCAAGGAAGCTGTTCAGCGGGTGCTGCGGATGTTGCGCGAAGGCAAGGTGCGTTCCGTCGAAGGCCGCGATGTGGCCGTACGTGGCGAAACCATTTGTGTCCACGGCGATACACCGGGCGCAGTCGAGTTCGCGCGCGAATTGCGTACTCGACTTGAGAGCGATGGCGTCAAGATCAGCGCGCCGAAGAGTTCGCGGTGAGCGACAAGATCGAAAACGGAGCCGGCGCGCCCCCGCGCCGAAGGACAGGGTCTTTGCGGCCCGAGGGCGGGCCGTCTCCAAAACGACCAGCTACATTTCGCCATTTGGCGCACGTACCTTCGTTCCGGGACAATCCGATTGTTTTCGTTACAACGTGCACTCATCAGCGACGTAAGATTCTTGGCTCACGCGAATACGAGAGGATTCTACGAGAAATCTGGCAACGCTCTGCCGATCATGACGGCTGGTGGGTTGGCAATTACATTATCATGCCCGATCACGTACATCTTTTTGCGCGACCTGAAATCGGTGCGCAACGCATGTCAGATGGGGTGCAGATATGGAAGAGCGTTAGTTCACGACGCATTGCGGCGGTGCTCTTGATTAAGCCGCCCGTCTGGCAATCGGAGTATTTCGACAGGTACCTTCGGTCCAGCGAAAATTACTCGGAGAAATGGAATTACGTCGAACAAAACGCAGTGCGGGCCGGGCTGGTCGATCTGCGCGAAGCGTGGCCATATAGCGGGACGATACATGATTTGATGTTCTGATGGAGTCAACGCCGTCCGAGAATGGAGCCGGCGCGCCCCCGCGCCGAACAGCAGGCCCTTTGCGGCCCGAGGGCGGGCCGTCTCCAAGCGACACGACCGGTCTGGTCCGCGCACTTGGGCCGATTGACGCGACCACGATTGTTATCGGCTCGATGATTGGATCTGGGATCTTCATCGTGTCGGCGGAATCATCGCGGTTGAGTGGTGCGCCCGGCTGGCTGTTGCTCTCGTGGGCACTCGCCGGTTTGCTTACCGTTACCGGCGCGCTTTGTTGCTCCGAGCTCGCGACGATGATGCCGCGTGCCGGCGGCGTTTATGTGTTTCTGCGCGAAGCGTACGGGTCGGCAATGGGATTTTTGTATGGCTGGACGTTATTTCTGGTGATCCAAACAGGTACGATCGCGGCCGTGGCGATTGCATTTGCGAAGTTTCTCGGCGTTTTTGTCACAAGAGTTTCACCGGATAACTACCTGGTTACGCCAATCCGGTTAGGCGGTTACGCGATCAGTTTGTCCACCGAACAACTGGTCGCGATTGCATTGATCGCCTTTCTCACATGGACGAACACGCGCGGGCTTGAGGTCGGTAAAATTATCCAGAACACATTTACCTTTGCAAAGACAGTTGCGCTGGCTGCGGTGGTCGTGATCGGGTTGTCGTTAGGCTGGAACTCCAATTCTGCGGCGCTGAGCTCGGCGTGGTGGGACTCGTGGGCCAATGGCTGGAACCCGCAAGTGGCGCAACCTGGTCTCACCGTCACAGGTGGATTCGCTCTCGCGCTGCTTTTTGGAAAATCAATGGTTGGCCCGCTTTTCGCCCAGACTGCCTGGACAAACGTGACGTTCATCGGCAGCGAAGTGCGAGACCCGGGTAAGAACCTGGTGCGCGCGCTGGTAGGCGGGTGCGGGATCGTGGTCTTACTTTATTTGCTGGCTAACGTTGCTTATCTGGCGGTGCTACCGTTTTCGGAAATCGAACACGCGCCACAAAATCGCGTAGCCGTGGCAATGATGAGCGCGCTCTTCGGCCAGCCCGGCGCGATGTGCATGGCCGGGGCAATCATGATTTCCACGTTCGGTTGTGACAACGGACTGATTCTCGCCGGCGCGCGCGTTTACTATGCCATGGCGCGCGATGGGTTGTTTTTTCAAAAAATCGGGACCACAAACCGGTATCGTGTTCCCGCGGCAGCGCTGGTGGCGCAGGGAATCTGGACGGCGCTCCTGGTTTTGCCGCGCACGGTCACACTCAACACTGCGACACACGAGATGGGTTACGGGAACGTTTACAATCAACTGCTTGAATACATCGTCTCAGCGGACCTGGTGTTTTACCTCCTGATGGTCGTCGCTGTCATTCTCTTACGACGCAAAAAGCCGAATGCTGAGAGGCCATACCGCACGTGGGGTTATCCAATTGTGCCGATCATCTCGATCTTGCTCTCGGCACTGTTGACCATTGACCTTGCATGGCTCGCGCCCGCGACGTCAGGAATTGGAATTCTGATCGTGTTGACCGGCGTGCCGGCTTACTTCCTGTGGCGTCTGCGCGGCGCGCGACATACCAGTCCTGTTTAGCCTCGGCGCCCGAATCAATTATGTATGCCTGCAAAATCAAAGAAACAGCAAATGGCAGCCGGAGCTGCGCTTGCAGCGAAACGAGGCAAGCGTTCCAAGTCGTCGCTTAAGGGCGCATCGCGCCAAATGGCGAAGTCGATGACTAAAAGCGAGCTACGAAGAATGGCGAAGACCAAGCGCAAGGGCAAGCCCACACGCAAACGCAAGAAGAGGTAGAACTCGTATTTGGCGACCAGAAAGCTGCACGAGCTGAAGATTCACACTCAAGCCGGCGAATCTGCCGGACGAAAAAAGAACTGGGACGAGATGAAGGTTTTCAGTCTCCCGCGCTGTCGCCCTGCATTGCCGCCATAGCCTCTCTCAAAGGTTCCAGGCTCACCCTGCTTGTGCCGGTAAAGGGATGGTCAAGCACATAGATCAAAAACAAAATCGACGAGATCATTACGGTGAGTGTAGTGGTAAGGAGGTATTGCGCCTCGATGTTTTTCATTCCGAAGAAAAAGGTGTAGGAGACGGCGAAGATGCCGCCAACAAGCAACACCAACCAGATGACCGGTGGTACGGTATTGTTACCGGCAAATATTCTCATTCGGCGATACTGAGCCAGGTTGTTCAAACATCGTAACGTTTCACCGTACAGCTCCCGGTTGGGAACCGAGCTCGAGTCCACTTGAACGAATAATATTCTGAGACTGTTGTGAGCCCCGCCGGAATAAAGCTGAAGGTCTCCCCCTGCCATCTTCGGGACTTCATCGCTGTAAACCGCGGCAAGGTAATCTTTCACTCCCTGCTGAATGATTTTCTTGGGAGAATCAGGAAAGGTTGCGGCAGTGTGAAAAATATCCAGAGCCTCGCTCGCCTCCATTTGCAGATTTTTTGTTGCATCGTCGTATCCGCCCCAGGTAACAAACACGACAAAGGCGAGCAACACTCCGTAAAACAGTCCAAAGGCATTGAAAATAATGGCCGCGACTTCGTGGTTCTCCTTGAGTACTTCAGCCGAATACTTCTTTCGCACGAAGTGAAGGCCGACCAAGGTGGGGAAGGTGGTAACCGCCGAGACCACAAAGAATGAAACCGGTGCCGGCAAATTAAGTAGAAATTGCATAATTGGTTGAAGTCTCTGAAAAGTTTCCGCTAATCTACTGCTTTCGACTTGTTACTTCACGTTTAAGCCGATACCCGTCGGCGCGTGCACCGTACCCGCTGGCGTATTCAACTAATCCGACGCCCTTTTTCCAGACGATTTTTTTGAAATGTCCGGAGGGATGACTCGCATCATAAATGCAGAGGTCTGCTTTCAATTTGATTGTTGCTTTCCACTCTTCCTCCTGGTGTTCGAAGCTCCCGCTGGTGATGCCGTAAATATCGTTCGGTTCGAATTCTGGCGGTTTGTCCATGGCCGAAATCTTTGTGGCGGCTGTGGCATTGTCCTCGTCGTTTAGCAGGACGATCCGGTTGTCAGTCACGATAAAGTAGTCTGGCCGAATCTCGCGTTTCTGTGGCGCACTCGATTTGAGGTCGGTAAATTCGATCTTGAAGATGGCACCCCACGCCGTCTCAGCGATGCGCGTTGTAACTACTTGTGCAGTCAGAGCGATGTCTTTTTCCCCAATGTCGTCGCCCCATTCCGTTCCGCGAAATCTGGCCGAGACCGGCTGATCGTTGTTCGCATCCAGAAATGGATTTGCGGCATAATCCAACACCGGAAACAAGACGGTCATTACAGTTACCGCCAGTCGCCAACGATTCATGGAACGACCTTAGCAAAGCTGCGATTGACAGTGCACGCTCGAATTTCCTAGTCTCGCGGGATGGGAAGCTCGGATCATCGGGGTGCCTTTCCGGTGATTCTATGAAGACTGGTGCAGTTATTAGAGGCCAGAGATTGGCTGTTGCTGCAGTATCTCTGTTCGGCACCGCTTCGATCGCATTCGCCGGGACGCAAAAGAAGTCCACCAAGTCAATTCAGCTAAATCCGGATCCGCTCGTAAACGCCGCGATGAGAAACATGGAGACCGGTGTGTGGTCGGTGAACGGCAGCGTTACGTTCAAGAAGATTATTAAGCTGCACGGCCTTCTTTCTGGCGAAGATTTTGATCTAAGCATGGAACCTGGCGTTAAGTCAGGTGTGCCGTTGCGTGGCATTGTGATTAAAGACAAGGCGTGGGTTTGCTCCGATGGGGAGACGTGGCACGCCGGTCGGCCGGATGATCGATTGCTCTACAATTGGGCGCACGTGCCAATCATGGCCGACCGGCAGCTACCGCCATTTGAGAAAGTGGGGTCTGAGCAACGCAACGGACAGACTTGGTTGCACGTTCGGCTCAAAGTTCCTGAGAAGAAGATCAACCCAAAAGAGTTGCCCGAATATTGGCTCGTCCTCGATTCTCAGGGGCAAGCCCAATACATCGGCCACACCGAGATGCCGATGTTCTCGCAAGCGCGTAAGGAAGTCATGTATTGCTCATTCGATTATGCCCCGGCTAAAGAAAAGATCGCGCCACCACCACTCGGGGCACCAGTCGATGATAAGGGATATGGCTTTAACGACATCGAGCAACACAAGTTTGATTGGAAAAGTAGAATTGTTAGGCTCGAGGTGACTCCGAAAATTTTGGAGTCCAAACAAATTGGCGAGGACACTTATCGCGCCTTTCTCAAGGATACTGCGACACCGAATCATTACGGCGTGGTCGAATTTCCGCACGACGCCTTGGTTAAGCTGGGATTTCTCAAAAAGATCGTGAGCGGTGCACATGCCTGGGAGGATCTGGAAAAGATGGGTGCGTTGGGTCGCACCGAAGGCAAACCAGTTTCATTTTATGTCGAGGTGATTCCACTCGGCGAGAAGCCCGCCGCACGAGCCGTGGCCGTTGGCGCGAAGCTCGTCCGCGATCCCGACGGGAGTGTCAGTTATAGCTGGGAAACCGATGAGAAACAGACGGCGCAATCACCTCCTGCTCCTGCGGCGTCGGACGCCTCCGACGGCGACCTCGTTAACCGCGGGATCGAGAAAGCGAAGAACGGTGACCTGGATGGCGCCATGGCCGATTTCAACCGTGCAATCGAACTCAATCCAAAAGACGACGCCCCATACTATAACCGTGCCCAAGCCAGACGGATGAAGAACGACACGGCTGGCGCCATTGCCGATTATACCCGAGCCATCGAACTCGGCTCAACGAACCCCGCGGCTTATAACAACCGCGGTAACGCCAGAGCCGAGAACAATGACAAAGATGGTGCGATTGCTGATTACACGCGCGCCACCGAACTCAAACCCGATTACGCACGTGCCTACTACAACCGTGCTGTCGCCAGGAAGGACAAGGACGATGCGAGCGGGGCCGCAGCAGACTTCAAGCGCGCCCGACAACTAGATCCAAAGTTGGTGAGCGAAGAGTCCGTGGCCGATTTCAGTAGCAGCGACGGTTCCGCGAATAATGGAGCGGCCGGAACAGCGGTCAGCCTCCTCGATGGAAAGCTTAAGTTCGAAATCCCACCGGATTTCTCGCGCGACGCAGGCGATCCGAAAGATCCAAAAACGATCGCCAAATTCT